>ENA-OWXB01000301-OWXB01000301.1-human-gut-metagenome-genome-assembly--contig:-NODE-301-length-12971-cov-11.9637_pt1 | contig 12971 bp, 10 predicted proteins | sample MGYA00249243_ERZ652053 | MGnify/ENA primary metagenome ERZ652053 (study PRJEB26925, sample SAMN05827240) | human gut metagenome | biome: ENVO:2100002; feature: ENVO:00000062; material: ENVO:00002003... | reverse complement strand
GACTAAGGTGAAGGGTAGTGGCAAGAAACAGATTGAACCCGGTTGTGAGATAATTGTTCCTAGTAAAGTGAAGAAACGGACTAATATGGGTGATATATTGGGCTATGCCACCTCTTTTAGTTCATTGGGGTTGATGATTGCTTCTATTGCCAACTTAATTAAGAAATAACGACTATATCTTAACTCACTATGATAGAACATACATCAGAAAAAGAAATAAAGAAGGAACAGGAAATTTATAAAGAGGAAGGATTTGAAATAGATTTGAAAAGTATCCTTCGTAAGATTATAGGTATTCGTAAGACAATTTACAAAGCTGCCGGTATTGGTTTGGTTATAGGTATTATTGTTGCTATAAGTATTCCCAAACAATATATGGTTAAAGTAACTCTTTCCCCTGAAATGGGAGGTTCTAAAGCCGGCGGTTTATCCGGTTTGGCAGCTTCTTTTCTTGGAAGTGGGGGAGCAATGAACGAAGGTGCTGATGCTTTGAATGCCTCTTTATCCGCAGATATTGTTTCTTCTACTCCTTTTTTGTTAGAGCTTTCTAGTATGAAAATTCCTGTGTTCAGAGATGGGAATATCACATTAAATACTTATTTAGATGAAGAATCTTCACCTTGGTGGAATTATATTATTGGATTACCAGGTATGTTAATTGGTGGAGTGAAATCATTGTTTGTCGAGGAGAAAATTGAAGTGACTCCTGCTGATAGGAGAAATCACGTTTCAATCGAATTATCTAAAAAAGAGTTACAGAAGATGGGAGTCTTGAGAAGTATGATCACAGCTTCTATAGATAAGAAAACCTCTATGACTACAGTTTCCGTGATTATGCAGAATCCAAAAGTAGCAGCATTAGTCGCTGATTCTGTAGTGAAGAAATTACAGGAATATATAATAGATTATCGTACCTCTAAAGCAAAAGAAGATTGTCTCTATTTAGAGAAACTTTTTAAAGAGCGTCAACAAGAATATTATGTTGCACAGAAGAAGTATGCTGATTATGTGGATTCTCATGATAATATTGTTCTGCAAAGTATTCGTACTGAAGAGGAAAGATTACAGAATGATATGACTCTTGCTTATCAGGTGTATAGTCAGGTAGCGAGTCAACTTCAAGTTGCTAGAGCTAAAGTTCAGGAAGAAAAACCTGTTTTTGCGGTAGTAGAACCTGCGGTTGTACCATTAACCCCTTCGGGAACTGGTAGAAAAGTATATGTTCTAGCTTTTATTTTCCTATCAGTTTGTATTGTTATCTTTTGGAAGTTACTGGGAGAAGATATTCTGAATAAATTCAAAGAAATCCGTGCCTAAAATCAATATTTAATGTGATATGGTATCAACAACCAGTCAAATAAATAAAGTCGTAGAGTTTATTGCAGTATTGGGAGATTTGATTATTCTAAACTTGTGTTTGTTTTTTCTCCTTTTCTTTTGGGAAGAAGTATTTGTATCTTTACCTTTTTCCTGTAGAGTTTCATGGATGATGACTTCATTAAGTCTCTGTTATTTGGCATGCTCGGCGTCTCGCGGTAGAGCATGGAATAGTCGGGCGATTCGTGCTGACCAGCTAGTGGTACGTGTGTTGAAGAATATTATCATCTTTTCGGTTTTTTGGGCGTGTATCATGGCTTTTAGTGGAATCTCCATAATTTCTCCTCTATTTTTTCTCCTCTATTTTTTTATTCTTTTTGTCGTATTAAGTGTTTACCGCATAATTATCCGTCGTTTGCTGATTGATTATTGTGCGAAAGGTAAACATAAAAGCTATGCTGTTTTTATCGGTGGAGGAGATAATATGCGTACATTGTATGAGGAAATGGAAAGTTCTTTAGCTGCCATTTATGAAGTTGTTGGTTATTTTGATGTTACCCCGAATGATACTTTCTCCTCTCAATGCCGTTATCTTGGCAATCCGGACAATTTTGCTGATTTTATGTCCGGAAAAACATCCGTAAAACATGTATTCTGTTCTTTGGCAATGGATCAAGGACGTTATAATGTCCCCATTATAAACTATTGTGAAAATCATTTGCTTTATTTTCATGGTGTCCCTAATGTTTGTAAGGGATTCCCTCAACGTATCTGGCATAGTATGATTGGTAACATGCCGATTTTGAATTTGAGATATGAACCTTTAAGTAAAGTAGAGAACCGTTTCTTGAAACGGGTATTTGATATTGTGTTATCCGGTATTTTTCTGGTTACTATTTTTCCTGTTATTTACCTAATTGTGGGAACTATTATAAAATTGACTTCTCCTGGTCCAATATTCTTCAAACAAATGAGGACAGGATTGAATGGCAGAGAATTCAAATGCTATAAATTTCGTTCTATGAGAGTGAATGATGAAGCAGACAAAAAACAGGCAACAGTTGATGATCCTCGAAAAACTAAATTTGGAGACTTCCTTCGACGTTCTAATATAGATGAACTTCCTCAGTTTATTAATGTCTTTAAAGGTGAGATGTCGATAGTTGGTCCTCGCCCTCACATGTTAGCTCATACAGAGACTTATGCGCGATTGATTGATAAATATATGGTACGTCATTTTATTAAGCCTGGAGTGACAGGTTGGGCGCAAACGCATGGGTTTCGTGGTGAAACGAAAGAACTGTCTCAAATGGAAGGACGTGTTCAGTCTGATATCTGGTATATGGAACATTGGACATTGTTACTTGACTTATATATCATATACAAGACTATAGCAAATGTCATTATTGGAGAAAAGAATGCATATTAGAACGTATGTTAAAATGAGGGCTTATTTTCAAACAATAATATAACTCGAAATAGATAACAAAACGTTATAAGTTGAATAGTCAATACCTGTCACTTAGAAATAAAAAATATAATTGTCATGTTTAATATTAATCAATTTGTTAATGAGTACATTACTACTCGTTCTAATAGCATGTTCATTTCCGATATTGAAGAAAATAAAGATTTACTTTATGAGGAAATAAATGGTAAAAGTTTACTTGTTATCGGTGGTGCAGGTTCAATAGGTTCCTCTTATATTCGAGCGTTATTACCTTTTAAACCTTCGAAGTTAGTTGTAATTGATTTAAGCGAAAATGGATTGGCTGAATTAACACGTGATTTACGTTCTACATATGATATGTATATACCTGATGAATATCGGACTTATACATTAGATTTTGCTGACCCTATCTTTGAACGAATATTTCGTGAGGAAGGAGGGTTTGATATTGTTGCTAATTTTTCTGCTCACAAACATGTAAGAAGTGAAAAAGATAAATATTCGGTTGAAGCATTACTTAAAAATAATGTGATGAAAGCAAAGAAACTTCTAGATCTACTTGTTGAGTATCCTCCACGTCATTTCTTTTGTGTATCCACAGATAAAGCAGCTAATCCGGTAAATATTATGGGGGCTAGTAAGCGTATAATGGAAGACATGATTATGGCATATTCTAGTTATTTTAAAGTTACGACAGCTCGTTTTGCAAATGTTGCTTTTTCAAATGGATCATTGTTAGCTAGTTTTATAGAGCGATTAATGAAGAGGCAACCTTTAGTAGCTCCTAATGATGTAAAACGTTATTTTGTTTCACCAGAAGAGAGTGGACAGATTTGTATGCTTGCCAGCATTTTAGGTTATAATAAAGAAATCTTTTTTCCGAAATTGAAAAAAGAACAGATGATAACTTTTTCTTCAATATGTGACAATTTTCTTAAGGTTTTGGGATATACAAAGAAAGAATGTATAAATGAAGATGAAGCACGTAAATATGCGGCTGAAATGGCTGAAGGTAGTAAAGTATATCCTGTATTTTATTTTGAGAGTGATACTACTGGAGAGAAAATGTATGAAGAATTTTATATAGAAGGTGAGAAATTTAATATGAATCGCTTCATTTCATTGGGGGTTATAGAAAATGTGCAAAAACGTTCAATTAAAGAAATTGAGGAATTATTAAAGGAATTGAATACTCTTTTTATAAATCCAAATTATTCCAAAAATGATGTGGTTGAGGTAATGAAAAACTTTGTTGACAACTTTGAGCATATAGAAATAGGGAAGAACTTGGACCAAAAAATGTAATATATGAAAATGGAAAGTCGACTAAGTAGACAATCTAATTTAGAATTGTTGAGAATCATTTCAATTCTGTTTGTTTTGATAGTACATTTTGATTTTGGTACTTTTGGAGTTCCTGTACATGCAGATTTGTTAAATTCGAAAAGTACTGCAATTGTAAAATGTTTAATAGAATGTTTTGCGATAATTGGAGTAAATGCATTTGTTCTAATTTCAGGCTACTTTGGTGTGAAAATAAAAATAAACAGTGTGATGAATTTGCTGTTCCAATGCTTCTTCTATTCTGTTATTTTATATATTGTATTGTGGATATTGGGCTTTGTTGACTTTAATGCAAAACGAATGTTGCAGAAGTTTTTATTTGTAACTGAATCTAATTGGTTTATAAGTTGTTATTTGGGGTTGTTAGTATTCTCTCCTATGGTGAATAATTTTATCGATAGTGTGAAGAGAAGGAAGTTGGAATTATTTATAATATCAATATTCCTGTTTCAAAGCTATTTTGGATATTTGAGGTTTGCATGTGCTGGCTTTTGGCATGGATATTCAATTCTTTCTTTTATCATAATTTATTGTATTGGTCGATACATTAGATTGTATGGGAGTGATGTTCGCTTTTTTTTAAATAAGAAGATCAGCGATTTTTTAGTATATGTTTTTTTTATCAGTCTAAATTTCTTTGCTGTTTTGTTTTTTCTTTTTTATACGAATCAACCATTGATGAAACTCTACGATTATAATAATCCACTACTTATTATAGCTTCTGTCTATTTCTTTTTGTTTTTCTTAAAATTGAAAATTCCTCAAAATAAATGTATAAATATGGTTGCAATATCAACTTTGGCAGTATTGCTATTTCATTCTCAAGCTGAAATAGGCGTTTATTATAAATCAATTTTGCATTATGCATTTGATAATTATGCTACTTTTCAGTTCTTTTTAGTTGCCATTGGTTTGCTATTACTTATATATATTGTTGTTTTTCTTATAGACCAGATCAGAATTTGGATGCAAAAGAAGCTTTTTGAATATATATTACCTCCTATTAATAATTTAATGAGTAAATTAAAATTGTAAATATTATTATGGATTACCAGATACCTTTATTTCAGCTTAATTTTGGGGAAGAAGAAATTCAAGCTGTAACTGAAACGATTCGCAGTAAATGGATCTCTACAGGACCTAAATGTGAAGAGTTGGAGAATATGTTCATGGATATGTTTCATGTAAAATATGCAGTGAGTGTCTCTAATTGTACAGATGCTTTGCATTTGGCATGTATTCTTTGTGGTTTTGGGCCAGGTGACGAAATTCTTTGTCCTGCATTAACATTTGCAGCGTCAGTTAATTGTATACGTTATGTAGGGGCTACTCCTGTGTTCTGTGATATTAAAAGTGCAGAACACATTAATATTGATCCGATAGACATTGAGAGGAAAATAACTTCTAAAACCAAAGGTATTATAGTGGTTCATATGGCGGGATTTCCTGCAGATATGGATTCTATAATGATGATAGCAAAGAAATATAATTTGAAGGTGATAGAAGATGCATGTCATGCTCCATTATCTGAATATAAAGGACGAAAGTTGGGAACAATTGGTGATGTTGGTACTTTTAGTTTCTTTTCTAATAAGAATATTAGTACAGGTGAAGGTGGAATGCTAATAACCAATAATGAAGAAATGGCTGTAAAAGCAATTTCATTGCGTTCTCATGGGATGACGACCATGTCTTATCAGCGAGCATCCGGGCATGCAACAACCTATGATATTATAGACTTGGGATATAATTTTCGAATGGATGATATTCGAGCTTCTATAGGTTGTGTTCAGATGAAAAAATTGCAAGTAGATTTAGAAAGACGTATCAGAGTGAGAAGAAAATACTTGGACGAACTTTCAAATATAAAAGGACTAATAGTTCCATTTGCTGCTAATACTGAGTTTGTATCTAATTATATTTTACCTATTGTTTTGTTAGATTCAACAAAAGAAAATCGTGATAAAGTACGAAATTTAATTCATGCAGCAGGTATTCAGACAAGTAATCATTATCCTGCAATTCATAAGTTTTCTATTTATAAAGATTATGGAGCAGTGTTACCACATACAGAATATGTATCAGATAATGAAATAACACTGCCTATGTATGCTGCTTTGACAGATGAACAAATTGAATTTATTGTAGAAAACGTTAATAAGGCTATAAATGGATAAAAAATCAATTCTTGTTTTTGGAGTAGGCGAGTTGCAAAAATCAATAATTCAGCGGGCTCAAAATATGGGGTTATTTGTTATTGGGATAGATCCATGTGCTGATGCTTATGCTAAAGATTATGTTGATGTTTTTGAAATAGTGGCTGGTCAAGACTATGAAGGTACTCTTGCCGTTGCAAAGAAGTATCATGTGTCAGGTGTTGTAACTGCTGCAACAGATAAACCTCTTGTAATGATGGCACGTGTCGCAGAGGATTTGAATCTGCCTTTTTATTCTGTTGAAACAGCTGAATGGTCAACGGATAAATATCAGATGAAACAGCGTTTCTTGAAAGGAAATGTACCTTGTGCTAAAGGTAGATTAGTTAGAGCTATTGAAGATATAAATGATTTTTGTTATCCTGTAATAGTTAAACCACGTGATAATTCTGGTAGTAGAGGGGTTAAACTGTGTCGGACAAAGGAAGAACTGAAAGAGTCTATTAACGAAGCACTTAGCTTTTCACACTTGGATTCTGTACTGGTAGAAGAATTTATTGAAGGACAGGAATATAGTATTGAGAGTTTACATTATGAAGGAAAATCAGAAGTGATTCAATTCACAGAAAAAGAAACTACAGAATTTCCTTATAATGTGGAATTGGGGCATAAACAACCAGCTAATCTTTCTGATAAACAACGTAGCGATATTTGTGGTATAATTGATAAAATAGTAAAATGCTTTGGTTTTAAAAACTGTTCATCGCATACAGAACTGAAAATTAATGAACGAGGTATTTTTGTTATTGAAACTAGTCCTCGCTTGGGGGGAGGATATATAACTTCTACGCTCGTACCACTCTCTACTGGTATCAATATGGAAGATCAACTTCTTCATTTGTCAATTGGTGAAAAAGTCGATACAGTTTCTGGACGTATCAATAAAGCATCAGGTGTGTGTTTTTTTTCATACCCTGAAGGGGATGTGAAAGCGATAAATCACAGTATTAGTGAAGTGAATTCATGGTCTAATATAATTTCTTTTGATTTGAAGCTTCACCAAGGTGATCACATAAATAAAATTACTAGTTGTATGGATCGTTATGGACAATTCATTGTACAAGCAGATACTCGTCTGGAAGTTGATACCTTGATTGAAAAATATAAGAATGATATTCGACAACTAGTAAGTATAGATTATTGATTTAATAAATAATTATTCTTTTCTTGAATACAGATTTAGCTAACTTAAATGAGGTTGGGATATCTTAGCTTGGAATTGATAATATATAGTATTATTGTAATATTTTATAAATGAGAACTATAGTAGTATTTGGTGCCACAGGCAAAGTCGGTTGTTATACAGCATTGCATCTTCAGGAAAAAGGATACAAAGTAATTGCTGTTGGGAAAAGAAAAAGTGATAATGGCTTTTTTGCAGATAACAACATAGAATATATGTCTGTTGATATATTGAGTCAAGATTCGTTTAAAGTTTTACCACAATCTGATGTATATGGAGTGGTTCATATGGCTGCAATATTACCTGCGAGAATGGAGAGTTATAATTCTAGAGCGTATGTAGAGTCGAACATCTATGGGACTATGAATGTTTTGGATTATGCGGTAACATCTGGAGTTCAACGTTTTGTGTTTCCACGTACTTGGGCGGATGTTATGCATCTTTGTGGTTCATTAACTCCAATAGCTGCTGATACATTAAGTCAATTTCCTATCAATGATGACCATACTATATATGCAATCACAAAAAATGCAGCTTGTGACATTGTAAAGCATTATGCAGCTAAATATAATTTTAAATATTATATTCTTAGATTTCCAAATATATTTTGCTATCATCCTAACCCTACCTATTTTGTAGACGGAAAGAAAAGATGGAAAGGGCAACGACTTATTATAGAACAAGCAAAGCGAGGAATGGATATTGAATTGTGGGGAAATCCGGATTGTGCTCGCGATGTTTTCTATGTAAAGGATTGTGTACAGATTATAGAAAAAATGATGTCAGGGAATGGTGAAGATGGTGTGTATAATGTAGGAACGGGAAAGGTAGTAACACGTTATGAACAGATAAAGGGCATTGTGGATGTATTTGGTGATAAGGCGCATCCTTCGAAAATAGTTATTAAACGTGATAAACCTGATTCTCCTTTTTTTCTGTTAGATATATCAAAGACTATTCAACAGCTAGGCTATGAGCCCCATTATGACTATAAAACTTTTCTTCTTGATTTAAAGCATGAAATGGAAATGAATCGTTTTGAGAAATTGTGGGGTAGAGAGAGTGATTATACACAAGGATTGTCTATTTAATTATCACAAATATAGAAGTATATGTGTTCTTTCATATATGATAACATTCACAACATATCGTTTTTTCATGAGGGGAGAAATGGTAAAATCTGGTGATAGTCTAAATATTAAACGATTTTGATGAAACAAAATAGGCTATAGAATGTGTATGCATATGAATATCTGTTACTATTTTTAATATATGCACGAAGGTAATAAAAAAATTTTATTAAACACAAGCACTTTATATTTAAGGATGTTTGTGACGATGGTAATTTCTTTCTATACGGCTCGTGTTACCTTAAATTTACTAGGAGTTGACAATTATGGTTTGAACAATTTGGTTGGTGGGGTTATTTCGATGTTTTCGTTTATAAATCTTTCTATGGGGACAACTGTTCAAAGATTCTTCTCTGTCGAAATAGGTAAAAACAATGAGTTGATTTTATCTAAAATTTTTTCTACCGGACTTTACCTTCACGTTATTATAGCATTTATTACATGGGTTATCGCTGAAATTTTTGCTTGGGGATTTATTGAAAAATTGAATATTTCACCTGATAGAATGTTTGCGGCAAAATGTGTATTTCAGATATCAACCGTATCTTTAGTCTTAAGTGTTTTAAATGTTCCTTTTGCCGCTTTATTACGCGCTCGCGAAGAATTCAGGAGAATAGCTGTAGTTGAGATAATACAGGCGTTTTTACGTTTAGCAGTTCTATATTTTTTATATGTTATTGACTATGATAAGTTAATTGTTTTTTCTTTATTAAATTTTGTGGTGACTGTATATTATGTTTTTTCAACTGTATATATTGCCCGTAGATATAAGGAAGCAAGAATCTGTCTTAGTAGTGATAAAAAGTTGATGAAAGAAATGCTGCATTTTACACTAATGTTGGTACTTGCTATCTTTGCCAAATTATTTCGAGATCAAGGTATTGTTATATTAGTCAATCTTTTTTTTGGTCTTGCTATTAATGCCGCCTATGCTATTGCTATTCAAATCAAACAGGTGATAGATAATTTCACTTCTAACTTTAAACAGTCTGTCGTTCCGCAATTAATGTCTTCATATGGAGAAAATAATATAGAACGGATGAATAAACTTATTTTTTCAGGGACGAAAATTACATTTTTTCTGACACTATTAATTACATGCCCAATAATTCTGGAATCTGAATATCTTTTGAATTTGTGGCTAGGTAAAGCTCCAGAAAGTAGTTCAATGTATACATCACTTATATTGTTGGAATTTATTATTTATTCTTTCCCTTATTTTTTAGTTCAGACAATTCATGCTACGAGTAAGCTAAGAAAAATTCAGATTATAACTTCTAGTATTTATCTTTTTAACACGTTATGTTGCTATTTGGCATTATTAATAGGGGCTAACTGCTATTCGGTAGTATATATTTCTATCATAATTTCTGTGCTTCTTTTAATTATAAGCGTTAAATGTGTAAGTGATGTTATTCAATTTGATGTTATGTATTTCTATACAAATATTGTTTGCAAATGTGTGTTAGTTAGTGCTCTTACATTTGCAGTATCTATGATACCTTTATTTATATTGGACTCCTCATTTTTACGTCTTGTTTTTATTACTATATTATCTAGTATTTCGCTGATTTTTGGAGGGTATTGCATAGCACTAAATAAAGAAGAAAGAACGCTTTATCGAAAGGTAGGAGGGTATATAATAGGCAAAATACGGTTTTGTAAATAAGTAGAAAGATGGTAATAGATAAAATATGTAATAGAGTCATTGAAGGGCAGATGAGTATTTTCACTGCTTTGAAAAAAATGGATGAAGAACGAGTAAAGTTATTATTTGTTTTCGAAAAATCAAAATTTCAGGGGATTCTTACAATCGGTGATATTCAACGTGCAATTATCAATAACTCACAGTTGACTCAAGAAGTAAAAAGTATTTTGGCTCATGATAAGCAATATGCTAATGAAAAGGAGAGCTTGGATAAGATTAAAGAAAAAATGTACCGTTTGCGTGCTGAATGTATGCCAATAATATCTGACAGAGGAGATTTGCTGGATGTTTATTTTTGGAATGACTTTTTTTCGATAGAGTCTGTGAATAGATCATTAATTGATCTGCCTGTGGTTATCATGGCTGGTGGGATGGGGACACGTTTGAAACCATTAACTAATGTCATACCAAAACCTTTGATTCCAATAAATGATAAGACTATTCTAGAAATAATATTGGAGCAGTTTAGTAACATTGGTTGCTCGAAATTTTATATATCACTCAATTATAAGTATGAAATAATACAATATTACTTAGATAACTTAGATAGAAAATATGATCTAGAAATGTTTAGAGAAGAACAGCCATTAGGAACAATAGGAAGTGTATCTTTATTGAGGAATAAAATTGATACTCCTTTTTTTGTCTCTAATTGTGATATAATTATAGATCAAGATTATAGAGATGTTTACGACTATCATAAACAAAATGAGAATGATATTACAATTGTAACAGCTATAAAATCATATAAAATCCCATATGGAGTAATAGAAACAGGGGAGAAAGGGTTGATGACTGGGCTTTCAGAAAAACCAGAAATAACTTATATGATTAATACTGGAGTTTATATTTTGCAGCCTCAATTAATAGAAGAAATACCTGAAAAATGTTTTTTTCATATTACTCATTTAATGGAAAAAGTAAAAAAAAGAGGGGGAAAAATAGGATGTTTTCCTGTTAGTGGAAATTCATGGACAGATATTGGGGATTGGGATGAGTATCTTAAACTGATAAAGAGATAATGGAAAGAAAAAAGAAAAAGATTGTTCTTCTTAGTGTGTATTGGAGTAAAGAGGTCAGTATGATGGTAAAAGGGAGTGAATTGCCGGAGTCTTCCTTTTGGATTCAGGAATGTATAAATTTATTTAAGAACAAAGAGGATGTAGAATTTTTTGTTGTAGCTCCTAATTATGGAAGGAATAAAACACAAAGATTTTATCAAGATTCTATACATTATGTTTTTTTCAAATATGGATTAGATTTTATTGCTTATATATTATATTATTTCTATAATTTGCTTTGTAAGCGGAAAATTACAATCTTAAAATGTAGATTGTTTGTGAATGTGTTCACTCGATTTTTTTATCCTAAAAATGCCATTAAAAGGATTGTAAAAGAGATTAATCCAGATTTAGTTTATCTTCGAGGTTCCGATGACCCAGATGTTTCTGTTGGGGCTGTTTCCTTACTTGGGAAGTTTCCAATATTGACACATATTAGAGGATATACCTGTTTGGAAAAACTAGATTTAAATTTTTATGGAAGGAAACTCCATGCGATCATGGTAAAGCATGAAAGAATTTTGAATATGAAGTCAACTGCTATTATGGTTCATAATACAAAAACATTTTTGGAATTATTTGGTAACAGATCTAACTTATTTACATCTATACCGATGACAAGATTTCCAGAAATTACAACATGCTCGTTTGAAAAACGATGGGATATTGTTTACTATGCAAGAGTAACTAAAATGAAAGGAATTGAAGATTTATTGGCTTCTATTGCGTTGTTGTTTAAAGAAAATATATGTCTGAAAACATTGATAATTGGACATTGTGAGGAGAAGTATTTAATCCAATTAAAAGAAAAGATAGATACATACGGAATAGGTGAGTTTATATTTTTTAAAGGATTTATAAAAGACATCCACGATGTGCATTTACTGGCTTGCCAATCGAAAGTGTTGGTTTTGCCAACATATAACGATGGTTTTAATAATACAATACGTGAGGCAATGTGTATGCGTTTACCGGTTATTGCGAATAATGTAGGAGGGATTCCTATAGCAAATTTACATAATGAATGTATTACATTAACGAAAGTGGGTGATATAGATGATTTGGCCTCCAAAATCAAGCAAGTCTTAAATGATGAAGAACGTACGAAGCGACTTGTTGAGAATTCATATAATGAAATGATGACATATTATCATCCCAAAAATATATATGGTTTTTTGTTGGATATATTTGATAAGGTTATAATGTGATGTTCTTTTATCATTTGTTAAAATGTAATTAGTGATGATATTCAAGAAAATACTAGACTCCATATTGAGTTGTAATAGTGTAAATAATAACCTTGTTTTAAAAAAGATAGCAAGAAAGATTATAGGAAGTGATCTTTTGTATATTAACCATGATTTAACCAAAGAACAAAGAAGAATTTTAATTAGTTATGTATCTCCACTTCATGTGGATTTTTTGAAAGATAAGGTTTACCATTCTTTATACTACACTGTTAATCAAATAATTAGTGTTTTTATAGATATGGGATTTTCCATTGATATATGTGATTGTAATGATAAAAATGCTATAACTAGATTAGAAGGAAACTATTATGA
>ENA-OWXB01000296-OWXB01000296.1-human-gut-metagenome-genome-assembly--contig:-NODE-296-length-13343-cov-5.34761_pt1 | contig 13343 bp, 7 predicted proteins | sample MGYA00249243_ERZ652053 | MGnify/ENA primary metagenome ERZ652053 (study PRJEB26925, sample SAMN05827240) | human gut metagenome | biome: ENVO:2100002; feature: ENVO:00000062; material: ENVO:00002003... | reverse complement strand
GATTGCTGAATGCCTCTGGCATTCAGCAATCGCCGCCGCTTTTTCATTTTGAAAGGAAAAAGGAGGAAAACCATGCTGAACACACTGCTTTCCGTGATCCGCGCCATTCTGGTGGAGCTGGTAGACCAGCTGCTCCGCAAGGTCTGCACCCTGGGGTGAAGACCGACTCCAGGAGAAATATCCTGGGGATCATCCTGGCTGCCGCCGCTGCCATCTTATGTACGATCATCGATCAAGTGATGAAGGAGGAATGAGTTATGAAAGAAGAAACCTATATCTGCGCGATTTGCGGACGCAAATACCCCATCTCCCAGCGGGAAGAGTTCGACGGGCAATCCCTGTGCCCTCACTGTTTCACAGAAGAGACCGTGGCCTGCCATGTCTGCGGAGAACGGGTCTGGACTGATGACAATGCTGGGAACAGTGACACGCCGCTCTGCGAGCACTGCTATGACCGCTATTACATCAACTGCGTCCGCTGCGGAGAGCTGCTTCACAATGATGAAGCCTACTACGACCGGAACGACCCGGACGAGGAAGAGCCGCTCTGCCATGCCTGCTATGCCCGGACCGCCGGCGACCAGCCCATCCAGGACTACTGTTACAAGCCGGAGCCTGTCTTCTATGGAGACGGCCCCAGGTTCTTTGGTGTGGAGCTGGAGATCGATGGGGCCGGGGAATATGGCTCCAATGCCAGAAAGCTCCTGAAAATCGCCAATGACGGCGAAGAGAGGATCTACTGCAAGCACGACGGCTCTCTGGAAGAGGGGTTTGAGATCGTCACCCATCCCATGTCCCTGCACTACCAGCTCCGGCAGATGCCCTGGGAGCAGATCTGCAAGGGAGCCGTGGATCTGGGCTACACCAGCCATCAGGCAGGGACCTGCGGCCTTCACATCCATGTGAGCCGTCTGGCCTTTGGAGAGACCGAGAAGCAGCAGGATGCCGTCATCGCCCGTATTCTGTACTTTTTCGAGAAGCACTGGGAAGAGCTGCTGAAATTCAGCCGCCGGACACCCCGCCAGCTGGAACGGTGGGCGGCCCGGTACGGCTATAAGGAGCAGCCCATGGAGATCCTGGATCACGCTAAGAAAGGGTATCACGGCGGGCGCTATACCTGTGTGAACCTCACCAACCAGGACACCATCGAATTCCGGATGTTCCGGGGAACGCTCAAATCCAACACATTGATCGCCACGTTGCAGCTCGTTGACCGGATCTGCGACGTGGCGATCTATCTGTCTGACGACGAGCTGAAAGCCCTGTCCTGGACCACCTTTGTCTCCGGCTGTCAGGCCCCGGAGCTGGTACGGTATCTGAAGGAGCGGCGTCTGTATGTCAACGAGCCGGTCATGGCGGAAGCGGAGGTGTGAATATGTGCTGCCTGTTTGGACTGATCGACACGGAGCTGCGCTTTACTGGAAAGGAAAAGTCCAAAATGTTCCACGCCCTGGCCTCCGCCAGCGAGGCCAGGGGGACGGACGCCACGGGGGTGGCCTACGATTACAGCAGGACGCTCCACATCTACAAGCGGCCCATTCCCGGCCACAAGCTGAACTTCTATCTGCGGAACGATACCCGCTTCGCCATGGGCCACACCCGCATGACGACCCAGGGCATTGCCAGGAGGAACTATAACAACCACCCCTTCCGGGGAATCATGCAGGCCGGGACCTTTGCCCTGGCCCACAATGGAGTTTTAGACAATGACTTCAGCCTGCGGAAGAGCCTGCACCTGCCCAGGACCAGGATCGAGACGGACAGCTACATCGCCGTCCAGCTGATCGAGCAGAAGGGCATCCTGAACTTCGACAGCCTCCGGTATATGGCGGAGCTTCTGGAAGGCTCCTTCACGATCACGGTGCTGGGGGATGACGGAAACCTGTACATCGTCAAGGGGGATAACCCGTTCTGCCTGTACTTCTTCCCGGACTGCGGCCTCTACCTCTATGCCTCCACGGAGGACATTCTTTGTCAGGCTCTCCGGAAAATTCAAGCGCCCCTCGGAAAGAGCAGGAAGATCCCTGTCCGATGCGGCGAGATCCTGCGGATCAACCAGACCGGGCGGCTCGACCGGGAGACCTTTGACGACAGCAAGCTGTTCCGGTGCAGATATCCCCGGCTCCTGATGGATGATCCGTACTGCCGCAGCTTCCCCCATACGGCAGAAGGCCAGACCCACCTGGACGAGCTGAAAACCGTGGCGCTGGCCTTTGGGTATTCTCCGGAGGATGTTGACCTGCTGGCCGACCAGGGCTTCACCGCCGACGAGCTGGAGGACCTGTTTTACTGCGGTGAGATCTGATCCATTTCCCCTTTGGGAGTGGACACAAAAAAAGAATCGCTTGTCAGAGCGATTCTTTTTTTGTGTTCATTGCCATGATGAAGGTTTTCAGAAGCTGTTCCGCATAGGCCAGCTCAGAGGGGGAACAGCTGCGGAGCAGCTGGGTGATGGGGCTGGAACTCTCGGCATTCTCCCTGCCGAAGAGAATGAAGTCCGTGGACAGGCGCAGGACCTCGGAGATCCGGCACAGGGTCTGGACGGACATCCCCTTGACACCCAGCTCAATGTCCGAGCAGAATTTCGGCGTCACGTCCAGCAGCTCCGCGAAATGCTCCCGTATGTAGCCCAGAAATTCCCGCTGCCTGCGAATTCTCCCGCCAATCGAAACCCAGTCCATAGCACCCCTCCGTTTTTCATCAGTTTAACCCGGAGAGTTAAGATGATAAATGAACTTGTAGGGTTGAAGAGTTGGAACTTTTAGGGTATAATCACATTGAACTTTCAGCGGATTTTTTCACATAGACAGAAACTGTCTATGCTTTCTGCTATGATAGAGACAGGAGGTGGTGGCGTGGAGACGGATAAGAACAGCCGCCTGCTGTATCTGTATGAGGCTCTGATTTGTGGAGAGAGTTTGCAAAAGAAAGAGGCTGCGGCCCGCTTTGGGGTCAATGAGCGCAGCATCCAGAGGGACATCGACTGTCTGCGCAATTTTTTTGCCGGGCAAAATCCGCCCCGCGAGATTCTGTACAACGCGAAGGAGCAGCGATATGAGCTGACCTCTACCGCCGAGACCTTCCTCACCTGCGGGGAGCTGCTGGCAGTATGCAAGATTCTGTTGGACAGCCGCTCCATGCCGAAGGAGGAAATGGAGGCGATTCTGGATAAGCTGCTGGATCGCTGCACATCTCCGCAGAGCCGAAAACTTCTGAAACAGATCCTGGCAAATGAGCGGTTTTATTATATCGAGCCGCACCATGGAAAGAGGCTTTCGGAGCGTCTCTGGACTCTGGGACAGGCTGTCTGGAGCCGTTCTGTAATCGAAGTTACCTACCATACCCAGAGGGGCGAGCACAAGGAGCGAATGCTCCAGCCTGTGGGCCTGCTGTTTTCGGAATACTACTTTTATTTGACCGCTTTTATTGAGGACATTGACCGGGCAGCGCATTTTGACAATGCCGAAGATCCGTTCCCCACCATCTACCGGGTGGACAGGATTGAGAAGATCCGGGTGCTGGACGAGCACTTTCATGTGCCGTATAGCCGCCGTTTCTCTGAGGGGGAGTTCCGAAAGCGGGTCCAGTTCATGTACGGTGGGAAGCTGGAAACGGTGCATTTCATCTATAAAGGCCCTTCTGTGGAGGCGGTACTGGACCGGCTCCCCACGGCGGAGATCCTCAGTGAGCGCGACGGATGCTATGAGATCCGCGCGGAGGTCTTTGGCAGGGGCATTGAAATGTGGCTGAGAAGCCAGGGGGACTATATAGAGAGGATGGAATAGGCAGATGGATGTAACGCATTATTCACGCACTGTCGATTGCGATGGTCTCAGTGTTCAATATGACTTGTACTGTCCCGGAAAGACTCAATCAGAAAATGGCAAGAACGAAACCCTCACATTGGATGAAAATCTCACCTATGAGCAAAAAGTCCTTGCCTTTGAGCAAGCCTATGGAGAAGCCCAGGATGAAATCGAAAGGCTTACAAGTTCTGGTGATAGATTTGACTATGCTGTTGCGGCTTGCAGCGGAATTATAGCGGGGCTTATTGATATCCTCTTCGTTGGGGAATTATCAATAGATAGAGCTAACGAATGGGGAAATCAAAAAGTCGAAGACTTCGTGATATCGATTGCCAAAAAAAGCGGCTACCAGGGAAATGATTTAGCTGGTGCAGTAGAGTACTTAGAAGATCGGAATTCAATTGCTGCTGATAAGGTGACAAATGCTTTTGGGGGAGGAAAGCAACATCACCTGCGAGATTTTTCACACCATCCGACTCCTGTCGGATTATTCTTTTCGCTATTAACACAGTTCACTGGAAAGGTCTACGGTACAGACGTTACCGGTGTATTTAAAATTGAACCTTTAAGTGAAAGCGATTTTTACTTAATTGGTAAAGATATCCCTCAAAAGCTGACCTTTGGCATCATAACTTGGTTTTTTCACATGGCTAGCGATATGGCGGGATCTTCCGGATCCATAAGAGAGGGAAGCCTTGGCACAGGCCTTCCTGGTCCCCTGGTATCGCTTTTAAAAGAGCTATCAGCTCTTCCAATTTTTAGACACACGAATTCGAAAGGTTATAAAGAATTCTCCGTGTGGATATCTAAACTTTTCAATGGAACATTGTTAGCCAACAGGGATCAAAATGGTAAAATTATTGAGGCCGTCAAATTTGACTTGCGTACAGAAATAGGATTAGGTCGTGAACTGGGTCGGCAAGCTATACCAGTCGTTATAAACGAATGTGTTGTCAGAGCGTTCTATTTCATTCGAAGATTGCTTGGCGAACTTAAAGAAAAAGATGTTAGAAATATAACAGAACTTGAGAAAATTAGTTGGAAGAATACCCTCCCTGTCAAAAACCGCACCATTGTCCGGATGCTGACGATTTCAACTGTGGCACTGGAAGTCCTCGATTTAGCGGACGCTACCCTCCGCTCCGGCGGGAACCTTGGTATGTTCATCCTCCGTGTCAACTTTGTCGGTGTAGGTCGCTTTGCAGTAGCGGGAAGTGCAGATATTCTGATGGGAATTAAAAAGAGCAGATTAGAGCTTGCCATGTCTTCGGCAGAGGTTGCAAAAACAGCACAGGCTACCCATTCCGTAATAGAGAGCGTGGAACAGAGAAGAGCGCAAACACAAAGCAGGCTGGACCAGTTAACAAGTAAAATCAATGGTGGAAGCGCAAGCGATGTATCGGATCTCGGGAGGGAGTTTACAGTGGGATATACGATTAATGATCTGCAAATAGATCCAAATATATTTACACCCGAAGAGGCTAAAGAGGTTGCCGAGCACATCTTCTCTCTAAAAAACGAGGAATTTCAAGATCTCAAAAATGCTGCATGGTATCAGCGGTTTTTGAAGGCAATCACATTCCGGTCTGGCAGCAAAAAGCTGATAATTTCCAATATCACATCGCTCAGTAAACTCCAGCAGCTCTTTTTGCAGATCTATGCGCAGCATTATAACGGGCTGGATCAGCAGTTAAACCAGATCATAGATGCGGTTGACAATCTTGACAGCAAGGTTAGCAAGCTTTATTCCGGGCTGGAATTGCAGGCGGATATCCGGCAATTCAGTCGTGAAGAGGCAGGGGTTCTACAGCTCCTGCTCTGCGCCTATCAGTCGCAGAATGGAAGGGAAGCAGAATTTCAAAAATACCGGGGGGCTGTCATCAGCATCTTTGGCGATGTGGAGCCGCAGGGAGAATTCACTCCAGAAATGCTTAGCAGGCACGCCGGACACCATGATGTTTTCTGTAGATGCATCTACGAACTCGCCGCCATAGATGGCAGCCTTGAAAGCGAGGTCTTCCCTCCCATTATTAGGGACGCATTGGATCATCTGGCGATTGCAGAAGTAACGAAGCGGAATATCAAAAAAGCCGTCATGCGGCAGGCTGCTTCATTCGGAATACAGTATTTCAGCGATGAGAAGTATAAACCTGTGACTCTTGATTTGAATGGAGTAGAATTCAAAGATTACTGTGAAGAGAGTAAAAATCCTCAGATAGATCAGGCAATCATTCCTGATAGTGAAAAATCTGAAACCGATGACTCTTTTGGCGAAATAACGGAACTTATCAACAGCAAATATGGATTAGATGCAATAAGCACCTCAGCGAATTTGCCAGGGAAGCTATTTCAAACTGTTTTCAAAGGTAAAGGTTCTTCTGACGAAGGGGCTGGAAAAGAGCTGCAAAAGATATGCGGCCAGATTTACGATGAAAAGCATCCGTGTACAATTGCACCCAAGACCATTGTTGGCGCAATGAAAAGTACCCCTGTCATATTTACAACGGCGGGAATCCACTGCAACTTAGGTCCAAATCGTAGGCCAATGCCACAATTCATCTCCTATAAGAATATTGACTTCTCAAGGACTTCCATTATGCGCGATAATTCAGGAAATCCGTCTGGGGTCCATCTGTACTCGAAAGATGACCGTATCGTTGCCTATCTTCCCATGAATGACCCTGATACGTTCATCAGTGTGTTGCTCGAAGCGTCGAAGATGCAAACGGCAACACAAGACGTGCTTCTACCGATGAATCAAATGCCGCTTGAACTAAAACTGGCATATAGCAAGATCATGATTTTGTTTTGTCAGGAATTTGACCTGGATTGGGTCGAAGCTCTCCGGCTGGCAAATGATCTTTCGATTTCCAAAGAAGATTTTTCTTTACTTTTTGACTACACCCAAAATATTCACACAGATGCGGATTTGCAAAAGCAAATTATAAAGTTGACAGATGTTTCTCCTTATCCAAACGAGGAAAATATTGCTACATCCTTAATTGAGGCGCTGATATCCCTCATTCAGTTTTCAACAAAAAGATGCAGAGAAATTACCATTGCAGAGCGCACCTTTATTAGCCGGATTGGGAAAATGCTTGGTGTCAACGATGGCATGATCCAGAGCCTCATCCCTGTTGCACAACTCCCTTATCGTCTATTACGCAAAGATGTCAAAGCCGACGAAGCCAAGGGGATTACCCAGGCTTTGACTTCGGCAGGAGCACTTTCACTGGGAACAGTCGCTGCATTTGGACTAGGTTCCCTTGCCGGAAGTCTTGTGTTTAATGCTACTTCTGGCTTAATTAGACATCAAAAAGAAGAAAAAGATAGAAAAGCCATGGAAGAAGCTTCCCGAAAGCAACTTGCAGTACTGAAGGGCAGTTATCATTCACTTATCAAAATAGCTAGAGATCTTCCCATTTCGGATGAACTGTCGCCAATGATTTTGAAAGCGGCGGTGAGAACATCTCCCAGTATTCCCGAATATATCAGATCTTGTGAGATGAATGCATTTCGATCAGCTCAAAAAACTGAGCAGAAAGATACTGTGCCACAATCCAGGCCTTGTGAATTGAGGATATATCAGGTAACCGAGACGGAACAGAAGAATTGCTTCAGCGTTACTGCAAAGGTAAACTACGCTCCGGTCCACAAGGGCGATATATTCGCGCTCTTAGTGAATGATTGCCCGTCTGCACGAATTATAAAAGTTCTACAAATTGGTACAGGGGATCGGCAATGGGATGAAAAAGATCCCGATATTATTTCTACCTTCATTCTTAATGGGATTTTCACTGCCGATGAACTTGCTGGAAAAACTTTTGTCCAAATCAGTTAGTGGCCCAGGATCAATTTATCAAAGCACAAGAAAATAGGGTGCGGAGGTCGTAGACAAGACTACGACCTCCGCACTCACACCGCCAAAATTTTGGCCTGCGGCGCCCTGTCGGGAATGCGTCAAATGAAGGCCTACAACCCCCGTCCAACCAGGGGGTTGCACGGCCTTCATTTGACGCGGCTCAAGTCGCGATGTCTCTGACGTTACCCTGGGGAGGATGATCGCTCGACGTGGTGCCGAAATGGTGCTTTTGCCGATCTGTGATGATATGAAGTCAGAAATTCACCAGTGTGAAGAAAAATGGAATTCTTCTAATATATAGCTACTTTCCATGGCAAAATAAAACGTTATGCACAAATACAAGCAAATATTTTATGCATTATTCCCCTCGAAATCAGTTTGCGAGCAATCGCACGAGGGTTCGAATCCCTCCCGCTGCGCCAAAATGAATGACCCTGCCTGATTTGGGCGAATGCTTGGCGTTATTTTGGGTCAGGCAGGGTTATTTTAAGTATGAACCCCTTGCATTGCAAGGGGTTCATACTTTCTTGTATTAAGCACCTATGCTACCGGCAAAGTACAAAACATTGAAATGATAGAGGCCAAATCCCTGTTATGCCACTGAAATATGGTCCACAAAAGAATTTTCTAAGGCAGAAGATATGATTTGTGAACTTGGCCTGAAATAAGTGTGATTTGCGGCACAAGGATTCCCTATACCTGCGGTTAATTTGAATGTCTGCATCCTTCTTCCCTGTTCTTCGTATGCCAACCCTCAGCCATAGGAGATCTGATGGATTTTTCAGAAGAGGTTGAGAACATCTGCGGGTTCTGATATAATGGAAGAAACAGATGTTCGACAGGGAGGACGCCACGATGACCGATTTGCTCTCCGGCCTCAACGCTGCCCAGCGCCAGGCTGTGACCGAAACCGAAGGATTTGTCCGTGTCATTGCCGGAGCCGGCTCCGGCAAGACAAGGGCGCTCTCCCATCGTTTTGCCTTTCTGGTGAACGAGCTGGGCATCCTGCCGGGAAATATCCTCTGCGTCACCTTCACCAACAAATCCGCAAATGAGATGCGCCAGCGCATCCACATCCTCACCGGCGACAATGACACGGGCTATATCAACACCTTCCACGGTTTCTGCGTCTCCGTGCTCCAGGAGGACAGCCACGCCGTCCAGTATCCCAAAAGCTTTCTGGTGCTGGACAACGCGGACATCGACGCTATGCTCCAAATCATCTACGAGGAGCGGGGATTGACGCTGCGGGATATGACCTTCTCCGCAGCCCGGGACATGGTCGAGATGCAGAAGCTGTTCAAGCGTCCGGACTACTATCTGGATATGATCGCCATGCCTCTGGACACGCTGAAGGAGAAGTATGACCAGGCGGACACCCCGGCAGACATCATTTTCTACGGCTATCTGTATCAGGAGAAGAAGTGTTTCGGACTGGATTATAACGACCTGATCAAGTTCTCCCTGTATATTTTCCAGCAGCATCCTGACATTCGGCTCAAGTGGCAGCAGCGGCTGGAGTACATCATGATCGACGAGTTCCAGGATATCGACCAGCTTCAGTACGAGCTGATGGAGGTTCTGTGCGGTTACCACAAGAACCTCTTCATCGTGGGAGACCCGGACCAGACCATCTACACCTGGCGGGGCGCCGACGTGAAGTACCTGCTGGACTTTGACAAGAAGTTTCCGGGGACAAAAACGATTCTAATGATGGAGAACTACCGCTCTGCGCCGGAGATTCTCTCTGCCGCGAATTCCCTGATCGACAAGAACCGGACTCGTATCAAAAAGGAATTGCAGCCCACGCTGCCCTCCGGCAGTCCGGTCATCTGCCACTTCGCGCAGACCCAGGAGGCGGAGGCCGAATGGATAGCGGGGGAGATGAAGGAGCTTCACGAGGCGGGCACGCCATACCGGGACATGACGGTGCTCTACCGGGCCCACTATGTGACCCGGGCGGTGGAGGAAGTCCTGCTGGGAGAGAAGATCCCCTATACGATTTACAGCGGCGTCCAGTTCTTTGACCGTATGGAAATCAAGGACGCCCTCTCGTACTTGCGGATGATTGCCTACAAGGACGACCTTTCCTTCCGGCGGATCGTCAACGTCCCCAAGCGGAATCTTGGGAAGCGGCGGATGGCATTTTTGCAGGAGTACGCAGAAAGGCAAGGCCGCTCCCTGTATCAGGCGCTGCAGAACAATCTGGAGGACCCACTTTTCAAAGGAACAGGCGCCGGAAGGTTTGTCGGCCTGATAGAGTCCTTTGCCGCCGGATATGGGGGGAGACCGGTGTCCGAGGTGCTTTCGGCCCTCCTCAATGAGAGCGGCTACGAGAAGATGCTCCGCACCGAGGGCAGCCAGGAACGGCTGGACAATCTGGCGGAGCTGAAGCAGTCGGTATATGAGTACGAGACCACCTGCGGGGAGGAGGTCACCCTGGAGCACTATCTGGCCCATGTGGCTCTGTTCACCAATGCCGACACGGCGGAGCAGGGAGACAAGGTGAGGCTGATGACCGTTCAAGCCGCCAAGGGCCTGGAATTTCCCTATGTGTTCCTCTGCGGCATGAATGAGGGGATCTTCCCCTCCCGGAAGGTGCGGACGCAGCAGGCCATGGAGGAGGAGCGGCGGCTGGCGTTTGTAGCGCTGACACGGGCGGAGAAGGGACTGTACCTCTCCGAGGCAGACGGACGGAACTTCGACGGCACCCCCCGGTATCCCTCCCGCTTTCTTCTGGACATCGACCGCAATCTCCTGGCCTTCACCCGGCCGCCGGAGGAGGGCTTGATCCGGGCGGCCCGGGACTATATCGGCCACAGCCAGACCTATCTGCCGGAGACCGACGGGAACATGGCATTCTCCGGGGGGCAGCGGGTGAAGCATATTCTGTTCGGCTCCGGTACGGTGCTGGATGTGGACATGGACAAGGGTGCTCATGTGGTACAGTTCGATGAGATGGAGACGCCCCGAAAGATATCCTTCCGGGCGAAGCTGGAACGGATTTGACAAATCCTGGGAGGGATGGACGGGGGCTTCTGCCGCAATGCCGATCATTGGGGGGCCCGGGTGGAAGGAGCCCTGCCTCCAAAGCAAACCAGGCTCTCCGGAAAGGGAAACAGCTCCCGCTTTTCAAAGGAATGGCTTGAAAAGCGGGAGCTGTTCTTTTCGCTTCAGCACGGCGGAGTCTGATTTTCCATACTGTCCAAATCGCAGCCGAAAAACCTCCTCTTCCTGGGATCACGAGGCCTTTTCAAACTGGCTGTTGTACAGGTCAGCGTAGAAGCCGCCCTTGGCCAGGAGTTCCTTGTGCGTGCCTTGCTCGATGATATCGCCGTCCTTCAGCACCAGAATCAGGTCGGCGTTTTTGATGGTGGACAGCCGGTGGGCGATGACAAAGCTGGTGCGGTGCTCCGTCAGTCGGTCCATGGCCTGCTGGGTGATGAGCTCTGTGCGGGTATCCACCGAGGAGGTGGCCTCGTCCAGAATCAGCATGGGATTGCCCTGAATCATGGCCCGGGCGATGGTGAGCAGCTGCTTCTGCCCGGAGGAAATGGCAATGCTGTCATCCAGCACGGTATCAAAGCCGTGGGGCAGGGTTTCGATGAAGTGATAGATGCCGCAGGCCCGGCAGGCCTCCTCCAGCTGCCGGTCCGTGACCCCGGTCTTGTTGTAGACCAGATTTTCCCGGACAGTCCCCTCAAACAGCCAGGTGTCCTGGAGTACCATGCTGAACAGGTCGTGGACGCCCTCCCGGGTCATTTCAGAGGTGGGCACGCCGTCGATTTTGATGTTTCCGCTGTTGATCTCAAAGAAGCGCATCAGCAGATTGACCATCGTGGTCTTGCCCGCTCCGGTGGGACCCACAATAGCCACCTTCTGCCCCGGCTGAATATGGGCAGAGAAGTCCTTGATGATGATCTTATCCGGATGATTCGGATAGCTGAATCGGACGTGTTCAAATTCGACTTCGCCCTGCACAGGAGAGAGTTCGGCGCGCTTGCCGGTCTCATCGGGCAGCTCTTTCTCGTGGAGAAAGTCGAAGACGTGGTCGCCGGCGGCTGCCGCCGTCTGCATCTGGGTCATGCCTTGGGCCAGGGTGCTCAGGGGAGAGGTGAACAGCCGCACATAGAGGATGAACGCAACAATGACGCCGAAGGAGATCTCTCCGCTCATGGCCAGGGCGGAACCCAGGACGCAGACCGCCACATAGCCCAGGTTGCCGATGATAGTCATCAGGGGCTGCATGATGCCGGAGAGGAACTGGCTGCGCCACTCTGCGTCGTACAGAAGGGCATTCATCCCGCCGAAGGTCTCTTTTACCTGCTCGTTGGCCCGGGAGAGGCGCACCACGTCGTGGCCGGAGTACATCTCCTCAATATAGCCGTTCAGGGTGCTCAGGTTCTCCTGCCGGGCGGTGAAGTACTTCTGGGACCGGAGCATCACCGCAGCCATGATGAGGAAGCCCAGTGCCGTGACGGCAATGGCTGCCAGCGCCATACGCCACTCAGTGACAAACATCATCACCAGACAGCCGAGGAATTGGGCCACTGCGCTGATCATGGAGGGCAGGCTGTTGGCCAGGGCCTGCTGCAGAGTACTTACGTCGTTAGTGATGCGGCTGAGGATGTCACCATAAGACACCTTGCTGAAGTAGCTCATGGGCACCCGGTTGATTTTTCGGGACAGGTCCTGCCGCATATCCCGGGACAGCTCCAGGGTGACCGTAGCCATGATGAAGTGCTCCACATAGGTAAAGACGGCACTGAAGCCGTAGATCACCAGCAGGATTACGCCGGTGCGGCCGATGGCGGCCAGATCGATCTCCCCGTCCAGGGCGTCGGAGATGAGGTCCGTGATCCGACTGAGCAGGCTGGGGCCGATGATGGTCAGCACTGCGCCGGCCACGGCGAAGCAAAAGGCCGCAACAGAGGGCGCTTTCAATTTGTTGGAATAGGTGAACAGTTCTCTGAGCACACCGCCGATGCCGCGCCTGCTCTTTCCCGGCGCGCACATTCTGTTCTGCATCATCTTTGGCATCTTGGTTTCCTCCTTAAGCCCCCAGCTCTTCCTGGGAGAGCTGGGACCGGGCGATCTCCTGGTAGATCGGGCAGGTCTGCATCAGTTCCTCGTGGGTACCCATCCCCACCATCCTCCCCTCGTCCAGAACGATGATCTTGTCCGCGTTCCGGATGGTGCCGATCCGTTGAGCCACGATCAGTCGAGTGGTATCCTTCAGCTCCCGGTCCAGGCCGGCACGGAGCCTGGTATCCGTCCGGTAGTCCAGGGCGGAGAAGGAGTCGTCGAACACCAGGATCTCCGGGCGCCTCGCCAGGGCCCGGGCGATGGAGAGCCGCTGCTTCTGGCCGCCGGATACGTTGGTGCCTCCCTCGGCGATGGGGGCATGGATGCCTCCGGGCATCCTGTCCACAAACTCGCTGGCCTGGGCCAGCTCCAGAGCCTTTTGAACGTCCGCATCGGAATCCTTGCCCCGGCTGGCGCCGAACAGCACGTTGCCGCGGACGTCTCCGGAGAACAGGATGGCCTTCTGAGTTACATAGCCGATGCGGTCATACAGGGCGTCGAAGGTGTAGTCCCGAACGTCCACCCCGTCCACCAGCACAGTGCCCTCCGTGGCATCATAGAACCGGGCGGCCAGGCTGACCAGAGTGGTC
>ENA-OWXB01000294-OWXB01000294.1-human-gut-metagenome-genome-assembly--contig:-NODE-294-length-13379-cov-4.87751_pt1 | contig 13379 bp, 8 predicted proteins | sample MGYA00249243_ERZ652053 | MGnify/ENA primary metagenome ERZ652053 (study PRJEB26925, sample SAMN05827240) | human gut metagenome | biome: ENVO:2100002; feature: ENVO:00000062; material: ENVO:00002003... | reverse complement strand
TCATAATACATCCGCTTGTATGTGGGGTCGGTGAACAGATCCCGCCGGTAAAACAGCAGCTGGATGCTGGGATCATAGGGAACACAGCAGCGGTTGCCGTGGGCGGTGGTAAAATGCTGCCCCAGCTCCGGAATGGCTTTAGCCAGCAGCCCGTCCCAATCAAAGGGGATCTGGGCAAGGGGACGGTATACCTCCTCTCCAAGCTCATCCAGCCAGGCTACATCCATGCGGATCAAATCATACTGGCTGCGGGCGGGAGACTGGACCACCCGGTAGACATCCCGCAGAGAGGGCAGGACCGTCAGCTCCAGGTGGATGCCGGCGGTTTTCTCGAGATGCGGCGCCAGCCTGGCCAAAGCGGTGGTCGAGGGGGAGGCCATGGTCAGTATTCGTAAAGTTTGAGAATGCAGATGGCCCGGCACCATCTGCGCAGTGCGGAATCCGTCATTTTCCATACGGAGCTTTCCGGGCAGGGCTTTTCCCTGCTCCAGGCGGGCCAGCAGCTGTTTCACAATCCGGTGGGCAAGTTGCTTGTAGTCCAGTTCATAAACTGAGGTCTCCGGATCCGTCACAGCGGCCTTTGTGGCCAGCGTAACAAAACGAGGCAGCGGCGCCTGACTGGAGTAGGCGCAGGCTGCCCGGACGGCATCCTCTCTGCGGCGATCCGAGCATATCATATAATCATACGCCTGGCCGCCGTCAAAAAACGCAAAGGCCCGCAGGCCGATCTGATAATTGCGGCAGTCCAGAAAGTTGACGGCTTCCTTATCCTGGCAGTGCGTACGGACACCCCTGATAAACAGAGCAGCATCTGGCAGCTCCGCGGCCTCTGTAAAGACGCCGATTCGGGCAGCACCTTGAGAGCAGACATAGTCCGCAATCTCCCGGCCAGCCCGCTCAGGATCAAAACCTGCGTACATCACATCCGGCTGTTCCGGACCTTCCCGCTGCAAAAAAACCAGCGGCAGGTCCGGAGCTTCGGCCCGGTAGTGGGACAATGCATCCGTCAGGCAGGTACTGGTAATGATCGCGCTGAAACGGGCGTTCAATGCTTCCGTCAGCAGGGACAGTTCTCTGCTCTCCATAGAGCGGGTGGAATAGAGCTGTACAGAATATCCTCTCTGTGAAAACTCGCTTTGAAAGACCTCATACATAGCCGCCCAGTGGGCGTACTCGATCCCCGGAAGCATAACCGCGATTGCCCGGTCCTTTCCCAGCCGCAGACTTTGGGCCTTGGCATTGACCTTATAGCCCAGCTTTTCCGCCGCCTGCCAGACCAAACGAATCTTTTCCACACTGACATTTCCGCGGCCGTTGATGACATTGGATACGGTTCCGTGGGAGACACCGGCCTCCCTTGCAATATCTTTGATAGTAGGCATCCCGGCGCCTCCTTCCGCTGATCTGTTTTTATTGTACTATGTGAGTTTGTTCCTGGCAAGAGCAGTTCTCGCCAAAAAGAAATAGTAAAATTGAACAGAATAAGGACTTATATTCTATATGTTTTGTAAAAAAACATGTAAATAGTACTGAAAAGATCCAAAAAAGAAATTGACACGTTCCAATTTTAGCGGTACGGTAACAATAGAAACTCGCAATTCTCAGCTTCGATTTTTCAATTTTGGATGAAAAGGAGATGTCATTGATGAAGAAGTTTCTCAGCCTAGCACTTTCTGTTTTGATGCTTCTGTCGCTGCTGGCCGGGTGCGGCGGTGGTTCCTCCACAGACGACGGCGCCCAGCAGGACGGAGGCAGCGAGACGGCGGAGACCGGTGGAAAACTGGTCGTGTACTCCGCGCTGAACGAGGACAACACCATTGCGATGGCGGAGCAGTTTGAAAAGGACACCGGCATTGAGGTTGAGTACATCTCCCTGGGCGGCGGCGACGCTGTGGCCCGCGTCCAGGCGGAAATGAGCAACCCACAGGCGGATTTCCTGGTGGGCGGCTCCGTGGACCTGTACGGCTCCCTGGCGGAGGCTGGGGCGCTGCTGGAATACGACTCCCCCAACAACGATGACCTGGATGCGCGCTTCAATGACCCCAATCATCTCTGGCAGGGCTGGTACATGGGCGTTTTGAGCATCATCATCAACGAGGAGCGATTCCAGGAGGAACTGGCCTCTCAGGGCTTGGCCGAGCCCGCCACCTGGGACGATCTGCTGGATCCGGCCTATGACGATGTGTTTGTCTGGGCCAATCCAACCACTGCCGGCGGCGCCTACATCGCCACCGCCTGCCAGATTTTCCGCCTGGGTGAAGACGCCGCCTGGGATTACCTGAAGGCGCTGGACCAGAACGTCCACCACTATTATCAGGGCGCCGGGGACGTCATCAGCCCCGTGGCAACCGGCGAGTTCATCGCCTCCATCGCCTGGGCCCACGACAGCTTCAAGACCCAGCAGGAGGGCTACCCCCTCAAGCTCATCATTCCGGAGCAGACTGCCTATGAGATTGGCGGCGCGGCCATCATCAACGGCGGCCCCAACACAGAGAATGCCAAGATCTTCATGGACTGGCTGCTGACCAAGGAGGCCCAGGAGCTGAACGTGGAGTCCTCTTATCGCTATCCCGTCCGCACAGACGTGGCTGCACCCGAGGGCCTGCCGGCGCTGGAGGATGTGGATCTGGTGGACTACGACCGGGACCAGGCCACCGCGATGCGGGAGTCCGTCCTGGAAAAGTTTGAGGCGGAAATCATGGCAAACCGCACCTAACTGGTAGCAGGAAAGTGCCTGCCTGCAAGAGCAGGCAGGCACTTTTGCAATTTACAATTACGGAGCTGGAAGGAGGAGTCCCTATGGTCGCGGGCACGTCCGCACGGGAATCCGTCAAAGAAATGAAGCGGTTGAAAAATGAACCGCTCCTGCTGCTGGTCATCATCGCCATTATCCTGTTTGTGGGAATATTTGTGATCTATCCAGTGGTCAAGGTCATCCTGTTCCCCGATGGGGGGACCTATCTGGAGCTGTTCAACCGGCCCCGCTGGCTCACCGCCATCAAAAACAGCCTGTTCATGACCCTGGTCTCCACCATCTCCTGCACGGCGGTGGCATTTCTGTTCGCCTATGTCATCGCCCGCCTGGATGTGCCCTGCAAAGGGCTGTTCCGATTTATTACACTGCTGCCCATTGTCTCTCCGCCCTTTATCGTGGCGCTGAGCTATATCCTGCTCTTCGGCGTCCAGGGGATCATCACAAAAGGCCTGCTGGGACTCCATGTGGATATCTATGGCCGCCTGGGACTGTGGATCGTCCAGACTGTCACTTTCTTCCCCTACGCCTACTCGGTGATCTACGGCGTGATGAAGGGCATCTCCACCAATCTGGAGTATGCAGCCTACAACATGGGTGCGACCCGGTGGCAGGTGTTCCGGGATGTGTTCTGGCCCCTGTGCCGTCCTGGCGTGGCCGGCGGCGCCCTCATCGCGGCCATCAACGTCCTGACGGATTTCGGCAACCCCATCATGATCGGCGGCGATCTGGCCCTGCTGCCCACGGAGGCGTATATGCAGATTAACGGCTGGTACGACATGAGTACGGCCTCTGTCCTGGCGGTGGCGCTGCTGATCCCGGCCGTGGCGCTGTTCCTGGTGAACCGCTTCTGGGTAGGCAGGCGGTCCTATGTTACCATTACCGGCAAGGAGATTTCGCTAAATCCCTTTCCGGTCCCCAAGTGGGTGAAGTGGACCCTGTTCACGCTGACCATGCTGATCTCCCTGTTCGTCCTTCTGGTGTACGGTACCCTTTTCTACGGGGCCTTCACCAAGACCTGGGGATATGACTGGTCCTTCACCTGGGAGAACCTGCAGTACGTGTTCCTGAAGGGGGAACAGATCTGGAACTCCATCAAATACGGCCTCCTGGCGTCTTTAGGCGCTGCGCTGCTGGCCATGGTCCTGGCCTACATCGTACAGAAGAAGCAGGTGGGCCTCAACAAGTTTCTGGACTTCCTGGCCATCCTGCCCGGTGCCATTCCCGGTATGTTTCTGGGCATCGGATTTGTGCTGGCGTTCAACGGCGGCTGGCTGTCCCTGACGGGGACGGGCGCCATCATGGTGCTGGCGCTGCTGTTCTGGAATCTGCCCACCTGTTACAGTGCGGCAACAGCAGGCCTGCAGCAGATCGGCGCCTCGGTGGAGGACACGGCCCTGAATCTGGGGGCCAACAGCTTCCGCTCTTTCAAGGATGTCATCATTCCGCTGCTGAAGGCGCCGTTTCTCTCGGGCTTCGTGCTGTCCTTCCTGCGGTCGGTTACCTGCCTCAGCGTGGTGATCTTCCTCTACGCGCCCTCCACCACCGTGGGCACCATCTCTGTGATGGTCCTCGTGCAGAGCGGACAGTGGGGCGAGGCGGCGGCGTTTACTGTGGTGCTCATCACCATCGCGTTTACCGTGCTGCGGCTGGCTCAGTGGCTCCTGGGCCGCCAGGGCATCAAGCTGGAACTGTAAAGGGAGGCGGAACGTATGGATGCTTATATTGAATTTCGGAACGTCGTCAAGAAGTTCGACGACTTTGTGGCCCTGGACCATGTGTCCTTACAGATCCCAAAGGGGGCGTTCGTGACGCTGCTGGGCCCCTCCGGCTGCGGCAAGACCACCCTGATGCGCCAGCTGGCGGGGTTTTCCGAGCCGGAGGAGGGCGACGTCCTGGTGGACGGCAAGCGGATGAACGGGTTGCCGCCCTTCAAGCGCAATACGCCGCTGGTGTTCCAGGAGTATGCGCTGTTTCCCCACATGACGGTGTATGAGAACATCTCCTACGGCCTGAAGCTGAAAAAGGCGCCCAAGGAGGAAAAGGACCGCAAGGTGGCGGAGATGCTGGAGATGTTCAACCTCCAGGGACTGGATGGGCGGTTCCCGAAGCAGCTCTCCGGCGGCCAGCAGCAGCGGGTGGCCTTTGCCCGGGCGCTGGTGATGGGGCAGGAGATCCTGCTGCTGGATGAGCCCCTCAGCAACCTGGACGCCAAACTCCGGGTGGAGGTGCGGACGGAGCTGCGGCAGATCCAGCAGAAGTTCGGGATCACCACCATGTACGTCACCCACGATCAGGACGAAGCCTTGTCCATGTCAGATATCATCGCCGTGATGCGCAGGGGCCGCATCGAGCAGATCGGCAGCCCCTGGGAAATCTACTTCCGCCCCGCCACCCGCTTTGTGGCGGACTTCGTCGGCACGGTGAACTTCCTGGAGGGTACGGCCCATCGGGAGGCAGACGGCAGCCTGTCCGTGGACCACAGGGGTATGCGCCTCCGGGTGGACGAGGACACGGACCTTCAGGGCGGCGAGCCGGTGACTCTGGTGGTCCGCCCGGAGGGTATCAGCCTGATGGGGCTGGAAGAGACTGTCCCGGAGGGCACGGCGCTGCGCGGCACCATTGAAAATTACAGCTTCCTGGGTCGTATGATCCGCTACTGGGTGCGGGTAGGGGAGGAGGTCTTTGTCATCGATGACGCCAATGTGGACCTCACCGGCGCCCGGACAGGGGATGTGCAGTTTCGTTTGGATACTCGCAAGCTCCACGTGCTGAAAGGCGGTGGTGCGGATGCTGCTGGTTGACTTTATCAATGTGGGCTATGGCGACGCGATCCTGCTGCGGGAGACGGAGACACCCTTCGCCATGCTGGTGGACTGCGGGGACGCTCGCATCGGGCGCTCCCGACCGGACGGACGGCGGATCACTGCGGCGGACTACCTGCGCCGGGAGGGGATCCGGGAGCTGGACCTGCTGGTGCTGACCCACCTCCACCTGGACCACGCCGGCGGACTGACTCATTTGCTGCCGGGGGTCCGGGTGCGGGAATTCTGGACCAACTACCTCCCGCCGGAGGAGATGTGGGGTCACACACTCCCGGCAGTGCCGGGAGCTCCAGCCGGCGCCCGGTGTCTGATGACCTCTATGGGGATTTATGTAAAAGCCCTGGCCCATCTGCGAAGCCAGAAGACGGAGATCCGGCTGATCCGGACGCCCTGTGATTGCCGGCGGCTGACGGAGACATTGTCTGCCGGTGTTTTTCTGGAGGATGAAGAACTCCGGCTGCGGCAGGCTTCCATCTGGGACGCCGTCCTTTCTGGCGCGGGCAGCAGCGGGGACCTGGAGGCGCTTGACGGCTTTATCAACAACACCAGTATCCGCCTGCGGCTATCCTATGCCGGGCAGGAGATTGAGCTGCCGGGGGATGTGTATGCCTCCTGCTGGGAGCGGCACCAGCTCCCGCCCTGCACCCTCATAAAGCTGCCCCACCATGGGCACGGGGACGCCTTGACATCCCGACTTCTGGAGATGCTGCGGCCACGGTACGCCGTTATCTCGGTCTCGGATGATCGGACAGATGACTGCCCCAGCAAAAAAATTATTCAGCTTTTGTCGCAGTTTGGCGTTGAATGCTTTTTTACGGATGCAGTACCGTGTCAGTATGCTCCGGATCAGCCTCATGTTGCCATACGTTTTCGGATTGAAAAGGGAGTTCTTATGGTATCGGACGTGTAAAAAGATGTGGGGGGAGGGAACCGCTCTGAACACTGGACCCCAACGATTTATCAGGATGTGAACGACTCCTGCCTGACGCACGCCGATATTCCCGCCAGGTTGGATTACAATGGGGACTGGCGCGGAGACAACAAGTGAGAGAATCTCAAAAATTATTCCCGGATTCCTTCTGCATATTGTTCTATATGAGAGACTTTGTTCCACTATTTTATGGAATACGACGTTTATTACCCGCGGGGCATACCGAGGGCATCTTGACAGCATTTCCCGTATCCAAAGCGGTTGTAACCTGGACGGATCAGCCCATCTCCACCGATGGGGTACAGGTTTCCGCCATCATCGCGTGTCAATGCATGAGCCGGAAGCGGCTTACGTGCAGACTGCAGGGCATTCGGGCAGAAATGCGATTGCGGCTTCGAGAAAAGGGCAGGCGCTTCGGCGCCTGTCACTTTCCTAAAATTAGGAATGCGCACAAAAAATCAGGATATGTACGTGGAAGGAGTCCCGTTCTGCCCGTCGTGGAGGGATAGAATGCTGCTTCCGGCCTGACGTCTGCTGTCATACGCTTTCTGCTTTTTTGCGTCACAGTTGGCCGACGCGATACCGCCCGGAGGAGACTCTGCGCTCTTGTACCGGGACGTTTTTTGCCTTTTACGGGGCCATGAAAAACAAGCCCAAATTGGTCTGGCAGACCCAACCTGGCTTTATAGCTGTTTGAAACAGCATCGGCTCATAGATGGAAATCTCAGGCTTATCTCTGCCGCACCTTGAGCAGTGGGCATTTTCTTGGGCAATAGTCCTGCGGCTTCGCCCACAGGCATTGCCCCTGTTTCTCTGCTTTTTCAAAGTGGACACAGGCTACCGCCTGGTATTGCATTCCGCTTCTCTCCCGGCTGATTTCCAAAGAAATCAGCCGGGTTTCCTGCGCCTTCAAAGAATTAGATGGTATCTGGAAGAATTTTTGCGTGGTTTTGCCGTATTCTGAGCTGCTGTGATAAGCATTTGTTGGCTTCATAGCCGAGACGATGATCTGGTGAATGCTTCGCGCTGTCTTAGGGCTCAAGCCCTTGAATGGTCTCTTGCTCCGGTTCCAGTCCACCCGGCCCTTTTCCGTGTCGCTTACACCTTTTACAGCAACATAACAGATGGCACCGCGGTGTCATTCTCAAACTACTTGTTTTAATGTGACAGAAAAATATTATGTTAAGAAGTATAACGGCTGAGGAGCGGGTTTATCACTCCGCGGCCTGAGTAGGCGTATAAGTCTCCCCATATACAATAGCATTGTTTTACCGGACGGTTCATCATGCCCTTGGGCACTTTTTTAAGTGTGATTTACGAAAGAAGCTTGTATTCTGGTGCGTTTGCAAGGTACCGTCTGATAAGTGCGGTATATATGCACATGGGCATGGACATCCGGCGTGAGCCCGGCAGAGAAGTGCTCCCGGCATCTTGAGCGTCGCCCCGATAGCTCTCTCCCCACGAACCGGGACGATGGAGGGGCCTGTCCGTGCGGCGGTTTGCATATACGCCGACAGCCGGAAAATCCGCAAAAATGATTCAGCACCTTTTCTTTTCGACAAAATACGATATAATAAAGAAAAACGCCTGTTCCACAGCCGGGACGCTGCCTCTCCGATTGCATGGAATGGATTCGGTGGGATTTGCCGGCGGGAGCTGTTTGAAATTCAGAACACTGCGTATGGGGAGGAGACTCATGATTTCGCTGTTTCTTGTTGAGGATGAGCGGATTGCCCGGGAGAGTATCCGAGACAATGTTCCTTGGCAGGAACACGATATCCTGTTCCTGGGGGATGCGCCGGATGGAGAAGTCGCTCTGCCGCAGCTCCTGGAAAAACGGCCGGATATTCTGCTGACGGACATCAAGATGCCGTTTATGGACGGCCTGGAGCTGGCCCGGATCGTGCGGAAGGAGCTGCCGGATACCCGCATCATCATCCTCAGCGGACACAATGAATTTGAATATGCCAGAAAGGCCATCACCCTGGGCGTAAATGACTATCTGCTCAAGCCTGTCTCCAGCAGGGATATTCTGGAAGCCGTGGACCGCAGCAAGGCGCAGATTTTGGAATGCCGCGCACGGCGGATTGAGCGGCAGAGCCATAGCATCACACAGCGGGAGCTCTTTTTCAGCAATCTGTACAGCGGCATCCTGATGGGACCGGCGCAGATGCTCCAGCGTGCGGCGCAGCTCGGGATCTCTTTGGCTGCAGGAGCCTACCAGATCATCCTGACGGAGCTGGACGGTGTGATACCGGATCGGGAGGCGCTGCGGGACAAGCTGTATGCCGCGCCAATGGCATACGGCTCCGGCTTTGATGGGGAGCGGGCCACGTTCCTGCTGCTGGCGGAAGACGCAGCCGGACTTCCCCCAAAATTGCGGGAGTTCTCTGCGTGGCTGGAGGCGCTGGCCGGGCAGGAGGGACTGAGCGTGCATCTGCTGCCTGGAAAACAGGCGGCCCGGCTCAGCGACCTGCCGAAAGCATACCATCTGCTGACGATTCAGAAAAAGCAGCGGGAGTCCGCAGACAGCAAGACGCTGTCCCACTCCACCTCCTTCCAGCGGGACACCCTGCTGGACTTTTTGCGGACTGGGAAGCCGTCTGCACTTCCGTCATTTTGGGCCCACTACCGGCCGACCATCGAGTCCGGATATTCCTCCTTTGTCTATCGCTGCTATCTCTATACAGAGCTTTTCTTTGTGGTCCATGAGTTCTGCCAGGAAAACCGGATCCCCCTTCCGGAATCCCTGCGCCAGGAGGATCTGCTGGAAAAGCGTATTCTGCTGACGAATTCCGTAGATGATTTCCTGACGCTGGCTTGCCAGCTCTGCGAAGAGGTGATGGAGGTCCGCCCCGGGGGCAGCCGGCACACGCCCTCCGCGGAGCAAGCCAGAGCGTATATCGACCGCCACTATATGGACCCGGAGCTGTCCCTCTCCTCGGTTGCGAATGCAGTGTCTGTAAGCCCCAACCACCTCAGCACGCTTTTCAAATCCAAAATTGGCGTCGGGTTCAGTGAATATCTGACGGAGGTCCGAATTCGCCAGGCCAAACGCCTGCTGATTACCAGCGATCTGCGGGTCAGTGAGGTCGGAGAACGGGTGGGGTATCAGAATATGGAGTATTTCAGCATGCTGTTCAAGAAAAACACCGGGCAGACGCCCAGCCAGTACCGCCGCTCCCACACGCTATGAGACGGATGAGTCGTGCAGCCGGCGCCCTGAAAACCGCCCTGGGCCGCCGTGGGAGCATACGGAGCAAGATCCTGGCGGGGTTTACGGTCATCCTGGTGGGGATGTTGAGTATCAACCTGCTGGTTATCGGCCTGTCCCACCACTTTTTGGGAGAATACCATATCCTGGCGGAGCGGGTCATTTCCGCAAACAAGCTGATCCCCACTGTCCGGGATGACGTGAGCCTGGACGCCTATTATCTGGTGGCGGGGCGCCGCACCCTGGAGACGACCCAGCTCTTCCACCACATGGAGGAAATTCGCCAGGGGCTGTATCTGCTGAAGCAGGAGAACAATTCTGAAAACGGCCGGATCCAGCTGCAGATTGCCACGCGCACCTTCGGCACCCTGCAGCGGTACTGTCAGAAGCTGGGGCAGGAGATTGATGCGGACGTGTCCCTAGAACTGCAGAATGTGACGCTGGAGCAGATTCGGGATGTCTCCGCCCTGGTGTACAACCAGATTGAGGAATACATTTACCTGGAGCTGCTCTGGGGGGAGTCCATTGATCAGATGCTCCAGACCGGATTTCAGCTGCTGCTGCTGGGGGATCTGGCGGCGGTGGTGCTGATGGTGGCGGTTCTGGCATTTTTGCTGATGCGCATCAACCGGACCATCAACGACCCCATCCAGGCGCTGGTGGAAAACACCCGGCGGCTGGCGGAGGGCGACTTTGATGCCCTGATGGAAGATGCCGGGGAGAATGAGGTCACCATCCTCAACAAGAGCTTCAACCGCATGGCGGCAAAACTCCAGCGCCTGATGGAAAAAGTGGAGGAGGACACCCGCACCCAGGAGCAGCTGGAGCTGCGGCTGCTTCAGGAACAGATCAATCCCCACTTTCTCTACAACACGCTGGAGATCATCGTCTGGCTGGCGGAGTCCGGGGACAAGGAGCAGGTCATTCAGGTGGTCCAGTCCCTCTCCCGGTTTTTCCGGGTGGTCCTCAGCAAAGGCCGCGCAGTGGTGTCCCTTCAGGAGGAGCTGTCCTGCATCCAAAGCTATCTCTATATTCAGAAAGTGCGCTATGCCGATATCCTGAACTATGAGATCCAGGCGGAGCCCGAAGCCTTGGACTGCCGGATCCAAAAGCTGAGCCTGCAGCCCCTTGTGGAAAACGCGCTGTACCACGGCATTGAAAAGAAGCGGGGGGGCGGCACCATCCGCGTCTGCGCCGATGTGAAGGACGGCTGCCTGGTGGTTCAGGTGGCGGACGACGGCTGCGGCATGACGCCTGAGAAATTGGAGGAAGTGCAACGGGAGGTGGCCGGAGATCTCGGCCAGATTTCCGAGGGCGGGTTTGGGCTGCCCAATATTCAAAAGCGCATTCAGCTGGCCTATGGAGCGGATTACGGCATTCACGTGAGTTCTCGGCTGGGCTGCGGGACTCGGGTCACACTGCAGATTCCGGCAAAATCGTAAAAAAGCTGAGAAGCAGCAGAAAAAAGCAAAAGTCCGGCTTTCCGGCCGGACTTTTTTCTGTAAAATTCAAATAAAAACCCGTTGGAGCGCCTCTTTTCAAAGGTGGAGGCGTCTTGTATATTATTTAACACAGGGCGCGAGACCGCCCATTCGGAAGATGAAGAAAGCGAGAAAGGATTGAAAGGTATGAAACTGAAGAAATGGTTGACCGGCGTTTTGGCCGCTGCGATGGCCCTGTCTCTGGCCGCCTGCAGTGATGGAGGCGCGGAAAGCGCCGATGCCGGCAGTGAGGACAGCATCACCCTTGGATTTGCCCAGGTCGGTTCTGAGAGCGAGTGGCGCACTGCCAACACCGACAACATCAAGGCTGCCGCGGAGGCCGCCGGCGTGACCCTCCAGTTCTCCGACGCACAGCAGAAGCAGGAGAACCAGATCAAGGCCATCCGCTCCTTCATCGCATCTGACGTGGATGTGATCTCCTTCTGCCCCATCGTGGAGACCGGCTGGGATACGGTCCTGCAGGAGGCCAAGGACGCCGGGATCCCGGTGGTCCTGGTGGACCGCGGCGTGACTGCGGACCCCTCTCTGTATGTGACCCACATCTTTGCCGACGCCCTGAAGGAGGGTGCCAATGCCTTCAATTGGGTTGACGAGTATATGACTGCTGAGGGCAAGACTCCACGTGCCGGCGGCGATCAGTTCCAGGTGGCGATTCTGGAGGGCACGGTCGGCTCCTCCGTGGCCGCCGACCGCCTGCAGGGCTTCAACGATGCCATGGCCGAATCCCCCAACAGCGGCAAGTACAACGTCATCTGTTCCCAGACCGGTGAGTACACCCGTGCCAAGGGCATGGAGGTCATGGAGTCCTTCCTGAAGTCCGACGGGGACAAGATCGATATTCTCTTCTCCTGCAACGGCGATATGGCTCTGGGCGCTATTCAGGCCATTGAGGCTGCCGGACTGAAGCCCGGTGAGGACATCGTCATCGTCTCCATCGACGCCGCCAAGGGCGAGTTCAACGCTATGATCGAGGGCAAGATGAACTGCGCCGTGGAGCACACCCCCAACTTCGGCGAGACCCTGATGGAAACCGCCAAGAAGATTGCGGCCGGCGAAGAAGTACCCGCCACCATTGAGCTGGAAGAGGGGATCTTCCCCGCTGACATTGCCGAGCAGGAGCTGCCCAACCGCACCTATTGACCGGCTTTCGCCAACCGTTCCATGATCCCGCGGGCGGGGGATGTCCTCCCCGCCCGCGGACTGTTTTGCCCTGGCTCCCCAGGGCCTCCGGCGGGATGCCAGACCCGCCGAATCCAAGACAAAGGATGTGATGACCTGTGGCAGAAGAAGCCCTGTTGACAATGCGGGGAATCTGTAAATACTTCCCCGGCGTCCGCGCGCTGGAGAATGTGGATTTCACCCTGCACTCCGGTGAAGTCCACGCGCTGGTCGGCGAAAACGGCGCGGGAAAATCCACCCTGATTAAGGTCCTGACCGGCGTCCACGCAAAGGACGGCGGCAAGATCGCCATGGAGGGCAGGCCCATTTCCCCCTCCAGCCCGCTGGAGGCCATGAAGTGCGGCATTTCCACCGTGTATCAGGAGGTCAACCTGTGCCCCAATCTGAGCGTGGCGGAGAACATCTTTATCGGCCGTGAGCCCAAAAAGGCGGGCGGCATCGACTGGAAGACCATCAACCGCCGGGCCGCGGAGCTGCTGACTACGCTGAATCTGAACATTGACGTGACAAAGACGCTGGGGAGCTACTCGGTGGCCGTCCAGCAGATGATTGCCATTGCCCGTGCGGTGGATGTGGACGCAAAGGTGCTGATCCTGGACGAGCCCACCTCCTCCCTGGATGAGGAGGAGACCCAGCGCCTGTTCGCAGTGGTGCGCAAGCTGAAGGCCCAGGGCCTGGGGGTCATCTTTGTCTCCCACTTCCTGGATCAGATCTATGAGCTCTGCGACCGGATCACGGTGCTGCGCAACGGTGAGCTGGTGGGCGCCTATGCCGTGGCAGAGCTGCCCCGGGTGGAGCTGATCTCCAAGATGATCGGCAAGGAGCTGGGGGATATTCAGAGCATGGGCAAAAACACCGCCCTGTGCGGGGACGAGGTGCTGATCGAGGCCGACGGACTCTCCGCGTTCGGCCGTATCCAGGATTTTGACCTGCAGATCCACAGGGGCGAAGTCGTGGGCTTTGCCGGCCTGTTGGG
>ENA-OWXB01000290-OWXB01000290.1-human-gut-metagenome-genome-assembly--contig:-NODE-290-length-13501-cov-40.9415_pt1 | contig 13501 bp, 13 predicted proteins | sample MGYA00249243_ERZ652053 | MGnify/ENA primary metagenome ERZ652053 (study PRJEB26925, sample SAMN05827240) | human gut metagenome | biome: ENVO:2100002; feature: ENVO:00000062; material: ENVO:00002003... | reverse complement strand
GATGCGCTCCGGATGAATATGATGATCTCATATCAGGAACTTGTTCGCACCTTCCCTAAAGCCATCGGTGATGCCGCTGACTCCTTCCTTTCATTTGGCGATAAAGCTATTTCAGTTTTTGGTGGAGGTTATGCATCAATTGACGGATTCAACGATCGGCTTAAGTCGCTAAATATCACGACAGATGATTACAAATCTGCGATGAATCAGGCGTATGGCGCGGGGCAGGCGTTCTCGGCAACAGCCAATAGCATCGGCAATACTGTCGGTGCCGTGGCCTCTAGATTGGGTATTTCTGAAGAGGCGGCGTTTGGTCTTACTAAGCAACTCGCCGATCTAAGCGATAACCCATCACCTCAGGCTCTGCAGACTTTAGCGTTAAGAATTGGCGATATGATTTCGTCATCAAAAAACGCCAAGCCTGAGTTAGTAGAGCTTTACAACAAGATAGTAGACCTTTCCACCGGAGCATCTCAGGCGGCCTTTAACTTTGAAATGTTGAAGAAGTCCACTGATAACCTAACCGCCGGGCAAAAAAGCTTAATTCAGCAGTCCGAGAGGAACCTAGCGCTATCTAAACTACAAGGTGCCGCAAGGGCAAAATTAGCGGCTCAATATGCAGCTGAGGACGCGGGATTCTCGAAAGACGATCCGCACACCAAGCGAATGATGGATGATGCTGCCGCGACTTACACCAATCTCGATTCGCATAAGAAGCTGACAGCGGAGCAGAAGAAAGGTGAGAGTCAGGCAGAGAGAAATGCAAAAGTTGTCGAAGAGTACAGCCAGAAAGCAAAATTGGCTGCCGATTCTACAAGCGAACTCTCGCGCGAACAGGCGATACTGGCAGCAAAACAGAAGTTAACGAATGCTACGCCGCAGCAGGTTGCTCAAGTTGAACGTGATGCAGCGGCGGCATGGGATACGGCCAATGCTCTCAAAGCCCAAGCCGCCGCTCAAAAGCTCCTCCCTGAAACAAGAGAGAACGCCTCTTATCAGCAGGATATGAAGGATCTGAAAACTGCTCTTGATGGGAAGAGGATTACCCAGCAGCAGTACAATCAGACCAGTGAGCAGCTGGAGGCTCAGCATCAGGCCAACCTCGCCAAAATACGCTCTCAGCAGGTGATTAATCCCACCCAGCAGGCACTTGCCGAAGTTGACCCGGTGCAGCAGTTGGCCAATCAACACGCGCAGGAGCTGGCGCTGATTCAGCAGTTCGAGCAACAAGGAGTTCTCGCCCATGAGAATGCATTAGCGCTGAAAAATGCCGCTGACCGGCAGTATGAGCAGCAGCGGATCGCAGCTCAATGGGAAATCCTCAGCCAGCAGAGCCTCGGTTATAACATGCTGACGAGTGCGGTGGATGCGTTTAGCGGGAATGCCTCCAATGCGATCACCGGTCTGCTAACCGGCACAATGTCAGCGCAGGAGGCGATGAGTTCACTCGGCAATACCATCCTGAACAGCGTGATCAACAGCATCGTTCAGGTCGGCGTTGAGATGCTAAAAAACTTTATCATCGGACAGACAATCGGTGCGGCATCAACTGCTAACGGATTGCTACAGGCATCCCTGTTAACCAACGCATGGACACCGGCAGCCTATGCCGCCTCCGTGGCGACAGGTGGTGCAGCCGCAAAAGTGGGGGCCGTGGCCTATGGTTCTGGGCTGGCAACATCAATGGCTCTAAGCACTGTATCTGGTGCTCGCTACAATGGCGGCCCGGTATCAGCCGGCGGCCTGTATCAGGTCGGCGAGAAAGGTAAACCAGAGATTTACCAGGCCAGCACCGGCAAGCAGTACATGATCCCTGGCGATAACGGGAAGGTCATCAGCAATAAGGATATGCAGGGCGGCGGGTTGAATGTTCAGGTGGTTATCAACAATCAAGCGTCCAATGCTGAGCCGCAATACATGGGTGCCACACAGAATGACGGCAATTACGTGCTGGAGTTCCTGATTTCTGATGCGGAACGCAATGGGCCTTACATCAGCACGCTACAATCGACGCTTGGGTTATCTCGTAAAGCAAATGGAGCGTTTTGATGGGGAAAGATAATATCTATGGGCCTGGAGAAAGTTTTAGTAGGGGTATGGAGATAGGCAAGACTACCATTTTCCGCCAAAACAGACCGGTAAAATTCCGTCTGGAAATGGTTAACGGGAGTGTTGTGGAGGGGATCATCCCGGCTAACTCTGAATTTAAGATTACGCCTCAGGATGGGGATATCAAAAAATTCGACATTATAATCGAAGATACTCCTAAGTCTCCGCAGGCAATTGAATAACTAAACCAAACCCGCTCCGGCGGGTTTTTTAATGCCCGGAGGAAACGTGGCAACAGTTCAATACCCTCCGTTCCTGCCACTGCCCCAGCGTGCCGATCAGAACATGAAGCAGGATACAGCCTGGCAGACGACGCAGACGGCAGTCGGTCCATTGATAATCACGCCGATTACCACGGACCTGAAAGCGACATGGACGCTGCAGTGGATATTCACGCTTGCCCAGGCCGAGCGGTTTAAGTCGTGGCTGCGCTCGCCGACATATTGCGACCGTGGGCGCGCCTGGTTCCAGATGCCTATCGACCTGGGTGATACGCAGGGCGTTCAGCAGCAGACGCTGCACTTCGTCGATATGCCGGTGCAGACCAGCAAAAACGGCAACGTGGTCACCTGGACCGCAACGGTTATCAGTAACGGTATCGAGGACATTACCGAGGACTACGACGACTGGATTGTTGAGGCCCAGCCTGGCTATGGATACTGGCTGGATTACCTGATCACCGAAGTGATGCCGAGGGCTGACTAATGCCAACATTACGAGAATGGAAAGAGAGGCGTCCGGCGAGCGACATCAAACAGACGGTGGAGTTTTATCATCCTGCGTTTGGTTATTACCGGGTGGTCAATAACCTGTTTCGCCCGGCGACGTTCGGCGGAAATGCCTTCGAGCCTGCGCGGTTCAGCGTGACCGAGCCGGCGCAGGACGGAACGGCGGTCATATCAATGACCATAACGTTTGTCGCCGCCACGGAACATGTACGGCAGACACTGAAAAGCTGGCGCGGGGCGGCGCGCATGACGCCGATAAAGTGCCTGTATCAGCAGTGGAATGCGATCGGCGATGCATCATCCCTGAAAGACTGGACGCTTTACGTGAACGACATTTCAGCCGATGCCAGCAACGTCACCGTGACCGCCGGAAAGACTAACCCGCTGACGCTGGCCAACTCCATCATTTACACCACGAAAGACTATCCCGGGCTAATCACCGTATGACACAGAGCGACTTTATCGGGCTTGTTAACGGCAAGCCCTGGGCTAACCGCGCCTGCAGTTTTGAGCAGATGGACTGTTGGGGACTCGTCGTTTTGTATTACCGGCATGTGCTGGGTCTGGAGCTACATCACATCGCCGGCTACGAATCTGGCGCGGATTTCATTACCTGCTACGAACAGGAGCGCGCCAACTGGCGGCGAGTGCCGGTGGCGTCCACCGGATGCATCGCCGTTTTTTACCGCGGCGAAGTGCCAGCGCATATCGGTGTGATGACCAGCCCGGTGAAATGCCTGCATGCCCGCGGCGAATTCGGCTTCGTACGCTGTGACAGCCCGCTGGCATTACTGAAGGTTTACAGCAAAGTGGAGTACATGGTGCATGGTTCGATATGAGTTACAGAGGCTGCCTGGAGCGCCGCTGCAGCGGGGAACGGTAGATTCCGGCACCACACTGATGAGCCTGCTGGATTCTCTGCAGCTGCACCGCGATGTTATCGTGAAACTGAATGGCCGAGCGCTGCCGGACGATTACGATATCAGCCGGCCACTGCGATCTGGCGACATGGTGGCTGTGTTCGACCAGCCAGAGGGCGGAGTAGGGAAGCTCATCACCACGATATTACGTCCGGTCACGAAAATCCTCTCCGGCGCGCTGAAGGTGTTCGGCCTGTCAAATAAGCCCAGCGCGTCAGTATCGGTGGCAACCGGCGAATCACCCAATAACGACCTGACCGGTCAGACGAACCGCGCGCGGCTCTACAAGGGGCGCCCGAATATTTACGGCCAGTGCCGCGTCTTTCCTGATCTGATTCAGGAGGCCCTGTTTGAGTTCGTCGACAATAACAAGCAACTCACGGAGTGGTTTGAAGTCGGTTACGGCCGGTACACTATTTCCTCGATCCGCTACTCGGAATCGAATCTCGGCAGCCTGGCGGGCGCCAGTTCAGCGATTTATAACCCGGGTGACGTGATCGGCACGATTGAGGTGGGATACCAGTTCGATGACGTCGATAATGAGACAGTCCCCGGCCTGAACGAAAGTCAGGACTTCCCGGCCCAGACAGCGACCACGACGGCGCCGACATCGGTGGCGATCGAGAGTAATCAGCTCAAGGCTGTTGTTCTGTCGAACGATGACAACTTTGCATACTTCGCCGCGCTTGCGGTACCTCATCCCGTGTCATTCGTCATTAATGCTACCTGGAGCGAAGGCGGGACAAGCGTCACACGGAATGTCACTGGCGCCGGGAACATCATCTCCTCTGAGAGCTTTATTGGCGACGACACGCTGTCGTACACCACGTTTTATATCGGCGAACTGTCGGGTGAAATTACGTCTCTGCCGGGCAATACGGTTATCAACGCGACGCTTTTCACCCTGAACGATCAGACACCACTTGTTATCGGTCCGTCAGTGTCGCCGATCGTCTCGACGCAGGTCTGGGTGCATGTGCTGGTCCAGCTCGGCGCGACAGCCGGCACAACGCAATACCGGATCAAGTTCTGGCAGGTCGATGACGACAACAATCAGGTGCCCGGCACGTCAGAGCAGCACGATTATTTCTTCGATAACGACTTCCAGGTAACGACCCGGTATTTCCGCACAACGCATAAGTTCGTTCCGGCGGCCGGGGCGGGGCGCTATGCGGTCACTATCGAGCGCCTCGACAACAGCAATGACGCTAACGTTGTGACACTGATGGCGATCCACGCGGTGAACGTGCGCGAAAACGTCGTGTATCCGGAAGACACGATTGCCCGCATCACGATTAAAGGGTCGAATGACAGCAACAGCAACCGTGAGCAGAAGTACAACATGCTGGCGCAGCGACATACCATCAGCTACGACCGGACTACTGGCACGGTCGATTACACGCTGCGGCCAAGTCGCTCGTTTGCAGACGCCATCCTTCACGAATGGGTGGTTGTGGGTAAACAGGACGTCGCCAGCATTGACGTCGCCGCTCTTTATGCCATTGCCGATTCGCTGCCGGATGCTCAGCTTGGGTATTTCGATTACACCTTCTCTGATGAGAAGCAGCCTCTTGGTGAGCGCATAGCGACGATCGCCAATGTGGCCCGCGTCGACGGCAACAATATCGGCGATGTGCTGACGTTCTGGCGTGATGAGAAAGTGACAAATCCCGATGCGGTATTTGCGCGCTCAAACATGTTCTGGGACGAGTTCAAAGTCGCCTGGCAAATGTCTCTGCCTGGTGGTTATGACGGCGTGGCGCTGGACTACGTCGACCCGCTGACGAACAAGAAGGCGTACATCTACCTGCAGATCGACAGCAGCGGCATCACTGAGGTTGAGGATGCTACCGTTAACGCGATGCAGATCAGCCTGGACGGCTGCCGCAACGCCACTCAGGCAACCGATCGGGCCTGGCTTGAGGCGAGAAAAATCCTCTACTCACGCCTCACTATGACGGTGAAAGTGCTGGAGTCGACGCAGGTGGTGCGCGGTACGGTTGTTCAGTGTCCTGACATGTACGATAACGCGCAGCAGACCGGATACATCACTGGGCGCTCCGGGGATGTGTTCTCGACGTCAGAGCGTATCGACTTTTCTCTCGGCGATATGTGGGTGGTGATGACCGACAGCCTCGGAAATTACCGCGGGCGCTGGCGTGCCTATCCGGTAAGCGGCAAGCCCAAAGCATTTCAGGCTGCAGCCGACACCTTCGATCTGAACATTTATGACCGCGAAAATGTGCAAAACCCCAGCCGGTATTTCATCGCTACCGACTCGGAACTGAACTCAACAATCTGGCGCGTCGATAGCGCCAAACCCAACGGTGATGACACACAGACGTTATCACTGATCGAATATTCAGACTCAATTTACCCATAATCAACTTTCGCGCACACCATCAGATTCGCTTCTGAGGGTTTAGTGCGCCTATCAAGGGCGACATGCACAATGGCAGAAGTTCCACTCCCAACGCCGACGCAGGTTCCGGTACCGAGTACCGATATCCGCAATGCGGTATTTGCAGGCGCGAAGCTTGACGAAGAAGTTACTGGCACCGGTGAATTCTATACTGACCGTCTTGGTGTAAAGCGCCTGACGAACACCGGAAGAAATAATCAATTCGATGCCGCGCAGCTGGACAGAGCTAATCGGTTTGAGCAATTCCTTCTGTCCTCCGGCTACGTTTTTCTTGGCGACTATGAGGATGGTCCATTTCAGTTTAGTGCACGTAACCAGTACATCCGCTATAACAACCAGTATTACCGCCTGAATGCTGCTACTGACGTCGGCTTTACGACCACCGGAACCGATGCAACCAGCTTTGTGAACGACGTTACTCACTTCGTTCTGATGGATGGTGACACGCTTCGCCAAAACCTGGGTTCAGGCGAAGAGGGGGTGGGGGATGCGTTACTTGCTGTCAAACAACCATACACAGGGGCTGTAGCCAGGACTCAGCACGACAAAAACTGGGACAGTATTAACCTTCTGGATTTTGTATACGCCACGGACGTTGTAGATGGTTTTGTTGATTATGGTCTTGGGCTTAACCGCGCCATTGCCGCTATGAGTTTTTTAGGTTCAACCAGCGTAGAGCATATTCCCAGACGCAGAATCAATCTCCCCGCAGGTCTGCTGCACATCAAAACGAAAGTCGAACTTTCTTTTGGCCCCTTCGCAATGTGCGGCGAGGGGATATTCCAGACCATCTTTGCTATACATCCCAGCGCAGCTTCAGATGATGATTATCTGTTTGACTTCAGCTCAGCCGGCTGGGATTCAACAGGAAGGGTCAGAATATCCGAACTTTATCTGAGTAACTTCTCAGTGCTTGGGGAAACTGCGAGCTGGATTCGTAAAAGAATCTTTAAATTCTACGGCGTCGGCTGGGATTTTGCGATAGAGAACGTGCAGGTCTGGTCGCCTCCACTTTCGTCATTCGATATGACGGATGTCATGGACGGGGTATTTAATCAGGTGAGGATAAACTCCGGAGGCCGGTTCCTCACTGCAGGTTCAGAAGTAACGCATCAGATTAACATGCTGAATCAGTATGATAACTGTAATGCAATAAGATACATGAGCTGCCATTTTGAAAACAACTATTCAGGCGTCTCTTATATTCGTGGTGGGTCAAACAACATTCTCTTTGGCGGAATGTGTAAATTTGAAAATAACAGCAGAAACAACCTTGTTCCTGTTAACCAGATTTACGGGTCCACCTCAGATAGTGTCAAATTTGAAAATATCTTCGTAAGCCACCCGGCCCATATCACAGTTTACTGGCTGGACAGCAATGGCCGCCACGTATCAATTCGCGGAGGCTCATTTATGAGCCCGTCGGATTTAGGTGGATATACCGGTCTGAGGTGGTTCCGCATCCACCGTACAAACTGGGCGAGTGCGACTGCGTGCGTTCAGCTGGTCGCTGATATTGACATGATGCATGTGGACGGGTACGGATATAACGGGGCGAATCAGCTCTCACCGTTTGATTTTGAGGGCGAGGTTATTTTCCGGGCAAAGGCTATTCGCCTGGCGCGACCAAATACCTTCATGTACATCAACTGGAACTGCAAAATTGATATTGAAAATCTGACGCTGTTAGGGGCGGTTACCAGCGATTATCAGACCTCACTGTTTAATGTTGCCGCGTCATCAGTAAAGGCAGACGTAAACGTTGATAAATATAACGGAAGCGTTGTTGGAACTGTTTATGTCAATCCAGCAATGACCACCGCATCGCGCCGGCAGTCAATAATCAATGTGAGGGGTAAATCACTTCAGTCTTCATCACTGACGCTCTCTGAGGGTACAGACCCTCTTGGTTATGATGAGTCCTGGACGTGGAATGCCTCGGGAAATGTAGCCAACATCGGATACTGCCATACAGGGAAGCGAATGGTTGTCAGATGTGCAGACACATCAAATTGCCTGATTGCCGGCGGTAATATTTTCCTTCCGGGTGGTGCGGTAACGGCTGCATGTACGATAACCCTGATGGCGATGAACACATCGTTCCGTCAGGGCTGGGTCGAAGTTTCACGGGTAGCAGGAGTCTAAAATGTCATTCACCCTCACGCAAAAATTGAAGTCGTTTCGTACCATCCCATACCTGAATCTCGTTGAGCCGCTTAGTGCCGCGCCTGTAGCTGTGACATATACCGCCAAAGGGGTCGACAGTATCAACGGGACTACTGCAACGGTGCTGTTTGATACGCAGGCTGAGGGGCTGGAGGCTACAGGCCAGCTCTACTATTCTTTCGAATTTACTGACCTTGCAACAATTTTTGAGGATGCAGAAACGGCACTAAAAAAAGAGATTTCAGAGTAAAATTCACCGCCAGTGTTAAGCTGGCGGATTTTTAATGAACAATAACTCGCGTTGTGATATTTAAACACCATTAGCACTTATGTAATCTGAACGCCAGGAGAATCGAAGTAATCAAAACTACAATCCATGCTTCGGAAGCAAAAACCTGATGCATTACAGTGCCCCAACTAAATATTACGTATGGATAGATAAAATTACCCCACTTCCAGGTAACCATTTTTCACCTCATGATTTTTTTCATAATTAATTCCTTATGTGTAGAGGAACAATTCCGCGACATCTTAACATTTTAATAAATAGTTCAATCGATAGCTTCGATTTCAATGGATACAGGATACTCATCATTAACAACGTTTGATTGTGTGCCATCCAGATGAATATCGAATCCCTGTTTATTTGTTTCGCTAAATGTATTATCAGGAAGATTTCCAGCATTAGTAATAAATACTGGCTCGAAGTTTTTATTTTTAGCAGTTGAGGTACTGGTTGCTAACCCTCCGCTTATAGTGGTTGTTGTCGTTACATCTGGAACTGAGTCGGTGCGTGTAGTAATGCCAGCGTTCGCTCCGTTTGGAATATTTACGATATATTGCTGCTGAGAGGTGCTTGATAAATCACACCGGGTAGTAACTTTATATCTGTGCCATGGCGGCATTCCAACCACAGAGATAACTGAGTTCTGCCCTTTAAATAAAGTCCCAGTTAGTTTGCACTTCATTCCGGGCACGCTGATTATGCTTTCAGCTGGAAGAGATGGGTGTGGAGTTGCCACACCAGCAACCGCCTCTGCAATGGATAACCATGGACGGATTGTTAGCTGTGTAACCCCAGCAGTCAGGCCTAAACCTGCATTATGTTTATAGTTTTTGCAGTTTAGTTTTACATACCCAGTCAATCCAGCCTTTCTTACAAGGCGGCATGGTTGAGAGCTTGATGTAATTGGGTTTGCGGCAAAACCGTCATACCGGAAATTAGCAGATCCATCAACGCGCGCTTTATCAGCTGCATAAAGTGCCGTGCTGTTACCGCCGACCTCCCACCATCCCATCATGTCGATATCGCAGTTATACAGATTATCTGCGCGTGAGCCGTCACCGACATAGATGCCATATGACGCCGCAGTGATTCCGTGCTGGAAGCCAAAGTTGGAAATGCTGGCACCGTAAAAAGACAGCGTCTGATCGTCAGTAGATGCAGGGTTTGAGTGGAACCAGATCCCACGCTGTGACGTCCTGACGACGACATTATCTACCCTGAAAAGCTCAGTCCACCCCTTGTCGTTGTATATATCTATTGCTGTTCCAGTCGTGTAATCTCGAATGACGGAATCAAAAAAAGATCCGCAGGCGAAATCGGAAAACCGGACGAAAGCAGTAGCCAGCGCATTCCCCACTGCCGTGAAATTTTTAAGAATGACTCTATTAAACAGGCTCTGTGCCTGTGTTGCCCGCTTAAACGTCAGGGCGACATTCGCACCGGTATGGGTAATTACTGGAGTGCTACCCTTCGTTCCCATGCCAGGGCCTTCAATGATAAGCCCGTTTGTTGAGTTAATGAACTCCAGCCCACCAACTAACGTATACCCGGCAGGCCCCAGTAACGGGGTTGAGAAGTAACCAATGGAGTTCTTAATGCAATAGTTAATTGCACTGGTCCAGATGTCGTCAAGAGCAGCACCATCATAAAGACCGAACTCTGTCGCGCAGACTTTGCCGGGGTTTTTTGGGATGCGTTGCCAGTAGTACTCAGATTGACCTGTCGGCACGCATATATAACCACCATCATCCTCAGCTGAGCCTCGCCTTGAAATAAATTCTCCGCCACCAACCGGACCGTGAGACATTGCGGCCCACCCGACGGGATGAGCACGCAATAAAATACTTTGCCCTTCATATGAAGGAACAACAGAGCGCAGAGCAGTAAATGATGATACCTGCCCCACCAAAGCAAAGCCTTCGCCTGAACCCAGGTTTACGCGAACAATATCGGCAATTTACAATCTGCCTTTTCAAAGGGTTGCATAATGTTGATTGGCTACGCGCGGGTGTCTACCGGCGATCAAAACCTCGATTTGCAGAAAAACGCGCTGGTTCGCGCAGAATGTGAGCACATTTTCGAGGACACAGCGAGCGGGAAAAATGCCCGGCGGCCAGGGTTAAAGCGAGCGCTTCGGCGGCTCCGAGCGGGTGATGTGCTGGTGGTCTGGAAGCTTGATCGGCTTGGCCGCAGCGTGCGCGATCTGATTACGCTCGTGTCGGAGCTGCAGGCGCGCGGGGTGAATTTCCGCAGTCTGACCGACAGCATCGATACCAGTACGCCAGCAGGACGATTCTTCTTCCACGTCATGAGCGCCCTGGCGGAAATGGAGCGCGAGCTGATCGTCGAGCGAACCAGAGCGGGTTTAGCCGCAGCGAGGGAGCAGGGGAGAGTCGGTGGCCGTCGCCGGGTAATGACTGAAAATGTGGTGGAGCACTGCCGCAGAATGCTGGAGAACGGCGCTACCCGGCAGCAGGTGGCTGATGTGACAGGCGTGGACGTGAAAACAATCTACAAGTACCTCCCGGCGACTTGAAGACAAAGATTTCACTACTTTTCCTGATATGTTACGTTTGGCTTAATCAATTCATTCAGCTTTGAAAACAGTTTGGTTTGTTCGTGAACGGTAAGAAAACAATAAGTTTTGAACAATTTTTAACTATTAACAGCAATCTTGTTTCCATCTCAGATACATGGGCAGACTTGTGGGCGTTAATTTTTCACACAGGTTTAAGCGCTGGAAGGCTGCTGAGTATTCGATATGATGATATTGATGATGGCTTGATACTGATACGAAAACAGGGTCACCTGAAAGAGCTACGTGTTGAATCAACCCCTCCAGTGGAGGGGATCATTGCTCGTAGAAGAGAACGCTATCCAGAAGATGTTTTTTTATTTCAGAGCCATTCTAACCGTGTGAAGTACCAACGCCGGCCGGTCACTATAATTGCTTTCAACGCCGCTTTACGTCGCGCCGCTAGATCATTACCAGACGTTAACGTAAGCAGTAGTAGCGCGAGAAACATACCGGACTAACCGCCTGTCCAGTCGCGTGTGGCCGATGTGACAGGCGTGGGGGTGAAGACTATTTACAAATATTTGCCAGTACAATACGGCGATAAAAAATCCCCTTGAGCAGGCACACTCAAGGGGAAAATACTACATAACATCATTGCTGTGTGCGTCTTCGCACACCCCTATCTTCTAAGAAGGCGCCCAAAGCTTCCAGATATTTCTGGTCTGAGCAGTTAAAACATTGGATCGGCGGCCTATGTGATAGGAGGGGGTGAAGACGATTTATAAATATTTTCCAGCCGGTTAAGTTTGCTCACCTGCGAACCGTATGCAAGAGATCGCAGGTGAACAATTTGCTATGAAGGCATTGCCATAGCTGAAAAATTTTAACCTCGCATTGTTCGCAAAACCATCAAACAGCTAAGGGCTGATAACACTTTAAGACTTACCTTACTCGTTACATCAATATGTTACGGAAATGACATAAATTGATAGCCAGAACCTATATTGATTCTCCTCTCGGATAAAACTACTTTGTGCGCAACCAGTATTGACCAGGAGGCTACCATGCTCCAGCACAAAATCAGGGAGGCGTTCTGCGCCTCTATCTCTCGCAACCCGAAAGGGTATCAGTACCTACGCACCAGTGACTTTGTCAACTCTCTGCGCCGGCGCGGCATCCACTTATCAGAGGTGGAAGCTAACTCCTGGACAGCGCGGGAACAAACGTATTTCGTCGATAAGACGCCTGACCATAGCGAAAACAGGCTGTGGATGATGGCAGGGATGGGGAGGGGCTCTGATGGTGCTAGTCAGGGTTGTTGGAGACTCCAATCCATAGTTTTATGACGCTTATGGTAAATAGTGCGAGGATGACAAATACAACGCTTGAGGTGATCAGAAGAGTAGTCATAGTGAGCCTTATTAATAGTGGTTATTATTCAGGCAGCTCATTTAGTGAATAGTTCAAAGTGTGTTGCACATAGGCCCACCCGGCAGCTAATGTATGCTGCTGCCTGGTGGGGGTAGTGACTCAGGCAGGAGATCACCGCGAATGATTATATAGACCGATCAACGCACAAACCAGTCGTCAGCCGTCTCCCAGGCGTCTTTAAGAGTGGTCTCGACAAATTCTTTGGCGATTTCCTTATCAGTCGCCCACGTGACGATCGGGCCGTTATTGCTGGCGCAGCTCCCGGCTCCGGTGGTGGTGGCGCGTATGACCTCGGGTTTACCAGCACGGCTTATACCGGCGGCGATGGCGCGGATGGCATCCTGATCCTGGAAGAATTCGCGTAATGGGTGTGTCGTAGTTGTGGCGTGACAGGAATGCACGATAAAGACAGGGATGTATTCAAACGACACGAAACGACACAAAACCGGATGCGAACGCGGTAAACATGTGTGATTACAGTGAGTTATTTAACGCTCTACTTTCTTCTAAGCCGTAGGTCACAGGTTCGAATCCTGTAGGGCGTGCCATACTCACTTCTCTTAGCGTCCTCTGAAGTCTACTCAACCCAGTATATACGCGGCATTTTCAAATATTCCATTACCTCAATGTCTTCTATGATTCATTGAAATCCACATTCATGTGGAGGGAGATTCCTGTTCAATGAAAGGAGATACCCCAGGTGAAGCTCGCAGCCCGCCAGGTCGATATATCTAAAACTAAGGACAAACCCTATAAGCTGTCTGATGGCGGTGGCCTTTATCACCGTTTGATGCGCGTGAGCTGGAATGCATTATTGTCAGCCAACGACACGTAACAGCAGGGGCACTTCATTACCCGCATCATGTGGCTTTGTTGAATAAATCGAACTTTTGCTGAGTTGAAGGATCAGATCACGCATCC
>ENA-OWXB01000284-OWXB01000284.1-human-gut-metagenome-genome-assembly--contig:-NODE-284-length-13828-cov-5.86038_pt1 | contig 13828 bp, 9 predicted proteins | sample MGYA00249243_ERZ652053 | MGnify/ENA primary metagenome ERZ652053 (study PRJEB26925, sample SAMN05827240) | human gut metagenome | biome: ENVO:2100002; feature: ENVO:00000062; material: ENVO:00002003... | reverse complement strand
GGCAGCGTCAGATGTGTATAAGAGACAGCTATGGCACCGGCTATGCAGCTTCCTGTACTGTGGTGGTGGAGGAGGATGTAGCCGACGCGGTTAACTGCACGGTCCAGTCCGGACAGTTTTGCGGCTTTGATGGCCTGCTCTCCACGCTGAACAGCCGTAGCCGGGAGAAAACCGGCGCGGGCCTGGACTATTTGATCAGCCTGTCGGTACCCACCAGCCAGGGCATCCTCTATCATGGCTATGTTTCCCCGGATGCCCATGGACACGGCGTCGGCGGCACAGAGAAATATTATTATCGGGCAGGCGCCAGCCAAATGAGCCTGTCGGAGGTCTCTTTTGTGCCCCGCACGGATTTCAGCGGTACTGCCGTGATTTCTTACATGGGCTACGCAACCAATGGAAAATCGTTTAGCGGGACCATCCGCGTCGAGGTGGAGAATGCGGGTGACGTTTCTTACAGCACTGCCTCAAACCGCCCGTTGGAGTTTACGGCAGAAGAGTTCACGGCCATCTGTCAGGCGCGGACCGGCCGCTCTGTGAAATACATCTTGTTTGAGCAGCCTTCCGCCAGCCGGGGCACACTTTACTATCAGTATAGTTCCACAGGGCAGTTTTCCCAGCGAGTGGATGGCAACACCAAGTATTATACCACCAGCACGCCCAGTGTGAACGCCGTCACCTTTGTCCCGGCAGAGAGCTACACAGGTACGGTGACGGTCCCTTATACCTGTGTGGATAGCGCCGGCGGCAGTTACAGCGGCAAGGTGACGATCACCGTGTACAGTGCCAGCGGGACCGGTCGCGGAGATGTGGAGTACACGGCGGGCGTTGGGGAGAAGGTGCGGCTGGATTCCTCGGATTTCAACGATGTATGCCGGGAAGTCCAGGGCACAAGCCTGAACTATGTCTATTTTGACCTGCCAAGCTCTCGGGAGGGGACTCTCTACTACGACTACACCAGCAAGAATGATTACGGCGGCAGGGTTTCCGATACGACCCGTTACTATCGGAATTCCAGCCCCAGAATCTCTCAGATCACCTTTGTGCCGGCGGATGGCTTCAGTGGAACAGTGACGATTTCCTACACTGGATATGATACCGCGGGGGAATCCTTTACCGGGAATGTGATCATCCGGCTGGCGGATGAGGACGGTACGGTGTATTACTCCACAGGTGCCGGAAAGCCCCTGCAGTTTGAGGCTGCAGACTTTAATGAAGCTTGCCTGCGCAGCAATGGCGCCAGCCTGAGCCGCCTCAGCTTTGATCTGCCTGCCTCCAGCAGGGGTGGGCTGTACTACGACTATACCAGCAGCTCCGGCGGCTCCAGGGTGTCCTCGTCCACCAGTTATTACCGCTCCGGTACGCCGCAGCTGTCCAAGGTGACGTTTGTTCCCAAAAGCGGTTATACCGGAACAGTTTCAATTCCCTTTAGCGGCTATGACGTTGATGGCAGCCGGTTTACAGGCTCCGTCCGCATTTCTGTGGGAACCTCTGGAGACGGAATCGTGAAATATCATACCGTCAGCGGAGGGAGCGTGCATTTTAACGCTGCTGACTTCAATACAGCCTGCCGTGAAATTACAGGAGACAGCCTCAGCTATGTCCGGTTTACGCCGCCTGCCTCCCGATCCGGCACACTGTACGATCAATACAGCGGTTTACAGGGGTCCGCCGTGACCAGCTTCACCAACTATTACCGCTCCGGCAGCAGCCGGTTGCTGGACGGAGTATCTTTTTTGGCTGTGCCTGGCTATACCGGCATGGTCTCCATCAACTATACCGGCAGAAGCAGCGGGGGAGCAACATTTTCCGGTGTTGTTGAGATTCAAGTTTACGCCGCAGGGGGGCCACCCACGATTGACGGGTACCTTCCATTTCGGGATATCAGTTCCAGCGCCTATTATTTTGACGCCGTCAAATGGGCTGTGAATACGGGGATTACCAGTGGAACAACCGCCACGACCTTCAGCCCGGATGCTGCATGCACCCGGGCACAGATGGTGACTTTTCTGTGGCGGGCGGCCGGGAGTCCGGCACCCAGAAGCAGCGTCAACCCGTTCCGGGATATAAATTCCGGCGCATATTACTACCAAGCTGTATTGTGGGCGGTGGAGCAGGGGATCACCAGTGGAACGAGTTCCACGACCTTCAGTCCGGATGCCATCATAACACGTGGCCAGACAGTGATGTTCCTGTATCGGAATGCCGGTTCTCCAGCGTCTGGCACAGGAAGCGCTTTTGATGATGTAAAAATCGGGGATTACTATTCGTCAGCGGTCCGTTGGGCTGTGGCAAATGGGATTACCAGTGGAACCAGTGCCACTACGTTCTCTCCATCGGCTTCTTGCACCCGTGCGCAGATTGTGACATTTTTGTACCGGACCTTTGCGGGATGGTAAAGGAATGGGGTAAGCGGAAAAAGGTGGTCTGAATCCCTAAAGAGGGGCGTGGCGATGCCGCTCCCTTTCCCATTGTTGGGTAAACCGTAAGCGTCAAACGAAGTAGCAAAGAGTTTGCGTCAGATAGAGGCAGGGGGGGCCGAAATCTGGTCACCCTTAGTCGCCGATTGTATTGAGACAGCTAGCGGCCAAAAAATCTACAAATACGACCTCGAAGGTCCCAAGTCCATCCACTTCAGACACTACGCCGTGAGCAGTCTTTTCTTCTGTATAGGTATTCGTCATGCAATATATGACTTCCATATCAGCGGGAATGATGACTGAGATGTGCAATGCGCCTCCAAGTTGTTGCAAAAAATGTAACAAGCACGCTCTACGGAGCGATGGATAGAAAGACCAAAACGAGGGAAGCCCGCTTTTACAACCTGGACCATCGCTGCGGGCCGCCCACATCCGCATTTGGGCCACCAGTGAACTGAAAGAGTAATGAACCAAGAACTTTGCCTTGGGTGATGAACGCCTCAGGCAGGGTAGGACTACTTTCAGCGTCGGCTCCTTCAAAACCGCTGGAGCGGAGGTAATTCCATTCGGACCAGTGAGCGCCGTATCTGGCAGCAGATCATTGACATCTGTGCCGGGCGCCACCGTACGGGACTTCTATACCGTGGTATAAAATAAGTTCTGCGGGCTTTTACGCCGTCACAGGGCGCGGTGGGGCAGAGATCATTTGCACCAATGCAGACCGCAGCAAGACCAATGGGCCTGACCGCCTGGAAACGTGCGCTGGATGGACGTACGATGAGCGGATATTGCAACTACATTCTGCATTGAGTATCTGATCGGGCGTCAGAGCACCTTCGCCATGCGGAAATTTGCCGCCTGTGTCAGTGAGCTTCAGGCTTTCCGCCGATATGATATTTTTGGGATAAGGGCACGCCTCCAGACAAGCGGCCGTCGTCAAGGCAGACAAGAAGCATGATGCGTTCAACAAGACCCGGAAAATGGTCTCCGACTCTAACAAGGAAGTGCTCAAAATGCTGGAGTCAGGAAAAGTCAGGAGAAAAATATTGACTTGATATACTTTGTGGTTTAGGATTATTATAGATAAAGTATAGTTAAAGTAATATCGTATTGTCGGAAACAGGGATCCCTGTTTCTATGTTTGCGAAGCAAACATAGAAACCATGCTGAACAAACAATGGCTTCCGGAAGCCATGCAGGAAGGAGGAAATTTGAGACGAGTACGATAAAAGAAAGAGCGGAGGAATATTTCCCGGAGATGGTAGAGATTCGCAGGGATATTCACCGCCATCCTGAGATTGGAAGAAACGAGGTAAGGACATCGGCCCTGATTCGAAAGAAGCTGGAGGAATACGGGGTTGATGCAATCGAACGGCCTGTACCAACCGCCGTTGTAGCGTTGATCCATGGAGCCAGAGGCCCGGGCCGCTGCGTGGCACTGCGCTGCGATATCGACGCATTGCCCGTGCAGGAGGAAACCGGACTGCCGTATACCAGTGAGAATCCGGGGATTATGCATGCCTGCGGCCACGATATGCATGCATCCATGATGCTGGGCGCGGCCAAGATCCTGTGCGGAATGAGAGAGCGTTTTGCGGGCTGTGTCAAGCTGATATTCCAGCATAGCGAAGATACATTACCTGGCGGCGCCAAGGAGCTTGTGGAAAAAGGCGTGCTGGAAAACCCCCATGTGGACGCGATCTATGGAATGCATGTGCTGCCGGACGCCCACCGGGCAGGACAGGTTGGGTTCCACATCGGGCCCATAACAACTTCCGTGGACCTGTTCGACTTCACCGTCTCCGGCAGAGGGGGACATGGCTCTCAGCCGCAGAATACAACGGACCCCGTGCTGGCTGCCGCCCAGATGATCGTGATGATGCAGCAGATCGTCGCCCGCCGGGTGGACCCTATGGAGATGGCAGTGTTCTCCCTGGGGAGCATCCATGGCGGCGACGCGCCCAATGTGATCCCGGCGGAGGTCAAGTTCGGCGGCGTGACCAGAGCGTATTCGGAAAGTGTGCGAGGCGTGATTAAGGAACAGGTCCAGGCAATTGCAAAAGGTATCGAGGCCGCCTCCGGAAATACAGTACATATTCACTATGCCGACGGATATCCCAGCGCTTTCAATGACAAAGAGCTGATGGATCTTGCCGCTGACGCGGTCCGAAAGGAATTGGGTGAGGACGCGGTGGTCCCCATGCCCGATCCAATGCCTTTCAGTGAGGATTTCAGCTTCTATGGAAAGCTGGGTGGTATCCCCAGCGCCTATCTGATGCTTTATGCAGGACACGAGGGAGAGCTGGCGCCCCTGCACAATCCCAAGTGTGCGGTTCGGGAGGATGTTATGCCGGCAGGCATCAGGACCTTGGTTTCTATTGCTCTGGAATTCCTGAAGTAATCAGATTTGGAAAGTTCAAAATGATTTAACCATTTAAAGCGAAAAAATTCGCGAGAAAAGGAGAATTGTTATGAATGTGCAAGAGGTCGCCGCCCAATACGGAGAGTATCTGATCGAAAAGCGCCGCTATTTCCATCAGCATCCTGAAGTCAGCACCAAGGAATATCACACCAGCAAGGCAATCAAAGAGGCGCTGGACGAGATAGGCGTTTCCTGGCGGCCCTGTGGGCTGGAGACGGGTGTGCTGGTCACCATTCAAGGCGCAAAGCCCGGCAAGACCATTTTGCTTCGCGGAGATATGGATGCCTTGACGGTTCAGGAAACCACCGGGGCGCCTTATGCGAGCAAAAACGAGGGCATTATGCATGCCTGCGGCCATGACTGCCATATTGCGATGCTCCTGACCGCCACCCGCATCCTTCATGACATGAAAGAAGAACTGTGCGGCACGGTAAAACTGGCTTTCCAGCCTGCGGAGGAGGTAGCTCTGGGTGCCAAGTCCATGGTTGAGCAGGGCGCTTTGGACGGCGTGGACGCATGTTTTGCCATTCATGTGTGGACAGATGTGAAGTCCGGCATGGTTTCTCTGGAAGCCGGCCCCCGGATGGCGTCGGCAGACGAATTCCATATCACTGTGAAGGGAAAGGGGTGCCACGGCGCACAGCCGGAGCGGGGTGTGGACGCAGCTGTTGTAACGGCTGCCATCATCAATAACCTGCAGTCCGTCGTCAGCCGGGAGATCTCGCCTATGGACCCGGCGGTCGTTACCGTAGGGACGATCCAGGCGGGCACCCGTTGGAATGTAGTGGCGGAGAACAGCTATATGACAGGAACCACCCGCTGCTTCAGCAATGAGGTGTGGGAAACCTTTGAGGAACGGATGGAAAGAGTTATCAAAGGCACAGCCGAGGCTTACCGCGCTGAGGCAGAGCTGGAGTACCTGCGCATCGTGCCGCCCACTGTCAATGATGAGGCGGTGGTTTCCATCGCCCAAAAATCCGCGGTTGCTGTCCTGGGTGAGAATTGCCTCGCATCCATCCGGCTACCACCGGCGGCGAAGACTTCTCCTACTTCATGCAGAGGGTGCCGGGAGCAATCGCACTGCTGGGAACCGGAAACGAGGCCTGCGGAGCCGTTTGGCCAAACCATTCCGGCAATTTCTGCGTGGATGAGGCACAGCTTTTGAAGGGCGCCATGCTCTATGCGCAGGTGGCAATGGATTTCAACGCACAGTAATTGGTCAGACTCATATTGGGTGGGAGAATGCAAAACCATGAAAGGAGGCAGTTCTGCCGCCGAAATATGTGCTGAATAAGTAAAGAGGGGGAAAAGACATGTATAACTTTGCACTAGCGTTTGTGCTCTGCGCTGCAGTGTACATCATTGGCGAGGTCGTTTCCACGGCAACAAAAGCATGGATTCCATCGGTATTCGTAACTGCCGCTATCATTCTGGTGGGCTACTGGACAGTCCTTCCCACTACGCTGATCAGCGACGCCGTACTGATTCCCTTTGGCAGCACAATCGGTATCTATCTGCTGATTACGCACATGGGCACCGTGATCAGCATCAAGCAGCTGCTGGAGCAGTGGAAGACCATTGTGGTCTGCCTTGCGGGACTTGCGGGTATGTGCGTCTTGGCACTGTTCGTCTGCCCCCTGCTCATGGACCGCAGCTTTGTTGTCGCGGGACTGCCTCCTCTCACCGGAGGCATTGTGGCTGCAACGACGATGATGGAGGCGGCCAATGCTGCCGGCCTCAAGGAAGCGGCTGTGTTTGCTATCGCCATGTACTGCGTCCAGGGGTTCGCGGGGTATCCGCTTACGGCGGTCTGCCTCCAGCTGGAGGGCAAAAAGCTCCTGAAAGAATACCGGAACGGCGGTGTGTCGGTTGCCGGCGTTTCAAATGCGGTAGATGCAGTCAACGGAAAGCTGGAAACCACCGAGAGTCCGCGCAAGAAGCTGCTGCCCTCCACGCCTGCCAAGTGGAATTCTGTTGTGGTGATGCTGGGCAAGCTGGGATTCGTGGCCTGGCTGGCCACACAGCTGGGAAGAGTTGTCATCCCCGGCCTGAACATGACGATCAGCGGCGCTGTGTATGCGCTGGTTCTGGGCATTATTTTCACCAGCATTGGTTTTCTGGATGAGAACGCACTGAATAAAAGCAATTCCTATGGCATTGTCATGTTCGCTCTGATGATGTATATCTTTGACGGCCTGAAGGATTGCACGCCCCAGATGCTGGGCAGCATCATCGGGCCGATGGTCATTCTGATTGTTGTCGGTGTTGCTGGCATGGCGGTATTGTGCTTCGTCAGCGCAAAAATACTGAAGATCCCGTTCCTGCTGGCCTTTGCCACCGCATTGACTGCCCTGTATGGGTTCCCGCCCAATGCAATTATCACTGAAAACACCTGCAACGCTCTGGCGGCGACCCCGGAGGAAAAGGAATATCTGATGAGCAAGATGTTCCCGCCCATGATTGTCGGCGGCTTTACCACTGTGACGATCACGTCCGTTATCATTGCAAGCGTATTTGCCAAAATGTTCTGATTGTAGAGGCCATATCATCTACAAAAGCGGGACACGAAGTGTTCCGCTTTTGTAGAATCAAATGTTGGTTGGGATCATAGAATAGGAGCGTATCGCTATGAATCGGAAACTGATTTGTCAAATATTGAATCATGAGATGATGCTGGCCACCGGCTGCACAGAGCCTGCCGCGATTGCGCTGACAGCCGCCATTGCCCGAGAGCAGTTGGATGGAGAACTGGAGCATATCAAGGTCAGGGCCAGCGCGAATATCATCAAGAACGCGATGTCTGCGGGGATACCCGGAACGAACTATACTGGAATAAATTATGCAGCTGCTTTGGGTGCTGTGTGCGGGGCGGTGGACCGCCAGCTCCGGGTTGTGGATGACGCCCGCCCGGAAGACATTGAAAGAGCGGCCCATCTTGTGGAAAATGGATATGTGGACGTGAGAAGGGCGTTTGATCCGGACAAGCTGTATGTGGAAGTTGAACTGGTGAATAAAGAACACCAGTCCCGCGCCATTATTAAGGGAGCGCATACCAATGTGATCCTTGTGGAGCGGGACCACCAGAGGGTGGGCTGTGAGCTGCCCGGGCAGACGATGGAAACGGATATCACGCCGGAGCAGATCAGCAGGACGCTGAATATCCGGACGATCTATGAATTTGTGGAGACGATGGATCGCCGACAGGATGATTTACACATGATCCAAGAGGCCATCGAAGTCAATGGGCATATCGCGCAGCTGGGCGCAGCGGGTGATTACGGACTGAATATCGGCCATGGTATCCGGAACAATCAGGAAGCGGGGCTGATGGGGCACGATGTTGTCATGGATGCCGTAGCCATGACTGCCAGCGGGGTGGACGCCAGAATGGCGGGAGCCAATGCCCCGGTCATCACAAATTCCGGATCCGGCAATCAGGGCATTACCGCAACAGTTCCCATCTTGTCTGCCGCGAAGAGTCTTGGTATTGATGAAGAGAGAACGTTTCGCGCTGTCACGCTGAGCAACCTGATGGCGATTCATATCCACGCGGATTTCGGACCGCTCTCCGGGCTCTGCGGGGCGACCATTGCCGCTGCCGCCGCAGCCTGCGGCTTGGTGTATCTACAAGGAGGCACGCTGGAGCAGATCGGATTTGCTGTAAACAATATGTTTGGGAATGTGAGCGGAATGCTCTGTGACGGTGCCAAGGCAGACTGCGCCTTGAAGATCAGCACCTGTGTCTTTGCCGCCTTCCAATGTGCCGCTATGGCCCTTCGGAGTGAAAGCGTGAAAGCGACAGATGGAATTGTAGAAACAGACCCGGAAGAAACGATCAGAAATTTCGTGCGGCTTGGGAATGAGGGTTCCTCTAAATGTGATGATTTGATTTTGGAGATGCTTCTTCAGAAATAGGAGGACTGTTATGAACTATAAAGAACTGGCTGAACAGGCATTGGATTACATTGTGGAACAGCGCAGATGGTGCCACCAGAACCCGGAACTGAGCCTCGAGGAAGTCCAGACCACAGAGCATATTGCGGCAGAGCTTCAGAAAATGGGCTATACCGAGATCCAACGCTTCCCGGACCATACCGGATTATGTGCGATGCTGCGGGGGGGAAAGGCCGAAAAGGCGTGCAGAACTGTGGCTCTCCGGGCGGATATTGATGCCTTGCCGGTAGAGGAAAAGACAGGCCTGCCCTTTGCAAGCCGAAATAAGGGCGTCATGCATGCCTGCGGCCATGACTGCCATATCTCCATGCTTCTCGGTGCGGCAAAGATGCTGATGGAGACGAAAGACGAATTGCAAGGCAACGTCAAACTGATTTTCCAGGCTGCGGAGGAGACCTGCCACGGTGCGGAATACTATGTTGAAGCGGGTATCCTTGATGGCGTGGATGCCATTATGGGCCAGCACGTGTGGGCGACACTGGAGGAGCCATACATCAATGTGCAGGCGGGGCCCCGCATGGCCAGTGTGGATAACTTTGTAATCAAGGTAGATGGCGTTTCCGCCCATGGGACACAGCCGCATTTGGGTGTGGACGCACTTTTGGCTGCCGCAGCGATTGTCAGCAATATCCAGTCATTTGTCTCCAGAACGAACGACCCCTTAAACCCGCTGGTAGTAAATATCGGAGAGATGCACGCCGGACAGCGGTATAATATTATTGCAAACCATGCGGAACTGTTTGGAACCACCCGGACTTATAACGCAGAATTCCGTATGAAGATTGAAGAGGGGCTGCGGCGGATTGCTGAAAACACAGCCAAGGCTTTTGGCGCGACTGCCACGGTTGAATATGATTACTATGCAAACTCTCTTTATAACGATGATGAAGAATTGAATAAAATCGCCCATGACGCAGCTGTGAAACTCTATGGGGAAGCGTGTTTGAAAGAACTTCCCCAGATGATGGGTAGTGAGGATTTTGCTTTCTTTGCCGATAAGATTCCAGCGGTGTTCGGTTTTCTTGGAACGAGAAATGAGGAACTCGGTATGACGGTGGGGAACCACAACGACCGCTATACAGTCCATGAGCCGGTGCTGCAGAGGGGGGCCGCACTGTATGCGCAGTTTGCGGCAGACTATCTGGAGCGTGGCAAATAAACTGGCAGCTGATGAATTGCGCAGGGGACATTCCGGACTCAGAAAATGCCCGGAAAGGAATATCCGCTGTACAGTAGAGGCCGGCATTCCATCGACTGGAATGCCGGCCTATCATTTTGTCATTTCAATCAAATGGTGTTCTTAATATATTCCTTATCCCAGAGCCGGGAAACTAACACTATCTTCATCGGAAGTGCTCTATTATGACTTTAGCGGGCACCAGAAGCACTCCAATAAATGCGACTGTGGTAGAAACGAGGTTGTACTCATGGAATATGGAATATGGACACTGATCCCCGTCCTGTTCGTCATTGCCTTTGCGCTGAAAACAAAGCGGACTCTGGAACCGTTGATCTTTGGAACTCTGCTGACCTATGTGATTACCAGCGCTGCACGGATCCCGTCCGAGGGAGTGTATGCACTGTCTCACATCGCCACCGACTGGATGGATGCTTTTTTCCGCGTGGCGACAGATTATTCGCACCAATGGGTCTTTTTGGTGTGCGCGTTGTTCGGCAGCCTCATTACGCTGTTGGGAGAATCCCATGGAACACTGGGATTTACAAGGGCGCTTGGAAAGCTCTGCCGGGGGCCAAGGTCCACCATGATGGTCACCTGGATCATGGGGATTCTTATTTTTGTGGATGACTATTTGAATATCATGACACTGAGCACCTGCATGAAAAAACTGACCGACCAACGCCGTGTGCCCCGGGAGGCCCTGTCTTACATCATCGATTCCACCGGCGCGCCGGTGTGTGCCATTCTGCCGTTCTCTACCTGGGCAATCTTCTTTTCCGGGCTATTTTTCACGCAGCCGGGGATTGCGGAGCTGGGCTATGGAACGGCGATAGAGACATTCTATCACGTGATCCCCTTTGCCTTTTACGCCATCGCAGCGGTTATCATCGTGCCGCTGTTTATCGTTGGCGTTGTTCCCAAGCTGGGGCGGATGCGGACCGCTTACCGCCGCCTTCAGGAGACCGGCAAGGTCTATTCGCCGGAGAGCGCACCGCTCAACGAGGAGGATGAGTCGGAATTTCAGACACAGGGCAGCCTCATGGACTTTATCCTGCCGGTGGGCGTGTTGATTATCTTGGCAATCATTTCCGGAGAGCTGTTTCTGGCCGTGGTTGCTGCGATTGCAGTGTGCTTTGTGCTCTATATTCCCAGAGGCAAAATGAGCTTTTCCAGGTTCTGTGATCTGGCGATGCACGGCTTTTGCAACATGATTCCCACGGTGGCCATCATCTTCTTTGCGTTTGTCATGCAGGAGGCAATGACCGATATCGGGATTGCCGATTACATCATTACCCTGGTGCAGCCCCATGTCAATGCCGTGATCTTCCCTCTGGTGACATTTCTGGTGGTGGCGATCCTGAATTTCAGTACAGGCAGCGTGTGGGGGATTCCGGCCATCGTTGCGCCAATCCTGCTGCCGCTGGCGGAGAGCATCGGCACAAATCTGCTCCTGGTCATGGGGGCGATTGTCTCGGGCGCCACGCTCGGCAGCCATGCCTGCTTCTATTCCGATGCCACGGTATTGACATCCAGCTGCTGTAAGATCGAGAACATGGATCATGCGTTGTCTCAGATTCCGTATGCGCTGTGTGCCAGCGGAATTTCCGCTTTGGGGTATCTGGTATGCGGTGCTCTGCTGTAAAGGAGGAAGGCCTATGCCGTATCATCTTTGGATGGGAAATATCGTAAATATTGCCACGGATGCCATTGTAAATGCTGCAAACACAGAACTGAAGCGTACGCCGGGGATCTGTGAGGCAATTTTCGCCGCAGCGGATAGTGCAAAGCTGGAGGAGGCTTGCCGACGTCATGGACATTGTCCTATCGGACATTCTGTGATGACGCCGTCCTTTGGGCTGCCGGCCCGCTATATTATTCACGTGGCCGGACCTGGCTGGTTTGGAGGCGCGGAGCGAGAGCGGTTACTGCTGGCAGACTGCTACCGCCGCGCCATGACAAGGGCAGTGACCAGCGGATGCAAAAGCATTGCGTTTCCACTTATTTTTTCGGGAGAATATCACATCCCACGAGAAGAAGCAATCTATATTGCCGGCCAAGCGATTACGGACTTTATACGCCGGAGTCCTGCCTTGGATGTGGTTTTGGTCCTTTACAAGCCGGGAATCTATCTGATGGCCAAACGGATTTTGGGATGGGACGATACACACAGTTATGAAACGAGCGCCAAATGATTCTGGCGCTCGTTTTCCTGCTGGTGGGAGCGCCCCAATTCTATCTTCCGATCATGACGCCATTATTCACGGTTTGGTAGTATTACGCGTGATACGATAACGGGACAAGGTATTGATTCTATGACGAGTTGTGGGAGGGTGAGTACATAGGGGACGGACAAACAATGAATGCGCGAATTTCCCATACGATCCGGAAGCGGAGGCCCCTCCGGGGAGGCTAAAAATCCTTTTTGGCTATGCGGCCGGCGTGAGCAAAACGTATGCCCTGTCGTAAGCGGCGCATCAGGCGCAGAAAGAGGGCGCTGATCTGGTGGTGGGCTATGTGGAGCCGCATGTAAGACCGGATACATTGTTCCTGCTGAACGGACGGGAGGTCTTGCTGAATAAGAAAAACGAATACCGCGGCATTCAACTCCGGGAGGGTTGATATTGACCAGATTCCAACTGTCCTGGTGGATGAAGCGGCGCACAACAACACCCAGGGGTGCCGGCATACCAAGCATCGGGATGTGGAGAGGCTTCTTCGGGTGGGAAAAGTCTGTCGGAAACGCCAGACCAAACAGGTCCTGCAAAATTTCTTTACCACAGGGAATATAAAGCAACTGCGCTGCAATCTGCACTTGGCGGAGCAGCAGGGGGCGCAGATTTCCATGGTGTACGGGACGGCTCCTGCGGTGCAGATCGCGGAATACGCAAGGGTCAGCGGCGTGGCAAAGATCGTCATGGGCCGCATCAATCATAAGTCAGGAGCCCATCACGGGGAAAACAGCCCGGCAGACCAACTGACGGATCTGGAGGTATACATCCTTTCGAACTGTCAGCATTTATTAAGGGGCCGATTGGAGAATTGCGTGTGCCGGAAGCACATTTTTCCTGGAGAGATGCGGGCATCATGCGGGCTTCGCTACTGCTATCCGCAGGAAACTTGATGTGTGAAGCCCAAAACAGATGCGCACTGTCCGTTGAGAAGCAAAAAGCACCTGAAATCTTTAGATTTCAGGTGCTTTCCTGCTGTAAGTGGCGCACAGATTACAGGGCTGTATGGAGAGGCAACGGGAATCGCGTTTGCAGAGACGCTGATATCTTCAAACGTTGTACGCAGACTGCCCCGCCACGTGTCGGTGGCAGGCTTCCGGACGGCGGTTCCCTCCGCAGAGCGTCTTCCGCCCAAAAGCTGAGCCCCAGGGGGCGGCGCACGGAAAGGCAGCTTGCCCACAGCCAGGGGCATGAAAATAACTGCCGCGAGGCGTTTCCGCCGATCCCGTCTGACAAAAGACGTCAGTTTGTATCTCAATCCGGCGGAGGATCCTGTTCGCATGGCAGCTTCAGGACGAATCGGCTTCCCGCTCCCCGGGATTTTTCCACATAAACAGCGCCGCCGTGGAACTCCGCGATGGCCCGCACCAGTGCCAGACCAAGTCCGGCACCGCCCAGCTGTCGGGAGCGGGAATCATCCACCCGGAAAAAGGGCTCGAAAATCCGCTGGCGGAGCGATTCCGGGATGCCGGGTCCCTGGTCGGCAACCACGATTTGGAACCATTCCCCATCCCGGTGGCCCGCGATGTGTACAACGCTGCCGACCGGGCTGTACTTGACGGCATTTTCCACCAGATTGCATACCGCCTGCCGGAGCAGCTCTGCATTTCCGGCCAGGGTACAG
>ENA-OWXB01000283-OWXB01000283.1-human-gut-metagenome-genome-assembly--contig:-NODE-283-length-13872-cov-44.7704_pt1 | contig 13872 bp, 12 predicted proteins | sample MGYA00249243_ERZ652053 | MGnify/ENA primary metagenome ERZ652053 (study PRJEB26925, sample SAMN05827240) | human gut metagenome | biome: ENVO:2100002; feature: ENVO:00000062; material: ENVO:00002003... | reverse complement strand
TCTGAGGTGAGCATATCACCTCTGTTCAGGTGGCCAAATTCAGTAAACCACTTCACACATACTTAAACGAAGTCCCTCGCTGGATGCTAAAAAGACCATCCTGGTCCCGGCTGCACATAACCCAGCTGATGACGATGCACTGATACATAAACTTAAAATGCTGAAGGCTGCAGGTTACTCAGAAACTGAGATCGCTGGCGTTCTGGATGCCCTCGATAAGTTGCAGAGGGAAGGAAAACCGGAATCCGAAGTCGAAGATGCCGATTTTGAGGAGCTTTAGGTAGCATTCAGGAAATCAGGCGTACAAAAGAGGGGGATGACTCTCTGGAAGAATAGTCCCCTTATCGAAAAGTAACTTTTATCGCTGTTGCTGCACTTTTAACTACACGTCCATTGTTGCCTCTCTACACGAAAACACAGTAACTGTCTGATACTACAGCAAATAAACTTCATTCAAGACAAGTTCAATCAGAAACATTAACGGTCGTATGTTGTCATTCGTATCCGACCTCTCCAGCTCAAAACATTAACCGTCGTACGTTCCTATGGACGTGCAAAGCCCGCAGATTGTCACTTTAATCTGAAAGAATTAACGGTTGTACGTTCACAGTATCAGGGTAACCCCAGAAAGATAATGGCATTTTACACTATAAAACAATTGCTTAAGAGCTATTCAAGTAGGTTGGCATGGTTAGATAGCTGTTGTGCTCATCCTATGAAAAGTGAAAAGATTAACCGTCGTACGTATCACCATGCATTTTTACTGGGATGCGAACTTACCGTTAGTTGCGATGTTTGTTACCTCGTAAGCCATCGAGTGAGCCCAGATCAACGGGGCCTTATGTTGCATGCTAAATGTCGATTATCGTAAAGCTACTCTCCGGTTTTACTTTCTGGTCACAACGCAACTTTGAGAAAGTTACTTTTATGCCGGAAAGTGTTCTATGCGTTGTGCGGTTCTGGTTCCAGGACAACGCTTGTACGCTCGTTCGTTCGAAGAGATCGCTTTGCCCAGGTAAATAACCAGGACGGAAAGTTACTTTTGTCGATAAACCCTGTTCGGAATTGGTTTCGCCAGGTGTAAGCAAGAGCCTATAGATGAAGAGAGGGACAGAGTGGAACGAAGGCAATTTTCTTTGTGCATCCGTTCGTACATCTGGCCTACTCTGACCTCCAGCACTGACGCAAGGTTTATCGCAATCAAAAGTAACTTTGTTAAACAACCTCACCAGATTTGCTCCGGTAATCCGTTGCTAATCACAGGCAGGACAATTTTGCAGAGTCAGCGAATCATTTTTCGTAACTAAGGAACGTTTTTTGGGTATGTAAACAAAAAAATGTCATTACATATCAATGCTGTATAAATAAGGGTCTTCCCCGATCATGGTGGGAAGACTCAGAACGCCATATTCAGTTTTCCATAGTGGAACATCACTCCCAGCTTAAAGCGCTCCCGGTTCCTGTATCCTCTGGCTTTTATTCTCAGCAGTCTGATCTTGCTGTTCAGCGCCTCTGCATTACCATTCGAGACACGATGATGCATCGCATTCAGTATTCCATATAACCGTTTTTTGATGGTTTTCGCTGCGTTTTTCATCATCGGCACATCACATTGAGACGCCAGCGATATCCACTGCAACCAGTCATTCCTGCGTTCTGTGCTCCAGGGGCGATCCCAGATATTTTTGGCCAGCTCTTTCAGTGTCCAGCACTGGCTTGTCTGCTGCATCTGTTCCCGCAGCCACATCAGCTTTTCCTGCCGGGACTCAGTCATCCATTTGTCGCTGTACTGCCACAGGAAGCGGGTACCTTTGGCCTGACGGCGGCTTTCAACCGGAAGACGGGGATGTTCATTCTGGCGGGTTTTATCCACCACCTCACCCAGCTGTTTCGCTACGTGGAAGCGGTCAAAAGCGATTTTATCAACTGCACACGGTAAGTGGATGCGCGCGGCTCTTATATAGCCCGCATTCATGTCCATTGAGAGCGTTTTAATGGCCTGCAGCTGTCCGTCAGTCAGGGTTCTGAGGTAACCGGCAAGACTTTCCTTACCTCGATCATCCGTTAAAGCCAGCGCCCGCCCGTCACGATCGGAGATCACCGTTATATAACGATGTCCTTTTTTAAAAGCGACCTCGTCCACATTCATATGCTGGGCTGCTAACGGCTTTTTTATGCGTGCAAGACCTCATTTAACCGCGCGGGTCATAATGCCGTCAACGGCATTCCAGCTCAGTTTGAGTTGTTTCCTGACCGCATCAACAGTGCTGATTTTCAGCCATGAAAGCACGAATGATTCGAACAGCAGCGTATACCGGCTGCCGGGCCCCGCCCACGGAACAGGCAAAGTCTGGCATCCATGCTTCGGACACATAACACGGGGCACACTGGCTTCAACTATCGTGGCGAACTGGCAGGTATCGAGGTGGCGCCATTTACGATGCCGGTGATCGTGAACGGGGCAGGATTTCCCGCAGGCTGGACAGGTTAACTGAGTATTTCAGCTATTCCGACAGTAACGGTAACAGAAGCGGCATTTTCATCGAGAGAAAGAGACTTTACCTGCCACGGAGCTGACAAGTTGAGGATATGTGCATAGAGGGACTTTTCGTCCATGGTGGTGACCTCTGGCGATTTAATACGCCATTATCATGCCTTCAGCCACCACAACAAGGGAAGACCCTTATATATACAGTATTCTTAGGTGGTCGGAGGTTGTGCCTATGTTCTTAATTCCAATGGAAAATCCTGAGAAAATCGCCATCCCTTTATTTCTCGAGCGGTGTGCCGCTGGCTTCCCAAACCCTGCCCAGGATTATACTTCCAGTGAGCTAGACCTGAACGATTATTGCATCAGGCATCCATCCGCAACATATTTCGTGCGAGCTCAGGGAAACAGCATGCAGGATGTCGGTATGCGTGATGGAGATTTGCTGGTGGTGGACCGTTCTCTTCGTCCTCAACATCGCGATATCGTGATCGCCGAAGTGGACGGCGGCTTCACTGTTAAACAGCTCCAGACCACTCCCAGACTGGCCCTGTTGCCTATGAACAATGCTTATTCCCCAATTTACCCAGACCCCGATGAACTGACAATTTTTGGCGTAGTGACTCATTGGGTTCATCGTGCCCGGGGTAATCTGTAATGTATGCTCTGGCGGATGTGAACAGCTTTTATTGCAGTGTTGAGAAATGCTTCAGACCCGATTTACGCGATAAACCAGTGGTCGTCCTTTCTAACAACGACGGCTGCGTTATAGCTCGTTGTCTATGTTATTTGGAATTGACTATATTTCATACAACACATTCTGTTATCGAAAAGGGGGATGCGGTGCAGAAGAAACTGCTGGATGCGCTGCCTTTCCTGTCGGCCGATCCTTCAGCTTGCCGGTGGGTGTGCCTGCAGGAGGACCTGCTGCGTGCTCCAAACACCATTAATGCCTATGCCCGTGGCGTCAATGACTGGCTCGCTTTCTGCCACTCTGTTGCCCTGACGGCTGCTGTCGCTGGACGTGATACGGTCGCACTCTATGTCCGCAGCCTGCATACCGGGCGCCAGCTGGCAGCTGCCACTATCCGCCACCGGCTGACGGTGGTACGACTGTACAACGACTGGCTTTGTGAGGAGGGGATACGGGAGAGAAATCCTGTCAGACGAGGTGTCTGGAAAAACGGAGGGAAAGGAAAAGCTGGTATAGTGCCGGTGCAGCGGCGGCTACCGTGGATCCCAGATGATGCGGAGTGGTTGCGCTTTCTTGAGGTAGCCGGACAAGCTGATATCCGTACTCGTTTTATGCTGGCACTGGCCTACGACTGCGGATTACGCAGAGAAGAACTTTGCACAGTGGCTACCGGAGATATTGACCCTTCTCAACGGTTGCTCACTGTGCGCGCTGAGCATACCAAAAACCGCTTTGGTCGGGTTGTGCCCTATTCTCCTGTGACGGGAGAACTCTACACAGCCTGGCTCACTGAACGCCGTATGCTAAGCTCATCCCGCGGCCCGTTGTTTCTCTCACGCTCTCCGCGTAATCGGGCAGAACCTATTAGCAACTGGACTTGGTCAAAAGTAGTTCGCGGTTTAGCTCTTAAGGCTGATCTTCCTCTCATCAGCACCCACACATTCCGACATCTTTGCCTGACAGAACTGGCACGCGTGGGTTGGGACATCCACGAAATTGCTGCATTCGCTGGCCACCGTCGTATCCAGTCAACTCTGCTCTATATTCATCTCAGCGCACGTGATCTGAGTAGTCGTTTCAATTGCACGGTCGCATCCTTGCATACTTGCCGCCTTACTGTACTGCAACAGCAGGATCCTTCTCCATGATGCAATCTGAACACACTGCGCCTTGTCCGACAACATCACTCAGTCTTCCTGACCTCCTTTGGGATACCCGACCGGAGATCTCTGAAAGCGAGCTTGCGGCACTGGATACATTGGTCGACCACTTCCAGCAAGGAGGTAAAAACTGGTCACCTGATATACAAAAACGGCTTTCCCGCCTTCTTTTACCACTACGCGACACGCTAACAAAAATGCATGCGGCCAAGGCCCCCTACAATTCATCTATTCACGATATAGTCCTGGAGATGCAGCGCATCCGGAAAACATACTGGGCCTGGACACAAGAAGAGTGGTTAGAAGTTATTTGCAACAGCGAAGAGGAATTTCGTCGACGGTTTGGAGCCAGCGGCAACTGTCGGCAATATGTTATGGCGTTGGCATGGTTGCTATGTGGGTTTGAGCGGCTGGAACACTGTGGCATATTCTATCAATATCGGCTCTGTCTTAAGGTTTTTGGCCGACAGAGCACCGATTTTGCCGTCAGCCAGCTTGACAATATGATGCAGGTTCTGGGATATGTGCCTCGTGATGGTCGGAACAACGGCATCAGAAATGCCATGTGTATGGCAATGCTTCTGCAAAGGGATGCTCAACTAGACCATATCACCGTGACCACATTGCAACAGATTGCTGCAACGTGCCCGGATTACCTCCGGGAAGCCTCCGCTACTCTATCGCGTATACTGGCTGCATCAGGGACTATTGAGGAAGGGTTTGATCACCGGATAACACAACGTCGCCGTCCTCCCCGAGAATATAATGCAACAGCCGATGTACCAACTGAATGGCTGGTATGGTGCAAACGGTGGCGTGCTACCTCAGTACTTCGCCCCTCATCTATTTTGTCCGGTTGGTACGTTTTGCTGAAGTGTGGTCGCTGGTTAGCTGAGTGCTATCCAACCTGTCTGTCACCATCTGATTGGACACGGGACACCGCGATCGCTTGGGTGACCGCCGCTTGTAGAATGAAAGTTGGTGAATGGGCAAACCCTGGGGGCATGTATCGTGACCGTCGTGGCAAAATGATGATGCCTGCAGCGAGGGCCAGGATGTTGGGTCATATTAGAACTTTCTTTCATGACCTGCAGGAATGGGGATGGATACCTGTACGATTCAGCCCAGAAAGAGTTTTCAGGGCACCGCGTAGCTTGACTTCCCTGGTTGGACCAGAGCCTCGCATTGTGGCCGATGATATGTGGTGTAAATTACTTCACGCCGGACAGAACTTGCAGGAGTCGGATTTACCAAACTGTGTTGCATATCCTTATTTTTATCCACTGGAGATGGTCAGAGCACTCAGCGTTCTCTGGCTATTTGGAGGCCTCAGACGTGATGAAATTCTACGTATGCAGTGTGGATGTATCCGCTGGCAACAGCCAGAAGAAAATAATGTATCCCGTATCTGTCTGATAGATGTACCCGTTAGCAAGACTTACGCGGCATTCACAAAGCCAGTTGACCCTATTATCGGGGAATATATCGAACAATGGGAACTTGTTCGTAACACTCAACCCCTCCAGGAAGATTCTAAAACAGGTGAAAGTGTTCATTTTTTGTTCATGCACAGGGGGAAACGGGTACACAGTAGTTATATTAATAATTCGCTAATCCCTTTGTTATGCAGAAAGGCTGGTATACCTGAGCAGGATGCCAGAGGTAAGATCACCAGCCATCGGGCAAGAGCCACTATAGCCAGTCAGCTTTACAACGCCAGGGAACCACTTGATATTTTTGAGCTACAGAAATGGTTGGGGCATTCTTCACCAGAATCCACCCGACATTATGTCGAAATTACACCGACGAGGTTGGCTGGATCACTGGATAAAGCAGGTTACTTTGAACGTAATCGCCGCATGGTTTCAGTTCTCATTGATCAAGACGCGATAGCTGAAGGGCTGGTAGAATCCGGGAAGCCATGGCGTTATTATGATCTTGGACACGGTTTCTGTACTTATGACTTTTTTGAGCAATGCCCCCATCGGATGGCATGTGCAAAATGCTCATTTTATATGCCAAAATCTTCATCTGAAGCACAATACTTGGGAGGTCGCCAGAATCTACTCAAGCTGATGCAGGAAATCCCTTTGACTGATGACGAACAAGCCGCTGTAGAAAACGATATACAGGCAGTGGACAAACTTTTGAATAAACTCACTGGGGTCGCAACCCCGGGAAATAAGAGAAAGTAATAAAATAGCTCAGCATTAATTTCAACACCCCAGGGGTAATAAATGAAATTTATTACCCCTGGGGTGTATTGGAATGTACTAAACCATCCAGACTATTCTTTTTTTTCCGAATTTTTCGCATCATTATTAGTCGAGCTTCGAGTTTTTTCAATACCCCAGACAGCCTTTGCAACTTCCTCGATTTTTGCGACAAATTTATCGACGTTAAAACCAGCAATAAATGCCAGCGCAAAGAAACCCATTTCACTAGCTCCTACATTGGAACTAGACTCCAAAACTAACAACCCCGCCTTAAGGAATAAATAACTGATAGCACCTGCGATTGTACTGGTCAGTGGTCGAATGAAATACCATACATGCCAATCTGGATCCCATTGTTTTCTAATGCATTTATTGAGGTAAATTGCACGAAAACAATATAAACAACCACCTATATAGGCAATTGCTCCGCACATCAGTGGCACCCTTAATGGTGCGTAAGGTGTTGGTAACCATCCTAGAGACATAGCCCCAATAGCGTATGTTGCCATACATAACAAAATAAAAAGATAGATAATAATGATTACAATCATCCATTCTTTATTCCGTTTGTTAACATCATTCGCATTCATATAAATCTTCCCTTAATAGGTTTTAGACTCGTCTATTCTGAGCATGATGATCTGCTGTTTGTCATCTATTGAACCATCACTATTCACATCCAAATTTAATCGACGATTAAGATAATATAATTGCGCTTTACGTATGTGGATTTTCGCTTCTCCTTTTACCATTTGATAATCATGTTCAATAGATAGTCGTTTATTCGTATCGTAGTTAGGGTTTGGACCTATTACCACGTCAATAAATGTATTCCAGTCCACATCTTGTGGAATTGATGTCGGTGGGGAAACAAATTCAACGATTTTAAAAAACCTACCAAGAACAAAATCTTTAAACATTGTAGACTTAAAACAATAAGCACGAACATGCCACCGATGCCCATCATGTGCAAATGCTGTCGGGTATAGCGTACGAATTGCTGGTTCATTAGTCATTGAGCGATAATCAACAACCAAAGCCTGTTTTCTTTGCATGGCTCGAATTAAATCAATCAATATTTCAGGTTGTACTTTCCTAGCAGGGAGAGGAAGGCTGGCTACCGGGGGTACCCACCCAATGAAACTATCATCAGGATCCACTATTTCATTTTCTCGCCCAAGTAGTTCATTCAGGTAATGATTACTGTCAAAGCTTGCAAAAACAGGTTTGAAATCAGGAGTCGTAATGTAAGCCTTCTGAGTTCGATCATACACCATGTTGTTTGGCGCAACTTCTTGATATTTTGCCAAGTCTAATGAGGCTTGCGGAACTGAAATTCTGAAAAATGTCGTGAGATCTGCACGGTTAAGCCGACCTTCCCACAGTAGGCGAAAATCGATGAATTCAAGTCGTCTTTCTTGGCCCCAATGACCAGTTCTCACCGTTTTATCACTCATTTATCAATAATTTCCTGTACTTACAATTTAAGCCTAAAAAATATACGTATAATTACTAGACTAGAATAATTACTAGATGTATCTTAGCAGTAGATGCTCTTAACCTCAATCTTTCGTATCCCTAAAGGAGATGTCGATGGCAGCAAAAGTTACTTTTTTCCAAGTCGGCAACGGTGATATGACACTGGTACGTTTGGCCGACACCCGGGGCACATCCATTCTGACTGATGTACATATTCGCTCTGCCGCTGATAACCCCAATGATGACACACCTGATGTTGCCTCGGCGTTACGTAGCAGATTGAAGTATGATGAAAAAGATCGTCCCTTTATTGATGTTTTTATGCTCAGCCATCCCGATCAGGATCATTGCGGTGGTCTGCGTAAACATTTCTGGCTGGGCCGTCCTGAAGATTACCCAGATGACGACGTGAAACGTTCAGAAAAGCGTATCATTATTCGAGAATTGTGGTCATCACCATTGATTTTTCGGCGCCGTTCCAAAAGTCACACACTTTGCGAAGATGCTCAGGCATTTAATACAGAAGCACGGCGCCGAGTAAAATACTGGCGGGAACATGGTTATGCATTTAGCGGTAATCGAATCCTTATCATGGGTGAAGATATTAATGGCAAAACAGATGATCTGAGTGCCATTCTTATCAAAGCTGGAGATACATTCACCAGGATTGACGGGCAAATTTCAGATGTGTTCTCCGCACAGCTTCTGGCGCCCGCACCACATGAAGATGATGAATATTTGGAAGAAGCTCTTTCTAAAAACGAATCCAGTATCATCATGAACATGAAAATACTGCCCTCTGCATATTCCCGTAATCCTATGCACTTTCTATTAGGTGGAGACGCAGAAGTTCTCATCTGGGAGCGATTATGGGATCGTTACAAAAGCAATGCTGAGGCACTAGAATATGATCTTCTCCTCACACCGCATCATTGTTCATGGCATTCACTTTCCTATGATAGCTGGTCACAATGGGGGGAGAATGCTGAAATTTGTGATGCGGCCCGTAATGCTTTAGGTCAGGCTCGTTCCGGGGCAACAATTGTATCGAGTAGCAATCAGATACTTGATGATGATTATGATCCACCGTGCATCCGGGCTAAGCGTGAGTATGAGGATATTCTGGACAGTGTTGATGGTTGGTTTAGCTGTACGGGGGATCTTAAAGATACAGCGTTCCTTGAATTTGAAGTGGCTGGAGACGGGAAGTTAATACCCGCTATTGTTGGTGCTGTTTCAGCTGCGGCAAGTGCTGCTACGGCCGCCGCCCCCAGGGCAGGTGTATCAAACCAATGATCGAATATTTCGAATTGGGTGAGCGCCTCGATTCATCGGGGCGCGATAGCCTTTATCCACAAACGATTTCGCTGCTTAAAGCATGCGAGAATCATCCTTACGTCACAGTCAGAGAATTACGATTTTCTGAAATAAATGATAACCGCTCGGAATATCTAATCATTGATGCTGCTGATGGGACTGTGGCTTCTGGTAATCAAGCCCGTATTCGTCGTAAAGAACGATTGGCTATTGAGGTCAATCCCAAATCAAGCATACCTATCTTGGTTCATGCATTGCGGAAAGATTTCCCTGTTCTTTCTCACCAGCATGCTGGAGAACCTGGCTCACCACGAATTCTTTGCCTATATGAGGTCTCCTGGAGCGCAGTTGAGCGCAGCTGGACACCCGAGAGATTCCTTGAGCGCATTTTTTGGTGGCTTAGAGAATCGGCCGAACTGCATCTACATCGAGAAGATCAGCCACTTGAGCAACTTTTTTATTTGAGTCCCTATCAGCTCATTTTGCCAGCCAATTACCCCGATTATCATCACGCGACTGACAATAAGCTCAGTCTCCAGATGGTCAGTAAGGGGCGACCGATTATTTTAAGGGCTGTACCAGAACAAGATACCTCAAGCGTTAAGCCATTTCGCTTATTAATTATTGCGGTTCCTCCTGTCGATGTTTCTACGGTGGCTACATATCCGGATAATCTGGGAAAATTAGAAGAACAACTTAATGAATGGGGAAGTGAGCTCCTAAAACCACTAACTGACGCTGTTTATGAAGCAATACCAAGTGATGGTATCCGCCCAACGTCTGGTAAAGGAGAAGGCTTACTTATCCTGCTTTGGGTCCCCCGTCTAAGAAACGGAGAAACAGAACGTACGGATGTAATGGGCTATGTTGTGCAAAGTTCATTCGGTGAACTTGCCACTGCACTAGATATGCTGGCGCCAAAAAATGAGCGAGGAGTACAGCATCGCGTACGGCTTCTTGGCGGACCAATTAGTACCAAGTGGCGACAATTACCGCTTTTACCAGTTGAAATACGTTCGGCTATGAAGGCCACACATGCGAGAGACATATCTGCCGTTGATTCAGAGAGTGCAGCTTTTCGAGGTATTTTAGCTGGAGTTGGCGCTCTTGGTAGTACATTGGCTGATATTTGGATTCGAATGGGTTGGGGGACATGGACTTTTATTGATCCAGATCGGCTTCTTCCACATAATTTGTCTCGCCATATTGGGTTTGATTGTCATATTGGAGTCTCAAAACCCCATATTATTCAGCATATTGCCGAATCTATTTATCCGCATGAGCCCCTCCCTCAGGCGATCCATAAAAGTATTCTTGATGACGATGATGATATTGCCAAGGCAGTGAATGAGGCTGACTTAGTTGTGGATGTCAGCACCACCTTTGAGGTGCCGAGGACTCTAGCGTTAAAAGATGATATACCCAGAATAGTTAGTCTGTTTCTGACTCCATCAGGTCAGTCTAGCGTGATGTTAATGGAGGATATAGACAGACAATGCCGAATTGATGCAATTGAGGGGCAATACTATCGGGCAATTTTGAGCAGTGAGTGGGGAAGTACTCACCTACAGCACAATTATGGCGATCGTTGGGTCGGTGGTGGATGTCGGGATATTTCTGTACGTATGTCCAGTGAATGTATTCATGTTCATGCCGGTATCCTCTCACGCCAACTTCGCCAGACTGCACTCAAAGGAGATGCTCGATTGTGTATCTGGGTATCTGATGAAATTTCAGGCGCGATGGATGCACATGAAATTGAACTCCATTCCGTGGTATCTATAATTTCTGGCGAATGGGTTGTTAAATATGACCAGGGCTTAGCGCAAAAATTGCAGCACACCCGTTTACAGGCACTGCCTAATGAAACAGGAGGTGCAATTGTTGGCATAACAGATTTTAAGAACAAAACGATTATTCTGGTTGACGTGTTCCCTGAACCTATCGACAGTAAATCCTCTCCAGCCTCCTTTGTCCGGGGAGAAGCGGGACAACAAGAAGCATTAGAACGGGTTCACCAGTTGACCGCTCGTGTTGTCGATTATGTTGGCGAATGGCACTCCCATCCTCAAGGTTTTTCAGCAAAAGCCAGTAATGAAGATGATAATTTAATCAAAAAATTACATCAGAAAATGCGTGTGGAGGGTTTACCTGCCGTGATGCTGATTGTTGCGGAAAACGATATCAATATTGTAGTCAGATAAAATTTTCCTCATCAGCGCTACAACGTTACTTGCAATTCTACATAATAAACTGGCCAAAAAATTCGGCATTCCTATGGGTTTACCCTGGTTTAAGTTGCGTGAGCAGCGCTTCCCGGAGCCCGTGATTGCCTTCTCCAGTAACTACGAGCTGTATGCCAGCATGAGCGCCAGAGTACATTTCTGCCTGGAGGAATTATCATCCCGTGTCGAAGAGTATTCCATCGATGAGTCTTTTATTTGGGCTGGTGGGATTGATAACTGCATGACGTTTGAGGAATACGGACATCAGCTAAGGGATCATGTTTTCCGCTGCACTGGACTGACGATAGGGGTAGGCCTGGCCCCTACAAAAACCCTTACTAAAGCCTGCCAGTATTCCAGTAAGACCTGGCCCCAGTTCGGAGGGGTACTCGCACTGACTGCAGGCCAGCGTAATCGGATAGATAAGATGCTTTCTCTGATGCCGGTAGAGGAGGTGTGGGGGGTTGGTGGACGAACCACAAGTAAGCTTCATGCAATGGGCATAACCACTGCGCTGGAGCTGGCTCGTACTAACCCTGCATTCATAAGACGAAACTTCACCGTAGTTCTTGAACGAACAGTGAGGGAACTACGGGGGAAAGTTGTATCGACCTGGAGGATGCCCCGCCACCAAAACAACAGATCATATGCAGCAGGAGCTTTGGGCAGCGTATAACAACGCATGAATCCATGCGGCAGGCAATTTGCCAGTATGCTGAACGTGCTGCGGAAAAATTGCGCCAGGAACGTCAGTACTGCGGTCAGGTATCAGTTTTCATAAAAACCTCGCCTTTTTCAAAACATGAACCCTATTACAGCAAAGTCTCCAGCGAATAGCTCTGCATTCCATCACGTGATACGCGGGACATTATCGCGGCGGCGGGCCGGGCTCTGGATAAAATCTGGAAAGAAGGACATAACTATGCAAAGGCGGGTGTCATGCTCAACGATTTCCGTCCCTGCGGAGTTACCCAGCTATCGTTATTTGATGAAGGTAGGTCGTATGCAAACAGTGACGCGCTCATGAACGTACTGGATACGATAAACAACTCAGGCAAAGGTAAAGTATGGTTTGCCGGTCGGGGCATCGCACCGGCGTGGTCAATGAAGAGAGATATGCTCTCTCCAGCCTATACTACGAGGTGGGACTCGATACCGATCGCTACACTCTGAGGTATCGCAATCAGGAAAAATGCCTTCCGTCTGCTGGTGGTTGATATTTGCTCTGGTGTTACCATTTGGGTATAATGTAATGACCAAATGGAGGTTTGCTATGAAAACTTTTAGTTTGTCCTCAAGTCCAGCCAGACCACAGCGCCTCTGGCAGGTTGCCGGGTTAAATAATGCTGATGGTGTAGCGCTCCTGGGCCAAATCAATGAAGGCCTGGACGGGAAGGTGGTGAACCGGATCACTGACTGGGCCAGAATAACCCAGAATGACCTGAGAAAAATGTCCGGTATCCCGTCAACCACATTTAGCCGCAGTGTGAAGGCACGTTTTAACCCGGAACAAAGTGAACGTCTGGTACGGATTATCCGCGTTATTGATCGGGCGGTAGATTTGTTTGAAGGCGACAGGGAAGCCGCACAGAAGTGGTTGAACGAACCTAACCGGGCATTGAGCTGGAAAGTGCCAGCAGACCTGATGGCATCCGAAACTGGAGCCTATGAGGTCATTAAGCTGATTACGCGTCTGGAGCATGGGGTGTACTCGTGATCCTCTACAGGCTGACGAAAACAAAGTATCTTTCTACGGCCTGGACCGGATATGGTGCGAAAGAGGCTGGTGGGCGCTGGAATAGCGTGGGGGTGTCAATGGTATATGTCTCCGAAACAGCATCACTAACGATGCTGGAGACGCTGGTACACCTGCATGCGGCACAGATAATGGACTCTTTCACGCTACTGAGTATCGATGTGCCTGATGAACTGATCCAAAGCGCAAACATGGATGAATTACCGGACAACTGGGCTGATGAGGATGCGCCTCAGGAACTGGCTGATTACGGAGATGCCTGGTCATTTACCAGGAGCTCGGTTGCACTGCGTGTTCCCTCAGCCTTATCGCCGGTAGAGTTCAATTATCTGTTAAATCCTGAGCACCCTGAGTTTTACGGGATCGTGCAGAAGGCTCAACAGATACCGTTCCGGTTTGATAGTCGTCTTAAACCTGACAGGAAGTGAAGCAAAGGAGGAGAGGGCGTTGTCATGATGCCTGGCGCTCCTGTCCGGTGTCACGGCTTTGTTGAATAAATCGAACTTTTGCTGAGTTGAAGGATCAGATCACGCATCC
>ENA-OWXB01000257-OWXB01000257.1-human-gut-metagenome-genome-assembly--contig:-NODE-257-length-16060-cov-5.2761_pt1 | contig 16060 bp, 10 predicted proteins | sample MGYA00249243_ERZ652053 | MGnify/ENA primary metagenome ERZ652053 (study PRJEB26925, sample SAMN05827240) | human gut metagenome | biome: ENVO:2100002; feature: ENVO:00000062; material: ENVO:00002003... | reverse complement strand
TAGCCTCCGTGTTCATCAGAGATGAGTGGGCTGTCCTCTCCGAAGTACCGCTCCGCGCTTAGAACCAGAATAGCATCCACCGCTGCCTGATTGAGGGGCACATCCCGTTTGCTGGAGGTACTCTTCAGTTTGCCGACTTTCACTTCCCGGCCACGGGTGGATTCGGTGCCTTCCCGCCGGGAAACTTCCTTCACGCCCCGCTGGAGGTGGATGATGCGGTTCTCCAGATCAATGTCACTGTTCAGCAGGCCCAGCGCCTCTCCTGTGCGGAGTCCGGTGTTCAGCATCAACGTATAGGCGGCCGCCTGCTGATAGATGCGCGTCCCGTTTCCCCAGGCCCTGACAGCTTCCGCTTTGAACTTTGCGATCTCCTCCGGGGTGAAGATGGTCACAGTTTCGAAGGTTGGCAGATCCTCCTTGCCCTGGCTGGCCATGAAGTTTGACTTCTTGATCATGGGAGCCGCAGCCATTGGATTCTTTGGGATGTACTCCTGCTGGGTGAGGTAGCGGAAGTAGTCGGTGAGGATGTTGTAAACCTTCTTGACCGTGGTATAGGCGTAACCCTCATTCATCCAGTGGTTTAGCAAGGCTTTGATATCTGCCGAGGTGATGTCGCCAACCACTTTGCCACCGAGGATCGGGTAGATTTGATGCTTGGCGGTACACTCCAGCCGGTCGTAGGTGCCCCGTTCCACAGATGGGAATTTGAATACCCGGAGCCATCTGCCCATGCTCTCTTCCAGCTTTGCCTTGGATTCATCTGAGGCTGTGAGCTGGCGGTCGAAGTCGGCAAGGTAGGCGGTGATTTTTTCTTTGACCTCCTGCTTCGTGGTCCCGCAGAAGGACTTTCGCTTTTTGGCACCCTGCTCGTCCGTGTACCAGACCACGCTGTTCCAGCGGCCATCTGTCCGCTTGAAGATATTTCCGTTTGTCAGTAATTTTCGCTGCATAGTCCAGCTCTCCTTTCTCAGCAACACACAATACGGCAACCGCAGGCGAATAGTCACCCTGAATGGCGAATACCCACATCCAGCTGTGGGGCGGGAAATCCGAAAAAAGGACCTCCGGGCACTGCCCGGAGGTCCTTTTTTCTGATGGTTACAGCGTCAGAACGCCGGCGGGGAAGGGGTCAGCTCACGGTCGCCAATACACCAGTGTTAATCTGGGACCCGTAAGCGTCCTCCAAAGCAGTTGTCTTAACCTCAACCGTGGCAGTGGCTGCAAAGGTGCCGCCGCCCAGACGGGTTACAGTGAGGGAGGAGCCGTCAGGGGCCCAGGTAACAACTGCGCTAGTGTCATCGGAGCTGCCGTCGGTGGTCACCTTGATGTTGCCAGCAGTGTTGCCGACCACAACCGGACGGTTGAAGGTCACGGTGATGGACGTGCTGCCTGCTGTATGGCCGCTCGGGGTAGCAGTCAGCTTCGCAACGCCGCTCACCGCCACAGCGCCAGCAGTGCTCAGGTCAACGTTCTTGTCAGCGGTGAAGGTGATCCGCTCGGTCAGGTGGCCTGTGTACAGGGTGACCTCCTTATTCAGGGCGGGGATCTTCACGGTGTAGGCCGCAAAATCGGCAGGAGCAGCGCTGAGGGTCACATCCAGGGCGTACTCGGTGCCGCTCACCAGGGTGCTGGTAGAGGTGGGGACGATCTCAACCTTCACGGTCTTGGTGCCGTCCGTAGCCAGGCTGCCGAGGCCCAGGGTGCTGAGAGCCTTGCCGCTCGTCCAGCCGCCATCGGTATAGGTGTAGCGATCCTTCGCAGCGCTCAGGCCGGAGATCTCCACCACAACCTCAGCAGTCTGGGCAACCGTCAGGGAGTTTGCAGTTACGGAAGCATTCGCAGCACTGATCGTAGCAGCCTTGACAACGGTATCGCCCTGCTTGATGGTGTAGGAGATGTTGTCGGTAGAGGTGGTCTTCAGCTGGAAGCTGATGGAGCCAGAGCCAGCAGTGGTGCTCACAGCAGCAGTGGGCAGAGTGGTGAAGTTTGTAGTATTTTGCGCAATCTCCGTCTTGGTATCCGCATTGACGTAGCGGACATTCACATTGTCGAAGCTCTCGCTCACAACCTCCAGGGTGATGGCCTCATCGCCGGTCGTGGCAGTGGGCACATTCACATTGGCAACCTTGCTGCCGGAGGCAAAGGTCAGGGTGCCGTTGCCGGCAAACTTGCCGTCAGCAAAGACGTTCACAACCACTTTGGCTTCGGCACTCAGGGGCACGTGAGAGGGCCGCTCATAGGTGCCGAGGATCATGGTGGCGCCGAAGCCGGCCCGGGCGTTGAAGCTCAGGGTGCCAGCCTTGGACACGTCGCCGTTGAACTCCTTGTCCTTGGTGAACTGCTGGACAAACAGGTAGGTGATCTGGCCGTCCTCCAGGACGAAGGTGGCAACGTCGGTGTCAGACTTCCGGACGTTCTTGATGTCGCCCTCGGTGATGACGCCGTCATCATCCAGCAGGAAGACCTTCACGCCGGTGTCCACGGTCAGGGTGTACTTGGCAGTGCCGTTGGCGCCGCCCAGGGTGATGGTGTAGTTCTCGTTCAGCTTCTCGGTGCCGGTGACGGTGTCATAGTTCACGTCCGCAGAGAAGGGAGCGGCAGAGTTGACCTGGGTCAGCTCGGTGATCACGCCGTCATCGTACTGGGGAGACACGAAGACCATGTTCTCGTTCACCATGGCGCCGGTGTCGCCGGGAACCAGCAGGGCGTTGGCGGGGTCATACAGCTTATCCAGCGTGGACTGGACCAGGACCTCCTTGATCTCGCCGTCCACCACAGCGTTGTAGCTGTAGTAGTCGTTCTTGGAGATGAAGGTGTGCTTGGACTCGGAGTCCTCTGCCAGGAACACGATGTTCCGGCTGCCGGCAGAGATGTAGTCGGCGTCGGTGGCGTCAATGAAGGCGATGGTCACCATGTTGCCGCTGCGGCAGTACAGGGACACGTCCACATCACCGGTACCGGCCTTTGCGCTGGTATCAGCAGTAATGGTGGGGGCGTTCTTGATGCCGGTGTAGGCGCGGTAGCTGGTGCCGTTCTTCACCACAAACACGGTGGCGCTGTTGGCGAAGTAGGTCGCAGCAGTGCCGTTCACGGTGAGGTTGATCCGGGCGTCGCTGTTGACCATGTCGAAGGAGCTGTCATTCTTGACGTTGAGGGTCTCAACAGCCTTCAGGCGGTAGTCACCGTCCTCCAGGGCCTTGGTCACAACGATCTTGGCGCCGGCATCACCGATCTGCTTCTCGGTGTTGTTGGCGTAAGTGTTGATGACGCCATCCAGGTAGTCCTTGGTGGTGTCCACGGTTTTGGTCTTGCCGTCGTAGGTCACCAGGGCGGCCTTGTCGGTGTTGAACACCACGCTGCCGCTCTGCAGGGCCCGCAGGAAGGCATAGTCAGCGATGTTGTACTCGGTCTCCTCCACATAGATGGCATAGCCATAGTCATCCAGATAGACCACATACTCGCTGTCCACATCCAGGCGGCCCTCACCGTACTCGGTGCCGTACTTGTTGGAGAACTTATAGGTCTCCTCGCCCAGGCTCACGCTCTTGGTCAGAACCAGCTTGGACAGGGCACCGGTGACGGACTCGGCCTTCACCACGGACTTGATCTCCTCGTCGGCGTTGGAGTAGGTGAAGAGCACGATGTCGTCGCTCTCAAAGCCCTCGGTCTCAAACTCGTCGCTGGGAGAGAACTTGGCGGGCATCCTGCCCTCGTTGGTGGTGTCGCTCAGGGTGATGTAGGCGTCCTTGTTGCCGGACGCGGCCACAACCTTGTTGACCTCAGCCACATAGGTGTTGATGCAGGCGATGGTCACATCGTTGGTGTCCTCGTCCAGATAGGCTTCCACCAGGGTGCCGTTGCCCACGCTGCACTTGTCAGTGCCGGCGAACTTCAGGTCGGCGATCTTGGCGTCATTGCCCTTGGAGACCTTGGCCAGCTCAGAGGCCAGGACGCCGTCCACATAGACCTCGGCCTTCTCGTCCTTATCGGTCATGCCCAGGTCTGCATAGATGGTGCCCAGGGTCACGTTCTCGGTGTAGGAAGCGCCGGCGGTCTTGGGATAGGTGCCGATCTCTACGCCCTTGTTGGCCCAGCGGTTGGAGGGGCGGCCGAAGGAATCCACAACGCTGCGCAGGGTCAGCTTGTCGAAATACTGCTCGGCAAACTGCACAAAGCCGTCGTCGTCGATGTTGCCGTCGTTATTGGTGGCAGTGCCCCAGGCCTTATCCTGGGCCTTGTTGCCGGCGACAGTCACGGTGGCGCCGTTCACGTTGACGGTGGTCTTGGCGTCATACTCCACCATGGTGGCCTTCAGCATGTTGCTGGCGTACAGGGCAGCCTCTTCACGGGTCACGGCCTTGGAGCCCACGAACTCGTCGTTGCCGTCGTCCAGGCCGATACCGGCAGCCTGCTTGATGACGGCCACGGTCCAGTTGGCACCGGTGTAGCCCTCAATGGCGCTGTCATAGCCCAGAGCGCCCAGCAGCATCTTCATGAACGCATTGCCGCTCAGGGTGGCGGTGGGACGGAAGGTGCCGTCGGCGTAGCCGTTGATGATGCCCTGCTGAGAGCAGTAGGTGATGTAGCCTGCGAACACGTTGGTCACGGGCACATCCTTGAAGGGAGCGGTGTCAGCGCTCAGGTAGGAAGCGGTGGTGGGCCCCAGGATCAGGTTGCAGATGATCTTGGCGGCGGCACCGCGGGTCAGGACATCAGTGGGCTTGAAGTCGCCGCCGGTGTAACCGTCGACAACACCAATCTCGGAGATGACGTCAACAGCTTCCTGATAGGTGATGCTGTTGTCATCACTGAAGTCCTTAGCACCGGCGCTGACGGTGACCAGAGACATGGTCATCACCAGAGCCAGTACCAGAGAAAGGAACTTCTTCATTGGGTGTTTACCTCCTTTAAATTTCCGCCGTTCCCTCATTTTGGCAAATTGGAGAGATACACTCCGCAAACGCGGCCCCCCCAAACTACCTCGGTGAGCGTTCGGCTTTAGAAGTTCAGAACGCCTGAGTGAAGCCTCTTTTTTACACGGTACACATACCGTGGCTAGCCATTCCTGTATCTGTACCGGGCAGCCAAGAGCGATTCCTCATTTGTTCTAGACGCATCATATCAGATCAATTTTCTGTTTGCAATAGATTTGCAGCTCTTGTAATATAACCGTAACATTCCGACAGATCGTCTGCGATCCATGCACTTTGATACGCTCTGTCCCAATATATATAATGTATGGCTTGCCAGATGTTCCTCCCGACCCCCCTCCCGGTTTGGGCCGTTCTTCTTTTAGGGTAAGGCTGTACCGTCTGCCCTCTATTGCTTACCGCCCAAATACATGTTTCGATTTTGTACAGATAAAAATAAACATTGCTGCATCCGTCGCTCTATGGTAGAATGCAATCGTTACATTTATCATACAAAAAGGTGTATTCTATGGATTTATTCGATACTTTTTTCGGTGAGCTCCTCATGACATTCCTCATTGCCATGGTGCCTGTGCTGGAGCTGCGCGGTGCAATTCCGGCCGGTATAGCCGCCGGTCTGCCGCCAGCCGCAGCGGCGGCTGCCGCCATCCTCGGCAATCTCGTTCCAATCCCCTTTCTCATTCTTTTGCTCCGCCGTATTTTTGGCTGGCTGCGCAAATCCAGCTGGGTTGGACCGAAAATCGACTGGCTGGAGCGCCGGGCACACCTCAAGGGCCGAATCGTGAAAAAGTATCGCACCATCGGCCTGATCATCCTCGTGGCAATCCCGCTGCCGGGGACCGGGGCCTGGACCGGCGCCCTGGTGGCCGATGTGCTGGACCTCCGGCTCCGGACAGCCCTCCCCGCCATCGCGCTTGGCGTCCTCATCGCCGGAATCATTACCACCACCGTGACCTGCGGCGTCATTCGAGTCTTTTGGTGAGTTTTGCTGTACGTGTGTAATCAGCCGCCTGCGGCGGCTGATACTCCTTTCTATACAGGAACTTCCCCATGTTCGATGGGGCAGTGACCGGAATGACCCTGCGCCGCATTCGCCCGGAAATGTACAACTGGTGGAAATGGCTTCCGGCAGGTATTCATGCAGCAGGAAAATAAGGTCCTGCCGTTTTTCAGGAGATGCGCAGAACTATCCTCTATTTGAAAAGCAGTCGTAACTTCAAACAGCCTGCCAGCGTCGGTTCCCCACCGCTTTAAGAGGAAGGTCCCGGCAGATCAAACATTTTTTAAAAGAGTGGGCCGGAGCTGGCCTGTACTCCATGGCTGATGCGTTGCTGCGAAGGATGTCCGGTGCGAGGGAGCGACAGTCCGGCCGCCGCATCCGTTTCATATTTTGCGCTTTCATTTTGCTCCGTTTGTATTTAGCAGGCAACATAGGACTCCTATTCAGAAAAGTCCAAAGCCATTGCGCAGAAATGGCTTCGGACACAAAACGCCCCTGCCGATCAGAACAACGACAGCTCTCTGTTCTAATCAGGCAGGGGCATTCAGACGGACCGGATGAAGCTGAAGCTGTAAGTACCCTGTCCCGCTCCCTTGCACCCACGCCGTTGACAGTGACTCCCCAAATTTTCTGATTTGTTCCGGCTAAGGGAAGGCGCCGCCTGTTTTCATCAATTCGGATCGGCTTTAACAGTCCCAATGGCCGGAACTGTTTACAGTTTTTTTACAAAGGCTACGTTCTTGATTTCCCCGCCGGATATGATAGGATTATGCTCTGAGAAAGGAAGGTCCAGATGAACTTTTATCAGGCGATGCAATTAGATGTCTCTGTATGTAAGGGGAAAATCAGAAACGCAGCGAATCCGTCTGAACGGCACAAATTGATTGCGGCCTTGATTGTGAAGGATATCCTCTGTGTTCTCTTTGCAGTCGTTTTTATTTCTATTCTAAACTTTCTGTTTGGAGATGAAAACAGCTCTGCCGCCGTGGTAATCTTTTGCATTCTGCTGACGGTCCGGTTTGTTGACTTCGGCTACTGCCTCAGAAGCTCCCTGATAAACTTCTTTATTATCTTTGTGCTGCTGACCTTCAGCCCTTGCATTGCGCAGTCCGTAAATCCGGCGTGGGGGTTTCTGATCAACTTCTTGAGCATCGGCTTTATCGTGATCTCCGCCTGCCACGAGCCGTTATACGGAGGGGCGGGCCTGTACCTGTTTGCCTATATGTTCCTATACGGGAATCCGGTTGGCGGACATCTGCTCGTGCTCCGGGTATTCGAAATGCTGCTGGGATGCCTGCTGTGCGGAATCATTTTCTACATCAATCACAGGAGGAAAGATTACGGCAAAACGTTCTCGCAGATCGTGAAAGACTCTTCCCTCTTTGATCCCCTCGGAAAATGGCAGTTTCAGGTGACGCTTGGATTATCGCTTGGAATCCTTGTCGGAGAACTACTTCAGGTAGACCGGATCATGTGGGTGGGCTGTGCCTGCCTGACGGTCCTATCGCAATATGGCGAGCGCCCAAACAAACGGGCATTTCAACGCCTGGGCGGCGTCGTGGCTGGGAGTGTTTTATTTGGGATCGTATACCAACTGCTTCCGGCTTCCGCCCACTCGTATCTGGGAATCTATTCAGGATTGCTGCTCGGCCTCTGCGCCGCCTATCATTGGAAAACCCTTCTGAACTGTTTTGGCGCGCTTCTTATGGCTACAAATATCTTTGGGGTAAAATCAGCAATTATCCTCCGTATTATAAACAACATCATCGGGTGTTGTTTCGGCGTCCTTTTCTATTATGTATATAACTTTATAGTCGACCGGTTTGCCAATGCCAGAACGGGACGGAGTTGACAATCATAACGAACAGCCGCTGTGGGAACCTCCACAGCGGCTGTCTTAAATTGTTGACCAGAGGATGAAAATATATAGAAACCTGCCCTGTCCCATACTTAGTTACTCATTTTGGTCTAGGATTTTTTCCACCTCTCTTTTGGTCAAGTCACGTCGGCGCTAACAGCGCAGGCACTTCAGCCGTATTCTATCTTCCAGATATGGAACGCTTGGCCTCATTTGACGGAGTCCACTCCAGGGTCATGTCCTCAAACTGCTTTTCGTGGAAAATCATCCGCTATTCCACATTCTCCGCCGAAACGAAGCAAGGAACAGGCCATCCGAAGTTTTCCCTGCTCCTCTCCAACAAAAGCGGATGCCGGGCCATCCGCACCGCCGATAAACCCGCTCCCTGCTACATACGAAGTAGTCTTCGGCTGATCCGGGGCGCAGGGCGCCTGTCTGGGGCGATCCCCGTCGCCGCGGTCCGCAAGGGTCATAGCGCCGTCCGGCAGTTCCAGCGTAACGGTATAACTCATGGCGGCACAGTGCTCCGGATACTCCGTTCCTGCCTATGATCCCGGCTTTTCTGGGTGTGCAGAAATAGGCACGGTCATCCGCCCATTTCTCGATCCCCAGCAGCGCAAGGTCAATTTCCTTTTTGAAAAAGCTTGGTATGCAATATGCCGCAACCGTACAACCTCCTGCCGGTGGATTTTCGAGGCATTGTATCCTGGCACAATACCCAAAATCAGCCTGCGGACAGTCACTCCAGTCCGTCAACTCCCTGCGCCTGCCGGTGTGTATAACGGCGCAGGATCACCACAAACCAGGTGAACACGACGATGCCTTTTGCAATGCTGGAGATGCTGATGCTCCACCAGACCCCATCCAGCCCCAGTACCGTAGCGCTGAGGAATACAGCCAGAGGGATGCGGGCGGCGTTCCCGATGATACCGGCCAGCGTGGGCGGCATTGGGCGGCCCAGTCCCTGGAACGCGCCGGAGGAGGTGATCTCCAGGCACATCAAGATTTGGGAGTAACCCATGATCCGCAGATAGCTCACGCCGGTCTGCAGCACGTGGTCATCCGGAATGAATATCCGGAACAGCGGAACAGGAAAGACCACCAGCATAAGTGTGGTGAAGCCGCTCCAGACAACGATCATACCGATGGCTGTCCAATACCCCTTACGGATGCGCTCCATCCGGCCCGCGCCGAAGTTTTGTGCGATAAATGCGTTGACCGCCGTGGCAAATCCCTCCGCCGTGGTATAGGAGATGGACTCGATCTGCGAACCGACCTTCTGAGCCGCGATAGCGGCGTCCCCCCAGCCCGCGACGAGCCTGGCGAGGATCATGGAGAGGCCGGAGAAAAACATGCTCTGGATGGAGACAGGCAAACCGATTTTCAAAATCTCCGCCCAGGCCCTCCACTGACTGGCCTGGAATATATGGATTTGCGGAAAAACGGTCATCTCGCGGCGAGCTGCCAGAAGGAACATGGCTGTTACGATGGCCTGGGCCAGAACGGTGGCTGTGGCGGCTCCGGCCACGCCCATCTGCGGGAATGGGCCGATCCCAAAGATCATAAGCGGGTCCAGAATGATGTTCCCCACCAGCCCGATGGCCGTGGAGCGCAGAACCACCACGCTTCCCCCCATAGCGGTGAACATCCCCGTAAAAATCTGATTGAAGAATGAGAAGAAAAATCCGGCCGCCACAATTACCAGATAGGTGCGTGCGTCCGCGATCACAGAGGGCGTGTTCAGCCTGAAAAATGCGATCAGCGGCCCGTTGAGTGTGATACAAAGCGTTGTAAACAGAACCACCAGCAAGGCCCCGAGATGGAATGCCGCCTGCCCATAAGAGGCCGCACGTTCTATATTTTGCGCGCCCAGCTCATGCGCCACTTTGACCTGCCCGCCCAGGCGCGGGATCATGGCAAGGCCGTTGGCGAGCCACAGATACATTCCCGCGGCGCCCACCGCCGCCACCGCATTGGCTGATACGCGGCCGATCCATATCATGTCCGTCATATTGTAGGCCATCTGGATCAAAGACGTGGCCATGATGGGCAGGGCTAAACTGGTCAGGCTCCGAACAATGGAGCCCTCCAGCAAATCAACTTTCTGCATAACGGGGGATCACCTGCCTTTGTGGAAGTAGTCTGAAAAAATGATATTCCGGCCCTTAGAAATAGTCGGATATATAGGGCGGCTGCTGCTCAATCGCGTCCTCCAGCATGTCAATCGTCTCCCCGCCGGCGTGGATTCTCCCGATTTTGGCGAGGTAGTCCGGGCGCTTATAGCCCATCAGCATGGTCGTCATGGTCTGGATGCTGATGCTGTCGGCGCACGGCTCGGAGATCTTTACAGCCGTCCCCCTGCCGTCCTTTGATATCTTCAGCAGGAACGAGCCCTGGTTGCACTCCATGATCGGGTCCGTCATGGAGAAGCGCCACTCCCGCTCCGTATCGTCCGCCTTGAAGGGATAGTCCGCGACGAACGCGGGGAAATCCACAATCCTCGCCATATAGTAGGGGGAGATGGACTCCTTGATGCTGGCGTCCTCCAGCAGGAAGGCCAGCGGCTCGTCCGTATAGGTGCTGCCCTCCACCCGGTCGATCATGGAGAAGTGGGCGGAAACAAAGTTCCACAGCCCCGTGCGGGCCTCCTCATGGTTGAAGATCATGTCCTTGATATAGAAGACTTCATTTTCGATCCAGTAGATGATATACCCGTCCGGCTCCTCATTCTCGTTATAGTAGATTGCCGCCATGATATCATCCCGGTCCCAGAGCCAGTATTCGTTCCAGGCCAGCTCATCCCGGAGGATGGCTCCGTGGGTATGCTCGGCAAAGCGGGCGTAGGTCTCCTTCAGTTCCTCGCCGTCCGCCTTCACCCGGCGCACGCTGCCGGCGACCTGGTGGTGTGTCGGAAGCTGATAGTCCTTGATCTCATACGAAATCTTGTCCGAAATCAGTTCCCAGCCCTTTCGCCGGTAATAGGGGATTGAATAGGGGTAGAGATAGCAGATATACTGCTTTTTCTCCCTCATGTTTTTCAGGGCCTGCTCCAGCAGCTTGTGCATCAGGCCCATATTGGAGTATTCCGGGTAGGTCCCCACTCCCGTCAGGCCGCCCATGGAATAGGTCTTCCCAAAAACCTTGACGCGCATCGGATAGACCGCCACCTGGGAAACCAGGGTGTCGCCGTCAAACCAGCCGATCACGTCCGCTTTCTGCATGGTTGGAAATTTCGCCCGGATGATCTCCTTCTCCTGCCAGCCCACGGAACTGAGCTCCTGATCCGTCACCTGGAATACATAGCGCAGCAGGGCGTTATATTGTTCCAGATACTCATTGCCTACCGGCCGCATTTTCAAATCTTTTTTATTCATCAAGAATCACCAAATTCTCCGTTTCATACAAAATATATCCATCGTTATAGTATAGGGGAAGTTCAAATAAAAGGCAAGCCGCCCCGCGGCCCAACACAATCCCAGTTGTCTCAAAGCAGGATTACGCCCCAACAAGACAGCGCCGCCAGAAATCCGGAAGCGGCCGCCTTGTTGGGGCTGTCCACAGTCGCTATTCTCATTGAGCCAAAGGGACCGGACCCTCTGCCACAATCAGCAGGCCGCATCATTGCCTTTCCGCCGGGATAGGCGCTTCAGGATGGCCGCCTCGATCTGATCCCCATATTTCATCCCCAGAAGAAACAGGACTAACCCCGCTACACCGATCAAAACCATCGCCCACGGAGAGATATGAAAGGCGGCGCCGCCCAGGGCGCTGGCAAAGAGCAGTCCCCAGGGGCGGGCAAGCAGGACGATCACAGCAAAGCGGCGGAATGAGAGCGAGGACAGGCCGGCCAGGATGCACAGAAGATCGTCTGGGAAAAAGGGGAAAAGGAACGCCAGAGTGAGGAACACCGGAGCCTTGGTCTGGAGAATCTGCTGATATTTTTCAGACAGCTTCCGGCTGACAAAACGCCCGGCAAAGTCCCGGCCCAGCACCCGGGCCAGCCAGAACAGCAGCAGGGAACCGGCGACTACTGCGGCGAAGGTGAGGAAAAAGGAAGGCCATGTTCCAAAGAGAACACCGCCCGCGGCAGCGGTAATATTGCTGGGGATCGGAGCCAGCACGACAGAGAGAAATTGGAGCAGGAAAAAACACAGGTGGGAGTATGGCGCAAAGTCGTCAATGTAGGCCCGCAGGGATTCCTGAGAGGACGCCGCCTGGAAAAAGCCGGTGGAGTATAGGAACCATCCACCTCCGACAATCAGAAGCCCCGCTGCGGTCAGGAAGAGAATACGCTGTCTGGATTTCGTAAAAGACACCTCTTTATCGTTGAGCCGTGAAAGGCATTTTATCACACGTGAAGGGGAAAACGACAGAAACTGTCTTAACATTCTGTGAAGGAATCGTAAATAAACATGGTCAGGGTCCCGGATTTTCCCTTTGCCGCAAAGGTGTGGACGCGCTCCCCGCGGCGCTCCATGCCCCGGCGCTCATAAAACGGGTAATTGCAGGTGGTGTCTGTGAACAGGAAGAAATTGCGGATCCTCTGGGTCCTCATGTAATCCCGCGCGGCATCAAACAGCTTCTTCCCCAGGCCGATGCCCCGGTATCTGGAATTGACCGCAAAGAAGGCAATCTCTCCCTGGTACTCGGTCTGGGTGTCCTGGAGGAGCTGCTGGTCGATCTCTTCCACGCCGGAAAAGAACCTGGTGACCATACGCCCCTCTTTGGACAGGAACAGCGACGCCACGGAGAGGAGCATCCGCAGTCTGAGGCGGAACGGGCATCTCTTCTCCCTGCGGTCTTTGACCATGATAATCCCCACCGGGACTTCATCCACCAGCGCGACCTGGGTAAAGGTCTGATTGGTGAGGCAGCTGTCCAGATAGGCCCGCGCCAGCTTCTGCGCCGTCTTGGGGGAGGCAAACTTGTCATACTGCCACGTCTCCCGGATGATCCCGATCAAAGCCGGGCGGTCTGATGTCTGGTATTCTCTCAATACGATCTGTCCATCCATTTTGTTTTCTCCATTTCTTCTTTCCAAAATCGTCTGCGGGATCTCCTGATACCGCTTCAGCACATAGTCCCGCTTTTTTGTGAACCACCGGTACTCTGTAATCAAGGCTCCGACCACAAACAGCGCACCTGCGATCAAAAGACTGTGCTGGAAGCCCGCCCATTTCAGGACACAATAGCTGATGCCGGACGAGAGCAGCGCGGCGGCCAGATAAATACCAATCGCATACTGCTCCACCTTTTGCGGCGGCAGCGCAAGAAAGAAATCGTCCCATTTTTCGCTATTACCCCTGAACTGCTTCCCTTTCAGCCAAAAGAGCAGAAAATCCAGGCCCAGGCCGCTCCATAGGCACAGAAGCCATTTTCCCGCGATTACGGCCAGCAGAATCACCAACTTCAAAATACTCCCCCCTGGAATCAATAGCAGTAGCGCCGCCGGTATTTCAGGAGCATGACGGCGGACAGGACGACTGCCGCCAGCTCCGCGGCCGGTGTCGCCAGCCAGATCCCGGTGACACCCAGAATGACCGGGAGGACCAGCATGGCGATCAGTGTAAAGACAAAGGTGCGGGAAAACGCCAGCACTGCCGAAATGAGCCCATTGGAAAGCGCGGTGAACATCCCGCTTGCAAAAATGTTGAAGCCCACAAAGAGCAGGGCCAGGGAACAGATCCGGTTTCCTGCCACAGCCAGGTCATAGACAGGTGTTCCGGGCCGGGCGAAGATGGACACCAGCGGCTCTGTGACAGCCAGAGAGACGAGCACGGTGGCCGCCGCGATCGCGCCGATGATTTTCAGGCTGGTGCGGACCAGCTTCCTGAGCTTCTCATGGTTCTGTTCCCCGTAATAAAAGCTGAGCATGGGGGCCACCCCGTAGGCATAACCGGCATACAGGGACCCAGCAAAGGCCAGCACATAGGAGATGATGGTGATTGCGGCAACGCCGTCCTCCCCTACATATTTGAGCATCGTCCAGTTGAACATCAGCGTGATGATGCCGTTGACCAGCGCGGTGGCCATTTCAGAGCAGCCGTTCGTGACGGCTCTCCCGAGCGTTTGGGGCCGGCAGACCGGCCTGACAAAATGGAGCAGACTGTTCCGGTTGGAGAACACCAGCAGGCCCACGATGGCTGTGATGGAGTACCCCAGGCCGGTGGCAACCGCCGCCCCGCCGATCCCCCAGCGGAAAACGGCGATAAACAGGTAGTCCAGCACGATATTGGTCACGCCGCCGGCGACAGAGCAGAGCAGGGAAAGGGACGCCTTGCCTGCTGCGATCATATAGAGGGTGAAGTTATTCATCAGAAGAATAGGGACGGTGAACAGCAGGTAACGGCTCAGATATTCCCAGCAATAGGCGGAGACCTCCGGGGACAGGGACATGGAGCCGAAGATCTTCCCCATGAACAGATAGCCCAGCCCGCACATCACAAGGCCGGTCAGGACATTGACCAGGATCAGAAACGTAAAGTCCTGCTTTGCTTCATCGGGCTTTCCCTCTCCCATCTTTCTCATGATAGCCGCGCTGCCGCCGGTTGCGAGCATGGTGGAGATGGCCGTCACCAGCGCGATGACGGGATAGACCAGATTGAGGGCAGACAGGGCACTGGTCCCGATCAGGTTTGAGACGAACAGCCCGTCCACCATCGTATAGAAGGACATGAATACGCTCATGGCGATGGTGGGGACTGCAAATCTAAGAATGTTTGTCAGGGTGACGGGTCTGCTGTATGCAATTTCATTCTGCACGGAAATTCCTCCTGCTTCTTGTGGTAGTTACCGGCATGGAGTATCATAATCCCTACAGTTACTGTACGGTCAAGGGGGTTTTTGAAAATGCTGCGGGAAAAACCGAAGCTGTTTACCATCGGCCAGTTTGCCGCTCTGCATGGGATCAACAAAAAGACACTCATGTGGTATGATGAGATCGGGCTGTTCAAGCCTGCGTTTATCCACGAAGAAAATGGGTACCGGCTATACAGCTATTACCAGAGTACGGAGCTGGAGGTGATCCTGCTGCTCCGGGACATGAACGTGCCCATCCGGGATATTCAGGAATTTATGAAAAACAGGTCCGCTGGGAGCATGGCGGACCTGCTTCGGGATAAAATCTCAGAACTAGACCGGACGATCCAGGGGCTGAAGGCCGTCCGGTCAAAACTGTGCAGCCGCCGCCAGGAGATGACCGAACTTTTGGACCTGGACCTCTCCGAGATCTCCCTCATTGAGCGGGAACCGCAGTATCTGGCGACGGTGCAAACATCACCGGAAAAGTCCCTGGAGGAGGAGATCGAGCTGATTCTTGAGCAGACCAAGAAATATCAGCTTCCGCGTATGTACCAGACTCCCTACGGCTCCATGCTCCCGGTGGAAAACCTCCTGGCCCGGAGGTTTGAGGACTACTCCAAGCTGTTTATCGAACTGCCGGACACGCAGAACAGGATGGGACTCCACAGGCGCCCCGGCGGGGTCTATTTGCGGGCATTCTGCATTGGGAATTGGGACAGGCTGCCTGCCCGCTATGAAGCGATCCTCCGCTACGCAGAGCAGCACCATTTACAGTTCTCCGGCTATGCCTATGAGATTGGGATCAATGAACTGGTGATCGACAGAATCGAGGACTATATTACAAAAATTGAAATCCCGGTTTTGAATTTCAATTGACAACAAAAAGCCAGGGTGCAGCAATCTGAAAAGATCACCGTTCCCTGGCTTCTTCATACTCTATTCGCTGGACTATGCGTTTTAATGCCGCAATTTCATACCCGGTTTTAAACAGAATGAGGCCGCAAGCACTCTGCGGCCCATAGAGTTCAATCGTAAACCAGGATTTGATTGAGGGCTACGCTACGTCGTCAGTAACATGAAATGTAACTTTACATGCCGTCGCATCAATCTCGCAAATCATCGCATAATAAGTTCTTTCTGTGCAAATATTCCCGTCAGGAGTAAGACTGACAAGCACCAGAGCGGTTCGCTCATCATCAATGTCAACAGCTGTAACGGCATCCTGAACAATTCCTGTATTTTTTCGTAAATTCCGATCTCCACGGACCAAGGTTATAGGAAAGCAAAGGCGCTGTCTTCACAAATTCTGTTCTATCTTGCGCGTATATATGCAGCCCCTTTATCACTGCGTCTTAAAAATTATTTTATCGCAAACGCTGAACTGCCCAGCGGCGGCAATGTCCCTTACTAAAACAGAGCAACGGCAGCGGATAACCTGATCTTCCAGCTGTTCCTGGGCGTGTTCGATCG
>ENA-OWXB01000246-OWXB01000246.1-human-gut-metagenome-genome-assembly--contig:-NODE-246-length-17121-cov-45.3871_pt1 | contig 17121 bp, 21 predicted proteins | sample MGYA00249243_ERZ652053 | MGnify/ENA primary metagenome ERZ652053 (study PRJEB26925, sample SAMN05827240) | human gut metagenome | biome: ENVO:2100002; feature: ENVO:00000062; material: ENVO:00002003... | reverse complement strand
ATAAGAGACAGGTTGGGGAGTGGATATTGGGGATGGGTGGGTTAAGTGATTCGGGTGAGAATGGTGTGAGAAAAAATAGAGATGACTTTGAGTGAAGTTTGGGGGGCAAGGGGAAAGGGGAGTGGCTGGCAGGTGGTGCTGGGGTTGTGGGGGTTGTGAGAGGAGGGTTGCTGATGGCAGTCGCGCCCCGGAACGGCGGTAAAAGCTGACGCCGCGCAGGATAGCGCTGTTTTTTTCAACACTTAGCGCAATGACGACACGCTGTCGCTTGCATGACCGCCGCCGACAGGTATAATCCAGAACGTTTCCGCATCCCCTTCAGTGCCGAAGTGGCGAAATCGGTAGACGCAGTTGATTCAAAATCAACCGTAGAAATACGTGCCGGTTCGAGTCCGGCCTTCGGCATTCAGTACCTTATTTTCTTTTAAATCAATGAGTTAGTGTGAAAAACCCGTCTCATTGACCAGTAGAAAATGTCAATTCGTCATCACGTACAAAAGCCACTGTGTTTGTTAATGGCTTTGGTATGTTAGCACATAGTGGCGAGTAGTTCCCAGGCTCAACCTCGTATCGCTTTTCCCTTTGAAGCTGGAAGACGTGCCGCCGTCTCTAAACCCATACCAAAACAGACTGATTACACGCATTTAAGCCCGATGTGCGGCCTTGTGGCTGCGTAAACAGGTGAATAGTGGTAAACGTACCTGCACACGATATGCAGGCTCTGCCAGCGCTTCGCTCACGCTCCTTACGGTACACGAGCACCCTGATAAGGTGTGATCCATCTGACAATCTGATGAAGTCGCTACGCTCCGCTTGTTGCTTGTACCACTAACGGGGCTTTATGGTAGCTATTGTCTTAAATCTGGTTCGCTGTAAAATTGACCATAAAGAACAGGTTAAATAAGAAGAATTTTTATGGCGTGGTGGAAAGACCTTAGCAAAGACAGCATATCGGGTGTTATCGTTACACTTGTCACTGGCGGTAGTGGGATTGCCGTTATTGTTTGGCTATGGAACTACATTAAAAAGTTCTTCCATTGGCTGGTAGATATTTTTGTTTACCCTGTAACATTGCCTGTTTGGGCTTTACTTCTCATTTCTATTTCCCTATTAGTTTTATTGCCAACTGTTGGATTCGTATTGCGGCGGAAAGTCACATCAGAAGCGAATAATCATTTAAAGAGTTTCTTGGACTACAAAACCGATACCATTTTTGGGATTTTAGTTTCTTGGCGCTGGGTAAGAAGATTAGGGAGTCAGAATTATTCGTTAGACTCTCTCACAATGAGGTGTCCAGTTTGTTCGGGAATGCTGGTTCAGCATGCAAATGATCTCTATAATTTAAATCCGTACCCGCTTATAAAATGTCAAATACATGGTTGTGATTGGAAGATATCGCGTGAATTTGAACGTTTAACTTATGGAGATATGCGTATTAAATTAGAGCAAGAAATTGATCGACGTTGTTTTCAACGGTTTGGTGACTAAAATAGAGAGTATGCAAGAATGAAAGGTATCTGTAAGCTATGCCTTGAAGAGAAAGATCTAATGGAATCTCATAGCATTCCGAGAAGTTATTTCAAGCGATTGAAGAAAAGTGACTCTCAATTGATTGTATTTCAGAAAGGAAGCAAACCAAAACGAGAAAATGTAGACCCTAAAGAGCCGCTGCTATGTTTCGAATGTGAGCAGTTTATCAGCAATGAATATGAATCGTATGGAACAAGGTTATTGAGAAACCATCATAATATTCGTAAAAACTCTGACCATATAATCATCAACTCATTTGATTATAAGCGATTCTATCTATTTTTATTGAGCATACTATGGCGAGCATCTATCTCTAAAAGCGTTCATTATTCAACCGTTAATGGTGTTCCTGAATTTGATGACTTGATGAGGCATTGTATTAAAAACAAGCAAGTGCGTATAAATAAAATAAGTCACTTGAAGGTGGATAATTTCATTCGAATTTGTGTTTTTAGATTGATTGACACCACGAACAACGTTCCTGACCATGTTATTAAATCGATTCTTAGCAATTTTGCATTTATAAGAAAAGATGAATCAGATAGTGTGCTTTGGTATTTTGTAGTAGAAGGGTTTGCTATATTCTATGTGTTCTCCGCTTCAAAAGATTACCATGAAGTCATGAGAATGCGATTAAAATCACAATTGACTTCTGGTAGTCATCAGAAGATCTTTAAAATAGATATTTTTAAAGACGCACTCTTTTCCGAAATATTTATTGATTTGCTTACTGCTGCTAATGAAAATAAATAATTATTTCATGTTGATCACTCCCAAATGTTTGCAAGGGCAGCGCCCACGCTCTTAACGTCAATCTTCAAATAGTTCATCGTAACTTTAGGATCTGAATGGTTCAGCGCTTTCATTGCTAACGCCAAATTTCCATTGGATTGCTCAAAAATTTGTGTGGATGCAAATTTTCTAAAGCTGTGACAGCCTACAGTTCCTTTGATCCCCACATTCTCAGCAGCCTGTTTGATCTCACGGTTCACCTGTTCACGGCTGACAGGGGATTTTCCTGATGCTCGGTTGCTGTGTGAAGTGAAAACATATTCGTCTTTCGGGAAGGCCTGGCGGCGACGTTCTACAATCTCCCACACCTTGGCAGGGACGATGATTTCTTTCTTCTTGCCCGTCTTACTCTCCAGCACTTCCAGCGTATTTCCCTCCTTGAACTGGCTGAACTTCAAATTCACCGTGTCACCGACACGTAAACATAAAGAGGCCATTGTTATCGCTACATCTGCGAATAGCTGTTTGTTATGACTCTCAAGCCAGCGTATCAGCTTAAACGCCTCTGCCTGGGTGATTATCTTCGTGGTCGCCATCAACTTATCTCCATCAATATTGAAACTGTGAAATAAGATTATGATCATTTTCAGTAAGTTACAACTATTCAATCTCACATTTTTACGTGGGGTGGTGGAGGGCTGCGCCATTTCCAGAACTATCGAACAAGAACAAGCACAGACCCCTGTTTGAAATTCGAACGATTTCTAAATATCTTGAACAAAATCATGATGTTGGCAAGTCTAAACAGATATTTGAACGTTGCCAAATCCTGGCGAGGCTATGCACGGTTTATGCAGATTCATTGCATACCAGAGAGGCGAAGGGCGAAGATAAAGCGTAGCGTATCAAACAAATCAATAGGTTAGGCATTCTATCTCACATTTCTACAGAACCTTGAGGTAGAGATATTGCACCGTAGATGATAATGATTCTCATCTGAGTTGATTTCATAATGAAATGATTAGAATGCTAATGAATTGGCGGGTTTTGGCATGGAAAATCGATACTCAAATAAATTTGATAAAACATAAAAAGTCTTTAAGCACATTGCACCTGTCATGAAAGTGTACATTGTGGACAACGCTCGCTGTGAGCCTTGCGTAGTGCGGCTTTACGCAAAGTGAGTGATAGTTACTATTTGCTAACTATGGCAACTTTACCCCTGTAACAACGGCAATCTTTACCTGTCATTTACCTGCTGATTAGACGCCTGTTTGATGGGAATTATCTAAGATTAATCTTAGGGTTGAAGCATGGACGATTCGTAGTGAGCAGGGCGACAGCCTACCGTTGGGTGAAGTAACGAAACGGCACTTTGGATAACCCTAAATGGTGTCAATTTGGCACCGATTGACATAATGGCACTCATGGATAGGTGTCAAAATGGCACCTATTCGGGAATGAAAGGTGTCAATTTGGCACCGATTGAGCTGTGATTGGTGTCAATTTGGCACTCTATACAAAGAGATTCTAAAAGCGATCTCTAAAAGAGAGCTTTTAGAAGATCTTGTGAAAGATTCGCTTTGCTGGCGTGTGTCGCCTGGCAAGTGACCTGATTCGCCTTTGGGTGGCTACTCGGTCAGCCGCTCACGACGCAGCGATCAGCGCATCTGTCTGTGATTGTGCCAGGGCTTCGCCCTCGTGAAACGAGGCACAGAAGCTATGCGCCGTGTGCGCAATGTCTTTCGGCATAACTTCTGCCTGTCTTCCATGCTCCGCATTTCATCCATGCAAAGTTAGCCCACGGCTAAGGCTTCACCGTGCTACGGTTCATCCAGCCTCAATCCAATACCATCACCTACTATCATGATAACTACCGTTATCCCTCTGTAGTTGTGCTATTGGTTTCGGTAAGTGCCAGAGGTGCGCCCGTATGCCGCCACGCTTAACAGGAAGCCCATAGAGTGCTTTAAACGGTGCAGGGAATACCGATGTAGTGCATGTGTATGCAAACCTCGCATGACGCGATACAGCGCGTTTTATGGTGAATGGTATAGGTTGATCCCAACTGGAAAGCGTGTTATGATATAAAGTTGGTAAAAATATTCATTGACAGAATAGCTTTTTTGTGTTAGAGTAGTATTAAGAGCTAAGAAAAAGATTCTTACCTTCTATCTCTGAGGTGTTCAGCCTCTTAAACAATCTAAATTACACCGCACTATCAGGCAACGTTATTAACGTTCTCCCTGGATGGTGTTTTCGTTTATCTCACGCAAGGAGAACCAAAATTAAGTATTTTGACATTGACACTACGGTGTCACAGCTTGTAAATGGCGAGGTCACTCGCTTTCAGATTAAAGCAATCCGCAACACCAACCGCAGACAAGGCTATAAAGATCGTGAAGAGTTCTTTAATGAAGTGCTTCGCCGTTTCGATCTAATCCGAGCAGAACAGAAAGAAACTAACGAATAAACCAGAAGGAGAAACCAAATGAGCGAAATCCAGAAGAAGAAACCAGCCGGAACATTCGTAAAACTGCCTGATGAAGTGTTTAGCACTTTGTTCAAAGAGGCGCGAGCGAGAGGCGTAACAGTGCAGGAGATGTTAATTGACGCTGCAACCACACTTTCCACATCAATTAAGAACGGAGAACGTTCTACCAAATAAGGATACACCCTAACATGACCGACATTATAAACGGAGACATTTACAGATACTTTGGTACAGAAGAAGCATTAATCGAAGCAAGCCACATTACCAACCTTAAAACAGGCGAGCGCGTGGAACTCTCCAATGATGCAAAAATTTTATACTCGCGTATGCGCAAGCGTTATCACTTCTTTACCACGTCCAGCGCTGGCGGCAATAAAGGGATTTACCATGACAACATTGAAGAGTTGAAAGATAGTGCTAATCTCTCGAAGAGTACAACGCTACGATGTTTGAGGGTGTTAAAACAAGTTGGTTTAGTGGTTGCCACTCTGTCAGGCCGATCTAATCAATGGACTGTAGCCAACATTACACCGGATTCTTTCTTGCTTGAACGCAACGCGGGAACAACAGCCGATCCAGTGTGGGTAGATTGTCTAAAACATCCAGTGTTTGGCAAATCTAATGAAGACGTAACTCCAGAGGTGCAATTAGAGGTGCAACGCGAAGAGGCGAAAGCCGATCCGATGTGCGAACTTGAGGAAGCACCGGAAGAAGAAGCGCCAGCGCCGGAAAAAGTGAAGCCCACGAAGAAACCAGCGGCAAGGAAAGCACCCGCCAAACAGCAAACCGTTTCCCCATTCGAGTTTAAAACGCCACGAGACGAACGTTTTGATGGGTTAGCCTTTGAAAGGTTAAACGACGCATCTGATCGCTTCTTAGTTTTCCAGGATTACGATCTGCCATACCTCGTGTTATTCGAAAGTCAGGGGAAACTAACCAACCCAGCCGCAATAGAACATTTGAAAATGAAGAGGAATCTCTTCGAAACAACAGGGCGCTTGTAGCCATTTTAACCAGGAGGATTATGATCCAATACTTAGTGAAATACGGCGTTGACCGTATTCAGATTAATGACGCTGGAAAGCGTGTGTTAGAAACCCTGCATTACTTCTATAAATCCAAACCGACAAAGATCAGCTACGGTGACATTATCGAACGTTCTGGATGTTCGCAAGGTGGTGTGATGTTCTGGCTACATTCTCTTAAATCTTTCGGTGTGATCGCTTTTAAGGAAGCTGGACATTTCGACATAACAATAAAATCTATGATCTCGGATTATGAGATCATTTATTCGAACGACTAAATAACAACAATCGGGAAACTTTTATGATCATCGCTATGTATTGGTTATTTGCATTTTACGCAGTATGGACATTAACGAGAAAACACGGAAGTTTCCCTCTACGAGGAATGAATGGGACGAAAAGAACGAAGTAACATTGTTAGAATCGAAAAAGCCACTCGCGCCAGCAAACGTAAATACACCTCTTCTCTACAAGACCTCGCCCGAGAGTCTATTCCAGGAGAATGGATCACCGAAATAATAGAATACCCTGCAACGGTGCCCGTAGGGGCAGAGTTTGAACTTTTGCAGGATGTTTTAGCCTCTTCGGATAACGTCTTCTATAAACCACGCCGCCGCCGTGAATACCGTGTTGATTCATCGAATCTTAAGAAGTGGCAGCTATACGCAGAAAATTATATTGACTGGGTGGGGTATTCCCAAACTAACGGCTTATCTCACCACATACAAGATTTTGACATTCTCTTTGACGACAAGGAAAACAACAACAATGAATAATAAAACTATGGACACCGTGAACAACGTGAACACCCTAATTAACTATTTCCACGATATTTGGCATCTACCAGCCCTGCGGCTTGTTAATAAGGCGTGGTGTGAGAGAACGCCCTCCGCGCTCCTGGAGGCGGTGCAATACACTGAACAGGCAATCACCGCCCTTGAGCACTGGAACGCTGCTGTAGAGCACCTGGTGCAGATGAACGGGGATACCGTCACCGTGGATCAGGCGTGGCGCATTGCCAATGATGTGGAGGAACTCGCCCTCGCTATGGAACACATCACCGTTGAACTCGGAGAGCTTGCCATCCAGATCGCGGAAGAATGCTCATAACATAAAAGTTACGAAATGTCTTGACTTATTGTGCTATTTGTGCCATAATAGAGTCATAGGGTTAGTATTCGAATCACTCACCCTCGTATGACAATACGCACTCCCTGAGAATGCCGTTTCCCATAGCGGCACTCTTTCCATTCGAATGTTCTCTCTGAAAGTGTTGGTTCTTTCTTCTTTGTCTTGTTTAGTTCCGAAGGAATGCGCGGGATGTAATATCTTGTTGTGTTGGTATTGCATCGCAATCACCGCGCATCTCCGACTTTTTCAGAAAGGGCATTCGCTCTTTACTCATTCATTCCGTTAGGGTGAATGTAGTCAGACTGAATAAACGCCGTCAGCGGTAGTTACGTTCAGGCTGGCAAATCTTCTATTAATACACTCCCGAAAGTGTCAGGTAGTAGATAGATAAAGATAGCCTCATTTTATTCCTGGGCGCTGCTACACGCTTTTAAAAATGAGGAGCAATGACGGGCGAAACCTTCTTCTGTTATTCATAACAGTTGCGCCCTTCATTTTTTTAAAGAAACCATTCTTTAACATCATAATCCTCCGAAATGAAAATGACGTTAAACAATGCTTTCTAACAAGGGGCATACTCTCCAGGGGCTTAATCGCCCCTTTTTAACAATCTGCATGTAACACTTCCGTTATTAATGAACGCAGTAACAATACGAAGGAAATCTCATGTTCCTTATGAATTATGATCGTGTGATTACACACAAAGGTGCATCTCTTGTTCTGTCTGAAAAGATGATGAAACAAGCGGCGAATGTATTAGGCGTAAGTGTCGAAGAGATTCGAGATGCTACAGAAAAATTCTGGCCTACCGCCACGATCACCAAATCAAAAGAAGGTTCTCACCCATCATCAGGGCTTGAGGAACGATTAAAACAACTATTAGCAAAAGGAAAATAACCAATGCAATTTGGAACATTTCAAACTCTCAACGGGAATAACAGCCACGCCCGTTATAAAATCATCGCTCACGCAAGTGATGCAATTATGCAGGATAAGCTGATCCGTGTGGAATCCGGTATTCCTGCCGATCTTATTGTTGGCGACCTTGTAGACGCTACAGGCGCGAAAGCTGCTGCCCCTGGTGACATTGCGTATGTTGTCGTAGAACCTGCACGCGCTGGCGATAAAGCGTTTATTGTAGCTTCTCCAGAACATACTATTTTAGCCCTGGTTGGCGTTGAATTTGGAAGCCTGGATAAATCTCTGGCTCAAGCACAATTAGCAACTCTTGGCTTTACTTTCACTGACTACGACACCGTAGCGCTACGCACAACCTAATCAAGGAAAATAATAAGAATGGCTTATTCAGATCTATTTTCTGGCAACATGTATGACTTTGCCAGCCCGTTTACATTCTCTACTCAACTAAACCAGATTGTAACTAATCTTGGGTTATTCCGTGTTGAACATCACGACGTAAACTCTATCGCTCTTGAGAAAATCACCGATGTGAAAAATCTCGTTGCACCTGAAAAGATGCCTTACGCCCAAAGCGATTGGAACAGTGCAGAACGTCCAGAATTCAGCAATGTGCTGTATCAGCTTAAATATACTAACTCCCTGAACTCCGTCACCTCTCGTGACCTTGAGCAGTATAAAGCGCGTGGAACAGTAGACACTGCTGATCAAATCACCCTGGCTATTTCTGATTTCAGCGATGCACAATACGCGCAGGTGAGTAACACCGTAGAGGTTGACCTTGTAGAGGCGCTGTTAGGGCTTCGTGTGCAGTCACAATACGCCGGACAGGGCAATTTAGATTTCCTCGCAGGTGGGAGCAAAACCACTTACACGATGGATATCAGCGCAGGTGCTAACGTGTTCCAGCAACTAAGCGAGATCGGACGCATTCAGAATGTGAAACTGGGATCAGGGCTGGCACAGGCTAAACAAGGTGCGGTGATCCTGGCCTCCGGTAAAGCAGCTGTAGCGCTACGCTATCACCCGTCCGTGAAAGACTTCATGGTGTATACGCTGCCGCTTGAGCAGGGAGACAACTTCTACACCCGCACTAAAGGTGCAAACCCTGCTTTCGAAACCTGGACCCTAAACGGCGTAACCGTGATCGATGTGACAGGCTATAGCCTAATCACTGACAAAATCGGGGTTGATGGCTTCGTTAGTTTGCCAACCATGAAACCTGAATCAAATGCCTACGTCCTGCATAGCGGTGTCGGCGTTCGCCACGCCACACAGGGCAAAGGCGCAGAGCTATATCATCAGTATGTCGTAGTAGATCAGCGTTGGGGCTTCCCCGAGATCGCAACTGAATGCAGCTATCTCCCAATCGTGGCGATCCCGCAAGCGATCATTTTCGGTAGCGTTTCCGAATAACGAGCGATAGACGGTAGTTCTTCCCGTCTGGAAATAAAGAAGAGCTTTTAATCAGGGGCGTAGGGAACTGGAACACGCAAAGCAAATGCGCCAGCCCTTGCCCCTTTTTTATTTCCAGAATACGAGGAAAGATGAAATTGGAACTTATCCTAAAGAGTCGAGGCTTACATTTACAACTAAATGATACAAACGCCGAACAACTACTGAATTTAGCAGCCGTATCAAGAGCGCTTGATGTGAGCTATTCACATTTAAGACAACTTATTTTCAAAGGAATGAGTGTATCAGATGCACTTAATTATCTTGTGAACGAAAAGAAAGGGTGTGAATAATCATGCTTGAAATTCAGACCAGTAAAATTAATAACACCGTGACATTCAGCGTTGATCGTAATTCAATGAAAGAAGCTATGGACGCTTTCGATCAAATTCAGAAGAAAGCTAAAGGCATTAAAGATCCCACGTTGAATATGAAAAAATTCAGCCAGGGGCTTAAATCTGCTGAAAGAGAATTAGACAAGCTGAATAAGAAAGCGTCAAAACCTCGTGATAATAGCCAGCGTGAAGCAGAGCGAGCAGCAAAAGCTAAAGCGAGGGCAGAGGCTCAGGCCGCGAAAGAGGCCGCACGTTCGGCGGCTCGTCGTGAACGGGCTGAATTGCGGCTCTTAGATACAGCCAGCAGCTTTAAGAGTATGCAGCACCTTACCAATGTTGAGCTTACACAGGCCGCGCTTGCAGCGTCACGGATCACTAAAGCCTATGCAGCAGGAACTATCTCTCTACAACGCCAGAACAGCGAGATTAAGCGCTTACAGCAGAGCTACAGACGCATTAACGCAGAGCGTAGGGCAACAGCAAAGGCGGGAGGGGCTAACGCTCTTGGTGGCGGTGGTAAGGCTACAGGGGCGATCTCTGGCTCTCTAATGGGATTAGGCACTGGTGCGCTTGCTGGCGCTGGGATTGGTGCGGCGGCTTACGGTGCTTATTCATGGGGTAAAGATGCTGTAACGGCACAGGAAGAGCGTAGCGAGATTGTGCAGCGTGCCAGATTAGGAAATGTCGATGTAAACGCACTGGCGGCACAAAGCCAGTATGCGACGGCTAACGGGATTGACAGCGGCATGGGAATTTCTGGAATGAGAAAACTCCTTGATAATTATAAGGATATTCAGGATCGCATTGGTCAAACTCTCAATGAGGCTAAATATGATAAGAAATCTGGTCAATACAAAGGTGGAGATCAGGGGATTCTGTCAGCGGTGAACACTGCCGGATTCACTTTGAAAGATTTGCAATCCTACCAAAAGAACCCGATGGGCTTCGTCTCTGCCTATACCAATACGTTAGAGAAGCAGGGCAAATCACCAGAGCAAATCCTCGCATCGTTGGAACAGTTAGGTGATGACCTGGGCCTATACCATAAAGCATTTATGAATGGTGGTAAGGCTCTCACTGATCAGGTGGATATCCTTAAACGTAATGGACAATGGCTGGATGAAGCCCAGCAGGATCAGCTTGTTCAATACCGTAAGTTTAACCAGGAACTTAGCATTCTATCCGATAGCCAGAAGCTGGCATTCTTCGAAGGGTTTATGTCAGAGATTGACCCTGAAACCATGCGAGAGTTTAAGGAAGCTATGCAGGAGGCGTTACCCTTCTTTCAGGGTGTCGGACGGGCTGCGGGTGATGTAGTCGATGGCCTAATGAAGATGACCAACTGGATCACAGGTAAGCTCAACCTACTCAATGGGGATAACACCTCTAAAGAAGCTGTTAGCCAGCATTACGGCACTACGTCAGCACCTGTACAGGCTGGAAGTAATCCAGTGGCTAACGCCTATGGAGCCAGCCAGCCTAAAGCCACACATGAGACGAATGTGTTCGATACTTTCCATGATTGGTGGAACGGGACAAGCGACGCTAAGGACGTGAGCAGCTACGCGCAGAGCACCAATGGAGATTACTCTCCTGTTTCAATGTTGAAACAGAGTGCAGCAGCGCCAGCTAAGCCAGCCAGTGCGCCGATCATGCAGCCTGTAGTGTTGCAGAATCAGCTACCGGAAGGGCTTATCCATCTAACTATTTCTCCTGATCCAACGTTTGGAAACATGCTTAATGCTACCGTTGATCAGCGTATCAGTGATAACAATCAGCGTATGGTGCTTGCTGTTTCATCTGGACAAGGGACGGGGGGCTAAATGGCAACACCTGGAAGTTTAACAATCGGAAACACCTCGGAAGGTGTGAATTCCACCTCGAACAGTAATAACAGCAGTGCTACCCGCACCAAAGGTGAAAACGGCTTCACCATCCTTGCATCTGTATATAATTCGTTCTCAGATAGCTATATCCAGAACTATCAGGCGATAGTGTTTGATGCAGTGACAGATACGGGAGTCCGTAGACAGGCTGATATTACCAGCTATCCCGTTGAGAGCGGGGCAGAGGTGAGCGATCACGTTCAGATTAGGAATAATACGTTCAAGCTATCGGGGATTATTTCCGAAACTCCGGTGAGGCTGGAAAAGGATTTGTTATACAGCGCTGGTGTGAATGGCACTCGTATCAGTCAAGCTATCGAATACCTTGATAAGATGTTTGATGGTCGTCAGCCTATTACATTAGTGACAGAGCACAAGGTGTACGAGAATGTTATTCTCTCCGGCATTTCCTACGATTATAAATCTGAATACGCGATGCAATTCGATCTTGAATTTGAACAGATCAGGCTTGTCAGTAAAGCTACTGTTAATGTGATTGCAACTAAAACGCAGGGAAATAAATCTGTAGGCGGTACGGTGAAACAGAAGGTGGTGAACAATGCACCTAAGAAAACAGAGGGTGATACGGTTACTACGGAGTTTAAAAAATAAGGGGCTTGCGCCCCTTATTTATTTTTTATTTTGTTGACTGAGCTAAAACAGTAGCTGCAAGTTTTTTAGTGGTTTCGCTTGAGCGAGGATTATCGAGAGCCTTAGCTGCAATCGTCTCCATAGTATCGCTGGTATGGCTTGAGGGGGCACGCTGAGCAAGCGCGGATGCTGCCAGGCGCTTTTGTAGTTTTGATGCGTTTGGATTGGTCAATGTTCGACCAGCGAGAGAGCCAACTTTCCTTGACGTTTGCTTTGGGTTTTTAGCCATGACTTTAATCCTTCTGGGCAGTTGAGGTGAAATATATAGTGTTTATCTTCCTTGGTGGCACCATATATAGTGTTATGCTAACTATCTCCGCTTCGCTTGGCAAGATGTCGTAGCAACTTCACTTGATCACTTCACTTTTGATTATTTGTGCGGTTTATTATGCTGTGTAGGTGCTTTATAATAACCTTTGTTAGCATATTAAACTGGCATATTAGTGCAATATTTATTCGAATTGGTCCCTTTTGTTCTTAACCATTGAGTCAATCTCTGGATAGCGTAGCAATTCGATGTACTGCCGTAGCTCAACAGGAGAGGCAGCATTCTTGCTGTACGTCTTGAAACTCTCTGTAGAGCCGCGCTCGTGACCCAGGAGAAGGGCGATCCGGTCTTCTGGTACAGGTTTTAAATTCTTACCTATGCCGCCTCTGTCCAAAATTTGCGCGGCCTGGTGGCGTAGGCTGTGGAAAACTTTCAACTCTGATCCAGCTTCGCCTAATGCCTTACGTTTAGCCCTCGTAAAACGCTGTGAATGCCATGTAGAGCGCTTTCCGTCTGCACGGTCAGTGATTGACGCACGATAGAATAAAAAGCCGTCGTGAGGCTTCTCACGCAGCGACATCACCAACGGAGTGATCAGGCTATGGCATGGTATAATACGAGCGGCTGATTTGGTTTTACCTTCGGTAACTTCGAAGCAGAGCACCCCCTCGATCTCCTTAATGTTGGCTGCACGTAGTGAACAGATTTCATTAAGACGCATACCGCTATACATGCCGATCAGCGTTACATTCTGCATCTCTTCATCATCTGCCATTACAGCGAATACCTTCGCCAATTCGCCAGGCTCAAACACTTCATAGCTCACCTTGCTACTTTTGGCCTCCAGCGCATGACCGCGCCAGATGTTTTCTTGCGGTGCATCGTGGTAACGGTTACGAGCCAGATCCCAGATCTGAGCCAATGCACTGACGTAGTTTTGTATGGTCTGTGGTGCTTTCTCCGTCTTGAGCTTATCAAGCCAGCCTGTAACGGTGGTTCGGTTAATGTCACGAAGCTGAACATCGCGCTTTTTCAGATGTTCTAAGAGCACTTCTACAGCCTTGTTTGTCTTTGATAGCGTGGTGAGTTTGCGCTTCTCGCTGAACTGGAGAATGTATTGATCCCGCATCCTCAAGAGGGAAGGGCAACTCATTACAGGGGCGCTTAATGGCTCCGGCGCTTCATGTGCATACGTACCAACTTGACGTAGTTCATTGAGGATTTGCTCTACTTTTGAGCCTCGATCACGCTGTGGCTTTACCAGGTTACGAATCTTAAACCACTCCAGGGCTATCGCATCACGAAAGAGACGGGCTTCGCGCACATCGCGTGTGCCTGTGCTCTTCACATAGTTATGTCTTCCTCCGAACAGATGACGCATGTACTTTGGTATGGCGATCCTCACCAGATAGTTTCCGCATGGATCTAAAACTAAGTAACGATCTCGCTTGTAAATCATGTTCACCCCAGCTATTTTGTCAGGGCTTTTGCACATGATTTTGAATAGTGTGAAATGTCGAAGTTTTTACCTGTTTTTCCAGTTGATTCAAAGGATTGCAGGAGCTTGTCAGACAAGCGAACGACCGTAGAAATACGTGCCGGTTCGAGTCCGGCCTTCGCACCATCGGAACATCAATAGACGTCGACGGACGTCTTTTTTGTGCCTGAAATCCGCGCTACGCAAGGCTTTTCGCGATTCTCCTTTCAACAGAAGTCAATCTGAGTCAACCTGTAAGTATCCCGGCAAAACGAACCATTCACTTTTAGAGATCTTCCGACATACTGATTATGTCCCCAGAGGAGATCGCTATGCGCAAGATCCGATTCACTGAACACCAGATCATCGCCGTATTGAAGTCCGTCGAAGCTGAACGTACCGTCAAGGATGTTTGCCGTGAGGCCGCTATTTCGGAAGCCAGCTATTACAACTGGAAGGCAAAGCATGGCGGGATGGAAGCGGTCGATATTAAAAAAATCAAAGATCTGGAAGACGAGAATCGGAGGCTTAAACAGATGTTTGCTGATCTCAGTCTTGAGTGCCGGGCACTGAAAGACGTCATCGAAAAAAAGCTTTAAAACCAGCGATAAAGCGTGAACTCGTCAGCTATCTGACGACGCAATTTGCCATAAGTTTACGCCAGGCCTGCAGGACGTTATCGCTGAGCAGGACGGTGTATTTTTATTAGCCCGATACCCGGCGTGATGAACCCGAGATCCACGCGCTGACTGAACTGGCAGAACGCTATCCGCGCTACGGTTTTAAGAAGCTGTTCCAGCTGCTGCGCAGGCAGGGCAATACCTGGAACCATAAATGTGTTCACCGGATTTATTGCCTGCTGAAACTGAATTTTCGTCGCAAGGGAAAACAGCGGCTGCCAGTGCGTAATTCAGCACCCCTGGCGACACCGCAAGCGTTAAACCAGAGCTGGCCCATCGATTTTATGTACGACGCGTTGGTCTGCGGCAGACGCTTCCGGACCTTCAATGTGGTGGACGATTTTAACCGTGAAGCACTGGCGATAGAAATCAACCGGAATATCCCGGCTCAGCGAATCATCCGGGTGCTGGACAGGATCGTGGCAAACCGCGGCTATCCGCTGAAAATGCGGATGGACAACGGGCCAGAACTGGTCTCGCGGGCACTGGCACAATGGGCCGAAGAACATGGCGTGCAGCTCGAATTTATTAAACCGGGTAAACCTACACAAAATGCTTTTATCGAACGGTTCAACCGGACATACCGGACAGAAATTCTGGATTTTTACCTGTTCAGAACACTGAATGAAGCACGGGAAATTACCGAGCGCTGGCTGATAGAATATAACAACGAGCGGCCTCATGAGTCCCTGAACAACCTGACGCCGGAAGAGTACCGGCTGATGGCTGAAAAACCGGAACTCTCAAAAAGTGCGTGGAACTAAAACAGGTGTGCTTAAAGTGGTATCGACATTACTGTCGTAACGGATAAAAGCTTTAATACCCAAAACGTCAGTTATGAAAAGCGCAAAGCAAAACAGCAGCGCCTTAATGATGCAGTGGAAAAACTAAATGCGCTGGGCATTGTGACTATGTTGGTCAACCGTGTTCACAGTAAAATCGTGATTGGTGATGAAGGGCTGCTGTGCATAGGATCGTTCAACTGGTTTAGCGCTACGCGTGATGAGAAGTACAAACGATACGATACGTCGATGGTATACCGTGGCGAAAGCTTACAAGCGGAAATTAAAACGATTTATTCCAGCCTGGAGCAGCGGAAGTTATAGGGGCTTATCGCAATGCAGGTATCGAATGTGTTGAATTAATTTAGCGCTACTCAAGGAGGTATAGCTTCAAGATACTATGCCTCCAAACCATGCGGTTGCATTTGGATGGCTTGTTTGGCGAGGGTGGTTTAAATAATCAGTTGAACTCAGAAAAGGCCACTTTTTTGAATGGCCTTTAGTCTAAGGGGAATTTATGCCGTTGCCCTGTGGTTCCAGGAATCTTTGTAAATGATATTCCCATCGCAATGTTTCCAGGTGATGGCCTCATACCTTAACTGAATCGTCTCGCTGTGCGTACCTGTACCAGAATCAGGAAATAAGTTGGGGGTAATTCCGGTTACTTTTACATTCTCTAATGTAATATTAAAATATTCGCTTTCAACACCTGCATCAAGGATCTGATACATCTTTATGGTTGCCGACTTTAATGTTTGGTTCTCACTCAGCGCTTTGTATAAAAGGGGCGTTGTTTTATCAAAATCTTTCTGTACCGTAATAGGCGTATGTACTCTGGTTCCTGTTAATCTCCCGGTGTTTCCATCCACAGGAATGGATAGGTGGTGCGTTACCGCTTTTAATTCAATAGCGCCAATACGCCCTGTAACGAGAGAACTACCCGTTATAGGGGAGCCGTTTGTATCGGTTAGCCAAAGATATGCTGGATTTGACATGATTATTCCTTATCTCTATTTATAAATGAAGGTAAACAAAACATTATAATGACCCATAAAAACAGACCAATAACCTTAACCGGCCACGGGTCAAGTAAGGCTATGCAAACAATAGCGCCAATAATTAATAGTGGGCCTGATAGTAAATTAAAAATACCGCTTAACACACCTATCTTTGTTCCCAGTAATCTATTCAATGCAATGGCTATGATATAAGCGCTACCGATTATAATCGTCACTGCGATTATTTTATTCTGCCAGTTATTAAACTCAGTCAGGCAAATAAAGCATGTGGTAATAATATAGGTGCAGAGAACTATATCGACGAGTGGCGTGATGATTTTTTTCATATCACCCAGCCTTAGCATTCGTATTTAAATGATCTTCCACTCTTTTCATAATCTTGTCGAATACGGGGTTGCCCTCGGTGTACCCTGCATGGATGGCATCCACAAAAGGTTGTACCGCATCGGCAAATAAGAAATAAAGCAGATCATAATCGCGGGGTCTTAACAACGAGTATACCTCGGGCTCTTCATTCCTGAGTTTATCAGACGTCCTGATGGATCGCTCTGCCATTCCACCAAACAAGAGGATAGTACTTAAAAAGGCTATTGGATTCCCTTTCCCCTTAAATACTACATAAGTAAATGACGTTTTTTCTATAACGGCTTTAGCGATGTTCGATGCGATAATATTCGTAGAGAGGCTTTGTTGAATAAATCGAACTTTTGCTGAGTTGAAGGATCAGATCACGCATCC
>ENA-OWXB01000227-OWXB01000227.1-human-gut-metagenome-genome-assembly--contig:-NODE-227-length-19641-cov-5.99898_pt1 | contig 19641 bp, 18 predicted proteins | sample MGYA00249243_ERZ652053 | MGnify/ENA primary metagenome ERZ652053 (study PRJEB26925, sample SAMN05827240) | human gut metagenome | biome: ENVO:2100002; feature: ENVO:00000062; material: ENVO:00002003... | reverse complement strand
GACAGCATTCAGATATTGAAAGCTCTATATGATTTATATCAAATATAAATCGTTCAGTTTCCGTAAGTATGGCTTTCCAAAATGAATAAACCCCTTTATCATAGTCGTTAATCACAATTTCAGAAACAATATTGTTTAGCAACAAATCAATAGCTATACCAGCTCCACCGGCAAATGGTTCAATGTATGTTCCGCCAGAGTGCCCGGTTTTTCTGATAATCATTTTCATAAATGGTGCAAGCCTTCCTTTGCCGCCAGGATATCTTAATGGGGAATAGTACACAATGCTTCACCACCTTACGACTCTTTCATACTCGGGATAAAAACTTATTACTTAATTATATCTCCAATCGACCCATTTCGCAACGGGAAAACGGGTAAAGTGAAATGCTACAACAGCTAAACCGTTAGCATATCCTTTGACAGTAGAGAGTATTGAGGCAGTTTTGAATTTGAAAATGGAATGGACGGAGTAATTGTTGCCAGTTAAAAGTTAGAGATTTGGCGATTCCAGCTACTACTTGCAATTATGTACCTACCATTTCCTTGATTCTTAAATTATAGGTAAACGCCAGTCCTTTGAGTATCTGTAAAATCAAACTATAAACGCAAAACTTTCTAAATAAGCGGTTTTCTAACCAGAAATAGCACAAATTGAAAAGGTCAGGTTTCTGATATATTGCCGCCCAAATAAAAGCGTCCGTCCTCAAGAGGTATTCTACAGACTGTGGTGGAGGTGTTCTAAAAGCATCAAAAACAATGAACTCTGTTTCTGCTACTGAAAAATACGGTGCAAATCTACAGACTGAAAGCCAAGCGGAAGCCCCTTTAGGGACAGATGCAGTGGATCACTCCGTCAGAAAAATCCATAAAGAAACAGCGCCATATCTGAAAGCACATAAAGGTCTCCCCAGGCAAAAAGAATTACGATGTCAGTGCCAGAGACACTACGGTGACTTGGTACACATTTTTCAAAATGGTGTGAAATGGTGCGTAAGATAAAATAGGAGACAATATCCTGTGTTAATCAAAAAGGGATATTGTCTCTACTTTATAAACAACTGCTTTTATAAACAGAATTCAGGGGTTAGTTTTGAGGTATGATCTCGTACACGGTGCCACTAAATTCTTGAATTGGAAATACAACTCGCCAGCGTTTTTCTTCATCAGGCAGGTGTATGTCTATCCCATGCTCGTAAGCCGTCCCAGTTGCAAAGGTAATTGACGCCAAGTGCCAGCATTGCGAATCACTTCGTTTCGATTACCTCATAATCTGGATCTTCATAGTCCTCCAGGGGATAGTCGCCTGAATTGGACATATTAAGTGTTTCTGCACCTTCCCTCGAACAGGAGATCATATAGTCACCGTACTCTTTTGCCTCTTCTTCGGAATCGAAGAGTTCATCTTCTTCCTCCTCAGTTCCATCAGGGTATTTCATAAGTAGTTTGAATTTACGACCAGAATCATCACCCAAGGACTCCGTCTCAAAGTCATCTGTCGATTCATCAGAATCACTGGTTCCTTTTGTAGCCAAGTAGGCAGCGCCCACTGCCCCTCCGATGATACCAACAATCTTTGCTCCAGCCTTTAGCCGTTCCATCCATTTGGCTTTGCGCTTTTCGCGGCAGTCGGGACAGAGTTTCTGCTTGGCACCCACCTCAAGTACTGCACCGCAGTCGCGGCAAACGATGAGGTGCTTTACTTCGTCCGTCAAAGGTTCGGTAGGTGCCACTTTGAGACTCTCAGCGTTGAATGCTCCAATGGGGTACTCACTAATATATCCAGACACTGTGAAGGCTCGTCCGCAACTATAGCATTGACACTCCACATTCGCAAATTCGTAAAGCACCTCATCGCCCATCTGCCTTTCAGAAGTAGAAACGGTTCCTTCATCTTCCAGATCGATTCGATTTTTTGCTTTGCAATATGGGCATTCAACAGCGCGTTGTAGACTGATGTGGTCATATTCCCAAGTTGTGTCAGCCCCAATTTCTTCTGAAGCCTGCTGGAGTTTTACTTTTTCGCAGTATTCCTGCAGAGCTTTTCTGAAGATTTCGGATTTTGGAACGCCTGTCGCATTACTTGCAAAAGTAAGCATTTTATCCTCTTTGTCGTTGAGCCGGATGCGGTATTGCTTTTCGCGGCTGTCCTCTTTTTTAGGCCTTCCAAGCATTTTATCATCTCCTTGGATTTACTGGATATCCAGAAAAATTATGACTAAAGAATACACTTCGTTATTTGCTTTGTCAAGTATTTGGATATCCGAAAAATGGTGTGATTAGCAGAATGATTCATAAGGTACTTTGGGTCAATAGAACTGCGCTCCCTTGTTTCGCTGGATTGCCAGTCAGTCCCGCTTATGGTATGATGACCCTATCAAGTGAGGAGGTGTCGTCATGCCCCTGCATATTGTGCGAAATGATATTACTACCATGAAGGTGGACGCCATCGTTAACGCTGCCAAGGAGAGTCTGCTGGGCGGCGGAGGTGTAGACGGCGCCATCCACCGTGCCGCCGGACCGGAGCTGCTGGCCGAGTGCCGTACCCTGGGAGGCTGCAAGACCGGGCAAGCCAAGATCACGAAGGGCTACCGCTTGCCGGCAAAGTTTGTCATCCACACTGTCGGCCCCATCTGGCGGGGTGGCAGCCATGGGGAGCGGGAACTGCTGGTATCAGCCTACCGCTCCTCTCTGGAACTGGCTTTGGGTAATCACTGTGAAACCGTGGCGTTCCCCCTGATCTCCTCCGGGGTATATGGCTACCCTAAGGATCAGGCCCTGAAGGTGGCGGTGGATACCATCGGGGATTTCCTTCTGGCCCACGACATGACGGTGTATCTGGTTATCTTCGACCGAGTCGCCTATACCATTGGCGGAAAGCTCTTTGCCGACATTGCTGCCTACATCGACGACCGCTATGTAGATGCCCACACCGACAGCCGGGAGATCCAGCGCCGCCGGATGGCCATGGCCTCCATACCTATGGAGGAGGCGGAATGTGCCCCTGCTCCTTGTACCGCGGCTCCCTTCGGACTGGACGAAGCCCTCAGCAAACTGGATGAGAGCTTTTCTCAGATGCTGTTGCGGAAGATCGACGAGCGGGGCATGACCGACGCCCAGTGCTATAAAAAGGCCAACATCGACCGCAAGCTGTTCTCCAAGATCCGCTCGGATGTCCACTACAAGCCCTCCAAGCCCACCGCCATGGCCTTCGCCATTGCCCTGGAATTGCCTCTGGAGGAGGCCCGGGAGATGCTGGGAAAGGCGGGTTTTGCCTTCTCCCGCGCCAGCAAGTTCGATATCATCGTGGAGTATTTCATCGCCCATCAGAACTACAACATCTTCGAAATCAACGAGGCTCTGTTCGCCTTTGACCAGAGCCTACTGGGTGGGTAATGGCGAGGAGAATTGGAATATGAACAAGAAGGAGATTTACGCGCTCCTCAGTACCAGAAACATATGGCATGAGGTGACGGAGCACAAAGCTGTTTATAACATGGCAGAGGTGGCGGAGATCCGCCTGCCCTACCCGGAGGCCGATGCCAAAAACCTCTTCATCCGGGACGACAAAAAGCGCAATTACTATCTCATCACAGTCAAAGGAGACAAGCGGGTTGACCTAAAGGCTTTCCGGCAACAGAACGGCACCCGGCCACTGACCTTTGCCTCGGACCAGGACTTGATGGACATACTTGGCCTAATCCCCGGCGCGGTGACGCCTCTTGGTCTGCTCAATGACCGGGAACACAAAGTAACCTTCTGGCTGGATAAATCATTTCTGGAGGGCTCCGGCCTGATTGGTGTACACCCCAATGACAATACCGCCACCGTATGGCTCAAAACCCAGGAGCTGCTCCGGCTCCTGGAGGAGAACGGTACGCAGATCACCCTGTTTGAGGCATAACAATTTGTCGCTTGCCATGCGACCCATCCAAACTGAACTCCCCCTATACTGTGCTTGTAAACCAAACAACACAGCATAGGGGGAGTTGTTATGAAGAAAAATTTGACGGAACTGGTGTTCATCCTGGACCGCAGCGGCTCCATGCAGGGGCTGGAGGGCGACACCATTGGCGGCTTCAACGCCATGATCGGAAAACAGAAGAAGGAGCCGGGCGAGGCCTTTGTCTCTACCGTCCTCTTCGATGACCAGACCGAGGTGCTCCACGACCGGGTATCCCTGGAGAAGGTCCGGCCCATCACGGAAAAGGAGTACTATGTTCGGGGCTGCACCGCCCTGCTGGATGCCGTCGGCGGAGCCATCCACCATATCGGCAATATCCATAAGTATGCCCGGCCCGAGGATGTGCCGGAGCACACCCTTTTCGTTATCACCACCGACGGCATGGAGAACGCCAGTCGCCGCTACTCCGCTCAACGAGTGAAGGAGATGATCCAGCGGCAAAAGGAAAAGTACAGCTGGGAATTTCTCTTCCTGGGGGCCAACATTGACGCGGTGGAGACAGCGGGCCACTTGGGGATCGCCCCCGACCGGGCGGTAAACTACCACTGCGACAGCGAAGGCACCCGTCTCAACTACGAGGTGGTGGGCCAGGCCGTGGCAGCCGTCCGGTGCAGCGCCCTTCTGGATGAACATTGGAAAGACGTCATTGAGGAGGATTTCCGCAAGCGGCAGAAGACGGGGCGGCGGTAAACCGTCAAAACAGATGCGGGACGGAGTATGTACCTCCGTCCCGCATCTATGCTTGGAATAAACCCCAGTCTTTATTTCAGCTTAGCGCCGTCCTTGAAGGCGTTGCCCACCTTCTCGCCCAGCACCCGGTATGCGTTGTGGATGGGGTCAAAGGTAATGGGCCGCAGCTTGTCCGGGTCGATCTTCCCGTCGTCGCCCAGCACGGACTCGTCGGCGCTGACGTTGACAATCTCGCCCACCAGGCGACAGCTCTCCGGGTCATAGCTCACCAGGCGGCACTCTACTGCCATGGGAAGCTCATCGATGAGAGGAGCATCCACAAATTCCGACTTGGTGGTGTGCCAACCGGCCTTTGCCACCTTGTCCGCCACCTTGTTGCCGGACTCAATGCCCACATAGTCGCAGGCCACCATCTGCTCCACCGTGGCCATGCTCACGGTGAAGGCCTTGCGGGCCAGGATGTTGGCGGTGGTTTTATGGCCTTCGCTGATGCACATGCTCAGCTCCTTATCCTCGCTGATGCCGCCCCAGGCCGCGTTCATGGCGTTGGGGGTGCCGTTTTCATCGTAAGCCGCCAGGATAAAGACAGGCTGGGGATAAGTCCAGGGCTTGGCTCCAAAATTCTTGCGCATAGCAATGCCTCCTCGTATATGCATGTGTATGTGCTATCATTATACTACGAATTTGGGCTTTGGAATATGGAAATTGGCTGCCGGAAAGAACCTTCCAATTTTAAAGTTCCCCTTGACTTTGACGCTCCGTCAACTGATACAGTATCGGTAAGGAGGGATGTTTATGGAGTATTCTATTCAGGAACTGTCGCGCCTGTCCGGGGTGACCACCCGAACCCTGCGCTGGTACGACCAGATTGGCCTGCTGAAACCCAGCCGGGTGGCGGAGAGCGGCTACCGCTACTACGGCCGGGCGGAGGTAGACAGGTTGCAGGACATTCTCTATTACCGGGCTCTCGGGGTGGAGTTGGCTCGGATCAAGGACTGTCTGGACGATCCCTCCTTTGACCGTCTGGCTGTCCTGCGAAACCACCTGGCCGCACTGGAGGCAGAGCAGGAGCGACTGGAACAGCTCATCCGGTCGGTGAAAGACACCATCGGAGCGGAAGAAAGGAACGAGATCATGAACGATGAGCAGAAATTTGAGGCGTTCAAGCAACAGGCGGTAGCCCACAATGAGAAAGCTTACGGAGCGGAGATCCGCGCCAAGTACGGCGAGCAAGAGGTGGACGAGGCCAACGCCGCGGTGATGAATCTGACCCGGGAACAGTACCAGGAGTGGACGGAGTTGGGGCGTGAGATCCAGGAGCGGCTGGAGGCTGCCGTCCAGGCCGGGCTGTCCCCGAAGGATGAGGAAGGTAAGAAAATCACCGCCCTCCACCGCCGTTGGCTTACCATCACCGGGAACCGGTATGCCCCGGCGAAGCACCGGGGGATCGCGGAGCTCTATGTGATGGATGAGCGATTTACCGCCTATTACGACAAAAAGGTGCCCGGCTGCGCCTACTTCCTGCGGGATGCCGTGGCTCATTGGGCGAAATAAGGGTGAAACAGGCCCCCGGCTTTTGTCGGGGGCCTTTCCCTATCTCATACCTTTTCTGCGTCAGAAAAACGCCCACCAGTGCCTCCATCAGGGCGAATGGTGCCAGACGGACAAAACCATATTCAAAAACATGGATAGGGAAGGCCGGTGTACGCACTTTGGGGGGGTGTTATGATGGCCTGTCCCTGATTCAGCCGGTGTAGGCATCCTCTGCCGTATTCTTGAAATTCTGCTTTTCCAGCCATTCCCGTTCCTCTTCGGTCTCGGGGATATCGATTCGCTCAATCTTGAAGATCACCGGCCGGGTCCCGTCGTTGCAGCAGGCGATCATCATCCGCTCATCATTGGTCCACTTGTGCATGATGGATCCGCCCTGGAGGGCTGTGTAGACATACCGGCTGATGGCGTCCCATGCCTCCCCGCAGAATTTCCCGTTCATCAGGTGGTAAAAATCGTCCCGCTCAGCGGTACGCTTGAGCAAAAAGGTATCTCCCTTCTGAAAGCAGGGACAGGGTCCCGACTTGGGGTCCGCAAGATACTTCTCCTGGTACTCCGGAAACACCTTGGTCTCCAATACTGTAATTCTGCATTCGTGCTGCATGGTTTCACCCTCCCTGGTATTTCACATTTCGTCCGGCAGGACGGGGACTGACTGCCTTTTGTCCCCATTGTATCTGGGAAAGACTCTGCTGGCAAGGGGGATCAGATCGAGGTATCAGGCATATCAATTTTTAACAAGCTATAAACAAAGAATACCGCCCGCCGGCATCCACGGATGTTCAGCGGGCGGTATCGGATCAATCGGACCGCTGGCGGCGGTCCCACTCTTTTTTCAAAATGGCGTACTGCACGGTATTTTCATATCTGGGGGTACCGTCGGGATTGTTCACGAAGGAGATGAATTCCAGGAACACGCCCTCCCGGCGCATCCCCAGCTTCTCGCACAGGTGCTGACTGGCAAGGTTGTAGTCCTCGGTGTAGGCGTAGATGCGCCGTGCGCCCTTTTGGGAGAAGAGATAGTCAAAGAAGGCCTGGGCCGCCTCGAAGGCGTACCCTTTGCCCTGATAGGCCTCGTTGAGCATCCAGCAAGGGCTGAAAGTGTCCTGTGGGGCATCCTCGCCTGCATGGGGCTCGCCCGCCTCCGGGTAGGCGTCGATCTCACCAATGACCTTGCCACCGTCCTTCAGGGTGATGGCAAAGTAGTACTCCGTTTCACCGAGCCGCTTTTTCATCTCTTCCCTGGCCTCGTCCAGGGAGTGCAGCTTCATGCAGGCAAAGCAGTTGACCGCGGGCTCTTTCAGATACGCATAGACATCCGCCGCGTCCGCCTCCAGAAAGGGGCGCAGGATCAGCCGTTTTGTCTCGATCACCATATTTCGGCACCTCAAGAAAAGTAAAAATGGATCGTGAAATCTAATAGAATGATTTTGTTGTAAAAGTTAAGAAAAATCCGCCAAAATCACAAGATTTTGACGGATTTTGGTCCGAGTGGGGAGACTCGAACTCCCGGCATCTTGCTCCCAAAGCAAGCGCGCTACCAACTGCGCTACACCCGGATATGAAATTTTCCAATTGTGGTCAAACATGTGGTCAACGCCGATTTTTGACCAGTTACCGGCGAGGGGGAAAGTACCGTCAGCCCAAGTGTCCCAAGGCTTTCCGGGGTTTCTGAGGACTTTGGCTCGAACCCGAGCCTCACGCTCCCAAATGTGTGTCGGAACCTTCAGCCGGCATTTTTCCGCCCTCTTTGGCCCTTTCCTCTGCTTGGGCAGTTCCTCTTTAACACTCTTTTGCCCTGCTTGTTTCAAGAAACCCTTTCGTCTTTTGGGATTTGTGTGGGATTGGATTCTGTGTATTAAAAGATGTTCCGCCCGATTTGAGGGGGGCAATGGCAGGCCAGATCACCTCAGCGGCGAGACGCAGGAATTGCGCCGCATAAAACAAAGAAATACGCCCCGGCATGATATGGCTTGCTCGGAAGCTGGAAAATGTGTATTTGGTCCAACAACTCGCTCATAAAATGTGTGGATAGAAGTAAAACTCGCTCATTTTTTGTGATTTCGATTGATTTCTCTATCGGGTATCGGTATAATAGAGGCGAAGGAGGCGAGTGAAATGCTCTACTTGAGACGAAAGATCGATGCATTCCTGGCCGAATGGAAGGCGAACCCCGACAGAAAGCCGTTGATCGTCAAGGGACCCCGGCAGGTGGGAAAGACCGAGTCGATCAAGCGGTTTGGAGATATGAATTACCAGAGTGTGATCACCATCAACTTCGTGGAAGAACCAAAGTATAAAATGATCACGGCAGACGGATATAAGGCGGATGACATCATCAAGAATATCTCCAGAATGGACCCGTCCAAACGGTTTATTGAGGGCGAAACACTGATATTCTTTGATGAACTGCAGGAGTTTCCGGATATCGCCACAGCGCTGAAGTTCTTCAAAATCGACGGCAGATTCGATGTGATCTGCAGCGGCTCTATGCTGGGCATCAATTACCGGAAAATCGAGAGCAACAGCGTGGGCTACAAGTCTGACTACGAGATGTTCTCGCTGGATTTCGAGGAATTCCTGTGGGCCAAAGGCTATGATGATGCCTTCATCGAAGATATGCTGGAGCATATGCGAAATCTCACGCCCTTCAACGAGGTACAGATGTCGGTGTGCAGCTCACTCTTCCTTGACTACTGCATCCTGGGCGGAATGCCCGCTGTTGTTCGTGAGTTCATTGTAAAAGGTACCTTTGAGGGGTCGCTTGAGATACAGAGACAGCTGATCGCAGACTACAAGGAGGACATTCGCAAATATGCCGAGGGCATCGACCAGACCAGGATCTTGAATGTATTCAACCACATTCCCGTGCAGCTTGCCAAGGACAACAAGAAGTTTCAAATCTCCAAAGTTGCCTCTGGCGCTCGTTTCCGTGACTATAGAGGCTGTGTGGAATGGCTGGACGATGCGGGAATGGTAAATATCTGCTACTGCCTGAATTTCCCGGAACTGCCGCTTCAGGGCAACTATGACGATACCAAGTATAAAATCTACTTTGCCGACAGCGGCCTGCTTGTAGCCATGCTGGACGAGGAAGCACAGGAGGATCTGCGGACCAACAAAAACCTCGGCGTCTATAAGGGCGCGCTTTACGAAAATGTGGTTGGCGAAGCACTGGTCAAGGCGGGATACAAACTCTATTACTATAAACGGGACGATTCTACTCTGGAACAGGATTTCTTCGTCCGAACGGCAAGCGCCCTGATTCCTATTGAGGTGAAGGCCAAAAACGGGACTGCCAAGTCCATGAGGACCCTGATCAGCAGTGAGAAGTATGCGGATATTCACTGCGGCATTAAGTTCACCGGCGGAAACATCGGATATAGTGATGATATCTATACCTTCCCCTATTTCTGCGCCTTCCTGCTGAAACGCTATTTGGCTGGAGCCGATATCTGATTCCGAATCGGATGCTTGTCATGTGATGAGTATATGACAAGAAGGTCAACAAGCGGCATTGTCCGGAGCAGTCATTCTTCTGCAAATATTCCATTCTTTCCAGTGGCTATTTTCCTCTTTCTGTGGTATTGTTCGGTTGCCGAAGGGAGGCGACAATATGCGGAAAGAACCTAACCTCACGGTGGGCCAGTGGTGTGACCGCTGGTTCTGCGAGAACCAGGGCAGATGGAGCAGCAGCACCGTGGGCGGATACCGCAACCCGATCTACCGCCACATCCTCCCCGAAATCGGGGGCATCCTGCTGGTGGAACTGACCGAAGACACCGTTACCAGTTTCTATGACAGTCTGCGGAGCCAGGGCCTCAGCGCCAGAAGTGTCTGGTGCGTCCACCTGCTCCTGCGGCGCTGCATGGACGAGGCAGCCCGTGACCAGCGCATCCCCTACAACCCGGTACGGCTCTGTCAGGAGCCACAAGCAGAAGCATATCAAACAACTCCCTTGCGCCTGGGGCAGCTCCAGCGGTACCTGGACGCGGCGGAACAGCTGGGCGTACTCCCTCTCATCTACACAGGACTCTCCAGCGGCCTGCGGCAATGTGAACTCATCACCTTGTCGTGGGCCGATTTTCATATCCGCTGCCGGTACATTCTCAAGGGGCAGCGCCTTCTGACCCTCAACAGCAGCGCGGAGCATCTCCTGGAGCAGATACCGGGAACCAGCTGCTATGTGTTCCTCAACCCCAAGACCGGAGCGCCGTATCGGCTCCACGAGTTCTACTACCTGCACAAGCGGATTCTGAAACAGGCGGGCTTGCCGTGGGTGGCCTTCCGCAACCTGCAGCGCCAGTGCATGGAGGTGGAGATATGACGCTGAAAGACTATATTCTCCGCTGGCAGGAGGCCTATGACAAGCCCCAGAGCCGTCCGACCACATATGCAGCTCACGGCTACCTCTTCAAGAACCATATCCTCCCCGGACTGGGAGAAATCCCGATCTCTGAATTGACCGTGGAGCAGGTGGGAGATTTTCTGGAGGAGCGAAGGCGCTTTGGCGGTCATCGCCCGGAAAGCCCCGAATACCCAGGACTGGGCGAGCATACCATGCGGCACATCCACCGGCTGCTCCAGCAATGTCTGGATCAGGCGATCCGGGATGGGCTGATAGCGGACAACCCCGCCCGTGCGTTTTACTATCCAAAGCCCAAGAAAGTCAGCGCCAATGTGCTGACGCCAGCAGAAGTGGAGGACTATCTGGACGCGGCGGAGCGGTTGGGCCATCTTCCCATGTTCCTGCTGGCGCTGACGGCGGGACTTCGGCAATGCGAACTGATTGCTCTGAAATGGAGCGACCTGGATGTAAAAGAGCGGCCGCTGACCATCACCGAGAAACGCTCCGTGGAGCGGCGGGAGCTGGTGGAGTACGAGGGCGGCACCAGGATCGTCAGTCTGACCCCGGAAGCGGTTGAACTCCTGCGCCTGGAACACGCCAAACACCCAAGAAGTCCGCTCATGTTCATGCACCCGGCCACCCAGAGGCCCTACTCGCCCCAGATGGTGCGCCGGCTGCACAATGAGATCATCCAAGAGGCCGGGCTGGATCACATCCGGTTCGCAGACCTCCGGCACACCTGCGCCGTCCTGTCGCTGAAAAACGGAATGGACACGAAGGAGGTTTCTCAGATGCTGGGCCACTTCAGGACCGCAATGACACGACAAAACTATGCCCCCTACCTGGCCAGCCCAGCTACCAAGGACGAGAACACATCCGCCGAAGCGTCTCAGGAGGAACTGCGGCAGGCGGCAGACATTCTGAATAACCTCCTGAATTTCTGATGGATATTCTGTGGAAGGTGTGGTATAGGTTTGTGTCGCAAGGAGATGATGACAATGGAAAACGAACTGCTCAAGAGGCTGTATGACTGCTTCTATACCCCGCCGGAGCTTTCCGAACAGGAGAGCGGGCGCTCGTTTCGTATCTGAGGAACCGGAATGAAAAACGAATTGGCACAGCCGCAACGATTACCACCAGTTTTGCCCTGTGGGCCGCTGTGGCGCTCTAAACTACAGTGCTACCCGCAAAAAATGCACCGCATAAACAAAGAATACGCCCGTTTATGGGACAACAAGATTTCTATACTCTTATACGAAAAAGTATCTTGTCTATATTCAGATAACAGAATATAATATCTGGTAGAAATTTGCGTATAGAGGGATGCTCTATGGAATTTTTAACGACAAAGCAGGCGGCGGAACTGTGGGGGATTTCACCTCGTCGGGTGGCCTTGCTCTGCGCTCAGGGGCGAATCCCGGGGACGGTCAAGGCAGGAAAGACCTGGCTATTGCCACCGGATGCGAAAAAGCCCCCTGATCCGCGGCTCCCGAAAGGGGAAAAAGGAAGTCGCTGATCCGATGCACATCAAAATAAATTTGGGAGGACACCACTGTGGCTGATATCAGGAAAGAGCAGGAGCGGGACGAGCTGCACCGGGCGATCTGGGCCATCGCGGATGAGCTGCGGGGCGCGGTGGACGGCTGGGATTTCAAGAACTACGTGCTGGGCACCATGTTCTATCGCTACATCTCGGAAAACCTCTGCAATTACATCAACGCCGGCGAGATCGAGGCCGGGAATGCCGATTTTGACTACGCCAAACTGTCCGACGAGGAGGCTGAGGAGGCCCGGGAGGGGCTGGTGCAGGAAAAGGGCTTCTTCATCCTGCCCAGTGAGCTGTTCTGCAACGTCCGCGCCAGGGCGGCCGGGGACGAGAACCTGAACGAGACGCTGGAGACGGTTTTCCGCCACATTGAAGGCTCCGCCCAGGGCAGCGAGTCCGAGGGTAGCTTTGCCGGGCTGTTTGACGACTATGATGTGAACAGCAACAAGCTGGGGGCCACCGTGGCCAAGCGGAACGAGAAGCTAGTGAAGCTCCTCAACGGTGTGGCCGATATGAAGCTAGGCGACGTGAAGGACCACCAGATCGACGCCTTTGGCGACGCCTATGAGTACCTGATGACCATGTACGCCAGCAACGCCGGAAAATCCGGCGGCGAGTTCTTCACCCCGGCGGACGTGTCCGAGCTGCTGACCCGCCTGGGCACCGTGGGCAAGACCGAAGTCAACAAGGTCTACGACCCCGCCTGCGGCTCCGGCTCTCTGCTGCTGAAGGCGGTGAAGGTGCTGGGCCGTGACGCCGTCCGCAACGGCTTTTACGGCCAGGAGATTAATATCACCACCTACAACCTGTGCCGCATCAACATGTTCCTCCACGACATCGGCTTTGACAAATTCGACATTGCCTGCGAGGACACTCTGACCAATCCCCAGCACTGGGACGATGAGCCCTTTGAGCTGATCGTCTCCAATCCCCCCTACTCCATCAAGTGGGCCGGGGATGACAACCCCCTGCTGATCAACGATCCCCGCTTTGCCCCCGCCGGGGTGCTGGCCCCCAAGAGCAAGGCAGATCTGGCCTTTATCATGCACAGCCTCAGCTGGCTGGCGTCCAACGGCACTGCTGCCATCGTCTGCTTCCCCGGCATCCTGTACCGGGGCGGTGCGGAGAAGAAGATCCGCCAGTACTTGATCGACAACAACTTCATCGACTGCATCATCCAGCTGCCCAGCAACCTGTTCTTCGGCACCAGCATCGCCACCTGCATCATGGTACTGAAAAAGAACAAGGCGGACAGCAAGACCCTGTTTATCGACGCCTCCGGCGAGTGCATCAAGGTGACCAACAACAATAAGCTGACACCGGAGAACATCGAGCGCATCGTGGACACCTTCGCCGGCCGCGCCGAGGTCGCCCATTTCTCCCACTTGGCCGCCTATGAGGAGATCCGGGAGCAGGAGTATAACCTGTCCGTCTCCACCTATGTGGAGCAGGAGGACTCCCGGGAGGTCATCGACATCACCGCACTGAACGCCGAGATCGAGAAGATCGTGGCCCGGGAGCAGGTGCTGCGGGAGGAGATCGACAAGATCATTGGGGAGATTGAAAATGAAAATTGACCGCAATCGTCCGCTCCCTGCACATACCAAATACAAATACGAGGAATGTTTTGCCAAGATTATTTTGGAGCATTTATTTCCCCAACGATATATTGATTTAAAAATTGAGGATAGACCAGACTTACAGGATTTAGAGCACCAGATTGGTGTGGAGGTTACATCAGCGGTGCCGCCAGAAGACCGTGAGGCCAGCAGTCTCTGGACATCCACGGTTTATATGGACGATGGACCGCAGAAAAAGCGAAATATTGATCGATTGGCACAATTAGGTGTCCACTATACTGGAGGAGTGCAGGTGTGGCCGTCCAAAAGCTATCAGACTGATAGTCTGGAAAACAGCCCTTACTGGGCACTTATTCAGTCGTTCAGCGATAAAATTCAGAAATTGAATCAGGGACATTATGCTAAACTAAACCAGTATGATTTATTCGTTCACTCTGAATTATTTATTTGGCCCGGAGAAGAGACGCTCCAGCTATCCAGATTACTCCAGGAGATGACCTCTCAGAATAACCGAAGTAAACACTTCACTTTTGTTTATCTGCTCGGAATAGAGAAGTTATCTATCTGGAATTTGAAAAGCGGTGTTTATAAGATGACAGAGGTAAACAGCGATGATTACTTGCAATTGGGATTAGCGGCCAGAGAATTAGTGATTCAAAAAGAAGAGATGTGATAATATGAGCAGATTGGAAGAATTGATTCAGCAGCTTTGCCCGGATGGAGTGGAGTATATGCCTCTATCTGAATTGTTCTTTACCAGAAATGGCTATACTCCGTCCAAAAGCAATCCCGAATTTTGGAATGAAGGAAGCATTCCCTGGTTTCGAATGGAAGATATCAGAGAAAACGGGCGTATTCTTAGCGATTCCAGCCAATACATATCAGAAAAAGCAGTTAAGGGTCAAGTATTTCCTGAAAATTCAATTATTGTAGCAACGTCTGCGACTATAGGAGAACACGCCTTAGTTACTGTTCCGTCCCTTGCAAACCAGAGATTTACTTATCTTGTTCTAAAAGAACAGTATCAGGATTTATTTGATATTAAATTTCTCTTTTATTACTGCTTCAAACTTGATGAGTATTGCAAAGCAAATCTAAATCAGGGCAATTTTGCTTCTGTAGATATGAAAAAATTTGCAAAGTTTGAGTTTCCGTTAGTCCCGCTCCCTGTCCAGCAGGAGATCGTCCGCATCCTGGATTCCTTTACGGAACTCACGGCGGAACTCACGGCGGAACTCACGGCGAGGAAGAAACAGTATGAGTATTATCGGGATGAGTTGCTGCTAAATCCGAGTGGTGGGCAGAGCATGAAAATTATTGATATGCTAAGTCAACCAATCACTGATGGTCCACATACTACACCAGTTTTTGTTGAATCGGGTGTACCATTTGTGTCTGTAGATTCTGTTTGGGATGGTAAGATTCATTTCGAGCGGATGAGAGGCTACATTACCGAAGAGTTCGATTTGGAATGCTGTAAAAAGTACAAACCACAAAAGCATGATGTGTATATGGTTAAGTCGGGGTCTACAACTGGAAAAGTGGCTTATGTAGATACAGATATGCGATTTAATATCTGGTCTCCTTTGGCTGCTATGCGTGTGAATGAGAACAACTCTTCTCGTTATCTATATCATTTATTACAAACAGATTATATCCAACAGCAAGTTAAAGCAAAATCCAGTCACGGCTCACAACCAAACCTTAGTATGAGAGCATTAGAACAGTTTGTGGTTAGCATTCCTACATTGAAGGAACAAAATCGTATCGTCTCCATCCTTGACCACTTTGACACTCTCTGCAACGACCTGACCAGCGGCCTCCCCGCCGAGATCGAGGCCCGGAAAAAGCAGTACAAATACTACCGGGACAAGCTGCTGAGTTTTAAGGAGTTGAAGTAGCATTGGTACTTATTCCCAAGAATGAATTAAAAAGGGCAACCTTGCCGCCAGAACTTATCATTGATAATTATATTGAAAATTACAGAGATACCAGCTATGAAGAATATCTCACGGAATATATGAATTGTTCGTCCCTGTTTTTGAGCATTTCAGAGGGCGAACCTTACCAACATATTCCTCAAAAGCGACAGAATCAAGGTGAGTGCGACTGCTGTTCAAGCCGATATGCGCTTGATTTCAAACTTTTTGGCACACAATCGAGCATTTATGCAAAAAGAAATTTATCTCTTCAAAAGTATATGGCCGCAGAAGGAATCATGTTGTCCTGTATACCACGTCAATCTCGTGGTATGCATATTGCAATTATGAATGGTTTGCTACAACGCTATGATTTAAATGATTTACTTGCTATAGACCAAGAGAGCCACTCAAAATTTAATCGGGATAATTTATCTGTCGAGACAGAGATTCAATCCATTTTAAAAGTAATGAAATGCAAGAAAAACACACTTTATTTTTCTGCAGATTTTCTTTTCGTGGACAACAACTACGCAATTTCAGATATTTTGCATACAGTAGAAGGGTGGTTAAATGACTGTTTTTCGCAACTCTTTATGTTCCGGGAACAATTTGTGCCCGATAAAGACACCTATTTTGCCATTATTATTGAAGGATATCTTTGCATAGCTGTTTGGAATAAACAATCTCTTATTTTCCGTGACTATATTCCTTTGTCTCAAAGCAACTCTTTTTGCGAGGTGTATGATATGATTGAAGATCGATACAAAAGATACTTGGTGCTTAGGTGATCAATATGGAACAGTACAATATCGTCGCCGCTACAACCGAAAACACCGTGGTCACCTCCTACGAGCCGGTGAAAAACCGCTCCGACAGCTACCAGAGCGAAGCGGCGCTGGAGCGTGAGTTCATCCAGCTGCTCACCCAGCAGGGCTATGCGTATCTGCAGATCCACCAGGAGGTCAACCTGATCGCCAATCTGCGCCGCCAGCTGGAAACCCTGAACGATTACCAGTTTACCGACAGCGAGTGGGAGCAGTTCTTCCAGAACGCCATTGCCAACCCCAACGAACACATCATGGAGAAGACCCGGAAGATCCAGGAGGACTTCGTGCAGGTGCTCCGCCGGGACGACGGCACCTCCAAGAACATTTCCCTCATCGACAAGAAGAACATCCACAACAACCGCCTCCAGGTCATCAACCAGTATGAGGTGAGCCAGGAGCAGGGGGCCAAGCACGACAACCGCTACGATGTGACGGTGCTGGTCAACGGCCTTCCCCTGGTACATATCGAGCTCAAGCGCCGGGGCGTGGCCATCCGGGAGGCCTTTAACCAAATCGACCGCTACCAGCGGGACTCCTTCTGGGCGGGGTGCGGCCTGTTCGAGTATGTACAGATCTTTGTCATCTCCAACGGCACCAATACCAAGTACTACTCCAACTCCACCCGGTTCAACGCCATCCGGGAGGCGTCCTCCGGCAAGGCCAAAAAGCAGAAGACCAGCAACAGCTTTGAGTTCACTTCCTTCTGGGCGGACGCCAACAACAAGGTGATCCCCGACCTGATCGACTTTACCCGCACCTTCTTTGCCAGGCACACCCTTCTGAATGTGCTGACCCGGTACTGTATTTTTACCTCTGAAAATATGCTGATGGTCATGCGGCCCTATCAGATCACCGCCACCGAGCGGATCTTGAACCGCATCGAGATCGCCAATAACTACAAGAAGTACGGGACCATCCAGGGCGGCGGCTACATCTGGCACACCACCGGCAGCGGCAAGACGCTGACCTCCTTCAAAACGGCCCGGCTGGCCTCCCAGCTGGATTATATCGACAAGGTGCTGTTCGTGGTGGACCGGAAGGATCTGGACTACCAGACCATGAAGGAATATGACCGTTTTGAAAAGGGGGCCGCCAACAGCAACACCTCCACTGCCATCCTGAAAAAGCAGCTGGAGGACGATGGCGCCCATATCATCATCACCACCATCCAGAAACTGTCCACCTTCATCAAGAAATACCCGGCCCACGAGGTCTATCAGAAGCATGTGGTCATCATCTTCGACGAGTGCCACCGCAGTCAATTCGGAGATATGCACACGGCCATCGTGAAGAATTTCAAGAAATACCATCTGTTCGGCTTCACCGGCACCCCTATCTTTGCCGCCAATGCCCGGGCCGCCGGCGGGGCGCAGTTCTTCACCACCGCCCAGACCTTCGGCAACCAGCTCCACACGTACACCATCGTGGACGCCATCAACGACAAGAATGTGCTGCCCTTCCGGGTGGACTACATCCAGACTATGGACGCCGAGCCGGACATTGACGACAAGGCGGTCTGGGACATCGACCGGGAAAAGGCCTTCATGGCGCCGGAGCGCATCGAACTGGTGACCCGGTATATCCTGGAGCACTTCGACCAGAAGACCTACCGTGGCGACAAGACCTATCTGTTCAATACCCTCACCAACATCGCGGAGGTGGCCTCTGGCAAAAACGGCGCGGTAGAGGAAATCAAGCAGAAACAGCGCCTCAGCGGCTTCAACTCCATCTTCGCGGTGGCCTCGGTGGACATGGCCAAGCTCTACTATCAGGAGTTCAAAAAGCAGATGGCAGCCGACCCCACAAAGAAACTGCGGGTGGCGACGATCTACAGCTACGGGGCCAACGAGGAGGAAGCGGACGGCATTCTGGACGAGGAGAACAGCGAGGACACCAGCGCCCTGGATCAGAACAGCCGGGACTTTCTGGACGCCGCTATCCGGGACTACAACGAGATGTTCCACACCAACTACTCCACCGACAGCGACAAGTTCCAAAACTACTACAAGGACGTCTCCCTGCGGATGAAGAACAAGGAGCTGGATTTGCTGATCGTGGTGAATATGTTCCTCACCGGGTTCGACGCCACCACTCTGAACACCCTCTGGGTGGACAAGAACCTGAAGATGCACGGTCTCATCCAGGCCTTCAGCCGCACCAACCGCATCCTGAATTCCATCAAGACCTTCGGCAACATCGTCTGCTTCCGCAACCTGCAAAAGCGGGTGGATTCTGCTATTGCGCTGTTTGGCGACCGGGAGGCCGGCGGCATCGTCCTGCTGCACAAGTTCGATGATTACTACTACGGCTACACCACCCAGGATGGGAAGGACAAGCCGGGCTATGTGGACATGATCAACGAACTGACAGAGAAGTTCCCACTGTCCGAGCCCAGGATCGAGGGGGAACAGAATCAGAAGGATTTCATTGCCCTCTTTGGGGCCATCCTTCGGATGCGCAACCTGCTGCTGTCCTTTGACGACTTCAAAGGCAGGGAAATGATCTCCGAGCGGGATCTGCAGGACTATCTGGGCCGCTATCAGGATCTGCGGGACGAGTGGGTAAACCGTGCAAAAGGCGAGAAAGAAGACATTACCGATGATATCGTCTTTGAGATCGAGCTGATCCGCCAGATCGAGATCAACATTGATTATATCCTGATGCTGGTGAAGAAGTACCACGATTCCCACTGTGATGACAAGGAGATCCTTGTTACCATCCAGAAGGCGGTAGATGCCAGCCCCGAACTGCGGAGCAAGAAACAGCTCATTGAGATGTTTATCGCCGGTATCAACGACGTGGATGATGTGATGGCGGAGTGGCAAGGCTTTGTGGCAGCAGAGCGGGAGAAAGAACTGGTCCAAATCATTCAGGAAGAAAAACTCAAGGAGCCGGAGACGCGAAAGTTTCTGGAGAATGCCTTCCGTGACGGTGAGATCAAGACCACCGGGACGGACATTGATAAGTTGATGCCGCCGGTATCCCGGTTCGGCGGAGGCGGCGCCAGAGCCAATAAGAAACAGGGTGTGATCAAGAAACTGCAAAAATTCTTTGAGAAGTTCTTTGGGCTGGGAAAAGGATAGCAATTGTCTATTGAATGTCCCCCTGCGCTTGACAGGCAAGAACATCTGTTCTATACTAAGCATAGGCGAAAGCCGAAAACTCGCAGCTTTCCGGTGAGGTCCACACCCCGGTGGGACCTCAGACATTCAT
>ENA-OWXB01000214-OWXB01000214.1-human-gut-metagenome-genome-assembly--contig:-NODE-214-length-21165-cov-16.9442_pt1 | contig 21165 bp, 17 predicted proteins | sample MGYA00249243_ERZ652053 | MGnify/ENA primary metagenome ERZ652053 (study PRJEB26925, sample SAMN05827240) | human gut metagenome | biome: ENVO:2100002; feature: ENVO:00000062; material: ENVO:00002003... | reverse complement strand
GACCATAAGTATTCACTGTAATGTGGTTAGTCAATTTAAATTATAAAAAACATAGGTGTTTACTACATTGCGGAACAACTATTTCGTATCTTTGTAGCTAGGAGATTTTAATTGCATTATTGAACTCTCACACATTGGATTGGGTGAATGCCTCAACGTTAGTTTGGCTATAAGGAGAAGAATATTGACGCAATTGAAGGACTTGAAGTTGATTGAAAGAATGGGAATTGATGAAAAACAGGACATTGTAAAGTAAGCAGTAAAGGTAAAAGTCTTAAAAACAGACTGAAATGATGAAACTAAAATTTAAATAAAATGCATAAGGTTTGGTTATATGCTCCGGGAGAGAATGCGTCTAAATGGGATGTGTGTCTATCTCAAAACATAATGTGTATTGGTTGGGATGAAATGGGCAATCTTTTGGAATATGCTTCAAAGAAAGAAATGGCAGCTAGGTTGCAGGAAATATATGATAAGCCGGAGGCCTCGTTTAAAAATGACAGCCTGGCATTATGGGAGTTCGCTCATGAGATGCAGGCCGGTGATATTGTTATAGTCAAGAAAGGGCAGAATCAAATAATAGGGCGTGGGATTGTGGAAGGTGATTATGCCTTTGATGAGTCTTTTTCTGATTTTAAGAATGTCCGTAAAATGCAATGGACGAATGCCGGAGAATGGGAGAATATAGGTAAGAATGTCCAAAAGACCTTGACCGATATAACCAAGTATCCGGATTATGTGGAATCTTTGGAGAAACTATTTGAGGATAAATCTCAAAAGCAATATTGGTGGCTTGTGGCTAGTCCTAAGATATGGAGCTTTTCGAAAGCTCCGGTTGGTAAAATACAAGACTATACTCTTTATAATGATAGTGGAAATCAGCGAAGGATATTTCAAAATTTTATTGATGCAAGAGAAGGCGATATTGTTATAGGCTATGAAGCTACTCCTGTGAAGCAGGTGGTAGCTATAGCGGAGATAGTCAAAGCTGCTGATGGACAAAAAATATATTTCAAGAAGACCGAAAGCTTGCTGAACCCGATTGATTATTCGGTTATAAAGGATATACCGGAATTGAGCGGTATGGAATTCCTGAAGAATAAGAATGGGTCGTTCTTCAAATTAACAAAAGATGAGTATAACGTATTGGCGGATTTGATCCGTGATGAAAACCCTATAACAGTCAACAAACGTAATCCTCCATATTCCGGGAATAATTTCCTGGATGATGTTTTTATAAAATCAGAGGAATATACCAAGTTGAGAAGTCTGTTGCTGGCAAAGAAAAATATCATATTACAGGGTGCTCCGGGTGTCGGTAAAACGTATTCGGCAAAACGCCTGGCTTATTCTATTATAGGAGAAGAAGATAGAACTAAAGTAGAGTTTATCCAGTTTCATCAGAATTATTCTTACGAAGATTTTGTGATGGGATATAAGCCGAAAGAAGATGGCGGTTTTGAATTAAGACGAGGTGTATTCTATAATTTCTGCCGGAAAGCCCAAAGTGATCCGGATAAGAAGTATTTCTTTATTATTGATGAAATTAATAGAGGAAATATGAGCAAGATTTTTGGCGAGTTGCTGATGCTCATCGAAAATGATTATCGGGGAGAAAAGCATAAAATCCGTCTTGCATATAACGATGAGTATTTTTCTGTCCCGGAGAATCTTTATATTATAGGTATGATGAATACGGCCGACCGTAGCCTAGCTATGATTGATTACGCTTTACGCCGTCGGTTCAGTTTCTTTGATATGACACCGGGATTTGATTCGGTTGGTTTCAAAAAGTATCAGGAGAATCTTGATTGTGAAGTCTTTAATAAAGTGATTGATGCCGTCAAAGCCCTGAATATTGAGATTGCTAAGGATGATTCGCTCGGAAAAGGCTTTTGTATCGGTCATAGTTATTTCTGTAACCGGGAATCTATTGATAATATGTGGCTTGAGAATGTGATTGAATATGATATTGCCCCTATGTTACGAGAATATTGGTTTGACAATGATAAGAAATTCAAAGAAGAAACGGACAAGTTATTGAGCCTGATAAAATGACAATAGACAAAGGTATATTCATTCGCAATATCTACTATATGCTGACTTATGCTTTTCAGGAGCTTAAGCAGAACAACTATGAAGAAATAGCCGGTGAAGAATTTGAAGAGATTCATGATTTGTTTGCTGAAATTCTGCTTCGTGGCATTTCGTTTCAATTAAAACAGGGGTTGCATAAAGAATATATTTCCTGTCATGGTTCGTTGTCCACATTGAAAGGGAAGCTTGATATATGTGGTACGGTCAATAATCTAATGCGGAAACAACAGAAAATTGATTGTGAGTACGATGAATTATCGGAGAACAACAAGTTTAATCAGATATTAAAAACAACTGTTCAATTTTTGCTGAAACATCCGAAAGTCAAATCGGACAGGAAGGCTGCGTTGAAGCGCCTTATGCTCTTCTTTAGTGACGTGGAGGCCGTTGATATCCTGACGATAAACTGGACTACTATGCGCTTTGATAGAAATTGCAAGACTTACCGGATGCTTCTGTATGTTTGCTATTTTATTCTCGACGGGATGTTGATGACTACGGAAAGAGGTGCTTATAAAATGAAGGAATTTTCCGATGAACATATGTGCAGACTTTACGAGAAGTTTGTTCTGGAGTATTATCGGAAACATTATCCGGAATTAAAAGCAAAGGCAACTCAAATAGACTGGAATATTGACAAAGAACAGTCGACTTCCAGTATTCTTCCTATCATGCGGACGGATATTATGCTGACATTTAAAGAACGAACACTGATTATTGATACCAAGTATTATAGTAGGTCAATGCAGTCCCAATTTGACAAAAGGACTATCCATTCTAATAACCTATATCAGATTCATTCTTATGTAATGAATTACGATACTAATCATACGGGGAAGGTGGATGGGATGTTATTGTATGCCAAGACAGAAGAAGATATAACGCCTGATGGACAGACGACATTTAGGGACGGAAACGTCATATATTACAGGACACTTGACTTGAATCAGAATTTTGAGAATATCAAGAAACAGTTGGATGGATTTATAGGGCAAGGTTGAACAATAATAGACTTATGAGAATAGAGAATTTGGTTGTTAATTGTACTGCAAGATATCCTCGGACTTGTAGGAGAACACCTTTTGAAGTGGTAGTATACGAACTAAACTATTCTTCGGAAGACAAGGAACTTATGGATTTGCTTAGAACAAAGGCGGAAGAGCTTGCACGGCAAGTAAATCCTGGTGCTGCAAACAATTCTATGCATGAAAGATCTCCTGAACGTATTTTGGCTGATTGTATAGCAGGAGTTGTATCGGAATATTTTTGGAAACTTTATTTGAATTCCGAAGAGAATGTCGTATCAGAAACCGAATTTGATGATGCGTCAAGGCAAATAGATCTTAAAGTAATATCTAACAATAAGAAAATAGAAGTAAGATCCTCATTTCCGAGAAATGGAATAGAATTTGCGATATGTCATCCGTCTTATGAATTCGATGTGATTGGTCCATATAGTAACAATTACAAACCTGGAGAAATACAAAAAGATTACTATGTTAGAACTTTGTTTCATTTGTATAATCCGACAGATATTATTTCTATGATAAGTGCAGATAGTTTCAAAGTTTATTTGACTGGTGGAGCAACATGGGATATGATGATTGATAATGATTATTCTAAAAATAAAACTCTTTTGCCTGACTTTGGTTTGGGGGTTATACAGAAAGCATCTTATAGAGTCGTACCTTTTAGTAAATCTAAAGATACACGAGAGATAAAGCGTGTTATAATAGAAGATCAACAAGTCAAAAACTAATGATAAGAAGAAGACTCTTTTATATGAAAGTTTTATGAGAGTGTCCGGATTGACTTTCATTTGATAAATATGGATCTGATGAAATCATTATCTTTGCACCGGAATGGGGCTGTTAATTAATGAAGAGGATATTATGCTTACATATACATATATTGAACACGGAAAATTTGAGTTACGGGAGAAGCCGGAACCGGAAATAGTAAATTCACGGGAGGCAATTGTACGGGTGACTCTTGGCAGTATTTGTACCAGTGACCTTCATATCAAGCACGGTAGTGTGCCGCGTGCCGTACCCGGAATAACCGTCGGGCACGAGATGGTAGGTGTTGTGGAAAAGGTGGGGGCTGATGTCACCTCGGTCAAGCCGGGGGATAGAGTAACAGTGAATGTTGAAACATTTTGCGGAGAGTGTTTTTTCTGCAGACGGGGGTATGTTAACAACTGTACTGACCCGAACGGGGGATGGGCTTTAGGTTGCCGCATTGACGGCGGTCAGGCAGAATATGTCAGAGTTCCTTATGCTGACCAGGGACTGAACCGTATTCCTGATACAGTCAGCGACGAACAGGCTTTGTTTGTGGGTGATGTGCTTGCGACAGGTTTTTGGGCAACCCGTATTTCAGAGATTTCCGAGGATGATACTGTGCTTATTATTGGCGCCGGTCCTACCGGAATCTGTACTTTGTTGTGTGTGATGTTGAAGAAACCGAGGCGTATCATTGTCTGCGAAAAGTCTCCTGAAAGAATCCGTTTTGTGCGTGAACATTATCCTGACGTGCTGGTGGTGGAACCTGAAAACTGCAAGGAATTTGTGATTCAAAACAGTGAACATGGTGGTGCTGACGTTGTTTTAGAAGTAGCCGGCAGTAAGGATACTTTTCGTCTGGCATGGGAATGTGCCCGTCCTAATGCTGTTGTCACTATCGTAGCTCTTTATGACGAGCCTCAAATTCTTCCTTTGCCTGATATGTATGGCAAGAACTTGATTTTTAAAACAGGTGGAGTGGACGGATGTGACTGTGCCGAGATTCTTAATCTGATTGAGGAAGGCAAAATAGATACTACTCCTCTTATTACACATAGATTTCCGTTGAACGAGATTGAGGAAGCTTATCGTATATTTGAAAATAAATTGGACGGAGTCATTAAGGTAGCCATTTATCAATGATCAGTTATGTGAAAGAAGCGATTGTATGTTTAATTGAAAGTTATAAGCAGTAGTATGCCTGTTATTGAAATATCATCTTTATCTCATCCCGGAGTTGAGGTGTTCAGTACTCTTACTGAAACTCAGTTACGTAACCGTACCGAACCCGGCAAAGGGATTTTTATAGTAGAAAGTCCGAAGGTTATCACGAGAGCTTTGGACTCCGGTTATGAACCTTTAGCTATTTTATGCGAGTACAAACATATTGTCGGTGATGCTGCTGAAATCATTGAACGTTGCGAAAATGTGCCTGTTTATACTGGCAGTAGAGAATTACTTGCTACGTTGACAGGTTATGTCCTGACACGTGGAGTTCTCTGCGCCATGCGTCGCCCCGAGCCGCGCAGCATGGAAGAAGTATGTCGGGAAGCCCGGCGCATTGTAGTCATTGACAGTGTGGTTGATGCAACTAACATTGGTGCTATTTTCCGTTCGGCCGCCGCTCTTGGAATTGATGCCGTATTACTGACTCGCAACTCTTGCGATCCGTTGAACCGCCGTGTGGTCAGGGTATCAATGGGAGCAGTTTTCTTTGTGCCATGGGCTTGGATGAACGGTTCCCTCAGTGACTTGGGTAAATTAGGCTTTCGTACGGCTGCTATGGCGCTCACAGATGATTCTATTCCTATTGATAATCCTGCCTTAGTGAATGAATCCAAATTGGCTATCGTCATGGGTAACGAAGGGGAGGGACTTTCACATGAAACGATCACTGAGGCTGATTACGTAGTCCGTATCCCTATGGTGCATGGTGTTGATTCGCTTAATGTAGCTGCTGCGGCGGCTGTTGCCTTCTGGCAACTTCGTGTTCCGCAATCCTGAGACTAGTATGCTACAATCCTGTCTCCTAAGTATTTGCGAGTAACACAATTTGCCACTAGTTACAATAGAATAGCAAGTTCATTTGCTATTCTCCACTAATGGTAGCCACCATTTGTCGATTACCACCATAATCCCGAAATTCACAGAGATAGATACCTTGCCAAGTTCCGAGGTTTAGCTTTCCATTTGTTATAGGTATTGTGACCGACGTTCCTATGATTGAGCTTTTTGCATGAGCCGGCATATCGTCATTTCCTTCTAAAGTGTGTTGATAGTACGGTTCACGTTCTTTCACTAAGTGGTTGAAAATGCTTTCCATATCCATACGAACATCAGGATCTGCATTTTCGTTAATACTTAGCCCGGCGGAAGTGTGTTTGATAAATAAATGCAGTAATCCAACTTCGGGTAATGGCGGCAGATTACGTAATATTTCTCCGGTTATAAGATGAAAGCCACGTCTGCGTGACTGTAAATCAAATTCTACTTGTTTCCACATATTAATTAATCAAAGTACAATTAGTGCTAAATATGATTCTACTTGCCGATGCAGCATATTATGCTAATTGATTATCAATAGTTTACAGCCTAAAAGATAGACTGCTCGAAAATTTACTTGTTTTTTCGTCAAAAATCGAAGATTTAACACTTTTAACCTTAGTTTATCTTCAAACGAAGGGAAAAAGAGAAAATGGCTCTCTTTTGCTCCGAAACCTCCGGTTCGCAAAGATAAGGCATATCGGTGATTATTTCGCCGATTCGAGTTGCAAAATCAGAGATGGTTTTACAGATTTTGGGGTTGGCTCTTGTCATCATTTTATGCCTTGGTCGGAATTGTGTTTTGCTCTGTCTTTGATTTAGGTTATTTCTATTTTTCGCAGCCAAAAGAGAATGTCTGTAGGTCTGGTTTGACTCAGTCATGGCGAAGCCATTTCTTTTTCTCCCTCTGTTAGCTTTACTTTAATGCACGTATATATGAATACGGGGATAAAGTAAAGTTGTTCTTTATTTTGAGGTGTAAATAAACTCTGAATTTGGCGGTATATTCAAGAATAAGTCTTATTTTTGCATTGAATAATATTTTGTTTGTTGATTGGTAAATATGGGCACTATGAATAATATAGTAACTTTTAATATTTCAAGTCCAAGTGATATTGCTTTGCAGATTGCAGCAAGAGTCAAGGTTCGGAGGCTTGAATTGGACTTAACCCAAGAAGGATTGGCGGCAAGAGCAGGAGTCAAGTTCGCCACTTATCGCCGATTTGAGCAGACGGGAGAGATTTCATTAAGAGGATTGCTTCAAGTCGGATTTGCTTTGAATGCGCTTTCTGATTTTGATGCTCTTTTTGCGCAGAAGCAATATCAGTCATTAGATGATGTATTGAATGAGCAGAGTGTTATACGTAAAAGAGGGAAGAAAAATGAATAGCATAAAGCAGATAGAGGTAATATATGATAATAGACTGGTTGGCAGATTGGCTTTAACCAAAGAGAGTTTATGTGCATTTGAATATTCGGCAGAGTGGCTCAATTCTGGTTTTTCTATATCTCCGTTTGAGTTACCATTGCGCAGTGGGGTATTTATAGCAAAACCTCGTCCGTTTGATGGTGGATTCGGTGTTTTTGATGATTGTTTGCCTGATGGGTGGGGATTGCTAATTCTTGATAGATACCTGCAGCGGAACGGGGTCAATCCACAAACACTGTCACTACTTGACCGTCTTGCGTTGGTCGGTTCTACTGGACGCGGCGCATTGGAATTTCGTCCAGACAAGAGTGTTGTATCAAAGCAAGAATACGCAGATTTTGAAAAATTGGCATTGGAGGCGGAACAGATTCTTGATAGCGACAATTATAACGGAGAGGGAATTGAGGAGTTCCAGTATAGAGGTGGTTCTCCGGGTGGAGCACGCCCCAAAATCTTTACTCGTTATGATGGGAAAGAATGGTTGGTGAAGTTCCGGGCAAAGAGAGATTCCAAACAGATTGGTGAGGATGAATACTGTTATTCGCTTCTTGCTAAAGAGTGTGGAATTGAGATGCCGGAAACACGACTTTTCGAGGATAAGTATTTCGGCGTGGAGCGATTTGACCGTATACTGAATGGAAAATTACATGTGGTAAGTGTTGCTGGGTTGATAGGTGCTGATTATCGGCTGCCAAGTATCGACTACTTACATATCTTTAAGGTGTGTGCAGCATTGACCCACAATGTAGCGGAAATTTGGAAAGTGTATCGTCTTATGGTGTTCAATTATCTGATTGACAATAAAGATGACCATGCAAAGAATTTTGCCTTTATTTATCGTGACGACGATTGGCACTTTGCGCCGGCATACGACCTGTTGCCCAGCGATGGAATTAATGGCTTACGAACGACTTCAATCAATGATAGTATCGAACCCACAAAAGAGGATTTATTTGCTGTGGCGGTAAAGGTGGGGTTAGATAAAAGGGAGATTGTGAAAATTTTTGAGAGTATACAGAATGCTATTAGAATGAATAAATGAGTCTTGATAGTTAACTTTTAATAAGAAGTTGAGTTGATTAATAATAAACGAAAATTAGCATATGAAATATTTACTTCTTGATACAAATATATACTTGCATTACATTGACTTTGAGCAGATTGATTGGGGAACGATTATAGGTGATAAAGAATACGAAATAGTAGTACCTTATACAGTAATAAAGGAAATTGACAAGTATAAAGATGGACCGAAAAGCAAGATAAAAGTCCGGGCAAAGGCGGTTGCTTCAAAATTTGGCTGTTATTTTTTGAATGATGATTATAACAAACAAATCAACCTTGTTCAAATAGATGATCCGTCAGATGAAATTTTGATAAGGTATCACTTGAATCGTAGTGTATGTGACGATTTAATAATAGGCTCTATTTTGGAGTTTGAGCATAAGGATGATGTTATTGTGATAAGTCACGACAATACATTATTGATAAAAGCTAAGAATCTTGGATTAAAGTTTCTTCCTAAGATGCCAAACAAATATCTCATTTCTGAGGAAAAGAGTGAAGAGGAGAAAGAGCACGAACGATGCCGTAAGGAATTGGAACAGTTAAAAAATCGTCAGCCAAAACCTCAAATCCTGTTTGCCAATGGTGAGACTGTATTGCGTATAAAAGCCCCAAGTGTATCGAACGTAGATAGAAAACTGGAAGAAATAATGATAAAAATTAAGTCCAAGAATCCTAAAGTAAATATACACACTACAATTCATGAAGATATTTCTCCATCTGATATTTTTAATGACATGTTGAACTCTCTGAATAGATTTCAGTACTCTATCTATAGTGATGACCAATTAAGGAAACATAATATTGAACTGGATAAATTTTATGCTTATTGTGAAAGATTCTATCGCTTTAAACTTGAGAGTGAGTTACTAGAAGGTCAATTAAAGGAGTTGAGTTTTATTATAAGCAACAGTGGAAATGCTGAAACAGGCGAAATGAATATTTTTCTTGCTTTTCCAAAGCATATTCAGTTGTATAATGAGAGAAGTGTAAAATATATGAATGGTATAGAACCCAAAGCACCTCTTGTTGGAATGGATTTTAGCGAATATGGAAATGGACTTGCATTCAGTTATATTGATCCACGAGGTGGTCTAAGCATACCACAATTAAAATCATGGGATTTGATGAAATATTTATCCAAACATAGTATCAATGTAGATGCTTCAAATTTGGTGCACAATGTGCAGCGTTCTTTGAGAATTAAAAATGCATTATATGTGGATGCAATGCAGTGCGGAAACTTTACTATAGATTGGCGTATTTGTGCGGCTGGATGTGTGAAGAGTGTATCGGGTACTTTAAGTGTAATAGTAGAAAGTGATGGTTGTTAATGTTCGTGCAATATTATCTTTAATACATCATTAAATAAATAGAAAGCGTTATCTTTACATATTATATGATGTATTGATATGGCAAAGAATACAATGGGAACTAAGTTGCCCCGAAAATTGGAGCAGAAGATGTCGATTGTAGGAGAACAGATTAAACTGGCTCGCTTACGCAGGAATCTGAGTGTGGCTCAGGTTGCTGAACGTGTTACCTGTTCTCCGTTGACTGTATCACGAATAGAGAAAGGTGTGCCGACAGTGGCAATAGGAATATATTTGCGTGTGTTGTATGTTTTACAGCTTGACGATGATATTCTGTGGTTGGCCAAAGAAGACAAATTAGGGAAAACATTACAGGATTTGAGTTTGAAGACAAGGAAACGTGCATCAAAAAAGGGATAAAACTCACTTTTTTCTGCATATAAGTCGATAATGACTCTATCAGGATAAAAAATACAGCTTAAAATTTTGTATTATGCTATAAAAACATTATGTTTGCACTGCATAATGTGAGCTATGAAATTTGTTGATAGAATAGATGAAGCAACACGACTGAAGGATGCTCTTGCAAGAGAGAAATCCTCGTTAGTTGTGATGTATGGTCGCAGACGATTGGGTAAATCAACGCTTATTAAAAGGGTGTTGTCAGAAAATGATGTATACTTCCTTGCAGACCGTTCGGAAGGTCAACATCAGAGGGCATTACTTGCAAAAGTGATAGCACAGGTGTTCCCTGATTTTGAGAAGTTGTCGTATCCCGATTGGGAGTCGATGTTTCGTGCGGTTAATTATCGAACAGACAAACGTTTTACTTTGTGTTTGGACGAATTTCCGTATCTTGTGGAGCAATCTCCTGAACTGCCGTCTGTATTGCAGAAACTTGTTGATGAGAAACAGTTGAAGTATAATCTGGTGCTTTGTGGTTCGTCACAAAATATGATGTATGGGTTGTTTCTTGATTCTACTGCGCCTCTTTATGGTCGTGCTGATGAGATAATGAGACTTACACCTATACGTTTACCCTATATTCAGGAGGCATTGAACCTTAATGCGATGAACGCTATTGAAGAGTATGCTGTATGGGGCGGTGTGCCGCGCTATTGGGAACTGAGGGAAAACAGAATTTCGCTTGATGATGCCATGTGGCATAATATCCTTTCTGTAAATGGGGCTCTTTATGAGGAGCCGATAAAACTGCTTCAGGATGATGTTAAGGATATTGTCAAGACTTCGACAATAATGTCTTATATCGGTACTGGTGCAAACCGTCTTTCCGAAATTGCTGCACGATGCAATGAACCTGCAACTAATCTGTCGCGTCCATTGAAGAAACTTGTTGATCTCGGTTTTTTGGAAAAAGATGTTCCGTTCGGGATTGATGAGAAGAATGCGAAAAAGAGTCTCTACAAGATTGCCGATCCGTTTATGGCGTTCTACTATCAGTTTGTTGTCCCTAATCGTTCATTCATTGAACTTGGTCGTCGCTTACCGATCGAACAAGCTTTGACTGCTCATTTCTCTGAGTCTGTGAATATGCAATGGGAAAAACTGTGTCGGGATGCCGTAACAGGAAATCTTGTTAATGGAGTAGTTTATGGCAAAGCAAAACGCTGGTGGGGCTCTGTTCTCAATGAGGATAAGAAGCCGGAACAGGTCGAGTTCGATGTAATGGCCGAATCGCTTGATAAAAAGTCTCTGTTGGTCGGAGAATGCAAATGGACAACAGGGGAGAATGACAAACAGCTAACTGCTGCACTTCTCCGCAAAGCTAATTTGCTGCCGTTTGCTAAGAACTACACCATCGTTCCGGTGCTGTTCCTTAAGAACGCTCCGAAAGGTGATTCCGAGAATGTGATGTTGCCGGAAGATGTTGTTGAGTTAATGAAATAAAGGAATCTCAAATCCACTATTTGACAGAGTTATTAGATGGCAAAAAAAACAATAAATAAAGAGCTTACAGGTGCACAGGACTTATACAATTTCTTGTTTGAGGCCTGTAATATAATACGCGGTCCTGTAAGCCAAGATAATTTTAAGGATTATATCACGCCTTTGCTTTATTACAAGCGGATATCTGATGTTTATGATGAAGAAACAGAAGAAGCTTTAATATCAAGTGGTGGTGATAAGGAGTATGCATCTCTGCCAGAGCAACATCGTTTTGTTATTCCTGATGGTTGTCATTGGCAAGAAGTCCGAGAGCGTACAGAAAATCTTGGAGCTGCCATAGTCGGTGCTATGAGGCAGATAGAGATAGCAAACCCAGATACATTGTATGGGGTGCTATCTATGTTTTCATCTCAAAAATGGACTAACAAAGCAATACTCAATGATAGCAAGATTCGTGACCTGATAGAACATCTATCAAAACGAAAACTTGGTAATAAGGATTACCCTGCGGACTTAATGGGTGATGCTTATGAAATATTATTGAAGAAGTTTGCCGATGATAGTAAGGCTCAAGCTGGAGAGTTTTATACTCCTCGTTCTGTTGTGAGATTATTAGTGCATATTCTCGACCCGCAACCGGGGGAAACTGTATATGATCCTGCTTGTGGTAGTGGAGGAATGCTTATCGAAGCTATACGATATATGCACGATGATTCTCTTTGCTGTGGAAGTATATTCGGACAAGAGAAGAATGTCGTGAATGCGGCCATTGCTAAAATGAATCTATTCCTGCATGGTGCATCTGATTTTAATGTAATGCAAGGCGACACATTGAGAGACCCAAAAATTCTTCAAGGTGGTAATATCGCCAAATTCGATTGTGTTATAGCAAACCCTCCATTTTCTCTTGAAAATTGGGGAGCAACGGAATGGAGTTCAGATAAATATAAGCGCAATATCTATGGCACACCGAGTGATAGTTGTGGTGACTATGCGTGGATTCAGCATATGATATGTTCTATGTCCTCTGGCAAGGGGCGTATGGCTGTTGTAATGCCACAAGGCATTCTGTTTCGTGGAAATCAAGAAGCAGAAATACGGAAGCAATTAGTGGAAAGTGATTTGATAGAAGCCGTTGTTACATTAGGAGATAAATTGTTTTATGGAACTGGACTATCTCCGTGTTTCTTGATAATACGAAGGATGAAACCGGCTCATCATTCCGGACGGATTTTGATGATAGATGGTTCCAAAATTCTAACTCAAAAGAGAGCGCAGAATATTTTAGAAGAGAATGATATAGATAGGTTATATTCACTTTATCAAAATTACTCCGATGAAGAGGACTATTCTCGAATCGTTACATTGCAGGAGATAAGAGATAAAGAGTATAATCTTTCGCCCAATCGCTATGTTGTTTACCACAAGGAGGAAATTCGTCCTTATGTGGAAGTGTTGGCTGAGTTCAAACAAGCATACGAAGATGTGAAGCGATTGGAGAAAGAATTTTCATTACTCATTAACGCATAATCAATATGGTAGAAAAAGTAAAACAATATCGTCATCCGGACGACCCTATTACGCTCGATGAACTTAAAGGTTTTCTTTGGGCAGCTGCCACTCATTTGCGTGGCCAGATTGATGCGGCTGGATATAAAGAGTATATTTTCCCTTTGCTTTTTTTCAAACGCATTTCCGATGTTTATGATGAACAGTTTGAAGGATTTGTGTGTGAAGGAGGAGTTGAGTATGCAGGTATGCAAGTAGAGGATCTCCCCATTCGCATTCCTGATGGTGCGCACTGGAGAGATGTTCGTGAAGTAACGGAAAATGTTGGCAATAAATTAGTCGAAGCATTTATTGCTATTGAGCAAGCCAATCCTGCTAAGGAAATGGATGGCAGAAAAATCGGAGGATTGGAAGGGATATTTGGACCTAAGGATGGTTGGACCAATAAGGCAAAGATGCCCGATAGCATCATTACTTCGTTGATTGAGGACTTCTCTAAATATACATTGAGTCTGAAAGCATGTCCTGCCGATGAGATGGGGCAGGCATACGAATACCTTGTTGGAAAGTTTGCCGATGATGCTGGAAATACTGCTCAGGAGTTCTATACGAATAGAACAGTCGTTCAACTTATGGCTGAGATACTGCAACCCCAACCGAATGAAAGTATTTATGACCCGACTTGCGGTTCTGGTGGTATGTTGGTCAAATGCTTAGACTATCTGCGTAACAAAGGTGAAGAGTGGCAGAGTGTGCAGGTGTTCGGACAGGAGGTGAATGGATTGACTTCTTCTATTGCACGAATGAATCTTTATTTGAATGGCGTAGAGGATTTTTCAATAGTATGTGCTGACACGTTGGAGCATCCTGCATTCTTGGATGGCAGCCATCTTCGTAAGTTCGACATTGTTCTGGCAAATCCTCCTTATTCAATCAAAGAATGGAATCGTGAAAAATTCATGAATGATAAGTGGGGACGTAATTTCTTGGGAACGCCTCCGCAAGGAAGAGCTGATTATGCATTTTTTCAGCATATCATAGCTTCAATGAATGAAACTCAGGGAAGATGTGCGATTCTTTTTCCCCATGGTGTACTATTTCGTGATGAAGAATTAGAATTACGAAAGAAACTCGTTGAAATGGATATACTTGATTGTATAATAGGTTTGGGAGCAAACTTGTTTTATAATTCTCCTATGGAAGCTTGCATATTAATATGTAACTGCTCAAAGGCTAATAGCAAAAAGAATCGAGTTTTGATGATAAATGCTGTGAATGAAGTTACAAGAAAAAATGCAGAGAGTATGTTGTTGGCAGAGCATATACAAAGGATTGTAAATGCATACCAACAAAATAGAGAATTGGATGGCTTCTCAAGAATTGTAAGTAATGATGAAATTAGAGAAAAGAAGTTTAATCTGAATATATCATTGTACGCATATCAAAGTGTACTACAGGATGCGCTTACTGTCTCTAAAGAGGATGCTATAAATGTTTGGATTTCCTCTCATAGTCAATGTATAAATGAAATGGATGAGTTAATTAAGTTGATTAAATAATATGGGTGTAGTAAAATTAGGTGATGTCGCTCGTGAAAGTCGACTTAAATGGACAAAAAGTAAACAGGATGTTCCTATAGTTGGTTTGGAACATCTTATCCCTGATGAAATACGTTTTGATGCATATGATATAAATACAGATAATACTTTTTCAAAAAGGTTTGTAAAGGGACAAGTCTTATTTGGTAGACGTCGAGCTTATCAACGTAAGGCTGCAATTGCTGAATTTGATGGTATATGCTCAGGCGACATAACTGTAATACAAGCAATAGAAAGGAAAATGGTGCCTGAGTTATTGCCTTTCATAATTCAAACACCTGTATTTTTTGATTATGCTAATAGAGGCTCTGCTGGCTCTCTATCACCTCGTGTAAAATGGGAGCATTTGGCTGATTATGAGTTCGAATTACCTCCATTAGAGGAACAAAAAATTCTTGCTGATAAATTATGGGCAGCCTATAGATTGAAGGAAGCCTATAAAAAACTACTTGTTGCCACTGATGAAATGGTGAAATCGCAATTTGTCGAGATGTTTGGGAATACTCCAATGAGTTATGAAATGCAGGATTGTTTTTCTCTGATCCGAAATGGGGCAAATATTAAACAAGGTCAATTCGAAGGTGGTATTCCTATTACCAGAATAGAAACAATTTCGGACGAGATTGTTGATCGTCAGAAAATGGGCTATGCGGGAATTGCTGATAATAAATATGAATTGTATTATTTGCAAGATGGAGATATACTAATCTCACACATTAATAGTCTGAAACACATAGGTAAATGTGCTTTGTACAATAAAAAGGAAAATGAATCCATCATTCATGGGATGAATTTATTGTGTTTGCGTCCCAATATTGTAACTATTAATCCAGTGTTTGCGATTCATATGCTTCGTTCTAATATTATCAGAAAAGGTATTACAGATATTACAAAACCAGCAGTAAACCAAGCAAGTTTCTCAGCAAAAGACTTTGGTAAACTAAGGACGATAATTCCTCCAATGGACAAACAAATGCTGTTTGTTTCCATAGCAGAACAAGCCGACAAATCAAAATTTGAATTGAAGCAGTGCATTGAACATATCGATAAAGTCATAAAGAGTTTAATAAACGGATAGAATAAAAGAGATGCGTTGATAGCTGCGGCTTAATTGGATAACTAATTTATTAATAATATGATAGAGAATCTGATTAATGACATAGAGCAGGCTATGCTAGGAGTTTTAAACAACGAGCAAATGGGTCAATTACGAAAGGTGCTAGATTATGCCTTTCGTGATATCAACGTGTCGTCTAAGAACAATGAAGAGTGCAGTGGTAATAGTGAATTAATAGATAGTTTTTTGTCGGCTAAACGAGTCGAAGGTTGTTCGGATAAGTCGATGCACTATTATCGAAGTACATTAAATAATGCTATCAGGAAAATAGGGAAAAATATTCGCCATATTACTACTGATGACTTGCGTAATTACTTGAATGATTATCAGCAGACAAGCGGTGCCACAAAGGTTACGGTAGACAACATACGCCGCATTTTGTCAAGTTTCTTTTCATGGCTTGAGGATGAGGATTATATTGTGAAGAGTCCGGTACGTCGGATTCATAAAGTAAAAGTCGGAAAAACAGTCAAAGAAACATACTCCGATGAAGCGTTGGAACAAATGCGTGACCATTGCGAAGGTATTCGCGATTTAGCCTTGATTGATTTGTTGGCCTCTACTGGTATGCGTGTCGGGGAGTTGGTCAAACTCAATCGGAACGATATAGACTTTGAAAACCGGGAATGCATCGTTACCGGTAAAGGCGATAAACAACGTCGAGTTTATTTCGATGCTCGTACAAAGATACATTTACAACGTTATTTGGCAGAACGGATAGATGACAATCCTGCGCTGTTTGTTTCGTTATTAGCACCTTATGATCGACTACAGATAAGTGGCGTGGAAATTCGATTGCGTCGATTGGGACGTGAATTGAATATTCCTAAGGTGCATCCTCATAAATTTCGCCGCACGTTGGCAACAATGGCGATAGATAAAGGTATGCCTATAGAGCAGGTCCAGCATCTCTTAGGGCATCAAAGTCTTGATACAACATTGCAATATGCTATGGTGAATCAGACAAATGTAAAAATGTCTCACCGTAAATTTATTGGTTAGTATGTCGCAATTTATCGAGATGTTTGGGAATCCTCTTTCTTTAAATCAGAAGAATGAGTTGAAAAGATTAGGAGAATGTTGTATTCTAAATCCAAGACGTCCTAACATTGCTCTTTGCGACACCGATAAAGTCTCTTTTATTCCTATGCCGGCGGTAAGTGAGGATGGATATTGGGTAGATATGACTGACGAAGAATATGGAAAAGTAAAAAAAGGCTTTACATATTTTGAGAATAATGATGTCTTGTTTGCCAAGATTACACCTTGTATGGAGAATGGCAAAGGAGCTATTGTACATGGACTTACAAATGGTATAGGAATGGGATCTACAGAATTTCATGTATTGCGGCCAATTAACGGAATATCTAGTCCCTATTGGCTGTTAGCATTAACACGAATGCCTATATTTCGTGAGCGTGCTGCAAAAAATATGTCTGGAACAGGCGGGCAGAAAAGAGTTAGTGCTTCATATCTGGACCATTTTATGGTTGGGTTGCCTGCGATAGAGGAACAAAGGCGTTTTGAAGCAATATATAGACAAGCCGACAAATCAAAATTTGGCGACTTCAAATCGCAATTTATCGAGATGTTTGGAAATTGTAAATCTCAAGGTACGCTTTCATCATTATGTGCAACTTTTATTGATGGTGATTGGATTGAATCTAAAGATCAATCAGATAACGGAATACGCCTTATTCAAACAGGTAATGTTGGATTTGGATTTTTCAAGGGTAGGGAAGACAAAAGTCGCTATATAACAGAAGAAACCTTCAAAAAACTTAATTGTACGGAAGTTGTGCCTGGTGATATTCTGATTTCTAGATTGCCAGATCCTATTGGTCGAGCTTGTATTGTACCGGAAGGGATTGGTAAGGCAATAACAGCAGTGGATTGCACTATTGTTAGATTGAATGCAACTTTACTTCCAGAGTTTCTTATTTCATTTTCTAAAACAGCTCTTTATGCGAGCCAAATAAACAAAATAAAGACAGGAACGACAAGACTTAGAGTTAGCCGTGGAAATCTTGGCAATGTGATAATACCAATCCCACCGATTGAATCTCAGCATCACTTTGCAGCCATTGCTCAACAAGCCGACAAATCAAAATCTGTCATTCAAAAAGCTTTAGTATATTTGAATGACATACAGAGTGACGAATTAAGGAAAATCGCTTAATTATTAAATTGATAACAATAAAAATCATAGATATGTTTAACGAAGACAATACAGTGGAGCAAATGCTCATAGAAGCTGCAACCCAAAGTAGTTGGCAGTATGTAAAGTCACAGGATATACCTCGTAGTTCTGATTCTGTCCTTGTTGAATCATGGCTATTGGAAGCTCTTGTCAGGTTAAATCCAATAACACGTCAACAAGCGGAGCAAGTTATTTATAAACTCCGTGCTGCTATTACTTGTGGAGGTAATTATGATGAATTGGTGACTGCCAATGACCGTTTTCGTACATTGTTATTTAATGAAAACACAGAGCCTTTTGGAAAGGGTGGTGAATATATACCTATCAGATTCTTTAGCGAAGATGCGGTCGAAGATTATTGTGTAGTGACCAATCAATGGGAGTTTCCACGTAGTTCTGTTGAAGGAGGTAAACGTTTGGATTTGGTTTATCTGATAAATGGAATTCCGGTTTGTGTTGGTGAAGTAAAATCTCCTGTTCGCCCTCAGATAACATGGGCTGACGGAGCCATTGATATGCTGCATTACGAAAAGAGCATTCCAGAAATGTTTGTTCCGAATATATTAACCTTTGCTACAGAAGGCAAAGAACTTCAATATGCCGGCATCTGTGCCCCTGTTGACAAATGGGGACCTTGGTTTAAAGATGAAAGTCGTCAGCATGGTACAATAGAGTCGGTTAAAAGTAACGTAATGGGGTTGGTTCAACCAAACCGACTGCTTGACATATATCGTTACTATAGTGTTTTTACAGGAACATCATCAGGCAAAAAAATAAAAATAGTTTGCCGTTATCAACAATATCTAGGTGGTGAAGCTATTGTTCAGCGTGTCTTAAACACATATCGTGAGAAACAAGGTCCGAAGAAAGGTCTTATTTGGCATTTCCAGGGTTCGGGAAAATCATGGTTGATGGTATTCGCTGCCCAAAAATTACGTTTGCAGAACGAATTACATGCTCCCACTGTTGTTATCGTTGATGACCGTATTGATTTGGAAGATCAGATAACGGGCGATTTTACTCGTGCTGATATTCCCAATATAGAACCTGCAAAGACAAAAGAAGAGTTAGTTGCATTTTTCAAGCAGGATCAGCGCAAGATTTTGATAACGACAATTTTCAAGTTCGGAGATGTTGATAGTGTACTGAATGAAAGAGATAATATCATTTTATTGGTAGATGAAGCACACCGAACTCAGGAAAAGGATTTAGGACAAAAAATGCGCAATGCACTACCTAATGCATTTTTCTTTGGCCTTACCGGAACGCCTATCAACAAGCGAGATAAGAATACTTTTCAATCGTTTGGTGCTGATGAGGATTTAGAAAAAGGTGGATATATTTCAAAATATACTTTCCAAAATTCTGTTGAAGATGGAGCTACGCTTGAATTGAATTTCCAAACAGTGCCGGTAGAGATGCATCTTAACGAAGCTCAATTACAAGAAGAGTTTGATGAACTGACCGATCAAATATCAGAGGAAGAAAAGAACGAATTAGTAAAACGAACTTCTGTTGAAGCATTTTTTACAGCGGAGAAGCGAATTAACGATGTCGCACGTTATATTGTAAATCACTTCAAAGAGTATGTAGAGCCCACTGGAATGAAAGCTCAAGTCGTGGTATATAACCGAGACTGCTGTGTGAAATATAAGAAAGCGATTGATGCTCTTTTGGGTTCGGAAGATGCAACCACTATCGTTATGCATACGGCTGGCGATAAAGCTGATGAGTATAAGGCATACCGTCGTGATAGAGAACAAGAAAGAAAACTTCTTGACCAATTCCGTGATCCATTGTCACCGATTAAAATGGTGATTGTCACTTCAAAGCTGTTGACAGGTTTTGATGCTCCAATTTTGCAATGTATGTATCTTGATAAGCCGATGAAAGACCATACGCTGTTGCAGGCTATTTGTCGTACAAATAGAAAGTACAATGTTGATAAGAAATGTGGTCTGATTGTAGATTTCGTTGGTGTATTTGATAATGTAGCCAAAAGCCTTGCTTTTGATGAGGAGACGGTAAAAACGGTTGTAAAGAATATTGATGAGATAAAAGTGTTGATACCTCAATTTTTGCAAGAGTGTATTGACTTTTTCCCTGGTGTAGACCGGACAATCGGTGGTTGGGAAGGTTTGCAAGCTGCCCAGCAATGTTTACTTGATGAGTCTACAAAAACGAATTTTGCAAAACATTTTTCACGATTGGCTAAAGCTTGGGAAACAGTAAGCCCGGATGCAATGCTGGCTGCTTATCAGGCGGATTATACTTGGCTGGCTCAGGTATATCAAAGTGTACGTCCTGTTAGTACTGGAGGTTCACTTATATGGACTTTATTGGGTGCTAAAACTATAGAGATAATTCATCGTAATATTGATACAATCGATATAGGTACTCCTCTTGAAGATCTTGTGGTAGATGGAGATGTTATTGATATGGTGTTGGAGCAAGCGAAAGATAATCCTAAAAAGATACTTGAGGTCGAAAAGATGCTCCGTTTGAGATTAGGTGAGCATCATGGAGATCCCAACTACAAAGCATTTGCCGAAAAGTTGGATGAACTGCGTCGTCATATGGAGGAGAATCTTATAACTAGTATTGATTTCCTGCGTGGATTGCTAACTCTTGCCAAAGAGGTTCTTGAGGAAGAAAAAAATTCAAATCAACCTCTCGATAAGAGGGAACAAGCAAAAGCTGCTCTTACGGAGTTATTTGAATCCATAAAGACAGAAGACACTCCTATAATTGTAGAGCGTGTCGTTGCAGATATAGATGAAAATGTAGTGGCTATTGTGCGCAAATTTAAAGACGCATTCAAGAGTATTACAGCTCAACGAGAGATTAAAAAGAAATTACGTTCTATCCTATGGGTTAATTATCAAATCAAAGACCAGGAAGTTTTTGATAAAGCTTATCAGTATATTGAAATGTATTATTAATCATTAGTCGCTAGAACAACTTTTAGATATTAAGAATTTGAATATGAGTAATATGGATAGAATAGAAACTGCAATAAACAATCTCATAATTAATGAAAATGAGGCAATAAAATCCCGTATTGAAGAGGTTAGGTACTGTATAGATACTGTCTCTTATACA
>ENA-OWXB01000209-OWXB01000209.1-human-gut-metagenome-genome-assembly--contig:-NODE-209-length-22001-cov-14.6032_pt1 | contig 22001 bp, 45 predicted proteins | sample MGYA00249243_ERZ652053 | MGnify/ENA primary metagenome ERZ652053 (study PRJEB26925, sample SAMN05827240) | human gut metagenome | biome: ENVO:2100002; feature: ENVO:00000062; material: ENVO:00002003... | reverse complement strand
TTCAGCACACCTTCCACATCCAGTAACGTATAATGAAATCAACGGCTCCCACGGAAAGAACGGCGGAATTCCAACGATTTGATACGATTGGTATACCATTGGAATACCATTCGCCACGGATTGTTTGTTGGAGAATGTTGGAGAATGAAGGATGCTGAATGCCTAGGATAAGGAAAACCGGAGCGGTCTACCCCATCCGCCACGAGCAGCGGAAAACACTCAAGGACGGCACGGTAAAGACATACGTGAACTGGCAGGCCAAGGTGGACGGCCGATGGGTGTCCGCCAAGACCTACAAGGAATGCGACAGGAAAATAGCCGAAGCCCTCAAGGAGAAAACCGAATGGGGCATGGGCGTAGACCGCGCCACCCGGCTCGGCGAGTACGCGGAACGCTGGTTCGAGCTGAAACGACGCGACCTGAAACCCAAGTCCATCAACAACTACGCGAGCCTCATAAGCGTGCACCTGTGCAAGTACGCGAACGAGAAGCTGGGCGAAGTGACCGCCTCGGCGGTGCAGCGCATGATAGCCAACATGCGCAACCTCGACGGCACCCCATGCTCGTACAACCGGCAGCTTGGCTTCTACAACATCCTTAACCAGATATTCAAGGCGGCGGTGGCCGACCGGCTGATACCCACCAGTCCGGTCACCAGCGCGGCAAGGCCGAAACGCAGGGACATGGGATTGGCCGGGGACCGGCGCACCATCAACGGGCCCGTGGCCGTGTCGGCGGACAGGCGCAGCGGCACGCAGGACCGCAAGGCGTTCACCGTGGAGCAGATGCAGGACATGCTCGAAGCGTCCTCCGACGACCTGTTTCTGGGGGCACGCCAATGGTGGCGTCTGCTCACCGGCATGAGGCAGGGGGAGATACTGGGAGCCACGTTGGACGATCTCGACCTGTGGCGGGACAAGACGTTGGAAACCCCGGACAGCGGCGAGATATGGATAGGCACCTACACGGTGAACTGGAAACTGGAAAGCCTCGACAAGGAGCATGGGTGTGGGGAGCCCGGCAGGGACGGAAGATACCCGTGCGGCTTCAAACGGCCTTCGAGCTGTCCCCGATACCGGTGGAGGGTGCCGGACGGATACGACATGATACACCTGTGCAAGGGGTACGCTTTGACGCCGCCGAAGTCCGCGAGAGGCAAGGTTGTGCCGATAATCCCCCAGTTGGGCACCGTCGTGCACCGGTATCTGGAGGCCACGGAGAATATCATCCCGAACCCGTATAACCTGATATTCAGGACGCGCGAGGGTATGCCGTTGGCCGCGTTGGATGACAGGGCCGGTTTCCGCGACCTCATGCGCAGGGCGGGCATACCCGACTACGAGAACCGGTACGGGCATGAATGCCGCAATTCCGTCGTATCGCTCCTGTTCCACATGAAGGTTGATCCCGGCATCATCCAACGCATCGTCGGCCATTCGAGCATAGCCATGAGCGAGCATTACCGCACTGTGCCGGTGGAGGATTTGATGCGAGGCATGGAGACGATAAGCGACGGGCTTGGCCTGAAGCAGATCGAATGGAAGGCGTGAACTGGCGCGCCGAAACTTGCCGGCCATACAATGGAAGAGTAAGTTAATCACCTTGAATGTCCAGCGGAAGGAACGTTACGGAGGCGCACCATGACAAGCATATTCGACGTGGCCGCTTACGTGCTGGACAAGCTCGGCGTCATGACCACCATGAAGCTGGAAAAGCTCTGCTACTATTCACAGGCATGGTCCCTCGTATGGGATGAACGGCGTCTGTTCCCCGAGCGATTCGAGGCATGGGCCAACGGCCCGGTGTGCCCCGACCTATACCATGCGCACAAGGGCATGTTCAAGATCACGCGCGGCGATATTCACGGCGACCCGTCGAACATAGACGAAGACGGCACCAGCACCATAGACGCGGTGTTGAATGCCTACGGGAAAATGGGAGCCTACCAGCTCAGCGAGCTTACCCACAGCGAACGCCCGTGGAGGGATGCGCGAGGCGATCTCCCGCAGGGAGCCATCTGCAACACCGAGATAACTGAAGCGGCCATGGCCGAATACTATGGGAGCCTTACCGACTAGTGGGCCACCGCAGCAAAACCAAGAGCATCAAGGCCAAAGCCCCGAGCTCTTCAAAACGTGTGCCCGCGCATCACGTGGCGAAAAGCTATCATGTCCCCGAATCCGCCACGGAGATTCCCAAGGATTCCGTGAACCGTCGCATCGTATTCCGTTTCGACTGCGTTGACCTTGAGGCCGACTGTCCATGGTCGCTCGCGCACATGAGCGACGAGGAGCATCGACTGCTGCTGTTGAAGATGCGTGACTTCGAAAAGGCGACGGTGGGCGAGATCATTAGCCCCTCATATCAGGCGTTCACCTGCTACCCTGATTTCACCCAATGCCCCAACCAGACGCCACAGGACCGGCTGGCGAAATACTATGAACGCGAAGGCGATGCGTTGGCCCGGTTCCGCTTGGGCGGAACCGAACGCCTGTACGGTTTCCTTGTAGGCAATGAGTTTCACATTCTCTGGTGGGACCCGAACCATGAGGTATGGCCCTCCACTAGGAAACACACCTGACCATCATATTGTAGTGGTATACAAAATGGTCTCGTCCTCCAATACAGGAGAACGAGACCAATCTTCATTCCGATACGTCAGTAATCGTAGGAACCGGAATCGTCACTGTATTTTGAATCGTAATATGAGTACAGGGATTGCTCTAGCTGCTCCTGATCCCGCTGCTCCTGAATATTATGCATCATGAAGCCGAAGCCTATCGCGGCGACGATACCTCCGACGACTCCGATGATAACCCATGCGACCAGCGTTGCGCCGACGATGGTGCCGAACGTGACCGGTTTGGCCTGCGCCTCCTTCTCCAACTGCTTCTTCTGCAACAGCAGTACCTCACGTTGCAGTTGTTCGGTGGTTTTGTCCACGTCGGAAACCTGTTGTTGCGGCTGCGCCGGTTTGACCGTCGCCGGTTGACTGCCTGGAATCGGCTTCTGCGGATTGTTGTCGCTCATTACTGCTCACTTCTCTCGGACTAACTTGGTGTCAAAGTTCGTTGATTGTCATGTGGGGCGTGACTCCACTTAGCGACCATTGGTAGGAATACCCGTTCTCCTCGATTTTCCCGCTTTTCTTCTCTCCGCTACTCTGAGCTTTGGTGATTTCGTCGGCAATATTCGTCGGGGTTCCTTTTTCCACCACACAATCGAATTCGTCCTGCGTGACTGCGTTAAGTGACCATTTTTCGCTATCGTCCTGCTTGTAGAAGAAATGCACGTCGCATTCACGGGCGATGGTGGCCAACGACGGAACGTCCTCTTTTTTCTCGACTTCCGAGGTTTGGCCACAAGCAGTCAATAAGGCCAAGGATATTAGCACGGCTCCTACAGCGGACAGCTTTTTCATCTTTCCTCTCCATTCTCCTTATTGCGGATGTGCCCTAATTGTATCCCCCTTCAGGCGGCTCTGGTGGATAAATTGTCATGCAACCAATGCCGGTAATCCTGCAGGACGCTGACGGTGATGCCGAGTTCCTGTGCCATCGCGTAGGGTTCTCCCCCGTACAGGTCTTCGGCGTGCATGTAGTCCACGGGGTTTATCAACGCCAATGCGGTTTCCTTGCGCGTCAGGCGCTCTTCCTTCTCGCGGCTCAATAGTCTGAGTCCGTCATCGAAGTGCTTGGCATGGATAAGCTCATGCTGCAACGTGCATACCAGCTGCTCCATGCTCATGGTGGGGTCTATGAACGCGGTACGCGATACTGGGTCGTATTCCCCGCACTGCGAACCATCGAATGTCTTATCCTCTATGAGGACTCCCACGTGACGTGCCTCAAGGGTGAGGTCAGTCCAAGTCTTCACCGCGACCAGACTCCGCTTGCTTGTTCTTATCCTTATAGGCCGCTCTCTCGATCTCGATTTTCTTGCCCATGACCTTTTCAAGCTGGGACGCCACCGAGGCTGTCTCGGATACCGGCTGGCGCAAGGTTTCCTTGGTGAGGCGAGCCAGTTCGATCATCAGCGAACGGCCAGTGGTGCCCGACAATGTGGCAAGAGCATCTACGTCGTTGGTGTCGATGGCCCTTTTGCCATTGACCCTTTCGCTGACATACGCTTCGGTGAAACCGAGGTATTCAGCAATCTGACGCTGCCTTACCTTGTGCGCCTTCATGTACTTTTTATACTCCGTCGCAAATGCCAAGGCGAACGCAGACATTTCGCGGAAATCATTTGGATTAGCCATACTTAAATCTTAGCATATGCGATACGGCGTGTCTAGTCTTGACAGAAACTTGGCATATGCTAAGTTAATAGACATGAGCAGCACACAGAAACTAACAGCAGCCGGTATTCGATACCGTCTCTTCATCGCACAGAAAAGCCTTCGATGGCTTGCGGCGAATCTCGGATGGGATGTAAGCAAACTCTCCCGCCGACTCGCCGGCCAACCGGCCTTCAAAGTCGATGAACTGGACATGATCTGCGAAGCGCTCGGAGTCAGTTTCGAGGAACTGCTCACCATTCCAGTGGACATGCATGAGAAGTTCTTCGGCACTGGGACGCCTGACTTGGAGGTAACAGCATGAGTACAGAAAACATGGAAGCCCCTGAGATTTACAGCGGAAAGGTAGGAGTGGAGATCGTACCGGATATGCGCAAGCTCAGGAGCTTCGCCAAGGACTTCATCGCCCTCGTGGACAGTTACTGGCCGGAGGAAACAGGTAGTCCCTTGGCCACGCAATCCAGGCAGACCGGCAACTGTGATTCGCCTACACCGGACATGTCCTCGACTTCGGCACCACAGTAATAGCAGCGATTGCCGTTCTGCTCCTTCACAGCACGAACGGCCATCTGTTTCAACCGGTCATCGAAGTCCTTATTGAACTTGACGAAAGCCATATTCACCTCCTCTCAATGAATCGAGACATTATGAACACTTCGAATCGTAGTCTGACCATCACGGAAACCGAGTAACCCATGTTTGGTTTCAACAAACGTTCCGAAGAGCCGGAAAACCTGTATGAAGAGCCACCCGTACCGGAGATCAAGCCATGCCCCATCTGCGGCAAGACCCCATCGGTCTACTGCGCCGGATGCTCAATGCTCGGAAGCGGTGCCAGCACCAGGTTCTGGAATTGCCGGTGCATCGACTGCGATTATCCCAAGCGTCCTTCCGGATTGAGCGTCAATTACTGTAATAAGGCCGACGTTGCCGACCATTGGAATGAGTTGGCGGACCGGTCTAAGAAAACACTGGACGCACCTCTTCCCGAATGCCCCATCTGCAATAAGCGTCCGACGCTTGTAGAGATCGTCGGCAAAGGAATGGTCTACGACTGCGGATGCGATTACGTGAGTATTTCAAGCCCCTCCCTCAACCCGATAGAAGTCAAGAAAGACTGGCTGAGAGAAGCCGCCCGCAGAGCGGACTACCTGAGAAGGCTTCGCTCCTGCACGGATGTGCTGTCAAGAAATTAACAAGTCTTGCCGCAGTGGGTCGTTTTTTATCCACCTATCGACTACAGGCAAATAAATACCATACTGCGATCTGCTGCGGCAACCATCGGCCGGAACCCTTCGGGGTGTCTGGACACGCACCATCGCCGCCACACCATAGGACTCGTCATCCATCTCTCAGAAACCAGAAACACGGTGGCGGCAAGGACGTTCTCGGTTCGAATCCGAGTCCGGCCACGCGGAAAGGACATGTCATGAACAGGAAAACGTATGGGGCTCACTGCTCCGGCTGGCAGCATTCACCTGATGAACGCCGGCACCGGCATGAGAACACGAAGACAATCACTTGTCTGACGTTGGCGGCGACCGGGTTCCTGATTCTCTCACTGCAACCCTATGCGGGCCCGTGGAGCATTCTCGCAGGCTTCATGTGCTGTTCGCCCGTCATGCTCTCGTTCGCATTGTCGAAAGGAACACAAAAATGATCTGGTTCATACTCGCCGTAATACTCCTGCTCATCGGAGTCGGCATGATAGCCGTCGCACTCGCCAACGGTGGCGACGGAGCCGGTTTCGGCTTCATTCCCATCATCGTCGCCGCACTGTTGATGATTCCGGCATGCCTATACTCGCTGGACGTAGGCGAGGTGGCCGTCATCCGCAACATGGGCGGCTCCGTCGCCGGTCATGCGGAGAACGCGGGCTTCCATGCGAAGGCGCCGTGGCAGTCGGTCATCAAATACGATACGCGCAACAACCTCATCAACTTCTTCAAGGACACCGACTACAAGTACGACGGCGGCAGCGCGGAAGGCAAGGAGATCACGGTCAACGACCGTAGCGGTGCCAGCGCGAACATCGACATTCAGGTCAACTATTCGCTCGAACCGTCCGCCGCCGAAATGCTCTACTCGGAATACGGCAAGCAGACCACGTTCACGCAGAACTACATCGGCAACGACCTGCGCAGCGTGGCCCGTGAAACCTCCGGCAAGTTCGACACGATCACGATGCTCACCGACCGTGGCAAGTACACGAAGGCCGTGCAGGACGCGCTCACCTCGAAATGGAAGAGCATCGGCCTGACCGTCGAACAGGTGTCCGTGCAAGACATCCGCTACCCGAAGTCCATCACCGACAGCTACGCGCAGGCCCAAGCCGCCGAGGTCGCCAAGCAGAAGGCGAAGAACGAGCAGGAGACCGCGAAGGTCGAGGCCGAGACGAAGCGCATCAAGGCGCAGGGCGAGGCCGACGCGAACAAGGTGCTGAACGATTCCCTGACCGACAACGTGCTCCGGCAGCATTACATCGACGCTTTGAAGAACGCCGACCAGCTGATTGTCACACCCGAGGGCTCCAACACCCTCATCCAACCCAGATGATTCTTCCGGGCGGGGTTCTTTATTCTTTTACTTCCTCGTCCGGTGGCAGCCAAGCGCATGGTGCCGCACCTACGAAGCCTTCCAATGGTCATGGACTTCTCCAAGGTGCACCGGGTTCGACTCCCGGCTTGGCGCTCAGAAAATTTAACCCCTTCGCGTCCTGCGTCGGAAAACCAATACAAGGGTTTTCGGACGTGTCAGCACCGGCGCAGAAGGACAACCAAACAATCAAGCCCAGTGAAGGGAAACAATCATGGAACTCACCCCATTCGACCGTATGAGACTACTCAACACGGAGGACGCCGACTGATGGCATCTGATTTCAACTCCATCGCCAAAGCCATCCGTTATCTCGGTGATTGCGTCCGTTATCTCGCGGACAAGTATGTGGCCGTGAACGATCGCGTGTACTCGGATTGGAACGAGGCCTCGAAGGTCGTGGGAGACGTTGGCCGTGACCATGTGGCCGATTATGCGGAGGCCTCTCACAAGCAGGGTAAGTCGCGTACTTGGCGTCACAGTCACCTGATGGAACGCGAGGAACAATTGTCCATGCAGTCGAGGGGTTCTCATGTTGACCCCGAATGATGTCCGGCATAGAAAGTTCCGCACGTATCGTTCCCTGCTTTACGGAGAGGTCTACGACGCGGAGGACGTTGACGATTTTCTCGACTCGGTGGCCGACACCATCAAGGTTTTAGGCAAGGAAGTACTCAAAGCAAGAAAGGAGTGGCAATGACCGTCGAGCAGATGGCCGATGACGATTACTTCGCGTTTGACGCGGTGGACCAGACCGCGTTGAAGAAGTATCTGGTCAGCCCGTTGGCGTATTCGCAGTATCTGACCGGCGAGCATTCGTCCTCCCCCCAGTTCGAGTTCGGGAAGGCGGCTCACAGTCTCATATTGGGCAGTGGCCCCGAGGTGCTGGTGAAACCGAACCTACGCACCAAGGAAGGCAAAGCTAGGTATGCGGAGACATTGAAACTGCATGAGGGCGAGGATATCGTATGGCTTTCCCCCGATGATGTGGAGAAGGTCGAGGCCATGCGGGACATGGTTGGAGATTTCTTCACGAAGCTGGATGGTCAGCCGGAGGTGGCGATGATCGCCGCCGACCCTGATACCGGATTGTTGATTAAGGGCAAGGCGGACTGGTTGCCGTCCACTCCCGACCCGGATGGTGTGCTGCGTATCCGTGATTACAAGACCACGGTGAAGTCGCCGGACGAGTTCGAGCGTTCCTGCTGGCAGTACGGGTATCACATTCAGGCCGCGTTCTACATGCGTCTCTACCGGTTGACGATGCCCGAATATAAGGGGCCGTTGGGTTTCGAGTTCGTCGTGCAGGAGAAGAACCCGCCGTTCGACTGGATGCGCTACGAGATTCAGGAGGATTCGCCCATCATCACCGAACTGGCGGAACCGAAGATAAACCACGCCTTGCAGGGCATCAGATGGTTCCGTGACAACACGGAGGACCCGTTGGAGGCCATGAGGGCCTACGGGTTGCCTAAATACCCGAAGGATGTCGTGTTCCCCGACTGGAAGCTGTTGGAGGAAGAGGAGGAGATTGAATCATGGCGGTAATTAAGAAGGACGCTCGGGGCGGTCGTGGCACGTATGCGACCCTGGCTCAGGTCGTGAACTATGTGGACGAGCAGGGGTTCGACCTGCAATGGCCGACCCAGTTGGTTGACGGACGCCTGTATGTGGATACGGCCGTCAGGAAGAAGGGCACGGACAAGTGGATTGCCAGTAATTGTCTTATCCCGGTCGAGGTGGGTGATTCGCGTGGCATGAGCGTCATGCAGGCCCTCGGTTCCGCATTGACGTATGCGCGACGCTACAGCACTTGCGGCGCGTTCGGACTGGCGACCACGGATGATGACGGTGAGACGAGCGGCTACAAAAAGCGTTCTGTCAAGGGTATGACCGACGAGCAGAAAACACAGATCGACCGGATTCTTGAAGACTGCAAGATTCCGGTGGGTCAGGAGAACGGTTTCATCGGCAACGTCCTGCAAACGCGGGTCGCTTATGGCACGTTGACCGAATATCAGGCGCAACGGTTCATCGACGCTTACCGACAGCACAACGACAAGGTTAAGGAGGCTCCTAGTGAGCAGTGAGATTGGTTTGAACGACGTGAAACCGGGCATGTGGGTTGAGTTTGATGATGCGGACGGGCATTATGCGGGCGAACTGCATGAGATGAAGAACCCGGAAAGCATGGTGGACGTTCTCATCATGAGTATGGGCCATAAGCCGCCACTGTACATCGAGACCGAGGATGAAGGCAATCTCGTGGTTTTCTTGGATTTTGGCGATGGGTACAGTACCGGTTCCGCTCGGAACGTGCATGTGTACGAGTCGAAGCCCGAGACGGAATCCGTCAAGCAGGCTGAAGATGATGACAAGAAACCGTTCTGGAAAGGCAAGACCTGCGGGGAGCTGGAAGGGCTGCGTGTCAAGATAACGTGGAATAACGGCGACACGATGACCAGTACGCTCGACATGGTGGGAAACGTTGCTCATTGCGTCTCTCTTTCTCCCGCCATTCGTTCATCCTCGACTTTCGTCCCTTACTCCGGTATCAAGTCCATCGAACTGGTGGATGATGCTTTCCGTGAGCGTATCACCGATATCACGAAGGTTCGCCCCGGCGACAAAGTGGTGGTGAAGAACGGCAACGAGTACACGGTGAAGAAGACGGATTCTGACCGTATAGGCGGACAGACCCTGTGCCTGAGTATCGGGGAGCTCGGCTTTCCGGACGGGTGGTGGGTGGATGACTTCTTTTTCCAATATGCGTACCGCGGACCGTACACGATGGATGACCTTCCGAAGGAGCCGGGCTTCTACAAGGCTCGCACCGAATCGGTGTGGAAGCATGACGGCAAACGTTGGATGCCGGTGCTCTCCCATGATGGCACCATCGCCCCCGCCTTCCCATGCCAGTCCCAATCCCGCAGCCAGTTCTTCAAGACCAGTGTCCGGGATGATCGTTTCCCGTTCACGAAGGTGGAGGCGAGCTTCGAGTGACTTTCACCCCGAGGCCGGGCTGCAAGTGCGCCAGATGCCTGTGGGCTCACGGGGACAAGATCACGCTCCCCCAATGCCCCACATGCGGTGCCGTTGATTGCGCCGGAGCCCAATCACACATGCTGGTCTGCAACAGGCGGGCCATGGAGAAACACAAGACGAACAATCACAGGAGGAATGCGTAATGGCCGGAGAACCAAGCATCGAGTTTACCGGATATGCGGGAGAGATCAAGGATTTTCAGGATTCCAGTATTCTCAACGTCAGCGTCCATCCGGGTTACACGGATAAGAACACGAACCAGTGGGTTGACAAGGAGCCTCAGTTCTATGGTGTGCGTCCCTTGTCGAATCAGGCGAAGGATGCTTTGAATCAGGTTCGCCAGTTGAAGTCCCAGCCGAACATGAGCGTGAAGGTTCTTGTGAACGGCAGCTTGTCCAAAAGAGTGTCGGAAAAGGATGGGAAACGGTATGAGAATTGGGATGTCGCGGCCCGCACCATTGCGGTGTTGAGCGCGAAACCCAAGGCCCAGCAGTCTGGTTTCCAACAGTCGCAGCAGCAGTATCAGCAAGGATTCCAGCAGCCGCAACAGGGATTCCAGCAACCGCAACAGCAGTATCAGCAGCCTACGGACCCGTGGAGCCAACCCCAGGACGAATACGGAAATGGGCAGATCTAACCCGTCCCAACACGTCAAGGATTTGGTGGACGCACGCGACCAATACCGGTGCGTCCGCTGCGGCAAACCATTCCATTGGAGCGGTTTCAGCCGGCATCATCGCAGACTCCGGTCACACAAGTGGCCGGGACTGCATGAGGCGTCGAACCTCATCTTGGCGTGTGGGAGTGGCGATACGGGATGTCATGGGTGGATTCACGCCCATCCGCGTGAGGCCATGAGCTTGGGGTACATCGTGAGCGGTTTCAACGATCACCCCGAACTGGTGCCGATTCTCACCGCCCAACATGGTTGGGTGCTTCTGGACGATAAGGGAGGTTGGACGCGATGCGAACCGCCGAAGCAGTAAGCCTGTTGTTCATCGACACCAACACCGCCATCCAAACCGCACTCCAACACGGCTGGCAAGAAGGCAACAAAGGCATCCAACGAAGCCACCTCTACTGCCCCACACACAACGAAAACCAATAAAACACCAACAACCAAAAAAGAAACAACGCCGGCGCTCGCCGGCATAGGGAAAGGAGAGCCGATGACCGCACTGCTTGTTGGACGATTGCGCGAACTCGCGACGCAGACCCATCTGCTCGAGAAGAAAGTGGATGCTCTCGGCTGGATGGCCGCCAACGGCCCGCAGACATTGAAATCAATGACCCGCGCCCAGGCGCATCTCATGCTCGCCGAACGCGATCTGCAGGACGCAATCGAAAACAACGAAAAGGAGGAGAATGACAATGAGCGAGAAACCCTTCTGGGAAGGCAAGACCTGCGAGGAGATGGCCGGACTGCACGTCAAGGCCACATGGAAGAACGGCACCATTGTTACTGGAGTGTTAGATGACACAGGAGATATTGATTTAGGCGATAACCGTTCTTTGTACACGTCACGTAGCTATGACTCTTCCTGTGATTTTGAGCCAATAGACAATATCCAATCCATCGAACTGTTGGATGACCCCGAGTATGAGCGCATCGACAACATCGAAAACGTGCAGGTGGGCGATATTGCCTGCACGACGGAGGGAAACCATTTCCGCGTCATCGATCTCAAGCCTGACCCTCTAGGCGACATGCTCCTGCGTATCCGCATCAGCGAGATAGACGGTGAGTACTGCATCGACTCCGATGATTTCGCCTACGCTTTGCGTCGGAAGCCGAAGCTGCCCGACCATGACGGGTTGTGGTGGGATAAGGACAATGCCTTGTGGAGCGTCGCCATCTCCGGCCTGGACAATTCGAAGTTGGTCGCTTTGCTTATCGGTGACCCGGAATCCCCCGTCACCGGTTCTGTGTGGTCGGGCCTCAACAGCAAGCAAGTGACCACTCAAGCTCCGTTCCGTCCGGCCAAGGTGGTGGAAGCATGAGCAACCGTATCGTGAAATTGCCCTCGGTCGAATCATTCGGCCGTCTCACGCCCGACAAGTGGCTGTTGTTGAAGACGCTTGAGGAGGCGGCGGAGATGGTGGAGGCCGGGAAACAATACCTGAAAGCCAACGACCCGACAGACCCGAGCGGCATTGGCCTGGAGTTCGATGACCATGCGAACTGCCTCGCCTGCTTCGGGGTGAACGTGGACGGCGAGCTCGGCGATGACCGGGACAAGGCGAAAGCCGGATGGATAGGTTACGTGCACGACCAGCGCCGCCAAGCCATGCTCGGCGAGCTCGCCGACGTGTTGCAGACGGTCGGCAACCTGATCACCGCGTTCGACATCACCGACGAGGAACTTGCTCAGTCTATGGATGATTGCCTTGTTCGCAATCAGGAACGAGGTCGACTGTGAGCATCATCAGCAGTGAGGCGAAGTGGGCTGTCCTCCAACGAGTTGTCCGTCTATCCCCCGAGGAAATACGTGGCACGACCAAGGGCAAGGAATACGAGGCCGGTTTTATCGCCGGAGCCACGCGCCGGCCCACGAACGAGGAAATCGTAGCCGGAGCGAAAGCGTTCTACGAGGCGTTGAAGCCCGACTCTTACCCTCAATGGGATTCTGACTGCGCGTTGAGGGCCGAATACTACGACGCCATGCGACTCGCAGTCAAGGCAATGCAAGGAAAGGCAGCGGAAGAATGAATCTTTTAGGTGAAACCAAGAGTGCGATATCACGAAGCGAGCATTCGACCGATGACGTTCGATTCGTCGGCTCCCGCGACGGGGAGCTGGGAATTCCGTGGAGTCAGGCCGAACCGGTGCTTGACATCGATTACGACGACGGATACGGCGGTCAGGAGATAGCCGTCGATCTGGTCGTGGTGTTCACGGATGGCGGTTTTCTGCGCCGCGAAGAATACGACGGCAGCGAATGGTGGGAATATGAGCCACCGTTCAGAGTCACGGAGACGCAGAAGCCGTTCAAACTCGTGAAGATGCTCAGCTATTCCACACGGTTGCTTGTGGACATCAATTACCCGATGGAGGCAACGGAGGAATGAGCGACATGAGGAGCTTCATCAAGGTTGAGCACAGTCGTTTTACTTTGATTTTGCGCAAGGGGATGCTCCCGTTCCACTGGATTGCGGAATCCCACGTCTACCCGGACAAAGGTTATGTCACGGCGGTGCGGGAGCGCACCAACTACGGCGCTGTATGGGCATTGAGCAGTAGGGGCGCTCTCGATCAGGTCATGCTCTCGATCTGGGAGGACATCGAATGGTTGGACGAAAGGATGGACTGATGCGTGTGCATCGTCCGAGACTACAAAACCAAACCGAAGGAGACAACCAATGAGTGATTACAAGCAGCGGATGATCCGCGAACATCGAGAATTGCAGGAGCGTATCAGCAAGCTGGCGCACATGCTTGAGGGCTACGCGGAGGGCACGTTGGACTTCACGCCCGCGTGCTCCTTCCAGCTCCTTGAAAGCCAATTGTACGCGATGGGGACATACGCGAACATCTTACAGGAGCGTGCGCGTATCGAACAGGTGGATTTGAACGCGCCTCTTGAGGGAGGTGAGTCTGGTGAGGTTTCACAGGATTAGCCCGTGTCCTCGTTGTGGGGGCAAGGTCAAGGCGAAATGGGAGCGGGACGGCGTGCAGTGGTTGCCTGAATACACGTTCTTTATCGTGATGTTCCGCTGCACTGTCTGCGGGCTCGGCTTCGAGGGAGGTTGTTCACGGAAGCCCGCCCCGTATCAGTTGCAATACAATATCGCCGCTTGGAACCGCATATGCAACGGTGATAAATGCTTCACGTTGACCTACATGAGTCAGGAAGACGGACGATGAAGTTGGAGACCAAGGAAGAATATCTGGTCGATTCGGCTATCGAGATGCTGTATCCGACCGTCACTTTCAATTCCTATGAGGCCGCTGTGAAGCATATCCACGAGACGCCGGGCACGTGGCGAATCACAAAAATCTATCGCACCCTACCAGTCGGCGAGGAAGTCACGGAGGCAGACGATGAATGCTGATGTGGAGCGGATTCGCGAGAGTCTGGGAGGCAGACGATGAAGGCGACGGACGTGGAGATCGAACGACGGTGCGGCATGGTCACAGGTGCCTCCTGCGGGCATGTGACCCTGAGCTGGATTCCCGGAGACGGCCGAAACGGCACCCGCTCATGGGTGCTGGCCACTCATGATGGCGACAGCATCCGCCGCATCCGGTTGAGCCGGAACGAGCTCGGCGACCTGGAGGACATCCTCCAATCAATCGCGAACGAGGAGAAGGAACTGCGAGGTGGACGATGAGCACTCTGGATATTTTGGGTAACACGAGCGAGCAGGCGGATTCGATACGTCTGATGCTCAAAGTGCGGGGCATGAAGGACGGTCGTTTCATCGACGCCGACCCGCTCATTATCCTCAAGGCCGACAATCATCAAGGTTCCGACAGGTGGGACGTGTATGTCAGCAAGACGGTGTATCCGACCGCCGAATCGTATGGCACGCTCGCCGTCGTGCTGAGGATGCTCGCCGACGACGTGGAGATCATGGCGCGAGAGAAGGAAATGGGAGGCGGACAATGAGCGGACACGACGAAACAATTCATCCAGACTATATTCCCGAGGATTTCAGGGAACTGCTGCGCATGGCTTGCGATTCCGTCTGGGAACAAGGCGAGTTGTACAGCGAAGACCTGTTGCTGGCGGCTTTCAAACCCGCCATAGACGAACACGACCGGCAGATAGCCGAACAGGCATGGGAGAACGGATATATCCAAGCCCTCAAGAACATGAACCCCATGCCCGGCGAGGAACCGCCCGAATACACGCCAAACCCATATCGAAAGGAAAACGCATGAACGAGATTCAGCTTACAGACCATTTGGTCGCGCATATCAGCGCGGAAGGCACCTGCGGCCGTTATCAAGCCAAAATCTACGAAGACGGCAACTTCAGAGACTTCCTGTACGCCATGAGCCTCAAACGTCTCAAACGCAAATGCGAGAGGTACGCGAAGCGTGAACGCAAGGCCATCGCATATGTCGCCACGCTCAAGGAGGAATCATGAGCGTAAGCAGTCTCAAAACGCGAAGAAGGAATTGAATTGAGCGGCTGGCGTGACAAGGCCGCGTGCCGTGACATGGACCCTGACCTGTTCTTCCCAACCACGTCCAGCGAGGAACGATTGGCGCTCAAGGCCTGCGCCCAATGTCCGGCGATATGCGAATGCGCACGGTACGCGGCGCAACACGACAGAATCAGCGGCTACCCATTGCAAGGCGTATGGGGTGGCGTGAACAGGAGCAGAAGAAGGAATCGAAATGAGTGACAAGGATATGGTCACGGTTTACGAACGACGTGACGGCAGCAAACCCGGATTATGGTCCGTGTACTGGTATTTGGGGTGGGACGTGTTTTTCTCGTTCTCCCTCGCGGTGGGCATCACGTCAAAGAATACGATGATGGCCATTGTTCAAGCGTTTTGTCTGCTGGTTTTTCTTGGACTCACCGTCTGGCAGTTGAACCATCTGACTTGGAGCATCACCGACTATCGGGTGCGTATCAGCTCTAATTTGGAGAAGGGGGCTCATGTTGAGCAAAGCGAAAAGTAAAGCATGGCAACTGCTCATTGAAGACTCGAACCGTCCGGCAGAGGAGATTCGCTTGGCTACCGGACTTCGGGTTGGTGTGATCGAGCAGATGCGCGGGGACGTGCAAAAACGATTACGAGACAACCCGGAGTTCTGATTATGAGACCGAGTTATCTGCCCGTCCAGTATGAGCATTGCCCGTACTGCGGAGGAATCTTGAACGTATTCGGGGACTGCGTGGACTGCCAGTTTCACGATGACCCGACTGAATGGTGGATGGACGAATGAGCCGACAGAAAGCCAAAGGCACACTGCTTGAATCCAAGGTGGTCAACTATTTGCGCGCCCGGTTGGGTGACAGCGAGCAGACGATACACCGTGAAGTGTTGCATGGGACGAAAGACCAGGGCGATATCACCGGTCTGCGTATCCACGGCCAGCCGGTCGTATTGGAGTGTAAAAACTACAGCACCTATACGGGGAGACTCAAGGAGTGGATGCAGGAGGGCCGTACCGAGGCGGGTAACGCTGACGCACCTTACTGGTTCGTCGTGTTCAAACAGAAGGGTCTCGGCTTGAACACGTTGTCAAGCATGGACAACCAGCCCGTGCTCACCGACTTAAAGACCCTCGCATTGATAGCAGGACATGGAATCATCGAAGGAGACGAAGAATGAGCTACGACCTGTATGTGGTACGCCGGGATATTCCCGAGAACTTCTGGGATTACGGGTACGACCCTGACTATGACTATGGCTGCTACTTCAACTACACGTACAATCTCGGCCCGTTCTTCGCCGCCTATCATGTTCGCCCGTCAACCGACTTGGACGGCAAGACCGGTAGGGAATGCGCCGAAATCATAGGGCACGCCCTCATGCGCATCTACCTTCAGCCGTTGCATGAGCTGCGTTCCGAATACAATCCGCGCGACGAGAACGGCGAGTTGGTTGATTGGGGCAGTGTGGACGGCGCAATCAAATGGTTGGAACGTGTCCAAGACTATTGCCGGGAACACCCGGATTACGTGGTCAGGGAACGCTCCTGATGGAAAACAGTCACAACACGACATCCACCGAATGCATCGACTGCGGGCGTATCCGGCCACGTAACCAGATGTGCAGCGGGCCCCGTTGCCGCAACTGCCATATCAAGGCCGACCCCATACGGTTGGCGAAGCATAGAGCCGGAAGCGCGAAATAGGCAAGGGAGCATAAAACCAAACGCACTCCCCCATTGCCCATCCAAGAGGGCGGCATGGTTTTCGCCGGCCACCCCATCGACATCGATGACCCGTATCTGCGCGAATTCATCGAAAAGGCAAGGCGAACATGATGGAAGATAGGAAACTCGTTGATTTCGCCCATTGGCTGAACGATCATCCGGGCGAATGGAATCTTTGGCCGTATCTCATTCCGATACAGGCCGACCGCAGGGATACGGCCGCATCGATGAGGCTTGTCATGGAACGCATCAAAAACCATCAGTACGACGAGTTCCGCGTGGACACCGTATTGCTCGAATACGAACTATTCAACGGTTTCATGGGCTTCGATAAGGGCAGCGTGCATGAAAACGGTCTCGCGTTGAAGATGAGGCTCAAAGCATGACCGCGCGTGGAGATGACCGCAAACTCATGCATTGGATAGCCTCGCACGGCTACACGGTGGTACGCGCCGGCAGCGGCCACTGGAAGATATTCGATGACGGCGTGCTGCTCACGGCGACGAGCGGCACGCCCTCGGACTGGCGAAGCCGCCACAACTTCATACGAGATTTAAGGAGACGAACATGTTCAATCTAGCATCGAAGATTCGGCACTGCTGCCCCCTCTACGGATGTGTCCCGCTCATATTCGAATGGAGAGGCCGCTACATGTTTTTCTGCACCCACTTGGAAGCCCCTTATGCCGATACGAGAGAGGAAGCATGGGATAAGTGGTGCGGGATGGTTGAGAATATTTGGGAAAGGGACAGGAAATGAGCATGAGAGTGAGAACAACCTACTTGGCAAAATGTGACTACCCGGGCTGTTGCATGCAGTACGACTTCTGGGCAACGAGCGAGGAAAACGCAATCATGGACATTACCGACGACGAAGACTGGTTGTGCCTGTTCACAAATGATAATGAGCCGCGATTCTTCTGTCCACTGCACTTGCGATACGTGCAAAACTCACAGTATGACTGGCTGACCGTATTTTACGATTCCGACAACCCAGACACGCAAACAAGCTTGCACGCTCTAAACAAGTACTACGAGGATATGAGCACACCGCAACCACTGCCAAAACTGGAATGCGAGGACACCATACTAGCGATTCTCACAAGCGAGGACACCATACTAGCGATTCTCACAAGCGAGGACACGAAATGAGCAGACGATACAAGGCTTGCCCGATATTTTGGGATGGTCGCCCCCAAAGGCGTTACTTGGCCAATCTGGAGACGCTCAGAAGGCGGCTGGACGAGGGCTGGCGGGTTACGCGCGTGGACTGCCTCCCAACCGATACCAAGTCTGGCACCAGCGACACCACACTCATGTACATTCTTGAGAAAAGCGACGACGAACCAGAAACCATACACAGCTCAGAACAGTTGGACCACGAACGCCGCAAAGCATGGCGAGAAGGCTATGCCGCCGGTTGGAAAGACCATGAATGCGACTTCCCGCCATATACAAGCGGAAACCCATACAAGGAGACCAACAAAATCGGAAAGGACGGTGAGTGATGGGCGGATTGGATAAGGTCGAGAAAAGTTTGATTGTCGCACTGGTGGTATCAGTCGTTGCAACGCTCTTTCTGGCGGGATTCAGCATCTATTCGTACTGGTATGCGGGCACGCATCATGATTACGGCACGGAGACGGTCAGGACCGGCGACGTGACATGGGCCCGCCTGGCAGTCCCATTCGATGAACATGAAACCGAAACCACCAAGCAAAGCGAGGACGCGAAATGACGATTGACGAACTGCATGATTACTGCCGTTACCTCTTCGACGAGAACCATGTGCATGGCGTGCCTGACAAGTGGAGCGAAGGCTACGAGTTCGCGCTCAGCCTTGTCATGTTCAAGTGCCATGAGGGATTAACAGACGAAGACCGCAAGGCTGTAGCCGACTGGCGTGAAAAACATTGGAAGGACACGAAATGAGCAGGACTGATACCACCGCCATGCTGTCACAACTGGTGGAGAGAGGTAGACGATGAGCGGGACCCGCCGATATCGTAAGCTCTCCGCCGAGACGTTGGGCACGCTGCTGAGGCTTATCTCTGAGGATGAGTTGACGCCGAAGCAGATCGCGGAGCGCGCCGGAGTGTCACGCCAACAGGTCTACGAGTACCGGACGAAACTCAAGAACCATGAGCAGACCGCGCCGTTGACCGACATGTCCACGCTTGTGATTCATCAGCGAGTCGTCTTCCGCCCGGACATGACCAACGAGAACCCGGATGACGTGAACGGGCCGAGCCTCATCGACCCGGACAGCAGCTTCGACTGTTCCCGATGCGGCCAGTCCATGAGCCGTGACTGGTTCACCATCGAGGGCAACCGAATCAAACCGGATTTCCGCTATTGTCCCGGCTGCGCGGGCGTGGCTACCCCATACAGGGACGACGCGATAAGCCCCGATGTGAGGGAGGCGGGCTATGAGTCCTGATGTGGAACGTATCCGCAAGCACTGTATGCGAAGGGCAAAGGGAGATGGGCAACTGGCGTGACAAGGCCGCTTGCCGGGACATGGACCCTGACTTGTTCTTCCCCGCCACGCGGAAGGAGGAACGATTGGCGCTCAAAGCCTGCTCCACATGCCCGGCGATATGCGAATGCGCACGGTACGCGGCGGAACATGCCCTGATAAACGGCTACCCGCTGCAAGGCATATGGGGCGGGATAAACAGAAGCAGAAGCAAGAACTACAGGAACAACGAAAAGGAGATGTGGGAATGAGCATCGCTGATGATGAAGCCGAGAAGGCGTATCCGACCCGCTACTGGAATGGAACGCATGTCAAAGAACAGTTTTACTGCGACACGGACGATCTACAGGAAGCGTACCTGCGCGGCCGCAATGAGCCACCGGCTGACGCCGAGATTGAGGCCGTGGCGAGACGGCTCTGCTGGGACAGCTGCAAATGGGATGGCGTCGATAGCCACGCGGCGAAAGACGAGGAAGACGCATGGAATTATGCCGGTGAGATTCCCGGCTTCCATGAGGGATATATCAGACAGGCCAAGGAAATGCTCGAAATCGCACGGAAGGCGGTAAACGAATGAGTCGCAATGGCAAGGCCGAAACACTCGCCATCGCCGCCGCCGTACTGTTCTCCGTACTGTTCTTCGCCCTCGTCGCCTGTCTCGGCTGGGCTGAAGCAACGGCGGACACCATCATCCTCCGCGACGGCAGCCGATCATACGCATGCCAGACCAGCAGAATCTCACAAGCGCCACACAACTGCAAACCGGTCAAGGAGAAATCATGAGCATCGGATACGTCGAATGCGCCCACTGCGGCGAGACCGTCGGAACCTACTACGTCACATGCCCGTACTGCTGGTACAAGCTGGCCGCGCGCAAGCCGACAACTGGCATGGACCCGCTGTATGGCATGACCGATGACGAATTCTACAAGCGATTCGGGAGCATGTGATGGCCAGACGAGGCTACGTGCAGTTGGTCAACGGCTTCTACATGAATCGCAAGGTGCGAAAACTCAGGCACACATGCCCGAGCGCGATAGGTGCGTTCACGATGATGCTTACCTTCTGCGGAGATAATCTTTCAGACGGTCATATCAGTGAAGATGATGCGCTTTACGTGCTGGATATCACCGATTCAGAACTTGAGGCACTGTGCAATGTCGGCATGATCGAACCGGACGGGAACAACGGGTACTATATTCACGATTATCTTATACACAATCGCAGTCGCGAACAGGTACAAAAGAAGCGTGAAAGCAATGCTGAAAATTACCGTAAAAATAAAAACGAGGTAAAAACCTCCGATTCAGATGACTTTCAGACGGCTGAATCACGTCTGAATCGGGACAAACACCAGAACACCAGAACACCAGAACACCAGAATGAATTATCTAAAGATAATTCAACTCCCCCTACCCCCTCAAAGCCTGACTTCGCTGGACTGCTCGACAGTCTTGAGCGTCTTTACCCGACGAACAGGTTCGACGGGAAGACATCTCAGGCTCGAATGCAGTTGGAAATCGAATGGCCCAAGATCGTGAAAGCCGCTGGCGAGGCTGACCCGCGTGAGTTTCTTGAAGCCAAAACCCGAGCGTATGTCGGGGCCACCGAGGAACGGTTCGTGAAGACGTTCAGCCGGTTCATCGGCGGGGAACTGTACGCACGCAACTGGGAGAAACCCAAACCGGAGACACCGAGTCCACGGCAACAGCCGGTCAAGTCACGCAGCCAGCAGAATCTCGAAGCGAACATGGCGAAAACTTGGCAGTACATGACCGAGGAGGAGCGTGCCCGATACTCGCAGGGAGGTCTCAATGCTCAGCAAGGGTGAGGCGGCGGCGTTGTTGTCGCTGATTAACGCGCATCACGGCAACGCGCAGTGGGATGATGTTCAGCTTGACGCTTTTTATTCGGAACTGCGTTCGGATATCACGGCGGTAGAGGCGCGTGAGGCCGTTCGACGCTTCTACGCGGACAACAGCACGGGTCGCTGGTGTGGTTCCGGCGACATCAACGGCATCGTCCGCAAGCTGCGCAACGGTGCGAAACCGTCCGAAGCGCAGATAGGCCTGGAGTGCGAACGTCTGGGACTAGTGGAAGATCAGGCGTGGTTGTATCGCCGGCAGCGCATGATGGGCCGTTCCCCGGACGAGTCTCGACAGGTGGCGTTGGCCGCGCGTGACCCGCTGCGCTTGCCGCCCGCGAAACCCAAGCGCCGGCGTGAGGGTGGTGGTTTCAATCCGGGTTTGGGCGTGGCGTTGGACGAGGTTCTGGCGACACGCCGTCCGGCTGAATCATGACCGGTTTGATGGCATAATTGGGAGTTGCTGACACGTCCGAGACCTTCAAAAAAACCGAAGGTCAAGGTCACTATTGTCTTTTTCCACTGAAACTACGAGGCTCTGCCGCTACCACGGTTGCTGGCGGGATATCGTCACCGACGCGCCGTCGCCGCTTATCGGACATGGCGTCGAACCGAATCTGAATCTCCTGTGCGACAAGCACGCCAGCCAGTTGACCGGCGACCTGCGATGGTTGGAACGCAGTCTGCCTGACCTGTGCGAGTATCGCATCAACCGCGCCTACGGGCACAAGAACGGTGGCGGCGGTCAATCCGGCACCGCTCCCGCACCGTTACGCGAGGCCCTGCATGATCTGCTGTACGCGGACGATGACCACGGTTATCCGGGTTTGCAGGGCACGTTGTACGAGTGGGTGCGCAGTCTGAAAATCAATCTGCCCGAG
>ENA-OWXB01000204-OWXB01000204.1-human-gut-metagenome-genome-assembly--contig:-NODE-204-length-22773-cov-4.7818_pt1 | contig 22773 bp, 24 predicted proteins | sample MGYA00249243_ERZ652053 | MGnify/ENA primary metagenome ERZ652053 (study PRJEB26925, sample SAMN05827240) | human gut metagenome | biome: ENVO:2100002; feature: ENVO:00000062; material: ENVO:00002003... | reverse complement strand
CAGCGCGGGAGATCGACTTCATCCGGCCCGATTTTCCGGAGGAAGGCGCCTGCGGGCGGTTCCGGCGACTGGCGCCCCGGTATGGCTTCATCCAGCGGTACCACCGGGAAAAGGAGTCCCTGACCGGTATCGCCTGTGAGCCGTGGCACTATCGGTATGTGGGGACGCCTCATGCCCTGCTGATGGAGCGGGAGGGCCTGTGCCTGGAGGAGTATCTGGACTGGGTGCAGACAGCGCCCAGGACGTGCCGCCTGGAACATGGGCGGAGCGCACGGGTGTTTTACATGCCCTGCGCCGGCGATGAGACGGAGCTCCGCTTGCCGGAGGGCTGCTGCCAGGTCTCCGGCGACAACCGGAACGGATTTGTCGTGACAGTTTGGGAGGTGTAGGTATGGCAGACGGACGCCGGGGCGCGGCGTTGGATCTCTTCCGTCTGGCGGCGGTGGTGCTGGTGGTGGCGAACCACACCTCCCCGCTGGTGTCTGTTTCCCCATTGTGGGACTTCTGGTTCACCCGGGTGCTGGCCCGGGTGGCGGTGCCGTTTTTCCTGATGGTCAGCGGCTATTTTCTGGCAAAGGACCAGTGGGGCAGGACCGGCGCCTTTCTGAAAAAGACCTGTCTGCTCTACGGGGCGGCGGTGCTGCTGTATCTGCCGTTGAACTGGTACAACGGCGGCTATGGGCCAGCGGAGTGGGTCAAAAAGCTCCTGCTGGATGGGACCTTCTATCACCTGTGGTATTTTCCAGGCGTGATTCTGGGTGTTCTAGTGGCCAGGGGGCTGCTCCGGCTGGGCCCCCGGACGGCGTTGACCGCGGCCGGGCTCCTTTACCTGGTGGGCCTGGGCGGAGACAGCTATTATGGACTGACCTGCCAGCTCCCGGCGCTGGAGGCGCTGTACGGGGAGATTTTCCAAATCTTTGCCTATACGCGGAACGGACTGTTTTTTACGCCGCTATTTTTGCTGCTGGGAGCCGCCGGTGTGCGGTGGAGCGTGAGGACCTCCGCTGCAGGCCTGTGCGCCGCCTTCGCGGCCATGACCGCAGAGGGGCTTTGGCTCCATGGGCTTCAGATCCAGCGGCACGACAGCATGTACATGCTGCTGCCGCTGGTGATGGTTTGCCTGTTTTCCCTTCTGCTGGGGCTGAATCGCGGAGAGAGGCGGAGCTGCCGCAAGCTCTCTTCACTGATCTATGTCCTGCACCCCTGGTGCATCGTGCTGGTCCGGGGCGGCGCGGAGGTGCTGGGCCTGGAAGGTCCGCTGGTGGAGAACAGCATGGGGCATTTCCTGGCCGTGCTGGCCTCCAGCGCGGCGGCGTCCTGGGTGCTGTGGCTGGCCTGGAGCAGACGGCCGCTGAAACGCTCCAATAAAGGATAAAAGGACAATATATTGTCGAACTTCGACAGTATATTGTCCTTTTTGGGCCTCTCAGGCGCCTTCGCGCTCCGCGTGAAGACGGCGGAGCTGCTGTTCAGCTGTCATCATACCCTGCTCGTACCGGTCGATTTTCTGATTCAGCAGGTCCAGAGAGGCCTGCATCTCCGCCATCCGGGACACCAGCTGGTCCCGCTGTTCTACCAGCAGGGCCTTGCGGGCGTCCAGGGTGGCGTCTCCCTGCTGGAACAGGTCCACATATTCGATCAGGGCTTCGATCTGCACCCCGGCGGCCCGCATGCACTTCATCAGCTGGATCCAGCCGCAGGACTCCTCCCCGTAGTCCCGCAGGCCGCCCCTGGTGCGAGGGACAGGCGGGATCAGGCCGATGCGCTCGTAGTAGCGAAGGGTGTCCGCTGAAATATCATACTTCCTGCTCACTTCGGCGATGGTCATGGCCGTGCTCCTCTCAGCGGGCGGCCTGGGCCGCGTCGTTCACACACCGCAGGGCGTTCAGGCTGCGGGGATAGCCGATGTAGGGCAGGCACTGGGAGATGACCTGGATCAGGAAGGCATTGTCGTTTCCAATCCTCAGATTGGCACCGGCGTGGCTGGTGAGCTGGGGTTCGCAGCCGCCCAGGGCGGCCAGGAAGCAGAAGGTGATCATTTCCCGCTGCTTATAGTCCAGCCCCCGCGGGTGTAGTAGTCGCCGAAGCAGTTGTCCGCCAGCCAGCGGTTGATGTGGCGGCTTTCCTCCGGGCCGCTGTTCTGAAAGCCCCGCATCCCCTCACCGAAGATATCCACCTGGGCCTGGTTGCCCGCGGCCAGCCGGGTCTCTGCCGTGGTGGTGGAGCCGGGCTCCAGCGGTAGGGCGACGCCCTGCTCCGTCAGCACCTGATTCGTCACGGAGAAAAAGGGGCGCACCCGGCCGATCCCCAGATAGGGCACGGATTGATAGAGAATCTCCTTTACCTGGACAGGGGTGATGCCGGCCCGCAGGGCGGCGGGCAGCAGCACGCGGTATTCCTCCACACCCTGGCAGCCCAGTAGGGCAGCGAGAATGGCCATCATCCTGGCGGCGTCATCCAGGTCCCCCTGGTTCACCACCTCGTCCAGGGCGAAATTGGCGAAGAGCTCCATAAACTCCGGATCCGTTTCCCACAGCGGGGAAGGAGGGCCAGGAAAGAAACGGGACAAATAGTCTTTGGCAGATGCGGAAAGCGCCATACTGAAAAGCCTCCTTTGCGCCTGCGGGGCGCTGTCTTTTGATGAGAACACTTTAGCACTTGGAGTCTACTCCAAGTCAAGTGCTTTTTCAAATACTCCGCAGGGGAATCAATCCTCAATATGATACAGAGAGGATATGACCAGCCAGAGCTGGGAGAAGGGGCGCATCAGGTTCCAGATGCCGGCGCCCTGGAAACCGTATTCCGCGATCAGGGACAGACGGGCGGAAAGACTGCGGGCGTCTTCAAACCAGACCTCGTGAATTGTGCCGTCTGCTGCGGTGTAGTGAAAGAAGGGGGCCTGGGCCGTCTCATCGTACTGGATGGCCACATCATGTTCAATGGCCAGCTCGATGGCCCGCTGATTGGAGATGGAGGGCGCCCGGGTGACGCCCTGGACAAAGGGCAGGGGCCAATCGTAGCCGTAGTTGGAAAGGCCCAAGAAGATCTTCTCCGGCGGCATCTCCGTCACGGCGTAGTCTAGCACGGTCCGGACGTTGGGCAGGGGGGATACCGCCATGGGCGGTCCTGCGGTGTAGCCCCACTCATAGGTCATCAGAAGCACGCCGTCCACAGCGGCACCCACAGCGGCATAGTCGTGCCCCTCGTACAGAAGTCCCGCCTGCCGGGCGGAGGTCTTGGGGGCCAGAGCGGCCCAGAGAAAGAAGCCCTGGGAGTTCAGGAGCCGCCGCAGGCGGGCGAGAAAGGCGGCGTAGGCCGCCGCCAGCTGGCCGGGGAGAAATTAAAAGTCCACATCCAGCCCGGCGTAGCCACGGCGGCGGAGTGTCTGCTGGACCTGATCCACCAGGCGGTCCTGGACGGCGCTGTCTGTCAGGACCAGGGTGGCCCGCTGGGTGTCGAACTGACCGGTTTCTGTCATGGTGGACAGATGCATCACCGGGCGGACGCCCCGCTGGCGGGCAGCGGAGAGGAGAGCGTCATCCTCCAGCTGGAGCAAATCGCCGTCGGCGGTGATCCCGTAGGTGAAAGGGGTCAGATAGGTGAGATAGGGAAGCTCCGCATCCAGAAGGGACATATCAATGTAGGGGTAGGCATAACCGTTGAAGGCGGCGGCGCCCAGGGGCTCGTCAAAGTAGGAGATCACCAGGACCTGTCCGGGCTGGAGGGCTGCTCCGCCGCCCAGAGGCCAGTTGTTCTGCCAGAGGCGGCGGACTGTGGTGCCGTATGCCTCCGCGATGGAAGCCAGGGTCTCCCCGGCCCGGACAGCGTGGACCTGGCGGGGAAAGCGGACCACCCGAGTTTGTCCCACCGCCAGGGCGCCGCTGGGGGGCACGGCGTTGTCCGCGGCCAGGCGGGCGGGATCGACGCCGTAGGATTCCGCGATGGAGCCGACCGTCTCGCCGGCTTGGACCACATGGATCGTCATGTTGGACATCACCTCCTTTGGAGACTATGCAGGCCGGGGTGGGGATATGCGGTGCCCACTGGAGGGAGTTGGAAAATATGACGGAAGAGACGGCTGCTTGACAGAGCACATTTGGAAGAATTGTGACGCTTTGTCAGAACGCCGAAATTTGATTCAGAGATTTGTGGATATTTTCCGGCGTGCCAGGAGGGTCAAAACCGCTGAAATAGTTGACAGAGACGTGGAGAATCGTTAAAATAATGTTAAAGCTTGTGCGTTTTTTAACGAAAAACGGGTAGACGATGACGTCCAACAAGCGTGTGCCATCCGCCATTGAGGGAGGAAACACACCACTTGCTGAGACGTCTCTTTTTGTATACAGCGCAAAGAGGGAGGCAAAGCGATGTTCCTGCTGTTTTTCCTGCTGTGGCTGTTGCTGTCCGGCGGGATCAGTGTCCATACCTGCCTGTGGGGCGTTGCAGTCTCGGCGCTGATCTCCTGGTTCTGCAAGCGGGTGCTGGGCTATCAGTGGCGGGTGTTCTGCGGCAGTCCTTCCAGAATCTGGGCCATGGCGCGGTCTTTTGCTCACCTGCTGGCGGAGATGCTGAAGGCCGGACTGGTAATCATGCGGATCATCTACACCCGCCCCAAGGGCATCGAGCCCAAGCTGGTGTGGTTCCACACCCCGCTGAAGACAGACCGCCGCAGGGCGATGCTGGCAGACTCGATCACGCTCACCGCGGGGACAATCACCGTGCGGGCCGAGGACGGCCGGATGCTGGTGCACACACTGGACACGCCGCTGGCAGAGGGGATTGAGGACAGTTCCTTCCAGCAGCGGCTGGAGAGGATGGAGGCGGCCCAATGGAACAAGTGAGGACCTGGGTGCTGACCGCGGGCGCCGTGGTGCTGGCGCTGCTGATCCTGGCGACGCTGGTGCGGGCGGTGCTGGGCCCCCGGTTTACGGACCGCATCGTGGCCGTGAATGTCATCAGTACGCTGGTGATCGCGGAGCTGGTGCTGCTCTCCGTCTGGCTGCGGGAGGACTTTCTGGTGGATGTGGCCCTGGTGTTCGCGCTGCTGAGCTTTCTGGCGGTGGTGGTGGTCTCCCGTCTGGTGGCGGCCCGGCGGCGGAAACGCCCGGAGCGGGAGAAGACGGGAGGAAACGCCCATGATCGATAATCTGGTGACCGCAGCCGGGCTGGCATGTTTCCTGTTCGGCCTGTTCGTGTTTTTCTCCGCTGTGCTGGGGCTGTTCCGGTTCGATTATGTGCTCAACCGGATGCACGCCGCCGCAGTGGGGGACTCCCTGGGTATCTTCTGCGTTCTGATCGGGCTGATGCTGCTGCACGGCTGGTCCCTGTCCGCCGCAAAGACGCTGCTGATCTTTGTGTTTTTATGGCTGACCAGTCCGGTGTGCAGCCATCTGGTCGCGGAGATGGAGGTATCCACAGTCCCGGATTTGGAAAAGGAATGCGAGGTGGAGGTACGATGATCGTTCTGGAATACATCCTGCTGGTCGGGGTGATCGTGTGTGCTATTGCAGCGCCGCTGTGCAAGCGGCTGCTGGCATCGGTAATCGTGTATATGGCGCTGTCCCTGATGATGGCGGTGCTGTGGAGCCTGCTCCAGAGCCCGGATCTGGCCATTACGGAGGCGGCTGTGGGCGCCGGTGTGACCAGCATCCTCTTTTTCCTGACGCTGAAGAAGATCCACGCGCTGAAGGGGACACGGGATGAGTAAAAAAGAGGAGCAGCCGGACCGGCTGAAACAGTTTATCTCCTGGGTGGACGGAGATCGGGAGCCCAAGGACCGGACACTGTTCGTCATGGAGCAGCGCCCCCACCGGGAATTCCGCCCGTCAGAGGAGGAGTTCGAGCGGCGGGAAAAGGACCGGCTGCGGAAGTTTTTCAACTGGTATCCCATCGCCGCGGCGGTGATCTGCGTGGCGCTGGGAATTATCCTGTTCACCACAGTGATGAACATGCCCGGATTCGGCCAGGAAGACAACCCCATCAACAACGAGGTGGCGGAGCGATATCTGGAGCACAGCGAAGAGGAGACGGGCTCTGAGAACGTGGTGACGGCCATGATTATCGGCTACCGCGGCTTCGATACTTTGGGGGAGAGCTGCGTGCTGTTTCTGGCGGTGTCGGCGGTGATGATCCTGCTGCTGCGGGACCGGAAGAACACCAGCGAGCATGAGCTCCAGCAGATGGAGCGGGAGGAGACCGCCGTGCAGGGCCGCTCTGACCTGATCCTCAAGCAGGTGGCCTGGGTGCTGCTTCCTTTTATTTTCCTTTTTGCCATCTATGTGCTGCTGAACGGCGAGACGTCGCCGGGCGGCGGGTTTTCCGGCGGGACTATCCTGGGGGCGGGACTGATCCTGTTTTCCGCTGCCTTTGGCCCCGGACACACGCGGGTGCTGATGAACCAGAGGCGGTACAGCGCGGTGCGGACCTTCGGTCTGCTGCTGTATGCTGTGCTGTACGGCGTTTACATCTTCATCGGGGCCAACGGCCTGCCCAATTACCTCACCGGGATGATCCTGCTGATCGACCTGGCGGTGGGGCTGGTGGTGGCCTGCACCGTATATGGATTCTACGCCCTGTTTTCCAGGGGAGAGATCTGAGAGGAGGCGGAGAAGAGAATGCTGGAGGAGATCATCCAGAACCGCTACGCGGTCACTGCCGTCATCCTGTTCGGCATCGGCTTCACGAATCTGATGCTGCAGCAGAATCTGCTGCGCAAGGTGATCGGATTCAACATCATGGACTCGGCCGTCTTCCTGCTGCTGGCCTCGCTGGGGTATATTGACGGGGGCGTCGCGCCCATCGTGGGGGACCGGGGCTTCGACCCGCTGTACATCAATCCGATTCCCAGCGGCCTGGTGCTGACCGGCATTGTGGTATCTGTGTCCATCACGGCGTTTTCCCTGGCGTTGATCCAGCGGATCTACCGCCGCTATGGCACCATTGAGATGCGGGAACTGCTGGAGCGGGCCAAGAAGGAGGACGACTGATGCGGCCGTTTGTGGAGAACTTTCCCTTCTTTTCGATTTTTCTGGCTATCCTGGCGGCCATCGTGACCGCGGCCATCCGCAGCGGGCGGATCAGCTACTGGATCACCATCGGAGTGTGCGCTGCATCCGCGCTGCTGAACGGCTGGGTACTGGAATACACCTATGCAGAGGGAGTGAGCTTCACCTACGCCATGGGGCGATTCCTGGCGCCGTACGGCAACGCCATCAACTGCGGGCCGCTTCAGGCACTGCTGGCCGCCGTGTTCTCCCTGGTGATGGCCCTTGCTCTGGCGGGCGGGCGGCGGGACCTATTTCAGGACATCCTGCCGGAGAAGCAGAAGTTTTACTTTGTTATGGTGAACATGCTGGAGGCGTCCCTGTTGGCACTGACCTACACCAACGACATGTTCACCGGGTATGTGTTCATCGAGACCAGCACCATCGCGGCCTGCGCGCTGGTGATGGCCAAGGACAACGGCCCCAATCTGATCGCCACCATCCGGTACCTGTTCATGAGCCTGGTGGGGTCCGGGCTGTTCCTGATCGGGCTGACCATTTTGAACAGCATCACCGGCTATCTGCTGATGCCCTCTCTGGCGGAGGCAGTGGCGGAGCTGCGGCTCTCGGAGAGCTACACGCTCCCGCTGACGGTGGCTGTAGGGCTGCTGGTGGCGGGGCTGGGCGTCAAGAGTGCCATGTTCCCCTTCCACCTGTGGCTGCCGGATGCCCACGGCGGCGCCACCACAGCATCCTCCGCCATCTTGTCCGGCTTGGTGCTGAAGGGGTACATCGTGCTGCTGCTGGTGATGATCCTGCGGGTTTTCTCCATGGAGCTGATGGTGGAGCTGGGAGTCACCGACGTGATCCTGGCCTTTGGGCTGCTGGGAATGATTCTGGGCTCTCTGGCTGCTATGCGGGAGAACCATATCAAGCGGATGCTGGCGTATTCCTCCGTGGCGCAGGTGGGGTATATCTTCATGGGTGTGGGCCTGGGGAGCATCGAGGGGCTGATCGCCTCCTGTTTCCATATCCTGGTCCATGCCTGCTGCAAGCCGCTGCTGTTTCTCTGCGCCGGCAGACTCTCCGCCGTCAGCGGCCACCACAAGAGCCTGAAGAACCTGCGGGGCAGCGCCTACCGGGACATTGGGGCGGGCTTGGGCTTCACTGTGGGGGCCCTGTCCATGATCGGCATCCCCCTGTTCGGCGGCTTTGTCTCCAAGCTCTACTTTGCCAGCGCGGCCGTGCCCACCGGTATGACGGCGATGATCCTGCTGACCATCGCCCTGTCCACGGTGCTGAACGCACTGTACTATGTTCCGGCGCTGCTGGCCATCTGGGTGAAGCCCCCGGCGGAGGATGAGGCGCTGGTCCTGGCCGACGTGCATCCGGGGGATCTGGCTGCGGACCGGGCCTTCACCGCGGCTGCCGCCATCCTGATCGTGGGAATTTTTGTGCTGGGCATTTTTTACCACCCGATCACAGACCTGATCGAGGCGGGTGTCCGGCTGATTTGAGACTTGTTGTTTGTGAGGGAGTGCGCCCATGCTGTTGCTGCTGCCTATTCTGGTGCCGCTGATCGGCGGGATCTTCGTATTCCGGCAGAAAAATGAGACTTACCGTGACTGGCTGGTGGTGACGCTGATCGTGATTACCGCCGTGATGGTGCTGGCTAACTGCACGATGCCCACCCAGCGGCTGTGGCTGCTGACCATCCAGGGGGACTTGGGCTTGGTGCTGAACAGCGACTGGCTGTCCAAGTTCTTCATGGTGCTGGCAGTGTGCATCTGGGCGCCGGTGGTGGTCTTTACAAAACCCTACATCCGCCATGCGGGGCAGGGCAACCAGTTCATGGGATTTTATACCATGACGCTGGGGGTACTGATGGGCCTTGCTCAGGCGGCCAACTTCGTGACCATGTATATGTTCTTCGAGATGATGTCCCTGATTACGGTGCCGCTGGTGCTGCACAATGCCACGCCAGCGGCCCGCCGGGCAGGCTTCAAATACTTGGGGTATTCCGTATTCGGCGCGGGCATGGCCCTGGCCGGCTACTTCTTTATCGCCTATTACTTGACGGTGCCGGATTTTCAGCCGGGTGGGGCCATCGATTTCTCCCGGGCTGCAGAGCACCAGCCGCTGCTGCTGGTGGCATACTGTCTGATGATCGTTGGCTTCGGGGCTAAGGCGGGCATGATGCCCATGCAGTCCTGGCTGCCTGCCGCCCATCCGGTGGCGCCGGCCCCAGCCTCAGCCGTGCTCTCCGGTGTCATTACCAAGGGTGGCGTGGTGGCTGTGATCCGGGTTACTTATTATATGTTTGGACCGGAGTTTCTGGCGGGCAGCTGGCCCCAGTATGTGCTGCTGACGCTGACGCTGGCCACGGTGTTCGTGGGGTCCATGTTGGCCTATCGGGAAAAGCAGCTGAAGCGGCGGCTGGCCTATTCCACGGTGAGCCAGGTGTCCTATGTGCTGTTCGGCCTGATGCTGCTGACGCCGGATGGCGTCCAGGCCTCTCTTCTGCAGATGGTCTTCCATGCCCTGGCCAAGGATACGCTCTTCCTGGCGGCGGGCGCCATCATCTTCTCCACCAACTGCACCCGGGTGGATCAACTGCGGGGCATCGGCCGGCGGATGCCGGTAACCATGTGGTGCTTCACCCTGGCGGCCCTCTCTTTGATCGGGATTCCGCCCATGGCGGGATTCGTGAGCAAGTGGTACCTGCTCACCGCCAGCCTGGAGGCACCGATCCAGGCCTTTGGCGTCGCAGGGCTGGTGGTGCTGGTGGTCTCCGCCCTGCTGACGGCGGGATACCTGCTGCCGGTGGTGACAGAGGGATTCTTCCCCGGCCGGGATTTTATTACGGAGCGGCGGGAAGTGGGAGTCCAGATGACATGGCCCATGATTGCCTTTGCCGCGGCTGTGGTGCTGATGGGTCTGCTGCCCGGCGGCCTGCTGCATTGGCTGGGTCTTCTGGCGGCCCGGCTGTTCCCCTGACAGTGGGGAAGCTTTGAGAAGGGAGGTACGTCTGTGCGCCAATTTCTGACATTGCCCATTCTGGTTCCCATCGTGCTGGGAATCGCGCTGCTGATCCTGCAGCCCAAGAGCCGGAGGGTGCGGAGCATCTATATCATGGCGGCATCCCTGGCGACGACAGCACTGTCTCTGGCCTGTATCGTGCTGACCTATCTCTATGGGAGCGGCTTTCTGGCCTGCATCATGGTGAGATTCAACGAGGCGTTCTCCATCTCCCTGCGGATCGACGGGGCGTCCATGGTCTATGGGGCCATCGTGTCCGTGCTGTGGCCGCTGGTGACGGCGTACTCGCTGGACTATATGTCCCACGAGGGGCATGAGAACCGGTTCTTCGCTTTTTGGCTGATGGCCTACGGTGTGGTGCTGGGTATCGCTTATTCCGAGGATTTTCTGACGCTGTATTTCTTCTATGAGGTCCTGACGCTGACCACGTTGCCTTTGGTGATGCACGCCATGGACGAGAAGGCCCGGTATGCCGGGCGGAAGTATCTGGTGTACTCCCTTTCCGGCGCGGCGTTTGCCTTTATCGGGATCGTCTTTCTGCTGAATTACGGCGTGGGACACCTGAACTTCACCTACGGCGGCATTCTGGATCAGAGTCTGGCGGCGGGAAACGAGCGGACGCTGGAGCTGGTGTTTGTGGCGGCCTTTTTCGGCTTCGGGGTGAAGGCGGCAGTATTTCCCTTCCACGGCTGGCTGCCGGACGCCTCGGTGGCACCTACGCCGGTGTCCGCACTGCTCCATGCGGTGGCGGTGGTCAAGGCCGGCGCCTTCGCAGTGCTGCGGCTGATTTACTACGGCTTCGGGGCGGATTTCCTGCGGGGAAGCTGGGCCCAGACGGTGGTGATGACGGCGGCTATCGTGACCATTGTTTACGGCTCCGCTCGGGCGCTGCGGACACCCCATCTGAAGCGGCGGCTGGCGTTTTCCACGGTGAGCAACCTTTCCTACATCCTCTTTGCCCTGACGTTGATGACCCCGGCAGGGATGGTGGGCGGCATGACCCACATGGTCTACCACGCATTCACCAAGATCACCATGTTCTGCTGCGCCGGCGCCATTATTCTCAAGAGCGGGAAGGAGTATATCTATGAGATGGAGGACTTCGGCCGGGCCATGCCGGTGGTGTTTGCCACATTCACCGTCTCCTCTTTTGCGCTGATCGGAATGCCGCCGTTGGGAGGCTTCGCAGGCAAGTGGATGATTGCGGAGGCGGCAGTGGCCTCGGTGAATCCGCTGGCCTACGCGGGCATCGCCGCGCTGATTCTGTCCACGCTGCTGACGACGCTGTACATGCTGACCATTGTGGTGCGGGCCTATTTCCCGGTGGGAGAGCTGGACCGGGCGGCACTGGCCCGGGTACACGACCCGGCCAGGACCATGTGGATCCCGCTGGTGCTGCTGACCGCCTCCGGTGTGATTCTGGCGCTGCTGTCCAACGAAGTGATCGGCTTTTTATGGAACGCGGTTCCGCGGAACTGGTAAGGGAGGGAGACGATGGGAAACATTCTGCTGCTGTTTCTGGTCCTGTTCCCCATGCTGCTCTCTGCCTGGGTGTTCCCGCTGCGGCGGCGGGACAGGAGATACCGGAATTGGCTGATCCAGATCATTCCCGCAGTGGAGCTGGCCGCTGCACTGCTGCTTCTGCTGTGGCCCGGGGCTGCCCTGGAGCTGCCGGGGGTCTTTGGCTTTGGCCTGCGGCTTCAGGCCGGGAGTCTGGGGAGCCTGCTGGCGCTGGTGAGCGCCTTCCTGTGGGCGGCCACCGGCCTCAACTGCCCCAGCTACTTTGCCGCCGCCGAGGGCTGCAATCGTTTCTACTTTTTCTGGCTGTTGACGCTGGGGGCTCTGATGGGGGTGTTTCTGGCAGCGGACCTGTTCACGCTGTTCGTGTTCTTTGAGATGATGTCCTTCACCTCCTATGTATGGGTGGTGCAAAACGAGACGGAGGAGGCCCGGCAGGCCGGACAGACGTATCTGGCTGTGGCCGTGATCGGCGGCATGGCGCTGCTGGCGGGCCTGCTGCTCCTCCAGCAGCTGCTGGGGACGCTGGAGTTTTCTGCTATGGCGGAGGCGGTATCCGCGCTGCCTGCGGAGAAGCGCGGGTCCCTGTACGTGGCCGGTGGATGCGCATTGGTGGGATTTGGCGCCAAGGCCGGGATGTTCCCCCTGCACATCTGGCTGCCAAAAGCCCATCCCGTGGCGCCGGCACCGGCGTCTGCCCTGCTGTCCGGCATCCTGACCAAGAGCGGTGTTTTCGGTGTGCTCATTCTCTGCCGGTATCTGTTCTGGACAGAGCTTCCCTGGAATACAGTGGTACTGGCCCTGGGCGTGGTGACCATGGTGCTGGGAGCTGTGCTGGCGCTGTTCTCCGTCGATCTGAAGCGGACGCTGGCCTGCTCCTCCATGTCCCAGATCGGCTTTATTCTGGTGGGCACAGCCATGCAGGGCTTCCTGAACGGCGAGAACGCCCTGGCGGCCTGGGGCACGGTGCTGCACATGCTGAACCACTCCCTCATCAAGCTGGTGTTGTTTGTGGCGGCAGGTGTGGTGGAGCTGGGAACTCACTAGCTGAATCTCAATGACATCCGGGGCTGGGGGCGGAACAAGCAGGTTTTGAAGGTCCTGTTCTTCGTGGGGGCGGCCTCCATTGCAGGCGTACCGGGTTTTTCCGGCTATGTGAGCAAGACCCTGCTCCATGAGAGCATCGTGGAGTACATCCATGTGCTGGAGCACGCGGGGGCCGCCGCAGGTTGGTTCACGACGGTGGAGTGGCTGTTTCTGCTCTCCGGCGGACTGACAGCGGCGTACATGACAAAGCTGTTCGTGGCGATTTTTGTCTCCAGCCGTGCTGTTGGCCAACGGCCGGCCTTGAAGGACTATATGTCCCCGGGCACCCATGCGGCGTTGAGTGTGGGCGCAGCCCTGCTGCTGGTGCTGGGCCTGACTCCGGGACTGACCATGGAGCCTCTGGCCCAATGGGCGGGGCGATTCCTGCGGGCAGATCCTGGTCACAGCGTCCATTATTTTGCCTGGGTCAACCTGAAGGGTGCATGCATCTCCCTAGCTATTGGCGCAGCAGTCTATCTCCTGGTGGTCCGAGGGCTGCTGATGCGGCGGGAGGCGGATGGCATGGTTTATCTGGACCGCTGGCCGGCCCGGCTGGATTTGGAGAATCTGGTATACCGCCCGCTGCTGTCGGCCCTGACCTTTGTGGGGGCCCTCTGCGCCCGGGTGGCCGCCTCCGTAGGCGACTGGCTGGTGCTGCTGGGGGAGCGGATCCTCTTTACCAAGGCCCCCGGCATCTTTGTGCCGAAGCGGGCCGAGAACTTCGGCACATACGGACGGAAACCCCTCCGTTTCCTAACGGAGGAGACCTTCTCCTTTGATCTCATGCTGGCAGGCGGAGGGCTGATCTTCCTGCTGCTGTATATGCTGCTGTGAGTCGACAACGGATACAGAAGAACGCGAAAGGCCAGGAATGCCGCTTATGCGGTGTTCCTGGCCCATCTTTATGGGAGGGAGAGAAGATTGTGGGTACGATCATAGCTGTCACGGCCGCGGCAGGCATGGGAGGGACCGGGCTGGGGGGCCTGGCCGCCTATCTGTTCCGCAGAGGTACGGACAGGACCGTGAGTGTGCTGCTGAGCTTTGCGGCGGGCATGATGCTTGCTGTGGTGTGTGCAGACCTGCTGACCGATGCCATTCAGGCGGGGCCAGGGCTCTCCGCGCTTCCTGCGGCATCTGCCAGCGTACTGGCGGGCTGCGGGGGGATCTGGCTCCTGGAGGAGCTGGTAAGCGGGCTGCAGGCAGGTGCGAAGCGGGGAGGGCTCTTTCTGGCAGGTGTGGTGATGGCAGCCGCTATTGCCCTGCACAACCTGCCAGAGGGGATGGTAATCGGAGCCTCCTACGCTGCGGATCTGGCCGAAGCGGGACAGGATGGGCGAATGATGGCACTGGTGATCGGGCTCCACAACATTCCAGAGGGAATGGCTGTTGCAGTTCCCCTGGCGGCAGGCGGTGCCAGCAGAGGACGGGCAGTCCTGACCACAGCGGCAGCCGGCGCGCCCACGGTGCTGGGGGCGGTTTTGGGCTTCTGTCTGGGAACGATGGGGCCGGGCCTGCAGATGCTCACACTGGGCGGAGCATCCGGGGCGATGCTGTACGTGGTATTCGGCGAACTGCTGCCGGAGTCCTTCCGCCTGTGCCGATCCCCAGCGCCCGTGATGGCGGCGGTGCTGGGGGTTCTAACAGGCATGGGCGTGGTTTTGGGATAAAAAGAACCCGTCCCGCCAAGTGGCGGGACGGGTTTGTTTCAAAAAATAGTTACAGCTTACAGCTTCTGGAGCCGGGCAGCGCGCTTCTTGCCGTACCAGACAATGATAGCAACGTAAGCCACAGCAGCGCAGACACCGATGATGTAGGCGGGCGTCCAGGGAATATGGAAGCCGATCTGTGCATTGGCAATGAAGGTCACTGTAACAAAGGTGTACCAAGCACCGGGAATCAGGGGGATCCACACCCACTTGGCCTTGCTGTTCTCGAACATCCATACGGAGATACCCAGGAATGCGAACAGGGACAGGGTCTGGTTGGACCATGCGAAGTAACGCCACAGCAGATTGAATCCATCGGGGCTGCTCTTCGCAAAGACCAGAATCACCGCCACCAGCGCGAAGATGATGGCGGACAGGCCCAAGCGCTTCGGCTTAGAGCTCTGATCGATGTGCAGAGAGTCAGAGATGGACAGGCGCAGAGAACGCAGCGCGGTATCGCCGGAGGTGATGGGCAGAACGATGACGCCCAGCAGGGCGATGATGCCGCCCACGGGGCCCAGCAGATCGCGGCAGATGATGCCGACAGTGCCGGTGGCCAGAGAGGCATTGACCTCCTGCAGACCCAGGTTGTACACGCCCATAGCGGCGGCGGCCCAGATCATGGCAATGAAGCCTTCCAGAATCATCATATTGTAGAAGGTCATGCGGCCCTGCTTCTCGCTCTTCATGGTGCGGGAGATGATAGCGGTCTGCGTGGAATGGAAGCCGGAGAGAATGCCGCAGGCCACAGTGATGAAGAACACAGGAATGAAGTGCTGCGCGGTGAAATACTCACCATAATTGAAGGTGGCGCTCTGCCAGTTGTCCCACAGGTTCAGCAGGGGATAGCCCTTGACGAACATGCCGATGAACACACCCACGGCAGACAGCAGCAGGATAGCACCGAAGATGGGATAGATGCGGCCGATGATGGCATCGATGGGGAACACGGTGGCGATCAGATAATAAACGAAGATGACACCGTAAATCACCCAGGTGGAGACAGAGGTGGCAGCACCGTCAAAACCAAACACCTGAGTGGCGGCGATGTCGCCGGGGGTGTAGATGAACACCGCGCCGACCAGCAGCAGCAGTACGCTCAGGAAAATCTGGTAAACAGTGAAAACACCCTTGTTGGAGTACTTGCGGACCATGTCCGGCATCTGGGTGCCGCCGTCGCGGAGGCAGATCATGCCGGAGAAATAGTCGTGCATAGCGCCGCCGATTACGTTGCCGATGGGGATGGTGATGAATGCGATGGGCCCGAACAGGATGCCCTGAATGGGTCCGATGATGGGGCCGGTGCCTGCGATATTCAGCAGGTTGATCAGACTGTTCTTCCATCCCCGCATGGGAACGTAGTCCACGCCGTCCTGCTTGGAATAAGCGGGCGTCTCCCGGTCATCGGGGCCGAAGACCTTTTCGCAGAACTTGCCATAGATGGCTGCGCCTACGAACAGAATCACCAGGCCGATGAGAAAGGTTGCCATAGAAAACACACACTCCTTTATGCCCAGTTTCCCGGACAGATTCTGGCTTTATCATAGCACTGAAGAAAGGAGTTGTAAATAATTTATTCATATTTATAAAGAATTTGTTAATATCGCAGAGAAAACAATTAAAAATTCGTTTACCTCACCTAACAAAGTTCCAAATTTTTTTAAGGACCGGATGTGAACACGAATATTTGTGCTGGACGGACCTGGAAATATGCGGGAGTTCAGGCAGTAAAAAACCCGTCCCGCCTTTTGGCGGGACGGGTTTGATTTTGGAAGACACTGCAGCTTACAGCTTCTGGAGCCGGGCAGCGCGCTTCTTGCCGTACCAGACAACGATGCCAACATAGGCCACAGCAGCGCAGACACCGATAATGTAAGCGGGCGTCCAGGGAATATGGAAGCCGATCTGCGCGTTGGCGATGTAGGTCACTGTGACGAAGGTGTACCAGGCAGCGGGGATCAGGGGGATCCACACCCACTTGGCCTTGCTGTTCTCGAACATCCACACAGAGATGCCAAGGAATGCGAACAGGGACAGGGTCTGGTTGGACCAAGCGAAGTAACGCCATAGGGTGTTGAAGCCGCTGGGGCTGCTCTTTGCGAAGACCAGGATCACAGCCACCAGCGCAAAGATGATGGCGGACAGGCCCAGGCGCTTGGCCTTGGAGCTCTGGTCGATGTGCAGGGACTCAGAAACAGACAGGCGCAGGGAGCGCAGCGCGGTATCGCCGGAGGTGATGGGCAGAACAATAACGCCCAGCAGAGCGATGATGCCGCCCACAGGCCCCAGGATATCCTTGCAGATCACGCCGATGGTGCCGGTAGCCAGAGAGGCATTGACCTCCTGCAGGCCCAGGTTGTACACACCCATGGCGGCGGCGGCCCAGATCATGGCGATGAAGCCCTCGAGGACCATCATATTGTAGAAGGTCATGCGGCCCTGCCGCTCGCTCTTCATGGTGCGGGAGATGATAGCGGTCTGCGTGGAGTGGAAGCCGGAGAGAATGCCGCAGGCCACGGTGATGAAGAAGATGGGGATGAAGTGGTTGGCGTCAAAGTACTGACCATAGCTGAAGGCCGCCTGCTCACCGGTGGCTGCATCAACAGCCCACGCGTCGAACGCGATGCCATGCCAGTCATCCCACAGGTTCAGCAGGGGATAGCCCTTGACGAACAGGCCGATGAACACACCCACGGCGGAGAACAGCAGGATGGCGCCGAAGATGGGATAAATGCGGCCGATGATGGCGTCGATGGGGAACACGGTGGCAATCAGATAGTAGACGAAGATAACACCGTAGATGATCCAGGTGGTGGGGTCATTCACCGCGCCGGAGAAGCCGAAGACCTGGGTGGCGGCGATGTCGCCGGGGGTATAGATGAACACCGCGCCGACCAGCAGCAGCAACACGCTCAGGAAGATGTTATAGACGGTGAAGACACCCTTGTTGGAGTATCTGCGGACCATGTCCGGCATCTGGGTGCCGCCGTCGCGGAGGCAGATCATGCCGGAGAAATAGTCGTGCATAGCGCCGCCGATTACGTTGCCGATGGGGATGGTGATGAATGCGATGGGCCCGAACAGGATGCCCTGAATGGGTCCGATGATGGGGCCGGTGCCTGCGATATTCAGCAGGTTGATCAGACTGTTCTTCCATCCCCGCATGGGAACGTAGTCCACGCCGTCCTGCTTGGAATAAGCGGGCGTCTCCCGGTCATCGGGGCCGAAGACCTTTTCGCAGAACTTGCCATAGATGGCTGCGCCTACGAACAAGACCACGAGGCCGATCAAGAAAGTTGCCATAAAAACACACACTCCTTTTCCTTAACCCGCGGCCAGGTCCTCGATTTGGACACGCGGGCTTCTGGCTATAAGCATAGCAGATTTTTGGCCGCATAAGCGTTAAAAAATAGTTCACGGAAATTAAGATGTCGCTAAGAAAACGACGGCCTTATCAAGAATGCGCTTACTTTTGGGGAGCGATGCATAAAAAGCGCATGAAGAAGCCCGGTTGGGAGCTCTTCATGCGCCTGTGCGGACGGCGGAGCGGATCAGCTGCCCTCCGCCATGCGGTAGCCGACGCCCATCTCTGTGAAGAGATACTCCGGCTCGGCGGGATTTTTTTCGATCTTCCGGCGGATGTTGGCCATGTTTACCCGGAGAATCTGGTTGTCGCCGCTGGCCCGGGGGCCCCACAGCTCCTTGATGATGAAATCATACGTCAGAACATTGCCAGCGTATTTGCCCAGCAGGGCCACGATGCGGAACTCGCTGAGGGTGAGGTGGACATTCTCACCGCGGACACGGACCTGGTGCTTATTGTAGTCGATGACCAGTTCTCCCACTGTATAGGTGCCGTTCCGGGCGATTTCGTCATTACCGGAGATGGTGCGGGTGTGGCGGATCGCGGTGCGGACCCGGGCCAGGAGTTCGTCCGTGCCGAAGGGCTTGGTGAGGTAGTCATCCGCCCCCAGATCCAATGCGGCGACCTTGTCCCGCTCATGGGAGCGGGCGGAGACCACCACCACCGGCAGGCTGGACCAGCTGCGCAGGCTGCGGAGGATGTCCAGACCATCCATGTCCGGCAGGCCGAGGTCCAGAATGACCAGGTCGGGACAGCGGGAGGAGATCATGGAAAGCGCCTCCTCGCCGGTCTGGGCCTGCATGGCTTCATAGCCGTTGTTGTTGAGGACCGTGGAAATGAAGTGCGAGATACTCTTCTCGTCCTCAATTACCAGAATTTTTTCACGAATCGTCATGATACTTCCTCCTTAGTGAGCGGCAGGCAGAAGGAAAATTCCGCCCCGGACTCCAGATTTTTTGCTTCCAATGTGCCGCCGTGGGCACGGATGATAGCCATGCAGACCGATAGGCCCAGCCCCATGTTCCGCTTTCCGTCGCCGGGGGACGAGTCCTCACAGCGAAGCGCACCGCTGAACAGGGTGTGCAGTTTCTGGGGGGGAATGCCCTGGCCGTTGTCCCGCACGTAAAAGCGGGCCCAGGGGCCATCCCGCTGCGCGGACAGGGCGATGTGCGTGGTGGTTCCGCCGTGGAACACGGCGTTCTCCATCAGATTGGACAGGACCTGCATGATGAGGATGGCGTCCATGGGGACCAGGAGCAGCTCGTCCGGCACGTGGACCTCCACGGACACGGCGGGAAACCGTTTTCGGAATTTGCGGACCGCCTCGTCCAGGACTTCCTCCGCAGCCTCCGGCTCCTTGGTGATTTTGGCCGATTCGTTGCCGATCCGGGTGATGGAGAGCAGATTTTCCACCACGCGGATGAGCCACTGGGCGTCATCCCGCACATCCACCAGAAGGGACTGCTGTTCGGCCGGGGAGAGGGCGGGATTTTCCAAAATGGCGGAGGTGGCACCCATGATAGAGGTCAGAGGGGTGCGAATGTCGTGGGAGACGGAGCGGAGCAGATCCGCCCGCATCTTCACCTTTTCGTTTTCCATCCGGAGGCGGTCCTGCTCCTTGGTCTTGGTGGTCAGGGTGCTGGTGACCAGCGAGACCACCAGAAAGGTGAACATTGTCAGCGGATAGCCGGAAATGGTGAAGTTAAACGCCATATAGGGATATGTAAACACATAGTTGACGCCGATGACACCCAGCACCGCCGCAATCAGCCCGAAGAGATATCCGCTGGTGAAGCGGGAGATCAGGAGCACGGCCAGCACATAGACCGGAGAGGCAAAGCCGTCGATGGTGTCCGCCGTCTGGTGCAGAAGGGCGCAGGCCCCCGTGGCGCATAGAAGAATGGCGGCGGAGACCAGAAGGTCGCGCCAGGAGAAGGAAAAGGTACGCTTCAAACTGGAACGGGTGATCTTCACAGCAGGTCCTCCTTACATCTGTGGGGCTTGAAACATTATTATAGCAGAAAGAGGTGTTAAGATTCCACTAAAAAACGTTAAAGAACATAGGCGGGAAACCTGTGGATTTTTGCATACGTTTAACAAGCCCCAAATGGACCTTGTCAGCGGTTGAACGACGGAATGCGTATAATAATGGATGGCAGGGAGCTGCCGAAAAACAAAAGGAGTGTGTATCAGTATGGAGGAAAGACTCAAAACATATCTGCGGCCGGGAGAGCAGGTCCGCTGGCAGGGCCGTCCCGCCCCGTTTTCGCTTCTGGAGGCAGAGGCAAAAAAGCAGATCCTGCTGAAGTGGGGACTGACGGTGGCACTGGGCGGCGGGCTGCTGGCCGTGTATCTTTCCGGGACCGAGGCGCCCAGTATGGGATTTATCGGCCTGGTGCTACTGGTGGCTGCGGTGATTCTGATCTCGCCCGTGGCGGAGCGCCGGAACCTCATGGGGGAGCAGTATTGGATCACCAACCAGCGGGCCATTCTGATGACCCGGGACAAAACGTTTTTCTACATGGAACTGTCTGACATCGACGATCTTCAGGTAGTGGGTGGAACCACAAAGGGAAAGAGCTTGGTTCTGGGCAGATGCCTGTTTGAGGAGGCCAAGAAGCTGCTCCGCTGGCGGGCCTGCCATCCCAAGGTCGACGTCCAGAGCCATGACGAGACGGACCGGGCCCTGGGGATGATTTTCTATGGCGTCCAGGGAGCCGAAGCGGCGGCGGAGCTGCTGCGGCAGGGCAGAGACGGCGAGGCAGCCTGACCGGCTCCAACCGGCGGCTCACCCAGCCATACAATTGAATCTGGAGCGCAACACGCTGTACCGCGGGGATCTCCTGCCCGCGGTACAGCGTTTTTTTATTATTAAGTCAAAAGAGATGCCCGGCGGCGTGCAACTTTTGGCCGGAAGGCGGTTATTATCGAACGACTGAGAAAGGAGGTACGCGTCCTTGGAGAAATTGAAGGGGCAGGCCGAAGCATTCTGCCGGAAGTATCTCCAGTGCATGGACCCGGACCAGGCAGCGGCAATGGCTGGCTGCGCCGATGGATACGCCGTGCTGGAGACGAAGATGGTGCGCAGGCGGCTGGAGCGGATGCGGGAGGCAGCGGCTGGGCAGGTGCACCGGGAGGACGTGGTACGGCGTCTGGCCCAGCTGGCTTTCGGCCGGGTGAATGATGCGGCGCGGCTGGCCCTGCACAGCGAAGAGGCGGATTTGGAGACGCTGGATCTGTCTGCCGTGGCGGAGCTGAAGGTGACGGACAAGGGCGGCGTGGAAGTGAAGCTTATTGACCGCATCCGGGCTCTGGAGGCTCTGTACGGACTCCTGAGCGAGGAAAAGGCGGAGGGGGCCGGAGAGCTGTACCGGGTGCTGACGGAAGCTGCCGGGGAGGAAGGAGGGTGGGACGACGGCTGAGATCATGCGGTTTTCCCAAAAGCAGCGAAGGGTGCTGACCTGGTGGTGCCGCCCGGGAGATTGGGAGGCCATCATCTGCGACGGGGCCGTCCGCAGCGGCAAGACCTTCTCCATGGGGCTCTCCTTCTTCCTCTGGGCCATGGCCAGGTTCAACGGACGGCAGCTGGGACTGTGCGGAAAGACCATCACCTCCCTGCGGCGGAACCTGCTGGCGGAGCTGGTGCCCTATCTGCGGCGGCTGGGCTTCGACTGCTGGGAGCGGCGGTCGGAGAACCTGCTGACCGTGCGGCTGGGGGGCCATGAAAACCGTTTCCTGCTCTTTGGCGGGCGGGACGAGTCCAGCGCGGCGCTGATCCAGGGCAGCACCCTGGCGGGGGTGCTGCTGGACGAGGCGGCCCTGATGCCCCGGAGCTTTGTGGAGCAGGCCGTCGCCCGGTGCAGCGTGGCGGGGAGCCGCCTGTGGTTCAACTGCAATCCGGAGAACCCTCAGCACTGGTTTTACCGAGAGTGGATTTTGAGGGCGCGGGAACGGCGGGCCCTGTACCTTCATTTCACCATGGAGGACAACCCCGCCCTGTCGCCCCGGATCCGGGCCCGCTATCGCAGCGCCTACTCCGGCGTTTTTTACCGGCGATTCGTGCTGGGGGAGTGGACAGCCGCCCAGGGGCGGGTGTACGACTTCTTCGACCGGGACCGGGACAGCGTGCCTGTGCCGGAGGGAGATTTTCAGGAGTGGCGGATTTCTGTGGATTACGGCACCGCCAACCCGGCCTCCTTCGGCCTGTGGGGCCGGCAGGGAGAGATCTGGTACCGGGTGGGGGAGTTCTACTACGACTCCCGCCGGGAGGGACGGCAGAAGACCGACGCAGAGTATGTCCGGGACCTGCGGGAGCTGGCGGAGGGCAGGGAGATCACAAGGGTGATCGTGGCCCAGTCGGCGGCAAGCTTCATCGAGGCGCTGCGGCGGGAGGGATTCCGGGTGGTCCGGGCGGACAACGATGTGGCCGACGGCATCCGGGTGACGGCGGACCTGCTGAAGCGGCGGCGGATCGTGATCTGCGGTGCCTGCGCCGACTGCCTGCGGGAGATGGAAACGTACTGCTGGGACGACAAGGGGCGGCGGGACGCTCCGAAAAAGGAGCAGGACCACGCCATGGACGATCTGCGGTACTTCGCCATGGATCTGGCGGCGGAAGAGCAGAATGGCTTTGCGGCCACCTGGGTGGAGAGACGGGCCTGAGGGACCGCGGTAAGGAATGGACGGGAGGTTTGGAAGTTGAAGTGGTTTCGGAAACAGACGGCGCCGGCGGGAGCGTCGGTCCAGCTGCGGGAGGCGGGACACCACCCATTTGGACTGCTGGGGCAGTATGTGCCCATGCGCAGTGGGGAGATCCGGCTGTACCGGGCAGTACGGGAGGCGGTGCCGGTGGTGGACGCCGCCATCTACAAGCTGATCCGGATGGTGGGCGGTGTGACGGCGGCCTGTTCCGACCCGGCGGCAGAGCGGGGGCTGGGGGAATTCCTCCGCACGGTCCCGGCCGGACGGGGGCAGTATGGGGTCAATGCCTTTCTGGAGGGCTACCTGGACGCTCTGCTGACCTGCGGGCGGCCATCGGGGAGATCGTGCCCGCAGCAGGGAACCGGGAGATTGCGGC
>ENA-OWXB01000189-OWXB01000189.1-human-gut-metagenome-genome-assembly--contig:-NODE-189-length-25377-cov-6.33062_pt1 | contig 25377 bp, 21 predicted proteins | sample MGYA00249243_ERZ652053 | MGnify/ENA primary metagenome ERZ652053 (study PRJEB26925, sample SAMN05827240) | human gut metagenome | biome: ENVO:2100002; feature: ENVO:00000062; material: ENVO:00002003... | reverse complement strand
CTCTCGGCAGAGCCTGTGGGAGACCCGGTGTTCCGGGATGCCGCCCTGCTCTCTGCCGGCGCGCTGGACCAGCTGTATCTGGCGGTGCGCCTGGCCATCTGTGAGCTGGTGCTGCCGCCGGAGAAGCAGGTGCCCATCGTGCTGGACGACGCCCTGGCCAATTTTGACGACAGCCGCTGCGCTGCGGCCCTGCAGTTTTTGAAAGAGGCCGCCGGAAACCGGCAGATCCTGCTCTTCACCTGCCACAGCCGGGAGGGGGAATTTTTTGCCGGAGACAGGGAAGTTTTCGTCCAGCGGTTGACGGATGCGGCGGTAGAGGTATAAGATATGGAATGCTCCCCGTTCCCCGCAGCGGCGGGGCCGGGAGCTTGGGTTTATCAATTACGCGAAAGCGAAAAAAGGAGATATCCATACTATGAGCGAATGCACCCACGACTGCTCCACCTGCGGCGAGAGCTGCAGCGAGCGGCAGGAACCCCAGTCCCTGCTGAAGGAGCACCATCCCGAAGCCCACATCGGTAAGGTGTTCGGCATCGTGTCCGGCAAGGGCGGCGTCGGAAAGTCCATGGTCACCAGCCAGCTGGCGGTCACCATGCGCCGCCGGGGCCATCAGGTCGGCATTCTGGATGCCGACGTCACCGGTCCCTCTATCCCTAAGGCCTTCGGCATCCACGGCCAGGCCACAGGCAGCGAGGCGGGCCTGTATCCCATGGTGTCCAAAACCGGCATTCAGGTGATGAGCACCAACCTGCTGCTGCCCAACGAGACGGACCCGGTCATCTGGCGTGGCCCGGTCATCTCCGGTGTGGTCCAGCAATTCTGGACCGACGTGTTGTGGAACTGCGACTACCTGTTCGTGGATATGCCGCCGGGAACCGGCGATGTGTCCCTCAGCGTGTTCCAGTCCATTCCCCTGGACGGCATCGTGATCGTGGCCTCTCCCCAGGAGCTGGTGAGCATGGTGGTGGAGAAAGCCGTGAAGATGGCGGAGATGATGGAGGTCCCCATCGTGGGCCTGGTGGAGAACATGAGCTATGTCACCTGTCCGGACTGCGGGAAGCAGATCCATCTCTTCGGCCAGGGCAAAACTGCCGAAGCTGCGGAGCGCCACCATCTGCCCGTGCTGGCGGAGATGCCCATCGACCCGGCCCTGGCCGCCCTTACCGACGCCGGAGACATCGAGTCCTTCCAGGGCAGCTGGCTGGAGGCTGCCGCCGACAAGCTGGAGGGGAAATAATGCCCAACGCCGCGCCGTGTCCTTCCACGGCGCGGCGTTTGCCGCGTTTTGTCCGTCCTATGCAAATCCACCGGAGGAAGCACCTTCTTTTTGTGGGCAAAAACAGTTGCAAAATCCGGCAGGATTCGAGATAATAGAAAAAGATCAAATTTGGCATAAAACCATGCAAAATACAGACAGATCGAGGGGGAATCACCCATGCAGGAACTGAAAGACCGCATCGTGAAAGAGGGCAAGGTGCTGCCCGGCAACATCATCAAGGTGGATGGTTTTCTGAACCACCGCATCGACACAGAGCTGATGGACCATATCGCAGAGGAGTTCGGCAAACACTTCAATATGGACGAGGTCACCATGATCCTCACCGCCGAGGCCAGCGGCATCGCCCTGTCCGCCATCGTGGCCCACCACTTCCACAAGCCCATGATCTTCGCCAAGAAGGCCAAGAGCGACAACATCGAGGGCGGCCTGTACCAGAGCGACATCTTCTCCTACACCTATAAGAAAAAGGTGACGCTGCTGGTGTCCAAGGAGTGGCTCTCCGCCGACGACAAGGTCCTGATTATCGACGACTTCATGGCCAACGGCGAAGCCATGCGGGGCCTGTGCGACATCGTCAACGCCGCCGGTGCCACGCTGGTGGGCATCGGCTGCGCGGTAGAGAAGGGATTCCAGGGCGGCGGCGACCGGCTGCGGGCCGCGGGTGTGAACCTGAAGTCCCTGGCCATCATCGAGTCCGCCGAGCCCGGCAACATCGTCTTCCGGGGCGAGGACTGATCCTCTGCATTTTCCGCGGCACTCTGTAAGATTCGTCTCTTTTTTCCGTCTGATAGGATAGCAGAACGATCGTTCCCTATCTTCCGGCGCATCAGAAAAAGGAGGACTTTTCCATGAAACGGACCCCACTGTTTCTGGTACTGCTGACCCTGGCCCTATCGCTGCTCCCCAGCTGTACGCCGCCGGGAGGCGGAGCCGACGCAAAGCCGGTCATCTACCTCTATCCGGAGGCGGAGACCGATGTCACCGTTACCCTGGACTATGACGGGGAACTGACCTGTGTTTATCCCGTCATGAATGGAAATTCCTGGACGGTCACTGCCAGCCCCGACGGGACGCTGACGGACGCGGTCGGTCAGACCTACAATTACCTCTACTGGGAGGGCGTCAGCCGGACGGAATATGACTTCTCCCAGGGCTTCTGTGTACCAGGCAGGGACACCGCCGCCTTTTTGGAGGACACCCTGGCCACTCTGGGTCTGAACCGCCGGGAGGCCAACGAGTTTATTGTCTACTGGCTGCCCCACATGGAGGGGAACGCCTATAATCTGATCGCCTTCCAGACAAGTTCCTACACGGACCATGCCCGGCTCACGGCAGACCCGGCGCCGGACACGGTGCTGCGGGTCTTCATGGCCTGGAAGCCGCTGGACCGCTCCGTGGAGCTTCCGCCCCAGACGCTGGCCGCCCCGGTGCGTACCGGCTTCACCCTGGTGGAGTGGGGCGGCACAGAGATCTCATAAACCGAATTTACACAAAGGAGGAATTCCCTTGTCTCACCAGACTGTCATCGTGCTGGACTTCGGCGGACAGTACAATCAGCTCATCGCCCGCCGGGTCCGGGAGTGCGGCGTCTACTGCGAGGTAAAGCCCTACACCACCCCGCTGGCGGACATCCGCGCCATGAATCCCATCGGCATCATCTTCACCGGCGGCCCCAACAGCGTGTATGATCCCAAGTCCCCCCAGGTGGACCCGGCCATCTTCACCTGGGGCGTGCCCATCCTGGGCATCTGCTACGGCTGCCAGCTGATGGCCCATAATCTGGGCGGCCGGGTTACCGAGGCCCAGGACGACTCCGCCCGGGAGTACGGCAAGACCGAGACGTATTTCGATTCGGCCTGCAAGCTCTTCAAGGGCCTTCCCGCCCAGGGCATCACCTGGATGAGTCACGGGGACTACATGGAGAAGGTGCCGGAGGGCTTCGCTCTGGTGGCCCACTCCGACGCCTGCCCCAATGTGGCCATCTGCGATGAGAGCCGCGGCTTCTACGGCGTCCAGTACCACCCGGAGGTCAATCATACGGAGCATGGCACCGACATGATCCGCAACTTCCTGTATGAGGTCTGCGGCGCAGCGGGCGACTGGACCATGGGCGACTACAAGGAGACTGCCATCCGCCAGATCCGGGAGAAGGTGGGGGACGGCAAGGTGCTGCTGGCCCTGTCCGGCGGCGTGGACTCCTCCGTGGCGGCAGCCCTGGTAGCCGAGGCCGTAGGCAGCCAGCTGACCTGCGTGTTTGTGGACCACGGCCTCATGCGCCTGAACGAGGGCGACGAGGTGGAGGAGGCCTTCAAAAAGTGGGACATCAACTTCGTCCGGGCCAACGCGGAGGAGCTGTTCCTCTCCAAACTCTCCGGCGTCAGCGAGCCGGAGCGCAAGCGGAAGATCATCGGGGAGGAATTCATCCGTGTCTTTGAGGCGGAGGCCAAAAAGATCGGCCAGGTGGATTACCTGGTCCAGGGCACCATCTATCCCGATGTGATCGAGTCCGGCACCGGCGACGCCGCCGTCATCAAGAGCCACCACAACGTGGGCGGCCTGCCGGACTATGTGGACTTCAAGGAGATCATCGAACCCCTGCGGATGCTCTTCAAGGACGAGGTCCGTCAGCTTGGTCGGGAGCTGGGCCTGCCGGAGTATCTGGTCATGCGCCAGCCTTTCCCGGGCCCGGGCCTTGCCATCCGGGTCATCGGCGAGGTGACGAAGGACAAGCTGGACACTCTGCGCCTGGCAGACTTCATTTTCCGGGACGAGATCGCTAAGGCCCATCTGGAGGGCACCATGAACCAGTATTTCGCGGTGCTCACCAACATGCGTTCCGTGGGCGTTATGGGTGACGGCCGGACCTATGACTACACTCTGGCTCTCCGCTCTGTCACCACCACAGACTTCATGACCGCCGACTGGACCCGTATTCCCTACGAGGTGCTGGACCGGATCAGCGTGCGGATTGTCAACGAAGTGCCCCATATCAACCGGATTGTGTACGATATCACGTCCAAGCCGCCCGCTACGATCGAGTGGGAATGACGGTCAAAAGCTCCAGAGCCTGCGCTTGGGCCCTGGAGCTTTTTTGATTCTTAAAATCGGAACAGGAGGGATCACATGGATCAGGCAGGCGTCGCGCTATACCACCGTGTTATGCGGTGGGAAAATTTTGAGAAGGCGGCAAAGGATCTTGTATCCTTGGTATACGTCGCGGAAAAGAAGGAGCCGGGAAAGCCGAGAATCCTGTACCTTGACATTGACGGACACCGCAATGCGCAGGGCAGGTTTGACGCGGATATGCGGAGCTCCAAAAGGGATTCGGATTGAGATTTTTGCTTCCGTTTCTTACGGAAGTTCATTTCCCACTGATTTCTGACAGGAACAAGAACCCACAGCGGAATGATGTGCCCGAACGGCTGGAAATTTCCCACGCCAGAAATGAGAAGGACCACAGCCTAGACGCCCCGTATGTGGAGAATTTCAGCCACACCGAATATCAGTCCGAGGCGACTGTATACGCCTATCTCAAACAGGTCTCGGATTTTTTGAAGCGCTACCAGGAGCTGGACGCAGAGTATGCGCTGCTGCCCCCAGAGCCCTATGACCCGCAAAACTATCTGCTCCAGTGGCGTCTTCACATGCGCGAGCTGATCAACGAGCTCTTCAACATGTTTGTGGGCGGGAATCTGTTTTCCGCAGCGGCGATGACGCGGACTCTGATGGAGTGCTGTGTCTACGGGAAGGTGCTGAAGCAGGAAAAGAGCGCCCGCCTTTTGGAAGACTGGTTTCTCTGCGGGATGATCCGCAGCCTCCCCGGCTAGGATGGGGCGCTGCGGCAGGCAAAACTCAAAACTGTGTATGCACTTTGCAGCGCATGGAACCGAGAGCCGGAGGAAACAATCCGGCGGTTCAAAAAGGGCAACGAAAACGAGTGGCTGGTTTCCGTGATCCCGGGCAAAGGCCGGATCTACTTCTCCCATGTTTGTGAATACATGCAGGAAACAGAGCTCTATCAGACGTATCAATGGGCCTGCGCGTTTGTCCACGGGCAGGATATCCGCTCCAAAATACATCCCTTTACATTTTACGACTCCACCTATCATCTGCTCACTGTGATGATGTCTTATATCTTCAGGGCGATCCGCCTGTACCCTGTCTCTGAGGAGCTGGAGGCGGAGATGCAGAAGCTCGAACGGGACCTGGCTGCTCTTTGGGGAACCACCAGCTGGGACAAAAACGCATGACGGGCTTACGAGGCGGCTGTACAGGTTGCCGCGGCGCTGATAATGCCCTGCCAAAAGCATCCAAAATTCAAAAAGAGAGACATCTGCTTTCCGCAGATGTCTCTCTTTTGAGAAGGGACGGTCAAAATCGATATTTTAAAATCTCGAAAAGGTATAGGAGCCCCACCCCACCGGCCTTCTGGCCGGCGGCGCATTTGCGCCGCACGGGCGCTTTGCCGCAGGCAAAACCTCGGCGCAGGCGGAATTCACTTCCGCCGAGCATTTGAATCACCGAAGGGCGGAGGCCGCCTTCGGCTGCCGAAGCCCAAAGAGAAAGGACTTCCGGATAGGAAGCCCTTTCTCTTTGGCAAGGGGTAACAATCCGAATTCTCTCAGGTCGTTTGCGATTTTACTTGAGAAGCACCCAACCGGCCTTCTGGCCGGTGTCGCCTTTGCGCCGTACAAGCGTTTTGCTGCAGGGCGAATTCACTTCGCCCGAACATTTCAATCACCGAAGGGTGGAGCGACCAACGGGAGCGAAGCCCAAAGGAAAATGCGACTTGTTTCGACAAGTCGCATTTTCCTTTTTGATAAAAAAGATGCAGGCCCCAGCAACCGATCGCAGGCTGTCTGTAAAAGGGGGGCGTGTATCAGATCGTTGCAGAGGATATGTTTTTTACCTCTGCAACCCCTGGCATTTGCAATAATTCAAAAAACTCATTGATCACTTTATGTTGTTGTATGGGATACTTCGTTCCAGTTCTTTGTTTGCAAAATGTGAACGTAATTGCTCCCTTTGCACGAGATATTGCGACAAAGAACGCACACCGTTCCTCCTCAGGCCGATTCCTGAAGTTCCAAAATGCTGAGTCTTCTAATCCAATAAAATATACAGCTGAGTATTCCAGGCCTTTGCTTTTATGGATCGTCATGATAGGAATAGAGTGTTTACCACAGAAATTTTCAATCGCTAAATCCCAATCGCTGTTCGTTTCCATATATTCTGAGAAAAAGAGCCCTTCAAATTTGTTGAGCAAATTTCCTAAATAGTTGCCTTGCTTATAGCCTGGGAATTTTGCCTTTATATTCTCGACTCCGCAAAATTCAACCATTGTTTTCACAATAGTGTGCCACTCTTTTTCGTCGAATCCTTGCCGAATCTTCTGCTTTATATCGTTTGCCAAAGCAACCAGCCTTCTCTGCATTTCGTCATATGCGTCATATGACTGAGTTCCATTGATCCTCCAAAGTTCCGCCAATGTCTCTTCTACAAAACTCCACTCCTTAGGACGCTTTCTGTTATTCGTACATACCATAAACTTGATGAGCATATCTATGACAGGTTCTTTGATCAAGTCCTGATACTCCGTTTCAATGCGCGCCCTTACGCCATATTTTGCTAACTCTGCAATGATTGCGGGAGTATAGTTCTGAGGCGTCTGTTTGCAAAGGATACAAATATCTTTCGGCTCCACTCCCTTGGAGATTTTTGAGAAAATGTCTTCTGCGATGGCAGTGGCCTCATCCCTCTCATCATCTGCAATCATAAGTGTGATCTCTCCGTCTGATACATTCCATTTGTCTGATACGCGGACATCTGTCACGGATTCATTCAACGAAGAATACATTGCCTTTTGAAGTTCAACTAGTCTGGGTGCTGAGCGATGATTCATGATCAGGCGTACGCATTGAGGTTTTAGATCTTCATCAAGATCACGAAAGATTGTCTTGACCGCACCTGCCCATACCATGATCCTCTGTTTGTTATCTCCTACAGCTGTGATCTTAGTGTCAGAGCCCCAAAAGCATTCTTTTATGAACGCATATTGCATACCGGTTGTATCCTGAAATTCATCCAGAAAAACATAGGAATACGTGATCTGTAACGCGCGCTTGATATACGGGTTTGTTTTAATGATGTGCATGGCAAGCATCATGATCATTTTAAATGTCAGCGTTGCCTTGTTCCCGTTAAAGCCCTTCAGCAGCAGGGGCCACACTCTATGCCCTACCGCAGCCTCTGTTAACGGCAGACTTACCTTCGACAGCAATACATCATACTTAGCTTTCAGTTTTGATGGTGATAGACCCTCCGGATTATGATATCCAATTGTCCTGAACGCGATATCGATCGTTTCTGAGTCATCGACCAAATAATCTGGAGCCGGCCGCAGTTCATCAGGCAGTGCATACAAAAAATGATCCAGGATGCTTTTTGCGAACGCATCGTATGTCATTGATACGAATCTGCCCCGTATATCCTTACCACATCGCTGTTCCACACGCTCTCTTAAATTCTGTGCAGCATCTGTCTTAAAACTGATCGCCAGTATTTTTTGCGGTTCTCTGCACCGATCGGTTTGAAATAAGAAAGCCGCCTTTTGTGCCAGCAACTCCGTTTTTCCCGCGCCAGGTCCCGCGATGACCAGTACATGTTCATTGCTGCAACGGACAGCAGTATTTGCAGCCTCTTCCAACATAATCCCATCGCAGGGTACCCATTTGTCAGGATGCACCACTTTCATTCTGATCCCCTTTCAGGATGCGCACGGCTGCATTCATCAACCGCTGCAGCACTGGCGGGACATCCTTTTTTAGCTTTTCGTCATCCAACTGAGACAGTACCGCTATATGTGTAGAAGGCTTCCCTCTGTTCAAGAAGAAATATGTGTACCATATCATAAGTTTTTGCTGCTCCAAAGAGTATGTACGCCCATCGCCCCCGTTTTTCTTCAGGGCATTTCTCGTATCCTGTTGAATTCTCTTTTCATATTCTAGGCAGATTAGCCCGCCACTTTCAATGGCTGTAACAGGGATTCGCTTGTCCTCTCCATTCTGGAGCATAACGATACGAGGTCCTTCTTCCTCATCCAGAGTGTTTTTATACTCTGAGGCCATTTGTTCAAGCATCATAAAATCAATGTCCAGCGGTGCAGAGAAGAAAACGTTGTATTGTTCCAACCGATTGCTCCAACCTTGCATCACTGTGGTATTCTCTACATTCCACGCAGACATCTGTTCAAGCTCTGCATCTGTCATAATCCCACGATCCGTCTTGAGCAATTCATCCCTATCATATCCATATGCGATGAGCTGTTTCAGTACATATTTGATGCGCGCCCAGCCACCGCCTTCTCTTTCCCGATCCAGATCAAGCAGAGTCATGTGCGGAATTTGCAAGTCATGCAACAGTCGCCAGAAATGGTTGACGTGCCGTCCTCCCAGCGGAACGATCGATATTCCGCTGGTATCTACGCTTCCGTTTATGGCTTCCCAATATCTTGGGAGGATGATCTCTTCACTGTCTCCTTCTCCCAAAATAACAAGCTTGGCAAAATAAAGTTCTGGATAGGCCCGGACGGCTTCCTTGACATATTTATACTGAGACTGCAGTTTTTCTTTGTCCGGCAAAGTGATCTGTTTTACCTTTGAGGCCAGCGATTCGTTGTCCAATCTGAAATACCTGAGTGTTTCGGGATCGATTCGTTTAACGATCGCTGGAGCATGAGACGTCATGATCGCTTGTGCATTGCCTTTCCGCGCAATATCCTGCAGGTTTCTTACTAATTTACCCAAAAGATGTGGTGCGATGTGGTTTTCAGGTTCTTCAAGCGCCACAATGGTTAAAACAGGCGGAGTTTTGCTAAAAGAAGTGTGCTCAGGGTCTGTTTCCTTTTCCTGTTGTATCTGATGCTCAACATCTAATATGCTGTCCACCAGAGATATGTAAAACAAAGAGCGGAGTCCATCTCCCATCTGGTCTATGGTATACGCTTTTCCAGTAACTGTAGGTTCAAAAACAACCTCTGTTTTTCTGATTGAGGTTTCAATATCACTGCTATTGAACCTCAAACTGGCCGTTGAATATCGCTCATCAGAATCATAGTTTTTCCATCGTTCATCTAATGATGTGCTGAATATGGAAATGCCCTTTTCTTTCTCAAACGCTTCGTTGAGCTCCTTAATTTTCGAATGAATCGTTTCTTTCGTTTCCTCGCTCCAGTTGATGCTGCTCATGATCTGATACATCATTGTACCAGATGCATTTTTCAACTGTCGGGAAGGGTCTCTGACTGCCGGAACATAGATCACACGGATCTTGTCCAGATCTCGCCGAGATGCATCCGTCCGGTAGGCATCTTCAATATCAGCGGATTCAGGACATGTGATATAGCTTATTTTGCTGTCGATAGAACCCTCGATCGTGTTGCTTTTCTCCCATGTAGCTTCCAGACGAATCCGCAAATATGGTGATCCTTCCAGATTATCAACAACAAGGTGCTGAAAAAAGATCGGTATGGCATATTCTCCGCCTGTCGCAGTTTTCAATTCCTCAAATTCAAAAACCGCTTCTATATAAAGTTCTTGGCGTTGCATTTCATCGGGACGTATTTCTTTGGGTAAATGGAAATCGCTTCTCCGCAAGATCCGATCACTGCTGTTCTCGGAAAACAGGCAATTCAGGGCTGATAGTGCAGCTGTCTTTCCAGCACTGTTGTTTCCGATAAATGTTGTCAGTTTGCCGATGTGGATAACTTGTTCCTCCGGGCCAAAGCACCTGTAATTCATCAATTTCAATTTGGATAATTTCATCTGCATCCACCACCCTAACAGCTCTCCCTGTATTTTTGTCACATTGCAAACACCAAATGTTTTAAAGTTGATATTCCTGTGAAACAGTAACTTATGCAGTCTGATTATACCGCTATTCTTCTTATCTGTCCATATATCACAAAATTTCAACGATTTTTTGCTGTGCATTGAAATTTTAGAAAGAATCATACACGGTTTCTTAAGATCACATTGCACGAAATACCCTGTCCACCTGGTAAGTGATGAGAATTTGTTTAATTGGGAAAATCTAAGGTAGCTCCTTTCCTGTCATACTAATCTGATAGCGCCACATAGGAAAGGAGCATCTCCATGCCACATACTGGACAAGAAAAATCCGCCATTGTCCTGCAGTACCGGAAAGGCCTCCCCATCCAGGAACTATCCGAGAAGTATACGTCAGCGTACGCACCATCTACCGCTGGGGCAAACTGTGCTGCGAATCCGACCCGAAACAAGAACACACCTTCACATACCACGAATATGAAGCCCTCTTGCGAAAAGTCACCAAATTGGAGAACATTATCACCATCATAAAAACCGTCCGATGTACTGTCCGCGCCCCGCTGCGGGAGCGGCTCTGCGAACTGGGATAGTTCTACGGCCAGTATGATGTGCATACGCCCTGTGAAGCCTTGGATGTCTCCCGCGGCCCTTTTACAACTACATCCTCCGCAACAAACGGAGCAACACCTAGTTCGCAAAACGGGAAAAGGAATGCCGCATCTTAACCCAGGAAGTATTTGATGAATACCGACAGGTATTGAGCGCGGGAAAGATCTGCGCCATCCTGGTTCAGCGGGGCCATCAGGTCAGCACAGAATATGTGTCCCACCTGATGTTGGAGATGGGACTGTTCAGCATCCGCGCCACGGCAAAACAGGACTACATGAAGCTTCATGAGCCCGAGAAGAAACGAAATCTCCTGCGTCAACAGTTCCAGGCGGACAGGCCCAATCAGATCTGGGTCAGTGACGTTACCTGTTTTAAACTGGTGGAATTCTATCTTTACACCTGCGTAATCTTAGACCTGTTTTCACGTAAAGTTGTTGCCTACAAAGTGCCCAGGAAGACCAGCACCCATCTGATTACCTCCACATTTAAGGCCGCATGGGAGCAGTGCGCTCCCGATGCCGGCCTCATTTTTCACAGTGACCGAGGGGCTCAATACACCTTACATTGGTTCCGACAACTACTTCATGAGCGCACAGTGGTACAATCTTTCTCCAATTCGGGGAAACTTCATGACAACGCTGTTGCGGAGTCTTTCTTCGCCACCCTAGAACTATTTTTCGCAATTGCTATAATAGGTTCATATACAAAGGAGGTCGAACCTATGCCGTACACCTACCCGCTGGAGTTCAAAATTAAAGCTATCCGCCGCTATGAAAAAGGTGAGTCCATCCAATCTCTGTGCCAAGAGTTACATATTGCTCAAAGCACACTGTACCACTGGCGAAAACAGTTTTGCTCCATCATGACTCCGCAGAGATCATATACTCCTAAAGAATTTGATGCTGTTTCACGTCAACTGCAAAGGCTGTAACCTATGATGGATGTGATTCGGTTGTCCGGCTTTATTCCAGCCGTGCCGCTTCAAAAACGGCTTGCTACACTGGAGCATCTCTATCATCAACCGGACAACCCTTTTAGTGTACATGAGCTATGCGACGCTCTGGGCGTTGCAAGGGGAACCTTCTATAACCACATTTTCCGTCGTGCAGACCGAAGTAAATATCAGGAGGAACAGAAACAGCTCGAATTAAAAGTGAAGCAGGTATTTGATGACAATGATCAAAGATTCGGTGCATCAAAAATCCGTATGATATTGGCAGAAAGCGGAATCCGTGTCAGTGCTAAGCGAGTCTCTGCCATTATGCAGGAACTGGATCTGCACAGTGTTCGCACCGATGCTAAGAAATTATATAAAGCAAAGCAGCAACGGCAAAAACAAAACTTGCTGGAACGGGTGTTCACAGCAAGTCGACCAAATCAAATCTGGGTAAGTGACCTTACATATTTTAAAGTCAAAAGCTATTGGGTATATCTGTGTGTGATCCTGGACCTTTATTCCCGCAAGGTGATTGGGTATAAGGTATCTCGCCACATGAGCACACGGTTGGCTACATTAACATTTCGGCAAACATTTGAAGAGCGAGGCCGGCCTGACAACCTGACCTTCCATAGTGATAGAGGCTCACAATACATATCTAAGACATTTTCTGAACTTTTACAGCGGTGCGGAGCCAAGCAGTCCTTTTCGGCCAGCGGGCGGCCATTGGATAATGCGGTGGCTGAAGCGTTCTTTTCTTCCTTTAAGCGTGAAGAAACCTATCGCCGAGAATACACATCAGAAAAACATTTTTGCAGATGTGTTGCAGAATACATTACGTTCTACAATGAGGTGCGTCCCCATCTAACACTGAGATACCAGACACCGCAAGCCTTCGAGGAGGCTTATTACTTGTCTTATATCAAAAAGTCATGTTCAACTGACAGTGAACCGTAAAAGTTTTGTATTTGCGTTTGACAAGTTTTGATTCATATCAGAAATCTATATAAAAACGAAAGCCTTGATATGTCAAGGCTTTTTACAACGGAGAACCCCGCTTTTCGATAAAAATGTTCGAAAAGCGGGGTTCATTCAATGATTTGTTGTAAAAATTTTATAAAAAATATTGTCTATTTTGCTCATTTTTCTAACAAGCTTGACAAGGGTTTTGCATTTGATGTATAATCCCATTATCCTATAATAGGATTAATAAAAAAGTAATCTACAAAATACATTTTTAATCTAATAATATTTATTTGCTCAGATAAAGAAATCTAGTAAAAATCCGAACTTTAAAATAGCCAAGCGCAGGCGAATGTTCTAATCAGGCTTAATTTTCTCAGGATAGTTTTAGCTTTGAAAATAAATTTGCACATTTAATGGAGGGTATTGAGAGAAAACGAAGAGGGGGTGTGGTTTTATCAATTAGATTAGTCGTGTTATGCGCTTCTATAGTTTAAATGTATCGCAAATCTTGAAAAGCACTAAAGAGAAAGGAAGGGCTACAAAGCTATGAAGGAAAACAAAGTCGTCATGGCAGGCGCTGGTGTCATGGGAGCCTCCCTGGCCCAGGTATACGCCTTGGCAGGCTATGATACATACGTCTATGACATTGTCGAGGCAGGTCTGGAAAAGGGCAAGCACCTGATCGCTATCAATCAGGAGATGATGGTGAAGGAGGGCCTGATCACCGCCGAGGAGTCCAAAGCGGCCATGGACCGGATGACCTTCACTCTGGACAAGGAGTGCTTCCGGGACTGCTGTCTGGTAGTGGAGAGCACCGTGGAGCGGATGGACATCAAGCAGACCTTCTTTGCGGAGATCTCCGAGATCGCCCCGGCGGAAGCACTGCTGGCCACCAACACCTCCGGTCTGAAGATCACGGAAATCGCCAAGGCCTGCAAGCACCCAGAGCGGTTCATGGGCCAGCACTGGCTGAACCCGCCCCACCTGCTGCCCTTGTGCGAGATCATCGCCGGCGAGCAAACCAGTCCGGAGAACGTCCAGAAGATGCGGAAGTTGGTGGAGGGTCTGGGCAAGCAGCCGGTGGTGGTGGCTGATATCAACGGCTTCATCATCAACCGCATCCAGTTCGCCGTCCTGCGGGAGGCTCTGCACATTGTGGACATCGGCGCTGCCACCATTGAGGACGTGGACACCGTTCTGAAGGCGGGCATGGGCCTTCGGTACGCGGCTCTGGGCCCCTTCGGCGTGGCGGACTTCGGCGGCCTGGACACCTTCGACCACATCAACAGCTATCTCAACGCCGAGCTAGACGACAGCAAGGTGGGCAACAAGCGGCTCCATGAGATGGTACAGGCTGGGAAGCTGGGCGTTAAGAGCGGCCAAGGCTTCTACGACTACTCCGGGGACAAGGCGGACGAGGCCATCCGGGAGCGGGACCGGCTGTACATCGAGCTGGCGAAAGTCCTGTATTTCAAGAAGTGAGGAGGGAGAAGCATGAGAAGCGATTTGATGAAGAGCGGCGTGGAGCGGATCGCCCACCGCGCTCTGTTCCGGGCTCTGGGCCTGACGCAGGAAGAACTGGACCGCCCCATCATCGGCGTGGTTTGCGCCAAGAATGAGATCATCCCCGGCCATATGCACCTAGACAAGATCGCTGAGGCGGTGAAGGCCGGTATCCGGATGGCCGGCGGTACCCCCATCGAGTTCCCGGCCATCGGCGTGTGCGATGGCATCGCCATGAACCACGAGGGCATGTTCTACTCCCTGCCCAGCAGGGAGCACATCGCAGACTCCGTGGAGATCATGGCCAACGCCCATCCCTTTGACGGCCTGGTGTTCATCCCCAACTGCGACAAGATCGTGCCTGGCATGATCATGGCGGCCCTGCGGGTGAACGTCCCCTCTGTTTTCTGCTCCGGCGGCCCCATGATGCCGGGCAAGGCCAACGGCCATCAGGTGGCCTTGACGGATGCCTTCGAGGCACCCGGCGCTGTTAAGGCGGGCAAGATGACCGAGGCGGAGGCGGATGAGATCGTAGAGCACGCCTGTCCTGGCTGCGGCTCCTGCGCTGGGATGTTCACCGCCAACTCCATGAATTGTCTGACGGAGATCTTGGGCCTGGGCCTGCCAGGCAACGGCACCATCCCGGCGGTGGACAGCCAGCGGATCATTCTGGCCAAGCATGCGGGCATGAAGGTCATGGACCTGGTGCGGGAGAATATCTGTCCCCGGGACATCGTGGATCAGCGGTCTATCCAGAACGCGCTGACGGCGGACATGGCCATGGGCTGCTCCACCAATACCATGCTGCACCTGCCTGCTATCTGTCATGAGGCGGGGCTGGAATTTGACCTGAAGGGTGTCAATGCGGTCAGCGACCGGGTGCCCCACCTGGTGAAGCTGAATCCAGCTGGTGTCCACTGCCTGGTCCATCTAAATGATGCCGGCGGCTTGAGCGCCGTCATGAAGCGTCTGGATCAGATGGGGCTCATCGATACTACGGCCCGCACGGTGGATGGCACCTGGGCGGACCGGATCTCCAAGGCGCAGATCAAGGACGAAGATGTGATCCGGGACAGAGATCACGCCTACTCCCAGACCGGCGGCCTGGCGGTGTTGTACGGTAACTTGGCTCCCGACGGCGCCGTGGTGAAGAAAGGTGCGGTGCTGCCGGAGATGATGGTCCACACCGGTCCCGCCAAGTGCTTTGACAGTGAGGAGGACTGCTGTGAAGGGCTGTATGCCGGCAAAGTGGTATCAGGCGACGTGGTGGTCGTGCGTTATGAAGGCCCGAAGGGTGGCCCGGGAATGCGGGAGATGCTGGGGCCCACGGCCACCTTGGCAGGCATGGGCCTGGACTCCACCTGCGCCCTGGTGACGGACGGGCGGTTCTCCGGCGTCAGCCGGGGGGCCTCCATCGGACACGTGTCCCCTGAGGCGGCTGCCGGCGGCCTGATGGCCTATGTGCAGGATGGGGACCAGATCGCCATCGACATTCCCAACCATTCCATCAATCTGCTAGTTTCCGAGGAGGAGATCTCTAAGCGGAAGGCGGCCAGCGTTCCGCAGCCCCCCAAGCAGGTGACGGGCTATCTGAAACGCTACCGCGCCATGGTCACCTCTGCCAACAAGGGCGCTATCTTGAATGATGAAACATTGTGATCCGGAAAAGGAGCCGATTTTATGAAATATGGTGATGATGCACTGGATTTGGAAGCTGTTAAATCTGTTGCCACACTTATGACCGCTGCTGTGCGGACAGCCCCAAAGTCTTGCGGTGCAGACACTTTAGCAACGCTTGTCCTAGATGGCAAGGACAAAGACCTTTTGGCGGACACCATGTGTTTGCTGGCAAAAGAAACCGGAATGGACTTCTACTCCAGAGATGCAGAGAATGTGCGGAAGGCACAGTGCATCCTTTTGGTCGGCGCAGTTGCCTCTTATATGTCTACCGCACACTGTGGGCTGTGCGGTATGGGAAACTGTGGAAATGCAATGCAGCATGGAACGACCTGTGCATTCTCCGGAATTAACCTTGGAATTGCTTTGGGCTCTGCAGTGGGAATTGCCGCCAGCCACCATATTGACAACCGGATCATGTTCAGTGCAGGGAAAGCGGCTATGAAAGAAAATATGTTTTCGAGAAGAGTTACCATGGCCTTCGGAATTCCGCTATCAGTATCTGGAAAAAACATTTTTTACGACCGCAATATGATCTCTATTGCAAAGCCACTGTTTGTTGATTGACCACTTTGCAGCCCCGCGAAAAGCACAACTATACAAATAAGCAATTATGGAAATTGCTTTATTTGATATTTAAGAATGGGAGGAACTAAAGATGAAAAAACGGGTCGTATCCTTGCTGTTAGCTCTTGGGATGTGTTTTGGGCTGACTGCCTGCGGTCAGGGAGACGGCGGAGAATCCACAGCAGACAATGGTGGCAGTTCGTCCACAGAGACGATTACCGTCAGAATTGCCACACAACACCCGGATGATTACCCTTCTTCTCAGGCAATGATGAAGCTTGCCGAAGATCTGGAGGAGAGAAGCGGCGGCGTTCTTCAGTGTGATGTGTATACCAACAACGCCTTGGGTGGAGAGCTGGATATTCTGGATCAGGCACGGACTGGAACTGTGGAAATTATCTATTGTTCACCTACAGCCGCCACGATGAATCCGAAAATCAATGTATTCGATCTGCCCTTCCTGTTTGAAAATTATGAGCAGGTGGAAAAAGTTGTCTCCAATGAAGAACTGATGAATGAAATTCTGGGAGAATTCGTTGATTATGGGATTCGTCCAATGGCCGCCTATGAAAATGGCCTGCGGGTTATTTCTAGCAACAAAAAAATTGAGAGTCTAGCAGATTTGAAGGGCATGAAGATGCGTGTGCCGCAGGCACCGATTTCGATTGCAATTTTCAATGCACTGGGGGCCAATGCAACGCCTGTTGCATTCAATGAGCTGTACTCCGCTTTGCAGCAAGGAGTGGTAGACGGACAGGAAAACGGCTATCCCACATTTACCAGCAACAGATATTATGAGGTGCAGAAGTACATTGCGGAATCTTATCACATGTGGAGCATCAACGAGTTGTTCGTTTCTGATGTGTTTTGGCAGAAGCTGACCCCCGAGCTGCAGGAGATCGTGCAGACCGCTTGTGAGGAGTCTGGCGTTTACCAGAGAAATCTCTATCGAGAGATGCAGGACAGCAGTAAGCAGGAAGCCCTTGACAACGGTGTGGAGATCACCTATCCGGATATGACAGAGTGGAAAGAGGCCACAGAAAGTGTATATACGGATTTCTACGCAGAGTATGACTGGGGCGAGGAACTAGTCCAAAAGATTCTGGACTGTGCCAATAGTTGAGCCCTTCGCAAATTTTATTTAGGTGGAAAGACGGCCTCCTAAGTCAAGATGCCTGATGCCGGAGATTGTTTGCTTTTGGAGGCCGTCTTTCAGTTTGGCAGGGGTTTACAGCAGGCAGCACGGGGAAAACAGCAGGAGAGTGATTATATGAAAGCTGTTGCAAAAATAATCGACATGATTTTCAAGGCCGTGGAATGGGTGATTACGGCTCTGGTAGCCCTGATGTCGGCGCTTGTTCTTTTGCAAGTCATAAACAGAGCCATTCTAAACACTTCGCTGACGTGGAGCGAAGAAATTGTAAACTATTCTATGATTTGGATTGCTATGCTCGGTTCTTGCCTGTTGGTTCGGAATAACGGGCACATGGCTGTCGACAACTTTTTAAAAATGTTAAAGGGTGTGCCAAAAGCCACCGCCACATTCATTTCCGTCGCATTACAGGTGGCTTTTATTGTAGTGATGTTCTTGGGAATCCTGGAGTTCCTCCCAACTGCAGCTCAGCAGTTTTCTCCGGTCCTGCGTTTGGACATGGCAATGATCTATTCGATTTTTCTGATCAGCAGTGTCTTGATGCTACTTGGCTTGATTGACTATTGGATCATTCACCGCGGAAAGATTGCCGCATACTCCGAGGAAGACGAGCTGCTGAAGAAAGTGCAGGAAGAGAGTACGATAGACAAGGGGGAGGCGTAACTGATGGCCCTGATTGTATTTGTTGTTTCACTATTTGGGATGCTCTTTTTAGGTGTTCCGATTTTCATGAGTATCGGAGCATCCGGGCTCATCTTATATGCCTATGGCATGGGTGATATGGAGCCCATTCTTTTGGTTCAGCGTATGTTCAATGGGTTAAACAGCTTTACCTTGCTGGCAATCCCATTGTTTATGCTTGCCGGTGAGATCATGAATCGAGGCGCGCTGTCCAAGAAAATGGTGCGCTTTGCAAACTGTCTGTTAGGATGGGTGCATGGCGGGCTTGGGTTTACCGTGGCGATTTCCTGTATGTTTATTGCCGCAATTTTGGGGTCCGCATCCGCTGCGGCCGCGATGATTGGCGCAATTATGATCCCAGAAATGGTAAACCGGGGATATTCCAAAGAATTTTCCTGCGCATTGACAGCTGCAGCCGGCTCTATCGGGCCGATTATTCCGCCCAGCATTCCGATGATTATCTATGGTGTAATTGCAAATGTTTCCATTGTGGAGCTGTTTTCTGCCGGATATGTTCCCGGAATTGCGATGTGCATCATGTTCATGATTTACTCGTATTTCTTCGCCCGCAAACACGGGTATCCTGCAGAGCCGAAGCCTACAGCGTCAGAAGTTTGGAAATCTTTTAAAATAGCGGCTCCCACGCTGTTGCTACCGGTTATTATCATGGGAACCATTTTGACTGGCATGTGCACACCGACGGAATCCGCAATTCTAGCAGTGGCTTATGCGCTGTTTCTGAGCTGTGTGGTGTATCGGACTCTGCCGCTCAGAGAGCTCAAGGAAACCTTCGTGAATAGCGCCAAGTCCGCCGCAATGGTACTGGTGGTTATCGCCACAGCCAGTCTTCTGTCCTGGGCAGTCACCGTTATGAATATTCCGCAGATGATGGCCGATTTCGTCCATTCTATCACGGACTCTCCCGCCGTGTTCCTAGTCATCGTGAATGTGCTTTTAGTAATCGCAGGTATGTTCCTGGACGCCGGCTCGGCGATTATGATTCTCTCCCCTGTGTTGCTCCCCATCGCACTGAGTCTCCAGGTTGATCCTCTAGCATTCGGCATCATCATGGTTGTCAATCTCTCTATCGGCGTTCTAACCCCTCCTGTTGGTCTGAACCTGTATGTGGTATCCTCTTTGAGTGGTATGGATATCCTGCGAATTGCGAAGGCGTGTATGCCGTTCATTGTGATGATCTTTGCAATGCTGATTGTCTGTTCCTTCTTCCCGCAGATCCTCACCTTCCTGCCGAATCTCCTGTATGCATAAGGCGGGGGGTACTCCAGGCAGCAAACTTATTACAAGGCCGGGCCCCTCTCCAGTATTCCAGGAGGTTCTAGTCTTGCTTATAATGTAAAAGAAAGGACTCGTCTGAATGGGTAAACCTAAAAAAGTTATTATCTCTGCGGCAATTACGGGGGCCATCCATACGCCGTCCATGTCACCCTATTTCCCTGCAAGCCCGGAACAAATCGCACAGCAAGCGATAGATGCGTCTAAGGCGGGTGCGGCCGTTGTGCACATCCATGCCCGCCGAGCTGACGGAATGCCTGTTGGAGATTTCGAAACATTTCGCCGGATCCTCTCCGCCATAAAGGAGGAGACGGATGCTGTGATTGGAATTACAACAGGCGGAGCAAACGGCATGAGTACGGAAGAGCGATTTTCTGTGATTGAGGAATTTCAGCCGGAAATGGCCTCCGCAAACAGTGGTTCCATGAACTTTTGCTACCACAAGCTCGCAAAGGGGATTGATCAACCGCTTTATGACTGGGAGCTTCCCTATCTAACCCGGACTTATGACAACGTATTTAAAAATACGTTCAAAGACATGGAGTATTGCATCCGCACGATGAACCGGTGCGGGACATTGCCTGAATATGAGGTCTTCGACTATGGTCAATTGAGCAACTTGGCCTATTTCAAAAAGGAGGGGATCATTACACAACCTATTTACATCCAGTTTGTTCCCGGCGTCATGGGCGGATTTCCCATGGGCGGAGAGTCCATGCTGTTTATGATTGACCAAGCCAAAAAGCTTTTGGGGAACGATATTCAGTACAGCACGGTTGCTGGCGGGCGTAGAATGTTCCGATTTGCAACCATGATGGCGATTCAAGGCGGCAATGTTCGCGTCGGTATGGAAGACGGTCTTTATATCCGCGCCAATGGGGATCTGGCAACCAGCAATGCGCAGCAGGTCGCAAAAATTAAAACAATCCTAGAATCTCTGGATTATGAAATTGCTTCTCCTCAGGAGGCGCGGGAGATGCTTCATCTTAAGGGAAAAGATCATGTGAAATTCTGAAAACAGGCATTCTACATATTGGTTCTAATATTTACTCCGGGAATATAATATAAAAAGAAAAAGGAGAACTGAAAGATGAGCCTGACGAATTATTATGAGGAGCTTCAGAAACGAGCGGCACAGGGAAAGCCCATTCGGCTGGGTATGATCGGATTCGGAAGATTCCCTTCTACATTCACCGTTCAGTTGGACAGAATTCCGGGAATGCAACTAGTGGGTGTTGCTGAGTTGAATCCTGCGCGGGCCCAAAAAACCTGTGACTTGATGGAGTGGCCCAAGGAGCGATACAGCGCGAAAACATTTGAGGAAGCGGCACGAAATGGCACGACTTGTATTGTGACCGATGCGGACGAGCTTTTCAAATCTGACTTCATTGATATTTTGGTCGATGCGACAGGAAATCCCTATGCAGGAATCCATAATGTTAAAATGGCCTGCCAGTACCACAAGGATATCATCATGGTCAATATTGAGTGCATGGCAGCGGTCGGTCCCATTCTGAACAGAATGGCTGATGAAGCAGGAATTATTCTGTCCTATGCCTATGGTGACCAGCCCGCAAAACTATGCAGCTTAATTGACTGGGCTCGGACATGTGGGTTCGAGGTCTGTTCTGCTGGTGAGTGGAGGCCCTACACGGAGGGCGATAAGGAATTGCCGCCGACGGACATTGTGTTTGAGCGATTTGGGTACGATGTTGAAGAAGCGCACCGTTTTGGCATGAACCCGAAGGGATACTGCTCGTTTTTGGATAACACCAAGGGCGCCATCGAAATGTGCGTGGTTGCAAACGCCACAGGCCTGGGTGCCCCCGAAGGAGGTCTGCATTATTATCCAGCCGGCTATGCAGATCTGCCGAACATTCTAAAGCCGAAAGCCGATGGCGGGAAGCTCTCGCATTTTGGCGTAATGGAGGTCTGCGCTCCCAACTATCCGGACCGGGGTGTCTCCGCTCCAGTTCCGGGAGCCTTCCGCGCCGGCATGTACGTAGTCATGCATACGGATGGCCGACCGATGACCAAAGATGCGGTAATCAAAGCCTGGTATCCCACAGATGATACGCATCAATACTCGGCTTATATGCTGCCTGTACATGGCATCGGCCTGGAGCTTGGTGTTACTGCTGCGGCAATTGCTGTTTCCAGAAAGGCTACTGGGCGCTCCAAATTTTTTGCTACGGATGTGGTTTCCATCAGTAAAAAGGATTTGACCCCCGGAGAGATCCTAGATGGCGAGGGTGGCTTCTGCGCACACGGAGAGTTTTTCTCTGCAGATGAAAGTCTTCGGCAGTGTGCGCTCCCCATGGGACTCAGCGAAAAGATGAAGATCATCCGCCCCGTGAAAAAAGGGCAGCTGATTACCTGGAATGACGTGCAGTTTGATGAGACAAATGAAGGCGTCAAGATTCGCCGAGAAATGGAGGAAATCTTCAGAAAAGAGAAACGGCTTTGATTTTCATGTGATGACATGCAGGAACTTTAAAGCGGATTGGAGAATCGGATATGGTTTTCACAGCATGCGGACACTTGAAAGATTTACTTGTTGTTGAGTTAGATGCCGGAGATGATCTTTTAATAAAAATTTCTGAAGCATGTGAAGCCGCAGGAATCAAAAATGGGTTTGTATATGGTGCGGTTGGAAGGCTTCAGAAGGCTGCTGTATATACCGCAGCTCCCATCGGCGTGGAAGACGGCCGGCTGAAATTCGGCTATATGGACGAGCCGCTGTGGTTTGGCGGCTTATTGGGTGCGCAGACGCTAAACTCTGTAGAAGGCATCATCTGTCACGATTCGGCCGGGACAGTATCCTGCCACATGCACTGCTTTTTTTCGGACCCGGACGGGTTCGCCCATGGTGGTCACTTACCCGAAGGTACCCGCATTTTAGAAAAAGCCACCGTTATGATCGGCACTATCGAAGGGATTGATATGGCCAGAAAATGGGATGACAGTGTCAATATTTTTGTATTTGCACCGACACAGCTTTGATTGAGGAGGATATTATGCCTGCTATAATGAACCATAAAATCGGGCGGCTCCTTGCCATACGGCTGGGCCCTGGAGAAGACTTGCTCCGCGGAATCCTGGAAAGCTGTCAAAAGTATGGCTTCCAGAATGCGGCATTGTTGAGTGGCATTGGCAGTCTGAAAGAGGTTCGCATTTTTAATGAGTGTCTAATGTCTACAACAGGCGAAGAAATTGTCTACGGCTATGATCAGGAACCGCGTGCCTGGGGAGGGCGTCAGGGTGTCATGGAACTCTGCTCGGTAAAAGGGACTGTTTATACTTCCCCAAATGGTAAATCCACGCACGATCTGCATGTTGCGTTCAGTAATTCTGCAGGAACTGTTTTGGGTGGCCGTCTTGCGGAAGGCTCCCTTGTGAATCTGACCGCTGAGATTGTGATTGGTGAGCTACTCTAAAATTCTATAAAGTCTTTGCACAATTGTACAAGAGATAGGCCTCTTGCGGCAGCGGGGTGGATCAAGACACCAGCAAGCGCGAGAGGTCTATTTCTTACAAGTACACAGTATGCCTTGAGATGTGTTAAAAAGAACAAAAGATGGACAAATCTGGGCGGAAGTGATATATATTATAATAATGTATATCTTGCATGTTGCGGCAAAAATTTACATGTTTTATGATAAGGTGGAAATTTCAAATGGCGAAAGTGGCTAGTATACGCCCTATTAAGCGAAAAGAAAATATGGCAAATCTGGTTGCAAAACAGTTGATAGACCTGATAGTATCGGGAAAGTTTCCAGCCGGAGAACGATTGCCTTCTGAAAAGGAACTCTGTGAGATGTTTGAAGTTGGGCGTAACACGCTCAGAGAGGCGACTCGAGCGTTAAATATTCTCGGTTTTATCGATATCCGTGTGCCGGAAGGGATGTTTGTTGCTCGGAGTCCTGATAACTTTTATACCCGTAAAATGCAGCTTTCCAGTAAGTACGGATATGATAATGTGGAAGAGCTGACAGAAGCTCGAATTGCGATCGAGTGCGCCATTGTACGTCTGGCTGCACAAAAAGCTGGAGAAGCAGAAAAAAGGAAGCTATACGATATTTACCGTATTATGAAAGAAACCGCGGATCATAGGGAGCGATTGGCGGCAGATGCACAGTTCCATATGACGATTGCAGAAATTTCTCAAAATGGCTTTTTGCAGCAAACCTTGTTGTTACTGTTGGATGGGATGAATGAATGGATGGCAAAAGTAGAGATTGGGGCACCGACCATAAAGCAAACTTCTACGCCTCAGCACGAAGAAATCTGGAAGGCAATTCAGGAGAACAATCCAGATTTGGCAGTAGAGAAAATGAGAGATCATTTGACTTATGTAGGAAAAGCTTTCCTGGAGATTGAGCAAAAGCAATAGTCACAAAATTGCGAAATCCAAGGCGACGCAGGCAATATCTATGGGGTTCTGCTGAAGTTGGAAACCCAGCAGGTTGCCCATGCCTGCCTGACGGCAGAGCATCCGCACTTTGTACGTATTTGCAGGAGTACCAGGCCTTATGCGCCATGTGTCCTTCCGGCAACGTCCGCTTCGATTCGGCCGTCAACTTTGAGACCCATCGGTTGCTTATCCTGTCCCCTATGTTAGGGTCGGGCGAAATTAACCACTCCGGGTCAGGAGAAAATCGCCAATTTTGGTCAAACGAAAATCGCCAATCTGGGGTAGCCAGCCCCCAGGTAGTATTGTTTACCCGGCCTGCTGCGGGTCAGCCGGTGAGCCAGTAGAAGTACGCAGGGCAACCGTCTCCAGTTTCCTGCCCCGGAAGCTCTCCCCCTTAATGGTAAAGACCACAGCATCGTCAAAGATGCGGTCCAGGGCGCACAGGAGAGCATCGTTCTCACAGAAGTTCTCCTTCCACTGAGCGGGGTCACGGTTGCTGGTAAAGACCATGTTGGAGCAGCCCTCCTTCTGGTAGCGGCGGTCCACCATGTCAAAGAACAACCGGGTGTTCTCCTTGTCTAACTCACAGTGTCCCACCTCGTCAATAATCAGGCAGGATGGGCGGACAAGGTAGGCCAGAAGGTTGCTCTCCCGTCCGGAACGGCGTGCGGAAGTCATGCGGTCCCGCAGCTCTGTCATCTTAATGAAGTAACTCCTAAATCCATGTTCACAGCAGGTGCGCCCAAAAGCCTGGGCCAGGTGGGTCTTGCCCGTACCGGGCCGCCCAATAAAGGCAAGATTCTTGTGAGCATAGAGAGCGGACAGCGTGGGAAGGCTGCGTAGCCGGTCTACATTCTTTCCAGTGATTCGGCCGAAATCAAAGTTGTCAAAGGTCTTGGGGACCTTCAATGGGAGGCGGCTGGTGCGGAGCAGGAACTCCACCGTGGAACGCTCCCTCTTTTTCAGAAGATGGCCTTTGCCACAACCGGGGACATGGCTGCGAAATTGGGTTGTTTCATCTTGTCTCCTTTCACCGGGGGCTGGCTACGCCTCCAGTGTAAAGGAACTATTCAAATTGTAAATGGCTGTTTTCAGTTGACCAAAATTGGCGTTTTTCGCCTGACCCGGAATGGCGATTATCGCCTGACGCTAACACCTATTATACTCTTTGGTATGCAGACCCCATCGATTATGATGCCAGACTATGTCTATTTCATGGTGGATGAGCAATCCTTGATGCGGAGTAGCTGTCCTGGCCAAAGAGGAACTGATTCGCCTCCATCAGTTTGTTCTAAGTCGGGAAAAAGGTCGTAAAATGAGGTGTTGTAAGCTATTCTGGCCATCGCCAAGGTGGTGAAGGAACACGACCTGTGGGTGCTGACAGACGAGCCCTATGATGCCATCGTGTACGACGGTGTTCAGCCTTACAGCATAGCCCAGGTGCCGGAGGTG
>ENA-OWXB01000131-OWXB01000131.1-human-gut-metagenome-genome-assembly--contig:-NODE-131-length-36365-cov-6.10435_pt1 | contig 36365 bp, 31 predicted proteins | sample MGYA00249243_ERZ652053 | MGnify/ENA primary metagenome ERZ652053 (study PRJEB26925, sample SAMN05827240) | human gut metagenome | biome: ENVO:2100002; feature: ENVO:00000062; material: ENVO:00002003... | reverse complement strand
GGAGATGTGTATAAGAGACAGGTGCATCGTTAAAGTCATCATAGAATTGCCCGCTGCCGCCATTAGCCTTAGTGTATTTATCGGTTTCCTCATCAGATGTTTGGAATATGCTATTCTTCCAAACATCTGTGATAAGAATGTTTGCAGTTTCAGCTTTTCTGGCCCCATCGGCTATCGTATTATATAAATCAACGAACTGATTATATGTGTTGACTGAGGAGGCATTAGAGTATAAGAACCACGCTCCGGCGATAAGTATGAGAAGAATAATGATGACAACTATGCCTTTATGTTTTTTCTTTGGAATTGGTTCCCCTACATAAGTTGCTCTATTTGGCATCGGATCTTCATCGGTTATCTGGACAGATGTGCCACAACTTGGACAAAATTGCATATCATCTTGAAGTTCCTTACTACAAATTGGGCAGTATCTCATATAAACCTCCTCAATGAAAAAAATAGTTAAAATCTCCTGGGATGTCTATTTCGAATACCAGATAAGTGGTTAAATACTGCATTAGACACTGCTATGCGTTGACTTTCCGCTGCCTTCCTTAGCTCGCGTTCTCTTTCAAGAACTGATTTTTTCGTTTCTTCAAAAATGGCTTGGATTGAAAGAATGTCATCATCTTGTATGGCACCAAATTCCTTCAAAAAATTCTCGGGCATTATGGGTAAAACCGTTGTATGGCAACGGACTTCTTTAGGGTCTGGTGCCGCAATACAAAGGAGATTTTTCTTTTCTGGCAAATAATTCTGTATAAAAAGACCATCTATTGGGGTCCTTATATTGGAAAATAGTGTGGTCCTTCGTTTCCACACCAATTCAAAGCAATCATCAACTTTCATTTTGTCAGTTGCATCAAAAAGCCAGACAACTTGATGCCCGCAGTTTTTATAAAAGCTGTTTCGATCCTCAAATTCTCCACTGCTTATGGGACTATGTTGAAATTCAATGACCGTGCCGTTGATTAGAATGTCTGCCCTGTGAATGATACCATCTTTTTCGACGATGACTTCTCTATTATGGAGAGGGAACTTTGACTGCCAGTCAAAATGCCAATCGCTCATATCATGTTTCCAGTTATCAAGGCAAGGAGTGTTTTTCTTGTGGGCGAAATGTGTGCGGATGTTCACCGAACTTGCGGCCTTCACCACAACAGGACTACTGCATACGGGGCAAAGGTAACTTTCACCGGGGATAGCTTCGTCTATTGAAATCCTCTTGTTATTCTCTGTCAGAGCCGTGAACATATATCATCCATCCAAAAACACAGTCAAACATGTTGTAGTCTGTTTGTATTTATAGTATATCAAACCCTATATAAATTGTCAATTTAACCAGCACTTGGAGACTTATGCAGGTGGTAATATACAGAAAAAGGCAGTAGATTTTATTGAAAAATCTACTGCCTTTTGGTCCGAGTGACTGGTCTCGAACCAGCGGCCTCGTGGTCCCAAACGGTTAAACTAAATTTTTTATGGTTATTTCTAATGGCTTTTAACCATTTTCGCTACATTTCACTCACTCTTTGTCGCTCTTAATTCCACTGTTTCCGAGTGCTCCGGCGCTGTCTGTGGTCAAACATGTGGTCAAAGAGCCCTTCTTGACCAGGCGCGGCACCCGCTGCCACCGCCTGTCCAGAAGGGCTCTTTTTCATGTTCAGGTTTGGGGTATTGTACCTCTTCAGAGGCCGAGAAGCAAGATGTTTTTTGAGTCAGGCGTATCAATTTTTAACACGCCTATACAAAGAATACAGCCTGGAGGAATCGCCCCAGTTATTCCTCGTCCGTCTCAAACTCGATCTCGTCATGGGGGAATGGATTGCAGGCCAGAAGATCCAATAGCTTCTGTCGAAGGTCCCTTTCACCCATCTGAGAGCAGGACAGGAGAATGTCTTCCTGAGGGCTGCCCACATAGGCGCTTTGAAAAAGTTGTCGAGCCAGACGATCATCTGCCTTAAGGTGATCCAGCAGCCTGGGGCGAATGTATCCGGACAGGCAGAGATCATACAGTTCGTTTCCCAGTAGAAAATATGCTGCCTCCGGATCCTGAAGATGACTCTCTGCTGTGTCCAGCAGGAGTTTCATCATCTGAATCGCAGTTTTCGGATCGTGTTCACCAGTTTCCACCAAAAGATCCATGGTATCCATCTCGGACAGTTCATCTGTCGACCAATGTCTGACCACCTCCGGAAAGGCGGCAATGAGCAAATCCCGGCAGGCCCACTCATTTTCGGAAAAATCCCATCGGCGCACCATATCCTCCAGTTCGGTTCGGGAAAAACTGCGTGGAGCCTCCTCGGCGGAGGTATCTGTCACCGTAACAGTAACCTGGATAGTGGGTGAGGCTGCCTGCATCAACTTGGCTTTCTCCGAGGGATGGAGCGAGGAAATGCTGCCAAAATCGCCGCACCAGCCGCACTCCCACCGGCTGCCCCGGATCATCACAGGACTGCCGCAGTGCGGGCATCGAATGGTCGCCATAAGAATTATCTCCTTTTGCCACATAAGGCAGCATTTGTTTGGGTACAAAACATGCTTACAGATTAGTCGCACTTTGCAGACCTTGTTTTATATTATTAATCAGAGAATCCAAAGTTTTTTCCATAACAGAACGTTTTAACTCACATTCCCATATTACAAAAACATGCCATCCAAGCTCTCGGAGCAATTCGTAGTTTTTTTGATCTCGGGCTATATTACCGATTATCTTTTCCCTCCAAAACTCCGAATTGTTTTTAGGCCATACAAAGTAGCGGCAGCCCGTATGCCCGTGCCAGAAGCATCCGTTTACAAAAACCACCGCTTTATATTTGGGAAGAACGATGTCCGGTTTCCCTGGAAGCCGGGCATCGTTTTTCCTATAGCGGAACCCTTTGGAAAAGAGATACTTTCGGACAAGCTCTTCGGGCTTGGTATCTTTGTTCCGGATACGGGACATATTATAGCTTCGAGTTTCGGACGAATGTACATCCGCCATAATAATCCCTCCGTTTCAATCAGTCATCATAATAGTCTCTTAGCTTTTGATGACATATTTTTGTAATCATAGACTTGCCGGAGCTATCAATTTCTCCCCAAAGACCTGGCGAAACAGAGAATAGTTGAGACTTTTCATTATAGAAAAAATAGCCGCTTTCAATCAAGGCCTTCACGGGATTGGCAATAAGGTTTGTGATTATCTGCTTATCGGTTACATCATCTCTCAGATAAATACACGGCTTCTTTTCGACTGGCAAACCGTGTGCTTTTCTGTCTGCGTAATATCTGCGGAAAAACGTCGCAGCCTCCTGAATAGTAATGCAGCCATTTTTATCCCCAAAGTGGAGAAGTGCCAAGATCAGAATAGGCTTATACGAATATGACATCTTCATGGATTTACAGTAATCAAGAAGACAGGAGAGCTTTTTAACATAAATTACTGTATCAGCGTGCTGAGTATCTTTAGTGCGAACCTTCTCTATTTCCTTGTCCGACATTGCTTTTCCTATGGCAGACGCGATGCTTTCAATACGATGTATTGCGGAAGTGTTACCCTCAACATAAAAATCTTTTACCGCAAGCTTTAATTTATCTTTTAGCATATCAACTGAGTCCCGCTCTGCAGCTTCCGGAGAAAGCTGAATGCCAGCAGCGCTCAATATATAATCGTATGCCTCTTGGGACAACGGCCGAATAGAACTCTGCCAAGGTGGATTAATACTTTTACGAACAGTTTCAAATCCAAGTTGCTCTATATATCCACCATCCGGGAGATAAATCGGTACTTTTTTTTCAAATCTCTGGCAATCAACCAATTTGGCGTAATAGTTTTCACCATCTGCAGTCAGGATTTCATTGACAGTTCCCATCCCAAAATAATACCGCTGGCTTTTGTCGTAGCGATTTCCTTGGTAGTAAATAAAAATATCGCCTTTATGAAGTTGATTTTTATACTTTGCAGGGTAGTGGTATGAGCGGAACAGTTCATCTGCATAGGAAGATGCACTATCTACTTTTTGTGACAGGACAACAAGCATACTTCCACCTCATCACTCCAGAATTTCTGCAAAAAATCCGATAGATTTATCATCCAAGGTGCCAACAACTGTGCCACGGTCCAATAACCTGTTACCACACTCACAACAGGTTTCAGGAAGCAAAGCACAATTGTGGCATGCAGCCAGATTACAGGATTCCGGACCTTGCCCCAAAGACTGAATACAAACCGGATCAGAAGAGCACCATGCTGCATTTCTGATTGCATCCCGAACAGTATCTTCAATGTGTCCTTTTGTACCTTGCCGAACCAAGCCACCAAGAGAACCCTCAGAATCACCGGACGCCGTGTAAATCAAGACGCCATACATTCCGTATTCATTATCAGTCTTTTCGCAGTAAATGCGCTCGCGAATAGAGGAACTACCATAGCCACATTCAAAACTGAGTTGGTTAATGAGCAAGTGAGCAAATGTGTGAATCAGTACGAATTCAGGCCGTAAATTACCTGAAGAATTAGCTCCAAAACGGGATTTCTTGTAGGCGGTCTGCAGGTTCTTCAGCCTTTCCACAACAGCAGGCTGTTTTGCCCAATTTTCCACCTCAGATTTGTTAAACTCAAAGAAAATACCTTCACCCTGTACCCGAATCGCGGGCAACCAGTTGTCATTACCAATCCGAAGCATTTTTTTGCGCTCAGAAATTGGCAGTTCTTTTGGCTCGGCGCGGGAAAAACCAACAAACGCACGGGTCTCTTGCAATTTGTGCACAAGGGAAATGCTCTTAAAATATTTGCTTATGCTTGGATCATAAAATGCAATCGGATAGTTTTGGGAATGGAATGGCTGTGCATCGCTTCCACTGCTCTTGATGAGAACGTTGTATTCAGCCAAGCGGTAAGCATCTTCGGTCATGTCCTCTGTGACATCAGGCAGTCCTTCCAAGCCTTCAGCCCGGCGGGCAAAAGCATTATATAGTTCATCCGGATCAACATGGTTCCGCTCAGCCAGAATGTTAATGAACCCACGGTTCCATTCTCCATCTACCCGTGATGAGTTAAGTATTTCGAAAAACTCATCCAAAATAGCAATGATCTTCTTCGCAGTCTGCTCATCATCGGTAGGAATGTAAATAGAACTTCTGGTATCTGCAAACCATACATTAGTAGCACCGCGGAGAACCACACGAATTTCAGCATTTCCGCAAGGATGGTCCTGGTCAGCATCCATCCCCAACCAAGGCTTTGCCCCCTTGCATTTATAGCCAATCTTTGCAAGTGCTCCTGGCATGGTGGCACCTGCGATGGATTTTTTAGCGCCACAAGCACACTCGTAGAAAACACCACTTAATGATGCAGAGGCACCCCCGGTGCTTCTTCTAATTTTGCATTTTCCGCCATTTTCAATGGGGACATATGTATGCCCACTGCCATGATGAAGCCATTCCGCTACAGGAAAATCATCAATATGCCCATCAGGGCAGATGACAATGAATCGTTCAGGAATCAGCTTTCTTTTGTGTCGGAATGATGGATTACATTTACGACCATTGGGCCACTGATAGCAATCACACTCGGGCTGTTGTTGATACAATGTTGTTTTTTGCATCGTACCGCAGAATGGACAATAGTGCCATGTTGGGAATCGTACAGCAGGAATTTTCAAAAAACAGTTTTGGGGATCTGCGTTCTTTTCCCTGAAGTCAGGTGGCCAGCGAAGCTCCTGTACTCCCAAGCGGCGCTGCAGACGTTCATCCTTAATGATAAACGGAATGGCATCATTATAGCGCCACATATCGAGACCGGCAATCATCAGTGATTCATCATTTGGGAACGGTACAATTGCCCCCACACCCCACGGGCCAATCAAAGCACTTCGGCGCATTGGCTTATTTGAATATGCCATCTTCGCCCTCCTTCGCAATATATCTGTTGGTCAAAACTTCGGCTTCACAGGATGCATCCACACTTCGCATGGAAGTTGGGGTTTCTATACCGCGGCCTCCCCATGCCTCATTGGGATGACTGCCGGCAGAATACATCAGGGGAACCGGGTCGGCATAAGACCGGTCTGGGTTTTTTGCGGGCTCCCATTTTCTCGGATTCCAGTCCTCCCAACATTGGAGAATATACTCAATCCGGTTCAGTGTTGCATCCAGTTCTTCGCTGTCGATATCGTCCACGCGATTTTCGATAATGCTGAGCACTCTTCCCTGCAGTTCTTTATCAGGATAGGTAGGCGGATCTTCGTTGAAACGGCTGTCATTTTCAAGTCGCATCATTCCAATCATAATAGCATGCAGAGCTCTTTCGCGGACAGGTGCTGAAAAAGGTGTAACACTGGTAGGTTCGACACTGCAGTATACTCTGGAATGATAAGATTTGAAATGTTCATAATGAGATTTATCCCGGGGGCGGCCTGGACGGTAAAGCACAAACACAATACCGGGAGCATCCGTGGCATTTCGACCGACACGGCTTGTTGCCTGGATATATTCCGAAGTTGTTTTAGGTTGACCGGCAACTGTCATCAGGCCGAGCCTTGATACATCAAGGCCAACAGAAATCATGTTTGTTGCAAGGCATATATCGATAGGATGTTCTTTAACCTTGCCCGCTGCATCTTCTTCACCGGAGTAGCGAATTCCAAGATTGGCAAGGCTTGCAGTAACTTCACTGCCGGAAATACGACTGGTAAGTTCTTCGTCGCGCCAGATGTAGCGTCTGCACTTGCGATATTCTTCCTTTGTCGGATAGCGCTTATCATCAAAACGGCGCTTATACATGACATCCAAATGCTGATCAATATCCGCCCGAATCCATGTGGCAGCTTGTCCGAGTTCGCGGATGCTGTTATAATATCCGATATTTGTCCAATAGGGATCTCTGTCAGATTCTTTTTCAACTTTCATTGCCTTTACCCCATACAACAACGCTGCAAATAAGCGAATCGCAGTTGTTGCATCAGAAGATGAGCCCGACGCAAGAATGCCGACATATCGCCGTCCATTTTGCCCGTGATCCTCTTTTGCAAAGAAAGAATTGCCGGCATCCAAGCCAGGAGGAGGAAACTGGAAAACATTGTCTTCTTTGCAGCCATACAAGGCGTGGCACTGAGCTTTGGCCCGGCTGATTGTTGCTGTGGACGCAATTATTTTGGGATGGATTTCACCAGACGGAGTCCTGACTGTACAGAGTTCATGTATCAGAGTTTCATAATGACCAACCATAGAACCCAGAGGGCCAGAAATCAGGTGAAGCTCATCCTGGATAATGAGGTCTGGAGATGTTTTCTTTTCACCATTTTCATAGCCAAAAAGGCACTGTGCTTTTGGCCGGAATGGCAACATGGCAAATTTGTCCACTGTCCCCAGTAACAATGTAGGCGTTGATTCATAGATGGCATCGTCTACCACAAACAGGGGAAGGTCTTCTTTTGAAAAGTCGCAATTACGATTTCGGCATCTGAACACAATTTTGGCTTTCCCGTGTGGGCCCATCACTTTTTTATATCCGGCAATCTCCCAAATATTCCCACGCTGAATTGCACCCATTTGGGCGCCGCACCAAGGGCACTTTAGTATGACAAATGGATTCTCTTTGCCGTCTTGTTTGAGCTTTTCAAATTTTTTTACAGCACCTTCGGAACCATCCATATGATTGGGCGTCGTCGTGCCGCCAACCCAAAGGCCGATAGTAATCCTGTTCTTTCCAAACAGATCCTCGTGTTCCTTGCGAAGCAGCTCACATGCACAAATCATAGCGGAGGCCCGCTCATACTGCTGTGCGGTCAGCAGGCGCAATGTATAACGCATAAGAATAGCAGTTCCCTTGTCCTCTTTGTCCAAAAGGCGCCGAATAAAAATTGTATATGCGGACAGGCCAAGGTACGCTTCTGTTTTACCACCGCCAGTTGGAAACCAGATTAAATCTACAATACCACGCTCGTTGCAATCACGGTCATACATGGAGCGAAGATTCATCAATACAAATGCAAGCTGAAATGGGCGCCATTTACCATAGCGTGTTTTGTCTCCATACCATGTATTGCTGTTTGTTACTTCCGGAAGATTTACCGGATTGATTAAACGGATATCATTGATTCCATCATCTTCCCATCGCTGCAACGGAAGATTATAGTGAAGCTGTTGCATCAGCATCGCCAGATTCATATATTGGAACGCAGTTCGCACTTCTTTATTTTGTTCCAGCAAATCGATGCCTTTTTCCATGCGGGAAAGGCAAATATCACAGTTACGGATATGCCTGTCTGCTGTAATTGCATATTCGGGTGACAAACTCTTGCGGATTATACGAAGTCCATTAATCCACTCACGGTACTTTTGGCACATCAGACGAAGCTCGCTGACTGTCTCGGAGAAACTACCATAAGGGCTCATTTTAAGCATCTCAAGAGATACGCCGTCAATCGTGCTGGGGACAATTGGTTTAATATCATATCGGGGGAAAGTAGCCGTGGAAATCCATCCAACGGTATCAGATTCCTCCCAATCGGCAGCACAGCCATGTCCTATTGCATAATTGTGGATATCGCGATACAAGAGCTGGTTGGAACGGTAATCCTCATCTTCGGTAATTCGCTGTCCTTCAGAAAGCGGGGAAAAACCTTTTTCGGAAAATAATGTAAATTTGACTTGGAAGAAACATTCATCGTCTCTGACGGAAGAGCCCCTTTTTCCCTTGGTGTTTTCCAGTGTAAAGGTATAGATTGTGCTGTTTCCGGCCCTATAGCGATATGTAATGTCAAATTGCAATCCCGTATTCCCGATAGGTTCCTTGCGCAAACTTTTATCAGCAGTGGGAAGTATAAGCGGATTTCCGTCATTTTCCCAAGAAAGCGCTGTACGTGGATATGTTATAACTTTTCGCTCGGTTTTGGGATCAATAGCTGTTAGTGTAGTATATGTACCTGCCGATACTTTCACACGAATGTTGTCTTCTCTTTTGATGGCGACAGTGATGCTGATTGCCGATTGCCTGTATGCATTGGAGCGATTGATCAGTTCTTCCGCATTTTCCAGAAACTCAGGGGTAGCTCTGGATTTCTTTGCCGGTTCAGCACCAGGATCTTCAACCTCAAGATCTTCACCCTCAGGATCTATTACGGGTTCACTTTCTCCTTCTTGGGTATCTGAATCCGTATCCGTCGTCTCTCTCGGATACAAAATGCCAGCAATGTATCGTGTCCGGGGAGGATCGGTCGTTAGAATTTCCTCACCATTACTTTGCGTCATACCCGGCCAGTCAATGGGATCCGGGCCAATAAACTCTTTTTCAATATAATCAATCAATTGATCTCGCCGGGTATCACTCATTGAACAGCCTCCTCATCAAAAGGTTATCGTATTCTCTCTTGGCTGCATCTGTCTCCAAAATGAACAGACCAGAGCATGCACGACTCAGACCGACATACATCAGCTTATCTGAAGAAAAATTTTCAATATCTGTCAGGATGATTACGGTATTTTCAAGGCCTTTGTATGCCTGAATCGTACAAAAAGTTGTGTTCACTCCAATTGGCACTTTAAAATCTTTTATCGGATACCCGTCAAGCATGGAAACAACTGAATCGTCTCTTCGCTTGGGGGACAAAATTGTGATTTGCTCAGGGCTGATATGTGCGTCTGCCAGCTGTTTAAGCAGTGTCTGCAGTTTTTTACACTGGTTTTCCATTGTAGACCAAGTAATGTACTGTACCGGAGGACCATCAACCTTGGTCCAAAGATTATGTGGAGCCTTAAAGCCGGTTACGGTTTCGATTTCCTTGCAGATTGGCTTTGTATTTCTACAGTTTATTGTTAGTTTGAAACGAATAAAAGCGGTTTGATCTTCCAGCTTCTCTATCATCCCGGCACCGGACATACCATCTGCATAAATTGCCTGCATGGAAAAATCTCCAAACATCGTCCAGCGACCTCTGGAAAGGCCTTTTTCCAGACAAGTACTCAAAACCTCCAAATAACTGTCCCGTATCAGATCCTGTGCTTCATCCACCACTATTTTGTCATACAGCTCACCACCATCCAACAGCGCAATTGCTGCAGCTTCAGGAAGATCGCTCTGGTAATACTGTTGAATCTTATCCGAATCTTGTGGATATATGGGTAGAAGGCCAGCCTCTCTGGCAACCTGAGTCATATACTTATGGAATGTCCCGATATACTTAGGACGCACAGCCTCCGGCATGTTTTCAAAGTAACTGCTTAGCCAATCTGCAAGATTGGCATTAAAACAGAACAATGCGACTTTCTCACCGCGTGCAACAGACTTTTTAACTTCCTCAATAGCAAGGAGTGTTTTCCCAGTACCTGCCGGACCTTGAATAAGGCATCTTGGATTGTCATCCAGTTGGTCAAGACAACGATATTGTTCTTTTGTCAGCGCAATCAGTGCATCACTTGCATTGCGGAGCTGTGCACTCATCGGGACTGTACAATCAAAATCACCACGGAGAAGCGATGCAATATATCTGACATCCGAAGAATCAGGGAGTTTAGAATCGTTGACAGGACCATAGTGGGACTCCCATTTAGCTTTGGCGCCATCTGAAAGCCGTTTAATAAATTGTTTTACATTTGCACCGTCACGGGAGTCAAACACCTGCCATTGTTCTTCTTCAATTCCAGTAGAAGTAAATTCAATATCCGGAAACATAACGCCGTAACCCAACAGCACATTTTCAATATGACGATGCTCAATGTCGATACGTTTTTTCATCGCATCAACAATACTGAAAATTCCGTCTCTGGCTTGGTCAAACGGTCCCCGAACTTTACTGTTTGTCTTGCCATATCTGTTGGTAAAATACCAGATACCATTCTCTCGTCTGACCCGGCCACCTTTAACTTCGATTGCAAAAATCCCCAGCTTGGGAGCAAGGACAAGAAAGTCTGTTTCTCCGTATATTACTTTATTGTGGGTTGCAATTCCGAGAGAATGCAGGACGATCCATTTGTCTGTTCCAGGTGCATTTTGAAACCATTCGAAAATTTTGCGTTCTGCATTGGATTTCACCTCCGGAGAAATCACAGAAGGTATCATGATGGCCATAACAAAACTCCTTACTCATCACCAATAAGGCGGTTGGTATCTGCTATGTCAACTGTTATAGGCGTTCCAATATCAATGATCTTCAAGATACGAACCGTCCCAATTCCATCAACCTGCATTTCTATAGGTTCCCAGATGTTGAAAGGATCAATATCTCCATACCCCTTTAATGCTTCAACAATCCGGTTTCTCAATTGCATTGATAACACTCTGCCAGCCTGAACATGAGCGCTGCGGACTATTTGCGCTGCATCATATACTTGATCCAGCAGCTCCTTTAAGACGCTGCTGCCAGTCGCCACAGCGATATACTCTAAGTCTTGCTTGCTTTGTGGAGCAATAACATCATCGTCATGAATCCAACCATGTACTGCCTGTTGCCCTTTGGAACACCCGGCATCCTGCAAGTGCTGATAGATTTCGTCATCTGAATAAAACAATGTCTCAATTTCCAGAGCTTCTTTCCACTTACCTGCCATTTCCCGCATTTCAGTCTTTCCTGATCGGTTTAAAATTACATCCGCCATCTCACGGATCAGGTCTTTAGAAGTTTCACGGACAACAACAAAATCACCCATTTTTAATTGTTCGGGCAGGACAGAGTCTATTTTGTCAGCGTCATTCATGATAATATTGGTCGCTGAAATAACCTTATGACCAGTACGATAAAACGCCAGGTAACCACCTACATAGTTAACGGGGATTGCTTCTGTTGTTTCATTTGCAGCTTTCTGTCCGCCGCTGGCAACATATTGACGGTATTTATTTTCCCGGAGAACCACTTCAATTTCAGCTAACTCATCCGTTTTCGGAGTGTCTTCCGGAACAGGTTGTACCGGATTAAATCGGCTGGTAGACACATGAATTTTTTTCGTATTAAAAGACTTTTCTATGGCCTGTCGATTTTGAAAACTGTCAAGGGCTGCATTCCACTTTGTTGTATCGTAGTTCTTCCAGCGTTTTTCGTAGTCATACAGCAAAACCGTATATATTTGAGTATTAAAACCATAAAGGATTTTTCGCATAATAGCGCGCTTCAGCCAACCGACAACGATTGTTGCAGAAAACTGTGATGCCTGCACAGGATAATACTCTGCCGGGTACAGAACATAAACCTGCGTGATGAGCCGCTGCCTGCGACACCACATCTGCCAGTATTCCTGTACATGCTTTTTTTCAAAGCGTTCTGGAACAACAATGCAGAGGCTTTTATATTTTTCCTTTTGCAATATGTCAGCTAAAGCATTATGTTTGGGGAGAGGGTATCCCTTAGTAAAGATTTTTTTCAAACAATCTATAATTGTGACATAATCATCATAAGTTTTGGGCTCGAGGTAATTCCGTTCACACGCAAGAATACTCCCACACTCATCCAGAGTAAGCCTTGGCTGGGACAGCTGGGTTTCAACAAAAGGGACCGTCTCGCGAAGGGCAATGAACGAGAGAGAAAACAATCTGTCAAACAATTTGAGCATTTGAGCGGACTGCGTTTGTGCCTCTACCCGATGAGAATATAGTTTGCGAATAGCAATACTAACTTCATTGCCGTCCATCGCAAGATATTCAACTTTCCGCTTTGCGCAGTGTTTGGTTTTTCGGTCAGAACTCAGCGTGCTGACATTATAAAGGCGCTCCGTAATGCTGGTCTCATCCCATCGCCACAGATTAAACTGCCTGTCCAGGAATGGTTGCAAATCAAAAGAGTTAACGATATCAGTTACGCATGTGATTGGAACACCCAAACGCATCAATTCATCAAGTGCGTCCATCTGACTCAGCAGAGCATTGGCATTGGAGCCGTCAATAATAATGGACTGAATAGGATGTCCTTGTTCCGCCAGTGCAGCTATTGCATATAAATCTGATGCAAGAACAATGGCAGGAATACCATCAAGTTGCCCGGCACCGATATTTCTGACATTTCCCTCATAATCAGCATGCCCAATAAGAAGAATGTCCTTAATATCGCGGCCACACAACTTACAGATAGAAAACAATTCTTTGGCATTGATTACCGAGGTCATATTTACGATAGAACTATCCATGTGTGTTCTGTAATCGGAAAGCAATGTTAGGAATTTTTCATCTGGTGTCAGGCAACCAGAGACATCTTCTAACTTCCTCTTTTCTTCTATATATTGATTGTAAGTACTCAAACGTCGTTGTGTATTGGTTCGTTGAAACAACGGAAAGTTTTCAATAGGAGCATCAATGATCAGCGGCGTACCTTTATCAACGACTTTAATCCGCATTCTTTGTTCACTGTTTCTTCCTTCTATGCCGACGAATTCAACAACAGCGTTTCCAAGTTTTAATTTTTCACCAGGTTTAAACGCTTCAGGATCATAAGCACGCTCGATTTTACCTTCAGCTATATTGTGCAGCAACTTGATCAGTGTAAAGATAAAAATTGACTGAATACGTTCCGGGAAAACAAGAATGTTGAATTTTCCCTGGTGTGCAATCATTTTATCAAGCATTAAAACGCTGGCTTTGATAATAGGAGGTATGCCCACAGAATGAGCGTTATCTTCAAAGGATAGACTAATTCCGTCGAAACTGCTTTTCTGCGACAGCAGTTGTGCTACATAGTCTTGCCATTCCATCATGGCTATCCCTCCTATCGTGTCAAATGGTAAAGCCCTTTTGAAGTGCAGCCTGATAGGCTTTAACGGCATGTGTTGCTTGCTTTATGCTGGGCTTCTGTCCTCGAGCGGCCAAAGTACCAACGGAGAACAGCAGGCTGCGCTGCCAGGGTTGGAAGTTCTTCGTTTCCTTGGCCCAGCGCGACAGAGCAAACCAAGTCTCTGCCGGAATAGCTGAAGCTTCATCGATGAGCGCAAGTTCTTCTTCTGTAAGAGAATCAATACTTCCGGTTGCTGGTTGACTGATAGCCTCCGGTCGTGCTACGGATAACAGTTCGCTCTGAAGTTTATCGCTGATTGTGTATTCATGCTCGCGGATCGCCTGCCAGCACTTTTCTTTTTTGCACCATTCGCCTACATTGGCCCCACCGGGAGGATTCACAATTATCGCCTGAACAAACTTGGAAATCTCAACAATTTCATACTCCAAAGACGGGGTGAGCGCCTGTTCCTTCCATATCCGCTCCAAGTCAATACACTGGGCGGTTTTGAAAGAGAGAAAAGCCAGTGTATATGTAACAATATTGGCACGGTATCCGCCATATTGTTGCCTTTGGACGAGCTTTTCGGTTTGACGGAACAGAATTGCTTTGGCAATAAGATTTTGGTAATAAACTTCATCCGGAACAAAACCTTTGCGCTCTTTCAAGCGAAGCATAAATTTATGGAAATTCTTTTGAGCTCCCTCACTGACCTGCCAAGGGAGTTGATCCCAAGTGTTTTCATACTTGGCAAGATCTGTTTTTGTGAACAAGGGATGCGTTTCCTTATATTCTTTTTTCCGTTTGGTAGTGGATTCACGGGTGAGCATATCTGCATACTGACCACGTGCTCGTTCATAAAACCAGTTTCGCGGTTTCAGGCCACCTTGGGCAGGAGCCCAAATGGTACGTGATAGCTCTTCGATACGTCTGTGAAAGGGATCATTGGCCGAAAAGTCTGCAATTTGTATTTTGTTTTGAGTGTTGGCAAAGGTCGAAATTCTGGGGACGATTTCATCCATATCCTCTGCAGAATGTATCACCGAGATTTTCATTTGAACAAAAACTTGCGACAAATCTGCGGCAATTTTACGGTCGTTTTTGGCGTTGAAAATGGATGCAGTAGTCTGACCACCGTTAACAATCTGCATATCTCTGATACGCTTGATGGATGGTTTTCCATTTTCATCGCGGACAATTTCCACGCTCTCCGCTGTAACAGAAATACCGTTGTTATATGCAAGGAACATATCAGGCTCTTCCCGCAGAGTATCACGAATTCCCTTATTGACACCGCCTTTTACCTGAAGGAATGAGCGAACATTTTTCTCCAGCAAACGATCTCTGAACTCATCATAAAGAGTAGCCAACAAATCGCCATTAATGATGGCCAAATAAACACTGTATTTTTTGCTGGTGCTGTTTTCAATGCAGGGAATTGTTGTTTGGAACTTCTCTTCAAAATCAATTTCTATCGTTTCCCGCATTTTGCCGGAAGTAACACAGCGATACAATCGATCAATATCCCACAAAGAGAAAGAGACCTCTGCGCAACCGATGGTAATGTTCTTTAAGGTAATCGGTTTTACGAGCCCATTTGTCAGTGCGCAGATCCGCACATGCTTTATGTTGTCCTTGTTTTTGTGTAATGTTATGGCAAACTCATAGGTGTCATTATCTTTTTGAAAAGATGTATACAGATCATTGATGGCTTTGTGGTATAACTGAATCGCACGCTTAATGGCAGCGTCAACATCCGTCTGGGATACTGAGCGTGGTAGTTCTGTATCAGAATAAATGCTGACAAAAATATCAACTGATTCGTAGTCTTCAGAAATTGCATAGCCGTTCATCTGGAGACCGTATCCTCGGAAAGGACAGATAACAGGATCTGTTACCTCGCCTGCTTCTTCCAGATATTCCATCATGACATTTGTGAGAAAATCTTCTATGGTCCAGCCACTGGTTTCGGTATCAGAGGCACACAAAACCTCTTCCCTGAAAGCAGTGTAGAATTCATCAAGTGTTTGATTTTTCGACATTTTTGTCACCTTCTGTAAATCGAACCAATAATGCATCAGCGATGCTGTAAGCAAGACAAACGGGAACTGCATTACCGATTTGCTTATAAGCAAGTGTTCGGGATGGTTTCCCAGTCACTGATTCAAAATAATAATTATCAGGGAATGTTTGAATCCGGGCAGCTTCTCTTGGTGTAAGAGAACGGTTTTGTCTGATATCCGGATGGATAAAGTAATGCCCATCACGGGAAATGTGCGCCACAACTGTTTGGGCACAGGTTAGGTTCCCGGCTACAACCTTAAATCGATCCAGAAAACTTTTGGTATTGTTATGAGTGCGCAACCGCTCAGGAAGATCCGTGTACGCTATCCTTGTCTTGCTTTTATTCCAAGTGTCAACGACAATGCGATATATCTCCAAATCTTGTGCAGTATTGGGACGTGCTTGATGAAATGTGACTGGCTCTTTGTCATATTCTTTTATTTTGGAGCTGAAAAGATACTTTCCAGTGTAATGGGCTGTTTCCACTGGTGTAATAACACCTTCTCCAGCTTTAATTGGGGGAAGGTCGCAGAATAGTTCTCCAACTTTATGTTTGCTCTTAACTACAGGAATTTCTGGATAAAAATCTGTTTTTTCACCGCGGTAACCAATTAAAATAATTCTTTTCCTATTTTGAAGCACTCCATAGTCTGATGCATTCAGTGGACGAAAGTCTGTTGTATAGCCGCATGCTTTAAACAATTTACGCATATTGTCGAAATGCAAAGTGCCGTCTTCGTCCCTGGCTGACAAAAGGCCAAGAACATTTTCAAACACAAAGTATTTCGGCTGATACTTTTTCAGGAATTCTGCATAGAGTTTGTATAGATAATTTCGTTTATCTCCAACCATTTTGTTTTCAGATCTGGCGCGTCCAGCGATGGAATAAGCTTGACACGGAGGGCCTCCCACAATTAAATCGAGTTTTTCATTTCCCAGAAGCGCATCGATGTCCTTGAAGATACTGGGCAGGGTCTCCTGTGAAATTTCGTAGTTGAGAACAGAACCCAATATCTCTTCAGGAATCAGATCATAAAAATCTGTACGCGAGATTTCACCCTTTAAATAGCGGGTATATGGCACAAGGTTCTGTTGCTTTTTGAGCCAATGGTATGCGGCGCGCGTCTTTAATGTATAGCACGCAGCTGCGTCCATTTCCACATGAGCAACGGGTTCATAACCATCTCTGATAAACCCCTCAGACAAACCTCCGGCTCCCGCAAATAAATCAAGATATTTTGGCATGGTAATCACCTCGTCTTTATTGGCGTCAGGGAGTCATTTGTCCTCTGGTATAAACTACATAATGTCTTCAATCTGGCAATCCAGAGCTGTACAAATTTTCAGGAGAATCTCTGTTGTCACATGACCGTTTTTGCCCATCTTTGTTACTGAAGCAGGGCTGATGCCTGCCTTTGCACACAAATCTTTTTTCTTCATGTCTTTATCAATCAGTAATTTCCAGAGCTTTTTATAACTGACGGCCATAAATTTTCTCCTCCCGAGCTATTAAAGTAAAAGCACTCTGCCAGCTGACAGAGTGCTTTTCTCTTCATCCATCTGCCTTGGCATATATTCAACACCAACAGCGTTTTAATTATCTTATCAGGTTCAGCAAAAAAACTCAAGAAAAAATGATAAATTCGCACGATTTTTGGAGAAAAATGTATGTGGAAAGAAGGGGGGGAGAAGTGAGGGGTTACAAAAGCAAGTTTCAGCTTTTCAAATGTCGTGCAAGATCAATTTCTGCCTGACTTACGTCCTGACTGATATTTAGCGTTACTATTGAGGTATAAATTAATTTTGAGTCTGTGCCACTTTCCTTTAGTTTTCGAACAGCATGACCAGCCAGATAAAAGTGTACCGGAAGGAATGATCCGCAAAATTAAGAGAGTTTTGCGTATTGGAAACAGTCAGTATAATACTGCTGCTTCTTGATTCTGGTTGGAGCGATTGTACCCTCGAATACGGCAGCTTGCCAATTGAAAAAGTTGGAACTGATAGCTCTTTTTCCTAAATCATCTTGCCCCAAAACCTGACAGTGGTTATACTGGCATTAAGGAAGAAATCAAATCAATTGGTGGTGAATTGCATGACAGAAGTAGTAGCAGCCCTGATCTGGGATCAGGATAAGTTTATGATTTGCCAGCGCCCAGCCCGCAAGGCAAGAGGTCTGCTGTGGGAGTTTGTAGGGGGCAAGGTAGAACCCGGAGAAACCAAAGAACAGGCGCTCATCCGGGAAAGTCAGGAAGAATTGGCGGTCACGTTGGATGTGGGCGAGGTGTTTATGGATGTGATCCACGAATATCCCGACTTGATGGTCCATCTAACATTGTTTCATGCCACTATCCAACAAGGTATCCCTCAAAAGCTGGAGCACAATGATATCCGCTGGATTACTGTGAATGAGATTGATCAGTATGCGTTCTGCCCAGCGGATGAGGAAATTTTGAGGAGGCTAAAGGATGACTACTAAGGTCTATCACAAACTGGTGCGCGACTGTATTCCTGATATCATCGAAGCCGATGGGAAAACTTGCGTCTGCGAAACACTCTCTGACGAGGACTACATAGCTCTCTTGGACCAGAAATTGAACGAAGAATTGGCAGAGTACCAGGAAAGCAAATCCCTGGAAGAACTGGCCGACCTTCTGGAGGTCATGCAGGCTGTCGTGAAAGCCCGCGGCTGGACATTGGAAGAGCTGGAACAAATACGGGCAGACAAAGTAGCCAAGCGGGGTGGATTTGAAAAGAAAATCCTTTTGAAAGAAGTGCGGGAAAAGGAGCTTTCTGATGGATGAAAAAGACGATTTAATGGCCAGAACCATGGTGGAAAATTTGAGCATCGGCATTAACCCTCTTACAGGCAGAGCACTTCCACCGTCGGATTGCTGCGCCAACGAGGTGGTACAAGAGGCACTAAAGGCGGTATTGGAGCATTGTTCCCTGGAATCCTATGCCTCTATTTTGGAGCGGCAGAGAAAAGAGAAAGAGGCGGCTCAAAAGGAGAAAAAAGAACGACGAAAAGCTCAATACCCGAATACCGGGAAAGCGTGGTCCAGAGAGGAAAGCGAGAAGCTCTGCGATTTGTACTTTCGGAGAAAGAATAACATCTGGCAAATCGCAAACATCTTGAAAAGAACACCAGGAAGTGTCTCAACTCATCTGAAAAAATTTGGATATTGATTGTGAGGTGACCTCCATGTCTACCTACCGCTCCGCCTCCGGCAGCAGTGCCGAGGATTTGTTCATCGAGCTGTTCTCCGACACCTTTGGCGCCGAAAAGGCCGGCTATCTATACTCCCAGTATCCCTTCTCCGATATCTACCAGAACAGCCGGTTTGCCGACTTCCTGATTGAAAACGGCGGACGGAAGGTGGCAATCGAGATTGACGACGAGGCCTCTCACAATCCCAAGCTGGTCTCCCAGAACAAATTTTACGACGACCTGCTTAAGCAGAACAGCATGATCTACCTGGGCTGGGATGTGTACCGCTGGGCGGTGCGGCAGATGCAACAGCAGCCGGAGACCGTGAAGGACGAGCTGCGGGTATTCCTGGGCCAGCACCCCAGCTTCAGGGAGATCGAGGACTACCTCCCCACCCAGCGGGGCAAGTCCCTGGACGGCTCCCATCTGGAACTGAAGGAACACCAGAAGCAGGCTTTGGCGGCTCTGGAGGAAATGCGCTGCAATTTTGAAACCATCGCCCTGCTTTACCACGCCACCGGCACCGGCAAGACGGTGACCGCCGTTATGGACGCCAAGCGGTTCGGCAAGCGTACTCTGTTTCTGGCCCACACAGTGGAACTGGTGGATCAGGCCACCAAGACCTTCCGGGAGCTGTGGCCACGGGCCACCGTGGGCCGCTATGTGGAGAGCATGAAGCAGGGCAACGCCTTCGTGGTCTGCGGCAGCATCCAAAGCGTGGCCTTACACCTGGAGCGGTTCAAGCCGCATGACTTCGGCTACATCATCGTGGACGAGGCCCACCACGCCTCCGCCGATACATATCAGAAGGTTCTGTCCTACTTTACGCCGGAGTTTACCTTGGGCTTGACCGCCACACCGGAGCGGGCCGACGACAAGAATATCCTGGACATTTTTAAGAACACCGCCCACAAGCTGGACATCCAGACCGCCGTGGAGATTGGCGAGCTGGCGCCGGTGCGGTGCATCCGAATCCACACAAACATCGACCTAACCAGAGTGCGGTTCAACAGCGTCCAGTACAACATCCGGGATCTGGAGAGCAAGATCTATGTGCCGGAGCGCAATCAGCTCATCGTGGACACCTGGCTCCAGTATGTGAAGGACAAGCGGACTGTCATCTTCTGTGCCTCCGTCAAGCACGCCCAAGAGATTGCCGGGCGGCTCCATGATGCCGGCGTTGCCGCCGAAGCGGTATCCGGCGAGATCAAAGCCAGCGACCGCCGGGAGGTGCTCGCCCGGTTTGAAAAGGGCGAGACCAAGGTGCTGTGCGCCTGTGACCTGCTCAACGAGGGCTGGGACTGTCCGGCCACGGAGGTGCTGTTCATGGCTCGCCCCACCATGTCCAAGGTACTCTATACCCAGCAGCTGGGCCGCGGCATGCGGCTATCCCCTGGCAAGGAGAGCCTGATGGTCTTCGACTTCGTGGACAATGCCAGCCAGTACAACATGCCCTACTCCATGCACCGTCTGTTCCGGCTGAAGGAGTACAAGCCGGGCGCTCTGGTCTTGGGCACCAAACAGCAGAAAACCGCCGAACAGGGGCTTTATGACAAGGGCGAACGCCCGGATGCCCTGATCGACTGGCCAGTGGACGCCCTGGACTACGAGCTGGTGGACATCTTCAACTGGCAGGAAGAGGCCGCCGGGATGATCTCCCAGATGGAGTTTGTCCGCCGGGTGGATGTGCAGACGGAGACCATCGAGCGGTATGTCCGGGATGGCCTGCTGGTGCCCGATCTGGTGGTGCCTATGAGTGAGCACCGGACCTTCAAGTATTTTAAAGAAGAAACCCTCCGGAAATATGCGGAGCAGTATGGCTGGACGCTCATTGACGACTCCAACCGCAAGAACCTGTTCCTGGATATGGTGCGGCAGATGGACATGAGCTACTCCTACAAGCCGGTGCTGCTCAAGGCGGTACTTCTGTTTGCCGACGACAAGGGTCGGGTGAAACTCAGCGACATCGTCACCTACTTCCGGGAGTTCTACGAGGCCCGCAGAGCGGCTGGCCTGGTGGTGGAAAAGGCCAACAGCATCTACGCCAAGGGCTGCTACACTGACGCCCAGGCCCAGCGGAATATCCTGTCCAACCCCTTCAAGCGTTTTGAGGACATGCAGATGCTTCACCATACCAAAACCCTGGGTGTGATCCAAGTAGACGAGTCCGTCTGGAAGAAGCTGACTCGGGAGGAAAAGAAAGAAATCGAGCGGATTTGCGACGAGAAGCTGGAGCAGTACTATGGCCGATTCCAGGTCGCACAAACGGAGGGTGACCTCAAATGAATCAAGAGATATTGAAAAAACTGAAAAGTACCCCGGAGCTGTCACCGGATGTACACGACGGCAGCTATGAACTGGTGTGTACGATTGTATCCGCTTATCGTGATGTGGATGAAGCCACGCTGGACTATCAGGATCTCAATGCCATTTATCTCATGTGCATTGGAACATGGCGGCATAGCTATGACAAAAAGCATGAAGCTGTCCATGCAACGCATCTGCCCGAGGTTCGCAAACAAGAATTGGATCATTTGATTGATGATCTGAAAAGCCGGGCGGACGCTGGCGTGTACAAGTACCAGGAAAAAGCTGTCTCCGGAACAGGCCATATTGGAATGTTTGGTACTGGATTCTACTCGTTCCAGAGCAAGACAGATATCCAATCCGTGCGCGCTTTTATCAGGATGTGCGTGGATATTCTGGATATGACGGACGATGAGGAGATGTTCCAGCGTGCCGCATCAGTGCTGACGAAATCGTTCCGCGGGATGCAGGCCGCGGCAGCCTCTGTGGTACTGCACTGCTTAAAACCGCTTACCTTCCCTGTCATCAACAGCAATGTGGGCAGTGAGGATATTTTTGCAGCACTGGGCATCGAGCTAAAATCTCGGGGCAAACTGGAAACTTACGTAGATAACTGCCGGAAAATCAAAGATTTCCGAGATGCTAATTTCTCTTTCAAAAATTATCGGATTCTGGATATGGCGGCATGGGAGCTGTCTGCTGATCCCATTCGTCGTGTTGTCAGCCAATACAAGGAATCCTTTGCCACTTGGTTTCCGGAAGAAGCGTATAAGTGGCGGGCAGTCCAATGTTTCCAGGAGCATTGGAATCCAGAGAGAGCCGATTTTGCAGAAATGCTGAAGGAAGCCTTGGTGCAGGCGAGTAATCTGATGGACACCAATTACTCCTTTCCTCGCAAAATGATCACATTTTTTGCGGAACAGGAGCCCGATACGGTTCGATCCATGTTTCAGCAGCTTCTGGCTCCCGGAGCAGATATTGTTGAGCAAATCCAAAACTTTAAGCAAAGTGCAGATGCCCTGTTAGCCAAGTATCAGTTCAAAGAAAGCATGAAGCAGCATTATCAAGGTGACCGCACCATTTGCACCTATCTGTTTTTTGCGCAGCCCGACCGGTATTTCCTCTATCAATATGGGAAACTTAAGGCTTTTCTGGAAGAAACGGGCTTGAATGACACCTGCAAAAAGGGAGACACCCAGAATATCCTCATTTATCAGGAGGTTGCCAACCGGGTCCTCTCCTGTGTTCAGCAGGACAGTGAACTGCTGAATATGTTCCAGATAAAACGAACCGAGTTGGGGCGTGAATATTATCCAGATGCTGAACATCATCTGTTAGCCGACGATATCATCTACTTTGGAAGCCAGTTGAATAAAAGCGATTATTGGCCCTCCTTGGCAGAGTATGACCCGGAAATCAGTACAGAACAGTGGCTGAAACTTCTTGCGAACAGAACAGTCTGCACAGTGGAAAATTTGCAGATTCTGAAAGCCATTCAACAGGCAGGCGGAGAGGCAACCTGCAAACAGCTGAGTCTAACATTAGGGGATGCATCTGCTCATTACAATGGCAGTATGATTCAGCTTGCCCGGAGAGTTCAGGAAAAAACGGGCTGCCCCCTGGTTCAGAATGAAAACAACGATCAGAAATGGTGGCCGATTTTGTTTGTGGGCCGTACAGCGCTCCAGGATCAGCCTGGTACATACTCCTGGAAACTTCGTGATGAATTAGCAGATGCGTTGAAACGTCTACCGCAGATAGAGGTGAATAAACCGATGTCTTTTGCAAAAAACACAATTCTTTATGGCCCTCCCGGGACGGGAAAGACCTACCAGACCGTCAACTATGCCGTAGCGATCATAGAGGGGAAATCGCTGGAAGAAGTCCAGGCAGAAAACCACGAAAAGGTGTTGGAGCGATACCGACAGTACCGACAGAATGGGCGGATCGAATTTACGACCTTCCACCAGTCCTTCGGCTACGAGGACTTTATCGAGGGAATTCGTCCGGTTTTTGCAGAGGATAAAGAAGAGGACTCCGGCGACATCTCTTATGAGATTGCCGATGGTGTATTTAAAAAATTCTGTGCAACAGCACAGCCCCCTGTAGTAGACCCCAATCAAAACCCCTATGGCTTCTCAGAGAACCCAACGATCTGGAAAGTGTCTCTTGCAAGCACGGGAGACAATCCGGTACGAGATTACTGCATGAAGCACGGCTGCATTCGGATTGGATGGGATGAATACGGGGAGAACATCACAGATGATATGGACTACTATGTGGGTGGGAAAACTGTATTGAACGCATTTTTGTCCAGAATGCAGCCGGGAGATATTATTCTTTCCTGCTATACCGCATATTCCGTTGATGCTATCGGTATTGTAACTGGGGAACCTGAATGGCATCCAGAGTTTGATCATTATAAGCGGCTGAGAACTGTTAAATGGCTGGTACAAGGGAAAAACATCGGGATCGCCGAATTCCGCCTGGAAAAGAGCCTGACATTGTCCACCGTTTATCGTCTCAATACTACTGTTGCAACTGTGATAGATGTTCTGAACAAGAACGGATTTTCAGGTGTATCCTCAGCGAAAGGGACCAAAGGCCCCTATGTATTTATCATTGATGAAATCAACCGCGGCAATATCTCGAAAATTTTTGGCGAACTCATCACCCTGATTGAACCGTCCAAGCGACTGGGGCAGAGTGAAGAATTGCAGGCCAAGTTGCCCTATTCTCACGAAGTATTCGGAATTCCGGATAATGTCTATCTGCTGGGTACTATGAATACGGCCGACCGTTCCATCGCTATGTTGGATACTGCTCTCCGGCGCCGGTTCAGCTTTGTAGAGATGATGCCGGACAGCGGTGTCCTGAATGGCATAGAGGTCGAGGGTATTTCCGTCAGCGGCCTGCTTACGACGCTGAATCGCCGGATCGAGGTGCTGTTTGACCGGGAGCATACACTGGGACATGCCTTCTTTACCCCTCTGCGTCAGCCCCGCTCCATTCAGACCCTGGGCGAAATCTTCCGGGATAAGGTCGTTCCGCTTCTGCAGGAGTACTTCTATGACGACTATGAGAAGATCTGTCTGGTGCTGGGAGATAAAAAGCGTCCAGAACATCAGCGATTTTTCAAGGTTGAAACAGCCGATCTTCAGAGCTTGTTCGGCACAGATCTTGAATTTGAGGCAAACCCCACATACCGCATCAATCCGGACGCTTTCTTTGATGCAGAAGTGTATCGGAATCTCTGACTGGCGTATTCCATTGGGAGGTGAACTCCATTGAAACAATATACCATTCGGGAATACATGGGGTTTACCCGCAATGGACCGCCGCGGGCAGGCATGATCTCTTTGCCGGAACACGCTTTCGATCAGCTGGAGCAATTTATTTTATCCAATCGGGACACAAATTCCGGTGCTGAACCGCTGGAGTTGATGAGCCTGAGCGCAAGGCCTGGTTCGGGTAAGATAATTACTGCAAAAAATTATGTGGGTGTCATTACCACCAAAGACGGAACGGAGATCGAAATCCTGCCCAAACTGACGCTGACAGGGGACAACAGTGACCAGGCTGTCCGAAAGGTGTTTCTCACCATGCTGCGAACGGTCCAGGAGGCTCCGTTCAAGACATTTCGCACCGCCCACCTGAATACTTCCCGTATGCGCTTGCTGGATCTGTTTGTGCGCATGTTTTTGGATGAGGCCCATCGGCTGATTCAATGCGGCTTAAAATCGGATTATACGGTAAAACAGGACAACGAAGCCTGTGTCCGTGGGAAAATCGTATTTTCGGAGCACATTCGAAAAAATCTGCTCCACCGGGAACGAATCTTCGTGGAGTACGATGTATTCAGTGTGGATTGCCCGGAAAACCGCCTGGTCAAGTCCACAGCGCTCTACTTGCAGCGGCACACCACGGATTTACAAAACCGCAAGGATCTGCGGATCGTGTTATCCGTCATGGAGCAAGTTCCGGTGTCCAAAAATGTGGAGCAGGATTTTCAGAGATGTGGGCAATCCCGCTCCATGGCAGACTACCAGCGACTTCTGGAGCTGTGCCGGGTATTTTTGCAGGGAAAGAGTTTTACCGCCTTTTCCGGCGGGCAGGCGGCCTTGGCCCTTCTGTTCCCCATGGAGCGGATTTTTGAGAGCTATGTGGCAGCAGTTCTGCGTCGGCAATTGGATTCCAAGCAATATCGTGTTCATGTGCAGGCAAAGGGGAAATATCTCTTTGAACTGCCCCGGAAGCAGTTTGCCCTGCGGCCGGATTTGTTCATGAAGATTTGAATAGCGGCAAGGGGACTGTATTGGATACCAAGTGGAAGCTACTATCTCCACAGTGGCACAATTATGGGATCTCACAGGCTGATATGTACCAGATGTACGCATACCAGAAGGAATATCAGGCGAAACAGACGGTATTACTTTATCCGAATTGTGAAGCAATGGCAGGACAGGAAAGCCCTCTTTGCTATTCTTCTCCCAGTGGGAGCCTTGTCAGAGTACAGACATTGCGTTTGGATTCTCCGATTACGATGGCAGAAGCAGTAAAACAACTGCTGGATTCATGATAGCGACACCACACAGAGAGGATGAGATACAAGATGACTGTCATCTGTTTCGGCGACTCTAACACCTACGGATATGATCCGCGAGGCCATTTCGGCGGGCGCTATGACGCGGACAGCCGGTGGGTGGACATCCTGGCTACGGAGACCGGATGGATAATCTCCAACATAGGCCAGAATGGCCGGGAGATTCCTTCTGCGGCTCCCGCCTTCCCTGCTGACACAGATCTGCTGATCGTCATGCTGGGGACCAACGATCTGCTCCAGGGGCGTAGTCCCGAGCAGGCCGCTGAGAGATTGGAGCGGTTCCTCTCAGGTATCCCTCTGGACCGAAGCAAGATCTTGCTGATCGCACCGCCGCCAGTTACTTTGGGAGCATGGGTGCCCAGTGCGAAGCTCATTGACAGCTCCCGCGCCTTCGCCCAGTTCTGCCGGGTTCTGGCAGAGCGAATGGGCATCCGCTTTACCAACGCCGGAAAGTGGGACATCCCATTGGCCTATGACGGCGTACACTTTACGGAGCAAGGACACAGGGCCTTTGCTGCCGGACTTTTGGAGGAACTCAGATGAAACGAATGATGCCCTTGCTTTTGTACCTTCTACTGCTGGCTGGATGTGGCGGGAATTCCGCAGACGGCGCCTATGAGCAGATCACCCAGGAAGCGGCCAAAGAAATGATGGATACCCAGGAAGTCATCATCCTGGATGTGCGGGAGCAGGACGAATATGACAGCGGTCACGTTCCAGGCGCTGTCCTGCTGCCGGTTGGTACCATTGATGAGGATACTGCTGCCGAGGTGATTCCCGAGAAGGATTCCACGGTGCTGGTCTACTGCCGCAGCGGAAACCGCAGTAAGACCGCGTCCTCTACACTGGCTGACTTGGGCTACACAAACATCTACGAATTCGGTGGCATCAACACCTGGCCCTATGAGACGGAGCCGTAAAAGCTGCATGAGGTATCAGCCATGAAACAGATGACCTGGGATGATTACTACGGAGGGTTCTACGACTGGTCGTCCAGCACCCGGAAGAACTATACCTACCGTCTGTCCGACTACGGATCGGCGGACGAGGTATGGGAAGTGGCACAGGAACTGGCCTTCCAAGATGAAGCCTTTGCCACAAAGTTTCTGGAAAAGGCGCTGGCCGCCGGCGTCCGCTTTACGCCGGAACAGGTGCTGGAGATGGTGGGTACGGTGGGGGAGTCTGTCCTAAGTAAAATCGCGGAGCAGACGGATGTGCCCTTTGACCGGGAACAGCTGGAAGAGATCTACATGATGATCAACGACGCCTCCTTCCAGCGAATCTCCCGGCGGGCGAAGATCGACGTGTTCGATGACGAGCCAGCTGCCTATGAAAAGCCCGAGCAGATCCAGTACATCGTCCCGAAAAAGAAAAAAGTGGGCCTATTCACTGCACTGGCTGCCTTCGCGGCAGGTTCCGCATTGGCTGGTCGGGGTAAAAAGAAACACGATGGGCACTGCGACGGTGACTGTGCCAACTGCCCACCCCACTACGGGTATCGCTATGGCCGCTGGTACTATGGAAAGGGCCATCAATACGGCTGTGAATTTGGCGGCAACAAGGGGGACGGAAGTCTGTAAACGGCACAAAATCTACATCGCCTATACAAAGAATACGGGACCGACTTGACGAAAGCCGGTCCCGTATTCTTTTTCTTGTCCGTGGTTCAGGAGTTCTTCAGCCACTCCACATATTCCTCCAGTGTGATGACATCGCGGTCACATTTCTTTTTCATCTCTCTGGCCTGCTCACTCCAGGCATAAAAATCCGTATCGGAAATGCGACCGGCTTTGATCCAGGCAAACCGTTTCTTATACTCCTTGCGGTAGGCCTTGAATACCGGATCTTCAGACTGCTTCTTGGTCCACTGCTGGAAGGCGCCAGCCTCACGGCAGGTCTGCTGTCCTCTGGGCACCGGACGCTCACAGTACTCCGCGCTGACCCGTCCGGTCTGGGGGAAGTAGCGGCCGCAGTTCTTGCAGCGCCGCACCGTAATGCCCCTCTCCACACAACTGCGCAGAGAATAGTCGATCATGTCCGGAATGCTGGCGGAGTACAAAACCGGCGAACACCGCCCCGGTTCCACCGGCTCAAAGCTAAGCGGAATGGGGCGGAATCGAAACAGGCTGGGATCCCTCGGACTATCGTGAAGATAATTCTTAGCCGCCTGCTGCTGTGGGTCGCGCCCTGCGCTGTCCACATCCAGAACCAAATCAAAGAATCGCTGCACCTGCTTCTGATAGAGGAGAAGCTGCTCCGGGAGAGCCCGTAGCTCCGCCAACATCTGCTCATCCTCCGCGCTGCCCCAGTCACCATAGATCCCCATTCTGGAGAAACGGTCATACCAACGCACATACAGAAGCTCCAAGTAGATATGCCGACTTTTCAGCTGGCCCAGTTCTACCATGGCATCTGTGCCGGCATCCCGGTCAAACTCTGCAATCAGCCGACTCCAACGATCTGCAATCCGCTGGAGAATGGGTGTCAGTTCCCCACAATCCATCTCCAGAAAGGTGAGCAGGCTCTCCAGGAATGGAAACTCCCGATCAACGGACGGTACTCCCTGTATGCCAGAGGCGTCACACTGAAAAACCTCCCGTTTTTCAGAGAAATACATTTTCACATACCACATAGTCGGCTCCTCAAAAATAGACTAATACTAAATTAGAGTTTCGATAGACTTGACAAATATACTTTGGCGTGTTAAGATACTCCCACAACGATGGCTGTCTAATTAAAGTTATTATCAGTCTAACATTGGGAAGACAATTTGTCAATGAAAACTTTCCTTGTCCTCCTGGTACTGCACCTTGAAAACAGAATACCCATCACCAGAGATGATACTCCCCGGAGAAGTATTGCCATGACGCTGTCACAGGCGAAACAGCAGAGCATGCCAAGGGGAAGCAAACGCCGTGTGTGTCAAACAAGGCCGCAGGGCAGGAACGGGTATGGTGATGGCCAGACACAGGCAAAAGACAGTCACCGTAAAAAAAGACCGCTGAACTGCTGCAACAGTTCAACGGCCTGCTGCGTTTCGGAAAACACAGCCTAATCTGTGTTCAGTTTATCAGAGGGACCTCCGAAACGCAAGAACAATTTTCTCTGTACTTGAAAATGATCGGAGGTATTGAAATGAAGATGTCAGTCTGTAAAAGCTACGGCGACCTGCCGCTGTTTCTCAATGCGAATCTTGTGGCACAGGTGCTGGGCGTGTCCATCTCCACCGCCTACGAGGTGATGCACGAACCCGGTTTCCCGACACTCCGCGTGGGCAGCCGCATGGTGGTACCGAAAGAGAAGTTCATTCAGTGGGCGGAGGAACAGTCCGGAGGTGCGAAATGAGAAAGCAGAGCTGGACCAAGCGGGACCCTATCAAAAACTATTTCCCACTGCCCAACGAGATCTACGATCTGGGGCTGTCCCGCGGCGCGATCTCGGTGTACAGTTTCCTGCTCCGCCGGGAGGACCGCAGGACCTATCAGTGTCTGCTCAGCTACCGGGAGATCGGCGAGGGCGTGGGCATGTGCGTGACCACGGTACGCAAGTATGTGGCGGAGCTGGAGGAGCGGTCACTCATTCGCACCGAGCGCACGACTGTTACCACCAAAGACGGCCGCAAGCGCAACGGCCGTCTGCTCTATCATATCCTGCCTATCCAGTTGGCCATCGATCAGTACTATGAGCGGCAGATGGACATGGCCGACCTGGCACTGGAACAGCACAAGGCAAAGCAGCGCCTGGCTGCGCTGGAGAGAAAGGAGTGTGTATCCGGATGCTGATGCAGGAACTGGGCCGCATCCTTCAAGAAGATCCCAACCTGTGCGCCATGGCTATGGCAGACAAGCGAAAGTACATCATCAGCAAGTGGAACGCCAGTCATAGTGAGCCCATCGACGAAGATGCTGTGGCACTGTTCCTCTGCGATGAGAACCGCAGCAACCTCACGGATGAGCAGAGAGCATTTGCGAAAGAGCGCTGTGCAGAATTTGAATTCTGCAATCAAATTACTGTGTACCGACTGCTTCAATGCGGCGAGATGATGCGCCAGCATCTGGTGTCCGGCCCAGCGGAATACTTCCGGATTTTCCAGCCTCAGTGCGCTATCCCCTGCGGCAGAGGAATCCCCCTTTGCAGCGGCCTGTGAGGCGCTGTGTGCCCTCCTTCGGGGCAGGGCAAGCCCCTGCCCCACCTGTGGCTTTCAATGCGGATTTGGCCCGATTTTGGGCAAGGCTTCGGGACGGGGGCCACGGGGGACGAGGAGCAGGAGAAAGCCCTGGCGCTTTTGTGCGCCCGGGCAGTCACAACCACCCGCAGTGCGGGCGGTTTCGGGGATTTGAAGTTGGCGCTGTTTCGGCCAGTAGGCTTTGAGATTGGCGCTGTTCTTGTAAAAAAGCGCCTGAATCCCCGCCGTTGTGGGATTTCAGGCGGCGCTGATGAGAAAAGGAGGCGATTTTGGAGATGAAAGAGTCGAAGAAGAAACACTCGGTGTGGCTGAGCGAATCGGCCTGGGCCAATGTGGAACATCACTACCAGGCGGACAACTGCTCCACCAAAAATGAGTACATCGAAAAGGCGATCCAGTTCTATTCCGGCTACCTGGACACGGAACACGCGGAGGAATATCTGCCTCGTATCCTCTCGGATGTGCTGGAGGGCAAGCTGGGTGCTTTCGGAAAACGCATGGGGCATCTGCTCTTCAAGCAGGCAGTGGACCAAGATGTGATGGCAAATCTGTTCGCCAGCGATATCAATGTTAGCCTGGATACGCTGCAAAAACTTCGGGTGCGCTGCGTGAAAAATGTGAAAGAGACCAACGGGGAAATTGACTTCCAGGATGCGTTTCGGTTTCAGAAGAGGATTGAGGAATGAAGGGTCTCATTCAAAAGTCTGGCTACATCAAGCCAGGAAGCGGCGGCGGACACTACGCTGAGTACATCGCCACCCGAGACGGTGTGGAACTGATGGAACCCACGGCAGGCGGTGGTTACCTGGAGTACATTGCGGAGCGGCCCCGATCTCACGGGCTGTTCTCTGCGGACGGTGCTGCTGATCTGGAGCAAACCATGGAGGAGATCAACGCACACGCCGGTCCGGTGTGGACCTTCATCTACTCACTGAAGCGGGAGGATGCCGCACGGCTGGGCTACGAAAACGGCGAGAGTTGGCGCAGATTGCTGCTGGCCCATCAGACAGAACTGGCGACAGCGATGAAAATTCCGCCCAGCAGCTTTCGGTGGTGCGCCGCCTTCCACGATGAAAAGCACCACCCGCACATCCACATGATGGCCTGGTGTGCCGATCCCAAGCAGGGCTATCTGACTGAGAAAGGCATCGAGCAGGTGCGCTCCCAGCTGTCCAACGATATCTTCCAGGACGAGCTATTGTCCCTCTATCAGGAGAAGGAACTGTCCTACCAAGAGGTACGTGACGCGGCAATGGAAGCCATGGGCCGTCTCATTCGGGAGATGAAGTCCGGCCTATGTGACAGTCCGGTCATCGCCGGTCAGATGGAAACGCTGGCCGGAATGCTGGCGGAGGTCAAAGGTAAAAAGATGTACGGCTATCTCAAAAAGCCAGTAAAGGCGCAAGTGGATGCCATCGTGGACGAACTGGCCAGGCTCCCGAAGGTGGCGGAGTGCTACGACCACTGGAACCGGCTGCGGGATGAGTTGGAGCGGTACTACAAAGACACGCCAAGAGAACACAAACCATTGTCTCAGCAACAGGAATTCAAGGCCATCAAAAACATGGTCATCCGGGAGGCGGAGGAACTGCATTTGGGTACTTTCACCTTCGAGGATGCATCCATGAAAGACGAAGTGGATGAGGACCAGGAGGAGGTATACTACGCCTGGTCCTCCCGGTGGGAGATGGCAGAGGCCTACCAGAACGCCAAGGAGATTCTGTTGGAATATGAAAACACAGAAGCGGCAAAAGCGGAGCAGGTGCGGATGTTGGAACGACTCTGGGACGCTGACTTCACCGTGGCAGCTCACCTGCTGGGCAAATGCTGGCGGGATGGCATGGGTGTGCTGCCGGATGACGAACAGGCGGAGCTGTGGTTCCGCCGTGCAGCCGAAGCCGGTCATGACTTTTCTCAATACGCCCTTGGTAAACTGCTGCAAAGTCAAAAGCGGATGGAGGAAGCGGTGTCTTGGTATGAGAAAGCAGCTGTGCAGGGCAACAACTACGCCGCCTACCGGCTGGGGAGAATGTATCTGGAGGGAACGGATGTCCCAAAGGATACGGCCAAGGCGGTAGAGTATCTAACCAATGCTGCCCAGGAGGGCAACCAGTATGCCCAGTACACCCTGGGCAAGCTATACCTCGCTGGAGCGGATGTGGGCCAGGACAGAGAACAGGCATACCGCTGGTTCTGGGAATCCGCATCCCAGGGAAACGAGTATGCCCAGTTCTTCCTGGATCACTTCAATGACAACCACAGTTCTAATGTGCTCCTCTCTGCCACCAAACTGCTCCACCACATGGGCCGGATCTTTCAGGACAACTCCATTCCGCCCTGCCCGCCGGGCAGTCACAGAACAGACCGTAAACTGCTCCAGAAGATCCGTCGGAAGAAGATCGCCCTGGGCCACAAGCCGGATGATCATGAGGAGGAGCAGAACATGGGTGGCATGACCATGGGCGGGATGTAGGCGTATTAAAATCTGGCATGCCAAAACAAAGATAAAAACCTCTTCGCATCTCCAAAATCTTTCTGAAAAAGTTTCAAATAAGGGCTGGATATTGCAAAGAGGTTCGGGTATTGTGTGTTGCTGATAAGGAGGCGACGCGCAATGAACGACTACATGAGAGCACTGCACCAGCGGTTCTTCCGGGAACCCGATGTCTCAGAGTTGGAAGAGGACATCGAGAACACCCGCCAGGAAGTGCGGGACTGCCTGGACAAGATGCAGCGCCGCAGGCTCATGCATCTGGTGGACAGTCAGAATTTATTGAAAGAAGAGATCTCCCTGGCCAGCTTTACCGCAGGATTCAAACTGGCCTGGGGGCTGAGCAAAGAACTGGAGGCGGACGGCCTGTACTCCTTCGACGAGGAAGAGACGGAACTCGTCTGCCGCAGAATGGAACAGGAGGAGCGATCGAGATGACAAATCAACTTCCCATTCAGCGGTGCCAGTACTGTGGGTGCGAGGACATCGGTCTTGGCTGGCAGCACAGCGAAGCGCTGGTCACATTCAAGAAACACGGAATGCTGGGCAATCGACTACGGTATCTAATCTGCCGCCGCTGTGGTGCAGTGCTCTACCAGTACGTGGCAGAGCCTCACAAGTATCCCCATGTGAAATAGGCTACACAGTAACCGCACGACAAACGAAACTGAAATACTGGAGGTGAAACAACATGGCAAAAAGACGACCATCAGGAGATGGCATGGTACGTAAACGGGAAGACGGGCGTTGGGAAGGCCGCATCGTAGTGGGACACAAGGAAAACGGTGAGCCCATCTTCCGATATATGCTGGCCAAAACCCAGAAAGAACTGCTGGCCAAGCTTCACCGTGACATGGATCTCTATCAGGACGCGCAACTCACCGAGGACAGCCGCATGCCCCTGGGCGAGTGGCTGGACCGCTGGATGGAGGAGTACGGCTCCGTCACATTGCGGCCCAACACTCTGCGCAGCTACGAGCAGTACATCCGGTGCTATGTGAAGCCGTATCTCGGCGGCAAGATCGTCTCCCGGGTCACACGGCTGGACATCCAAAAGCTGTACCGGAAACTGAAGAAAGAGGGGCGTGTCCACGACCACCCGGAATATGGACACGAGCTATCAGACAGCATGGTGCTCCGCATCCACGCCATGCTCCACCGCTGTCTTAAGGATGCGGAGCGGGATCACATCGTTCCCTATAACCCAACGGACGGTGTCAAACTGCCCAAGAGCAACTACAAGCCAAAGCAGGTTCTCGATCGGGAGCAGATGGATGCCTTCCTGGCGGCAGTGGATAAAAACGAAATCTGGCGGGACTTCTTCTACACGGAGTTGACCACTGGCCTGCGTCGAGGTGAGATCTGCGGTCTCATGTGGAGGGACTTTGATGAAAACGCTGGGACGCTCAAAATCCTCCGCTCGGTGAATGTACCTAAGCGGGGTGAAATGGAGATCGGCGAAACCAAGACTGAGCGGGGCAGACGCACCATCCGTCTGCCCCCCAGTACTGTCCAGCGATTAAAGGAGAGGAAAAAACACGCAATCAGTCAGTGGATCTTCCCGGAACCACTGGCTCCGGAGAAACCGGTGCGTCCCAGCGCCGCCTACTACTGGATGAAGGTACTGCTGAAAGAGGCGGGACTGCCTCACATCAGGTTCCATGATTTGCGCCACACCTTCGCCACCCACGCCCTGGCCAGTGGTGTGGATGCCAAGACTCTCTCCGGCATCCTGGGACACACCAACGCATCGTTCACGATTGATACCTACACGCATGTGACGCCGGATATGCAGAGAGCCGCCAGCGATGTAGTTGGCGGCTTTCTGAAAAATCTATTGGGAGAGGAGTTGAACCCATGGCAAAGAAACGAAAAAGCGGAACCGGCACCATAAGGCAGCGCAAGGATGGCCGCTGGGAGGGCCGGGCCGTGGTAGGCTATGATGACAAGGGCCTTCCCAAAACGAAAAATGTGCTGGCCAAGACCAAGCACGAGTGCCAGGAAAAACTGACCAAGCTGATGGAAACAGTGGGCAGCGCCAAGTCTGAGAAGATCTGCGCCGATATGCCCTTCGGTGAATGGATGGACTTCTGGTATCAGACCTACATCAAGTCCGGTCTCCGCCCTGCCACGCAGAACACTTATGAGAGTACCATCTATCAGCATATCATCCCGCAGCTGGGCAAGATCCCACTGTGTCAGTTGACCCAGAAGGACCTCCAGCAATTCTACGCCCACCTGAAAAAGGAGGGACGGCTCGTTCGCACAGAACAATATGGGAAGGGCCTGTCCGATCGGATGGTGCGAATGTGTCACGCCAAATGCCGGGCGGCACTGGACCAGGCGGTGCAGGAAAATCTGATCCGAACCAATCCGGCGGTAGGATGCAAGCTTCCGCCCAAGCGGAGCCGGGAGATGCAGGTGCTGTCCCGCCAGGAGCTCCAGCGGTTTCTCATTCAGGCAAAGGCGGACGGCTACTTTGAACTGTTCCTGCTGGACTTATCCACCGGCCTTCGCCGAGGCGAACTGCTGGCCCTCCAATGGTCCGATCTGGATCTGGATACCGGAACGCTGTCCGTAACCAAACAGGTCTACGAGGTAAATGGAAAGATGCAGCTGAGTGTCCCAAAGACAAAAGCCTCTATCCGCAAGTTGGTGCTGCCGCCTGCCGTGGTAGAGGTGTTCCGGGAGTACCGAAAGACAGCAAAGTCCCGGTGGCTGTTCCCCTCTCCGAAGAATTTGGATATGCCGCTCACACCTGGCTCCATGCTCCGGCGGCTCCATAGCATTCTGGAGCGGGCCGGGTGCAAGCAAATCAGATTTCACGATCTGCGCCATACCTTTGCCACCATGGCGCTGGAGAACGGCATGGACATCAAGACCCTCTCCGCCATGCTGGGCCATGTATCGGCGGCGACTACACTGGACATCTACACCCACATCACCGCCGATATGCTAAGTGAAGCTGCCGCTAAGATTGACCGGGGGCTGGGCAATGAGGTGGCGGAGGACTCTGCTGAGGCAAATCCGCTCACTGACTTTCAACCGGTCATGAGGCGTACCCGCAAGCCGGGAACCGGCTGCATCACCCAGATCAACGACCACCTCTTCGAGGGCCGCTACTCACCCACCTGGCCGGACGGTACCAAGCACTCCAAATGCGTCTACGCCCACACCCGTGAGGATTGTGAGGAGAAACTGAAAGTGCTCATCCAGCAGCTGAACGCCGAGCGGAAGGCAATCCTGGATCGGCTACGAGGGATCCCATCACCTGAGAAACTTACCAAGAAGCAGCGGCAGATCTGGGAGTACATGAGGCTTTGCCCAGACGGGACCAATTACAGTGCCATCGCCAAAGGGGCCAGGGTAACTCGGCATACGGTGGCTAAGCACTATGAGATGATACAAAAGATGTTGGGTATCCAGAAAACCGCTCTCCATTCTATGCTCGATTGCCAGACAGTCCCGCTTATGGTATGATGACACCAGAATGGGAAAAAGTGCCACCATGCCCCTAAAGATTGTACGAAACGGTATTACCACCATGAAGATACATGGGCAATGCTATATCAATCAAATAGTCCGCAGCAAATCAGATTTTGAAAATCCATGGCTAAGAAAAAGTTGGTGTGAACCACTATAGTGGTTCACACCAACTTTTTTGTAACTGAAAACCACCGGCTGTGCCGGTGGTTCCAAAAAGCTTTAGCTATGCCGGGAAAAAAGGTAGTGTCAAGGAATTTTCGCAAAATGGTTTGCAGGCCCTGGCATGAGAGAAGTCAGCCAGCAATGGAGGCGTCCTCAAGGGCAGCCTCCAGGTGCTTCATGTT
>ENA-OWXB01000103-OWXB01000103.1-human-gut-metagenome-genome-assembly--contig:-NODE-103-length-46276-cov-16.8617_pt1 | contig 46276 bp, 37 predicted proteins | sample MGYA00249243_ERZ652053 | MGnify/ENA primary metagenome ERZ652053 (study PRJEB26925, sample SAMN05827240) | human gut metagenome | biome: ENVO:2100002; feature: ENVO:00000062; material: ENVO:00002003... | reverse complement strand
CATAAAGAATGCACCCCAAAAGTTTTTTGTCTAACTTTTGGGGTGCACTTCAAAAATAGTTGAGGTGTTTTTTTCCATATATTTGCTTTGAGGGTGATAGAAGCATATTGATTTGTGTTGATTATCAGTGTTTTATCAATACAATAAAAACGGTGAAACTCAAGAATGGGAAGTTTGTGTTATTTATAAATTTGTATCGGAAGTTCTCCTTTCAATGCCCCTAGCGCATTGAAAGCCAATGATTCCATTTCGTTTTCTCCGGGATAAATATGGATCGGAGCTAAAAAAGAAATACGTTTTTTGAGTCGTGAAATGACATAATCGGAGTAAGCAATCCCTCCTGTCAGGAGAATAGCATCTATCTTCCCACAAAGTACAGTAGCGGCGCCACCTATTGCTTTTGCTACGTTATAAATCATGGCGTCCAATACGAACTCCGCTTTTTTGTCTCCTTCTTCTATGGATTTGATAATCACAGGTACATCGGTAGTACCCAAGTGAGCTGTCAGTCCCGCACGTCCGGAAATACGCTTCTTCAATTCATCTTTGGTGAACTGTCCGCTAAAACAAAGGTCGATGAGTTGACCGGCAGGCAGTGTACCTGCACGTTCCGGCGAGAAAGGGCCTTCGCCGTCCAACGCATTGTTTGCATCAATAGCTCGTCCATGGCGGTGAACTGCAGTAGAAATACCACCTCCCAAATGGCAGATGATTAAATCAAGGTCTTCGTATTGTGTTCCCTGCTCTCTGGCGAAACGGCGTGCTATTGCTTTCTGGTTCAAGGCATGCCAAATTGTAATTTTGGGCATTAACGGTGAGCCTGTGATACGGGCTATATCTTCCAGTTCATCCACTACTCCCGGATCGGCAATGAAAGCACGACAATTGGGTAAGGAAGAAGCAAGTTTGTCTGCAATTAATCCTCCAAGGTTACAGGCATGAGTGCGCATGGCGTGTACCGTATCACGTTTCATGGCTTCATTTACCTCATATACTCCACCCGGTATCGGTTTTACCAGTCCTCCGCGTCCGATGACTGCATCAAAGTCAAAAGGTATCTTATTGGCTTCCAACTCCTGGAGTACCAGATTCTTCCGAAATTCAAACTGGTCTACCACTTGTGAATAAACGGATAATTCTTCTACTGTATGGCTGATATTACGGACCAGTAGCGGAGTTTCATTTTCATATACTGCAATCTTCGTCGAAGTGGAGCCGGGATTGATAACTAGAATTTTCATCAATATTGATTTTTGAATTATGAATTATTGGGGACTTGATTTATTTGTTTTCTGCATTCACAGTCTCCTGAGACTTGCAGGCAAGCCATTGCCATGCTATAATATTTGGACAAGCCGGAGTCACTACGAGACGGAAGTACCACTGGGCAGATCGGTCCTTGCAATAAACCCGCCATTTCTGCCTGTGCAAACAGGGACACAGATTTGTAGAATGCATTACCCGATTCTATATTGGGGAATATCAGCACATCCGCTTGTCCGTTGATAGGAGATACAATACCTTTAATATCGCCGCTTGCCTGCTCGCAGGCGGTACGTACATCCAGCGGGCCGTCAATAATTACATTTCCGAACTCTCCGGCTTCGGCAAGTTCCACGATATTTACATAATCCAGTGAGTGGGGAAACTTGGCGCTTACTTTTTCCGTACAGTGGATTAAGGCGATACGTGGTTGTTCAATACCGAAGTGGCGGCACGTGCATATAGCATACCAGATCATTTCTATACGTTGTTGCAAAGTGGGACGCGGAATAACGGCAGCATCCGAGAAGAAAAGTAATTTGTGATACGTTGGAATTTCCATTACCGCCAGATGCGTAAGAATTTTCCCTTTCGGAAGCAATCCTTTTTCTTTATCAAGTATAGCGTGCAACAGGTTGTCCGTATTAATAATTCCTTTCATCAGAATATCTGCTCCTCCCTCACGGACAATGCGTACCGCTTCGCGTGCTGCCTCGTCCGAATCTTCTATATGGATGATTTTTATGTATTCGGGATATTGTTTGAGTGTAGGATATTTTTCCAGAATAGCCGAATCTCCGATCATCAGAAACTCCGCAATTCCTTCTTCCAATGCGCGGGTAATAGCATATTCCGTGTTAGGATCATTGGCACAGACTACGGCAATCCGTTTTCTATGATTTAGTTTTTTGAGATGAGCCGTCAATTGGGCAAAACTTTGAATAGGTTCCATAACGTTAGATTTTTAGCAAATATCAGAAAAAGGATTGAGAAAATAGCGATTGCAATCCGAAAAATTACATCCATTATGTAACATTTTGCTATATTTTATTTGTTTTGGTCGATAGATATGCATGGAATCGTTTTTTCCTGTATTTTTGCAAATGAATCCCCCAATGAAATAAAAAAGACATGAAACAGTTTAAAAATCTATTTTTTGTTAGCTTAATCCTCCTTTGTTGGCTGTTCATTTCGTGCAAGACGACGAAGGTTCCTGAAGGTTGGTCCTTGGTCTGGAAAGAAAAATTTAATCAAAAAAAGAATTTTGATTCAAAGGTGTGGAGTAAGATTCCACGAGGAAAGTCGGATTGGAATAATTACATGACTGATTTTGATTCTTGTTATGCAATGCGTGAAGGCAAACTGGTGTTGAGAGGTATCGTCAATCAGGTTCAGCCCAATGACACGGCTCCTTATTTGACGGGCGGTGTTTATACAAAAGGCAAGAAGGCTTTTATAAACGGGCGTATTGAAATTTGTGCCAAGTTGAATGCTGCGAAAGGGGCATGGCCGGCTATCTGGATGTTACCCGAAAAAGCGGCATGGCCGTCCGGTGGCGAAATTGATATTATGGAACGTTTGAATAACGATTCAATTGCTTATCAGACTGTTCATTCTCATTATACCTACACATTGGGCATCACAGAAAATCCCAAGTCTCATTCCACGGGACCTATTTATCCTGACCGGTACAATGTTTACGCAGTAGAAATGTATCCGGACAGCCTTTCATTTTATATCAATGATATGCATACGTTTACCTATCCTCGTATACAAACAAAAGAAGAAGGGCAATACCCTTTTAACCAGCCTTTTTACCTGCTGATTGATATGCAATTGGGAGGCTCGTGGGTCGGAGCGGTCGGTCCTGAAGATCTTCCGGTAGAAATGGAAGTGGACTGGGTACATTTTTATCAACGGAAGTCAAAAAAATAAGAACATATATGGATATTCAATTTCCTCCTTTTTTGCAGAAAGGTGATAAAGTAGTTATCGTATCGCCCTCCAGTAAGATAGACAAACAATTCCTGAAAGGTGCCAAGAAACGGATTGAATCATGGGGGGTGAAAGTTGTTATGGGAAAGCACGCCGGAGGTTCATCCGGGCGATATGCCGGCACGATCAGCCAACGTCTGAAAGATTTGCAGGATGCAATGGATGATCCGAAAGTGAAAGCTATCCTTAGTAGTCGTGGAGGATATGGAGCTGTACATCTGATAGATAAGATTGATTTTACGGCATTTCGTGAATATCCGAAATGGTTGTTGGGCTTCAGTGATATTACTGCATTGCACAATCTGTTTCAGAAAAACGGATATGCTTCGTTGCATTCGTTAATGGCACGTCATCTTGCGGTAGAGCCGGAGGATGATCCGTGTACAAACTATTTGAAAGATATCCTGTTCGGAAACTTGCCTTCTTATACTTGTGAGAAACATAAGTTGAATAAGCAGGGCAGTACGCAGGGGGTTCTTCGTGGGGGGAATATGGCGGTAGCTTACGGTTTGCGCGGTACTCCTTATGATATTCCGGCAGAAGGAACTGTGCTGTTTATCGAAGATGTCAGCGAACGACCTCATGCCATTGAACGCATGATGTATAATCTAAAATTGGGCGGTGTACTTGAAAAATTATCTGGACTGATTGTCGGACAGTTTACGGAATATGAAGAAGATTGTTCGCTGGGCAAAGAGTTGTATGCTGCTCTGGCGGATTTGGTAAAAGAGTATGATTACCCCGTTTGCTTTAATTTTCCTGTAGGGCATGTTACTCATAATTTGCCGCTTATAAACGGAGCAAAAGTAGAGTTTACGGTTGGAAAGAAAAATGTAGAATTAAAGTTTATTTGTTAATAATCTATTTCATCTGAACAATGCTGTGATGAAAATGACTAATTTTGAGACTTTAATAGAAAAGAGGATGATGAAAAAGAAAATTATGATAGTATTGGTAAGTGCCTTTTTGTTATTATCAGCATTCTCCTGCGGAGGTGGCAATAAGGCAAATAGTACAAGTGAACAAAACGAAAAGATAGTTGTGAATGTACCACAGTTTGATGCAGATAGTGCTTATCTGTATGTAAAGAATCAAGTAGATTTTGGTCCTCGTGTTCCTAATACAAAGGGGCATGTAGCTTGTGGAAATTATCTGGCTAAGCAATTAAAAGATTTCGGTGCGCAGGTGACCGATCAGTATGCCGATCTGATTGCTTATAACGGTACTTTGTTGAAAGCGCGAAATATTATCGGTTCTTATAAGCCGGAAAGTAAAAAAAGAATCGCTTTATTTGCCCACTGGGATACACGTCCGTGGGCCGATAACGATCCTGACGAAAAGAATCACAAGACTCCGATTCTGGGAGCGAATGATGGTGCAAGCGGAGTAGGAGCTCTGTTGGAAATAGCCCGTTTGGTCAATCAACGGCAGCCGGAACTTGGTATTGACATTATTTTTCTTGATGCCGAAGATTATGGTACACATGACCAGGATAATGAAGAATCATGGTGTCTGGGTGCACAATACTGGGCGCGTAACCCTCATGTACAGGGATATAATGCTCGTTTTGGTATCCTGCTTGATATGGTAGGTGGCGAAAATACGGTTTTCCTGAAAGAATCATATTCTGAGAGATTTGCGCCGGATATAAATAAAAAGGTGTGGAAAGCAGCCAAGAAATTGGGATATGGCAAAATGTTCATTGATGAAGACGGAGGAGGGGTGACGGATGACCATTTGTTTATCAACCGCCTGGCACGTATTAAAACGATCGATATTATTGCTTCCGATCCGGAAGGTGGTTTTACCCCGACCTGGCATACTATCAATGATAATATGGAGCATATAGACAGGAATACACTGAAGGCGGTCGGGCAGACTGTATTGGAAGTAATCTACAATGAAAAATAATCTCCTTGTTATTTAGAGTATTTAGAAATTTGTAAATAGCAATTATATATATGTCAATTAATGAATTACAAGACGAAGTGATTGCAGAGTTCAGTGACTTCGATGACTGGATGGATCGGTATCAACTACTTATTGATTTGGGAAATGAGCAGGAACCGCTTGAAGAAAAATATAAGACGGAACAGAATCTGATTGAAGGATGTCAAAGCAGAGTATGGCTTCAAGCGGACGAGGTAGACGGTAAGATTGTTTTTAAGGCGGAAAGTGATGCTTTGATTGTAAAAGGAATTATTGCCTTGCTGATAAAAGTCCTTTCAGGACACACTCCTGATGAAATCTTGAATACTGATCTTTATTTTATAGATAAGATAGGGTTGAAAGAACATCTGTCACCTACACGTAGCAATGGGTTGTTGTCCATGGTCAAACAAATACGAATGTATGCATTGGCATTCAAAGCAAAAGAAGAGGCTGGCTGACAAGTTTAGACAGTCTCGCGGCGCATATATAGAATGACTCCTGCCAGTATGACAATTGCACCGATAAGAATAATAAAATACGGTGTACCGTTAATCAGATCATCCATATTCTCCGCTTCGGGATATTTGATACTGAGATATACTGATAAGGAGTTATTTAATATATGCATGAATATACAAGGTATCAGACTACCCGTTTTATAATAAGTCCATGCCAACAGGATACCGATCAGAAATGCCGGAAGTATCTGTGCGGGATTTATATGAAAGGCACCGAATAGAAGTGCCGAAATAAGAATTGCTTTGGTAGGATTATATTGTTGGAGCAAAGCTTTGGTGATTGCTCCCCGGAACAATAATTCTTCAAGTACAGGGCCTACGATTGCTATTGCAAGAATCCCTCCCCAGCCGGATTGGAGGATATCGAAAGATTGCTCCATGATATTAGGTATCCAATCCAGCAAACTCATTAATGAAGAAACAACAAATCCACTGGTAAGGATTGCCACTGCACTACCTAAAAGATAAGGAGCGGACACAAGTGACCAGGTCTCTTTCTTTGTGCTGATGTAGCCGGCCTTCCACAGATAGATACCCATCATTATCTGACCGGCCAATTGCGCCGGAATCATAATTGTTTGTGTCAGAACAGCCTTATCTAAATTTCCTGTGGTTACTAACAAATAGATAGTACAAGGAATCATAATCAGGACAGGGGCAACAATTTGCGCAATGACAAGGTCTATTAATACAAGTTTGATAGCCGTCTTCATATTTTACTTTTTTATTTAGTAGCGAAGAAGCTGCATATAAACATAGCTAACATAGAAATTGCTATTACCACCAGAGAAATACTCATAAATGACTTTTGCATAAGAATCTATTTTAAGTTGTTATTCGGTTGATGTATTATTTTCTTAGTTCTTCCTGTTGGTTACTTCTTGCTTTGCTGGCAAGAAGAATCGCTTCGGTTTCTTCTGCATCTTTGTGGAGTTGGACTATTAGCTCGTCAATGCTGGAGAACTTCAGTTCGGGGCGTGTCCGTTTTACAAAAGTGAGCCGGATGAGTTTATCATATATATTCGAGTGGAAGTGAAGGATATTCACTTCAATTGTTCGATTCGGACCATTGTCAATCGTCGGGCGGACACCTATATTTAGCATTCCCATGTATGTTTTCCCGTCAAACGTTACCCATACGGCATATACGCCATCGGCAGGAATAAGTTTATCCGGATCATCTACGCTTAAATTGGCAGTCGGAAAGCCGATCTTTCTGCCTACTTGGTAACCGCCTACAACAGTCCCGTCCAAAAAATATTCATATTTCAGGCAACGGGCTGCGATTTCCACTTCTCCTTCATGTAACAGTTTACGAATCAAAGACGAACTTACCGGAATGTTTCGGGTAGTTCCTATTTCTATGTCACTGGTATATGCCTGTGCACGAATTACCTCTATACCAATTTCTTTCCCGTAGCATACATAGTCCTCGAATCCTTCGCTGCGATTATGTCCGAAACGGTGGTCATAACCGATAACCAGACATTTCACCTGATAACGCTCTTTTAGCAGTCGGTTCATAAATTCGCGGGCGGTTAACTGCGAAATGTCCGGGGTGAAATCGAGCATCAGGCAATAGTCTACACCAATGTCGGCAAGCAGACTAATTTTCTCTTTCGGAGTAGTCAGGAGTTCCGGCCGATAGGTTGCATTCATTACCTTACGGGGATGAACAGGGAAAGTGACCAATGCAGAACGTAGACCTTTGGCTGCGGCTATCTCTTTCACTTGTTGAATCAGATAGCGATGTCCTGCATGCACTCCGTCAAAGAAGCCTATGGTAGCTACACAGGGTTCTGGTTTTATAGCCGATATGTCACGTATAATCTGCATGTCTATTAAATTATTTACTGTTGAAAAGATGACTCCAGTCTTCGCCGGCTTTTGCCGTATAAGTAGAGATTCCTAAGTTCTGTGCCGCTTTGCAGTTGATTTCGGAATCATCAATAAAAAGAGTCTCCTCCGGTTCGATGCCGGCATCATCCAATATTGCTTTAAAAATTTCCGGTTCGGGTTTGGCCATTTTCATTTCAAAAGAGAGATATGTTTTTTCAAAATAGTCCTCTACTTTGAAAGTACGGTAGGGGAATAGATTCTTACAAGTCCATTTCCAATGAATCTCGTTTGTATTACTCAACAAATAGACTACATATTTTTCGCGTAACTTCAGCAATAAATCAAGTTTGTGTGTTGGTATATCTACCAGAAAACTATTCCAGGCGGCATCAATTTGTTTGTCACTAACTACTTTACCTATCATTTCGCGAACGCCATTACGAAATTCTGCGGGAGTAATCAAGCCTTTCTCCTGCTGCATCAGGATTCCGTCCTGATTTGAGATGTCCAATAGTTCCTCCACGTTACGGAGCCCTAATTTCTGGAAGTTCTCGATACAACGTTGACGGTCGAGATTGATAAGTACACCGCCTAAATCAATAAGAAGGTTTTTAATTCCTTTACTTTTCATTTCTTTTTCTTTTGTGAATAATACGCTGAACAAGGCGAACAAGTTCTCCAACCCATAACACCATGGACGAAACGCCTATAATTAGAAGCCATGTCTGCCAGTCGAGTGGTTCCGTGCGGAATACAGCACCACCGAACTGTACAATAAGGAATTGTCCGACAAGAATGGCAAGCACAATTAATTCCATGCCATACGATTTGGAAAGTCCTTTGAATGCCGAGTCGGTAGTGCCGAACACACGTGCATTAAACAGGTTCCAGAATTGTAACATGACAAAGAAGGTGAAGAAAATAGTGAGGTTGTGTACATCCATACCTTTTGCACTGTGGTCGAAATAATAAATCATTCCGAGCAGTACGATGAGGAAGATAGAACCTACCCCTAATATGTTAGACCTCATTGCTTTGCTGATAATGAAATCAGTACTGCGACGAGGCTTTTCGAGCATAACAGTTTCGCTGGGCGGAATAGAAGCCAGGGCCAGCGCTGCGAAAGTATCCATAATCAAGTTTACCCACAACATCTGCGTCACAGTCAACGGAAGTTCCGTGCCGATAACGGAACCCAATAGAACGATAAGTAATGCAACGAAGTTGATCGTTAACTGGAAAACGATGAAACGTTGGATATTCTTATAAAGCGAACGTCCCCACATGACGGCGGTTCCGATACTGTTGAACGAATCATCAAGCAATGTAATATCACTGGCCTCTTTGGCTACAGAAGTTCCTGTACCCATTGATAAGCCGACTTGTGCATGGTTCAGAGCAGGCGCATCATTTGTTCCGTCTCCGGTTACGGCTACTACCGCTCCTTTTTGCTGGAGCAACTGCACAAGGCGTTGTTTGTCTGTAGGACGGGCACGCGACATAATTTTCAAATCCATTACCCTGTCAAGTGCTTCTTCATCACTCAATTCTGCAAAAGCAACACCAGTGATACGATTCCGGTCGGTGTCGGTTTCCGGCTTCCAAAGACCTATCTGACGAGCAATCTCGGTTGCAGTCCCCGGAGTGTCACCGGTCACAATCTTGATACCGATACCTGCCGACTGGCATTTGGCTACGGCGGCAGGAACATCCGGACGAATCGGGTCAGAGATAGCAACCACTCCCAAGAAGTTCAAGTCGTTTGCCGAAACAAGTTCCACACAATCATTCGGTTCATTCTCCTCTACGATTTTGAAGGCGAAGCCCAGTGTGCGCATCGCCATATTCTGGTAATTCAGTAGTTGTGCTTCTACTGTTGAACGGTATTCCACGGCATCCACCCGTCTTCCGTCCAAGACAACTTCTTTACATTTGCCCAGAACAATTTCGGGAGCACCTTTTATATAGAGTATTTTCTTTCCGATTAATGGTGATTCTACAAGCGTAGCCATGAACTTGCGCTCCGTAGAGAAGGTGAGCTGGTCGAGAACACGGGCGTTCTCACGGAGTTTCAGGTAATTTCTTCCCTGACTATTGAGCCATAATAGTAAGGCCACTTCCGTCGGACTTCCTACTCCTTTCGGCTTTTCCCCGGTTTCTGTTTCCTCAAGGAAGGCGGTCGAATTAGCGCTGATTCCCTCTGCAATCAATGCACTGATATCATCATCGGACAGGTTACTGCCGTTTTTGATTCCATAGAAGTTTGGTTCGTGCACTTGCATCAGATTTTGCGTCAGCGTACCGGTTTTATCCGTACAGATGACAGTGATAGCACCCATTGTCTCGCAAGCGTGCATTTTCCGAACCAGGTTGTTGGTGGAAAGCATACGGCGCATATTTAGGGCCAGACTAAGAGTCACACTCATCGGCAATCCTTCGGGAACAGCAACAACAATCAGCGTAACAGCCATCATAAAGTATTTAAGTGTCCGTTCAAATACCGGAAGCCATTCGTGCCAGCCGTTTAATGCACCGAAATCAAAATATAGCAATACATCTTTTACGAAGAAGATAAGGAAAGCCAGGCCGGCAACAGTAAAACCAATTTTTCCGATTAGATTGGCTAATTTGGTCAACTGTATATTTAGTGGAGTCGGTTCAAGGTTTTCTTCCGTACTTTGGCGGGCCACTTTTCCTATTTCCGTTGCATCTCCTACGTGCAGAACGCGCATTGTGCCATGACCGTCGACTACCGTAGTGCCACGCATCACCAAATTAGAGGCGTAAGTCGCTTCTTCGTCAAAATCTGCTTCTATAATCGTCTTATTGATAACAGGTTCTCCGGTCAGGTTGGATTCGTTTACTTGCAAAGAGATAGCTTCCACCAATTCTCCGTCAGCCGGGATTTCTTCTCCGGTTTCCAAAATCACGATGTCGCCTACAACTATATCTTTGCGCGGAACTTCCTGTACGCGGCCGTTACGAATCACTTTAACTAGTGTTTCCTCATTAACGGCATTCAGTAAGTCGAATTTTTTGTTGGCATCATATTCAAAAAAGAAACCGATACCCGTAGCCAGCAAGATAGCGGCTATGATACCGATCGTTTCGGCGTACTCATTTTCGATAATGGAAATAATCAACGAAAAGACGGCTGCAACTAGCAGTACGCGTACGACCGGGTCCTCAAATTTCTCAAGATAAAGTTTCCATAAAGAAGGACGCTTGGGGGGTGTTAACAGGTTTATACCATTCTTTTCCCTGCTTTGTAGGACCTCACTGTCCGTAAGGCCTAAATGATTGTAATCATCTTTATTTGTACTCATGCAGATACATGCGTTTAGTTTGGACTGCAAAAATACAACATATAATTGTGATAAAATGTTTAATTAAAACTTTTTATGAAGTAGAATTTCTTACTGAGGTTTGCCGCATGAAAGATAAGGGAGGGTAAACCAGAAGGTAGAACCTTCTCCTTCAATGGAATCCGCTCCGATCTGGCCGCTCAATTTGCCTACAATCGTTTGTGAAATCGAAAGTCCCAGTCCTGCACCTTTTTGGTCTTTATTCAGTTTCACAAAACGCCCGAATACATTCGACAGTTTTTCTGCCGGTATGCCCGTACCCGTGTCTTTCACGTAGAAATATAGTTCAGTATCTTTAGCTTCATAACCGATACGGATATTTCCTTCCCGGGTAAATTTAATAGCGTTGCCCACGAAATTGGAAATGACCTGTGCCACCCGATTGCGGTCGGTCTGTATAAGGCAGGAAGAAAGTGAAGGCTCTGCTATTATCTGTACTTTTCCTCCGGCATCATTAATCCTCATTTGGAAAAGTCTTTGTAAATCGGATAGCAACAAATTAATATCTACCGTTGAATACACAAATTCTAAAGTGCCCGCTTCTATTTTTGACATATCAAGAATATCATTTACTAATTGCATCAGAAGATCGGCATTCATTTTGATAATTTCTTGGTATTGTGTTTTTTCTTCTTCTGTGTTTGCGCTGCCCATTACTTCTGCAAACCCGGTGATAGCATTCAGCGGAGTACGAATCTCATGGCTCATGTTGGCCAGGAAGGCTGATTTTGCTATATCTGCATTTTCCGCTTTCTCTTTTGCCACTTTTAATTCCCTTTCTACTTGTTTCAAATGGGTAATATCATGTACGGTAAGCACCATATTTTCTTCTTCATCGAGGAGGAAATAAGAGCCGGAAATAACAGCTTCACAGGCTACCGTTTGATTTTCGGAAGTAACCATATTCAAAGTGGCTTCCAGATTAGTGAATCCTCTTCTTTGTTCGAAAGCCTGACGGATAGCCTGGCGTATAGGACAGGAGCCACAATAAACATGTGTACCGCAACCTCCCTCTGCCGATAATGCATTACGGCACTGCAACAAATCACCTACTCTTTTTTCTTCCGGTCCTTTTCGTGTTCCGGTCTGTTGGTAGTAATTCGTTTTCAGCACTTTGAAGTCGTTGTTTATTAACAGGATGAAGGCGTGTACATTTTTCAAGATAGCACTGGCAACATGGTTGGTATGTTCTAGTTTTCTGGATTCCCGAAATAACCGTTTCTGCATTCGAAGGCATTTCCTGCGCTCCCACAAAAAACTGATTAGCAGGATTGCACATAAAATTATGAGGGTAGATAAAAGTGCTATTAACATGACATAATATTGTTGGTTCAGCTTGTTGAATACGGTTACAAAGATAGTTTTTTTCTTTCACTATAAAAAAGTGTTGAACAAATATCTTGTTATTTGTGTTATATTAATTAGAAAACCAATTAAAAATACGAACGTTATGAAGAAGTACATTTGCACGGTCTGTGAATATATTTACGACCCCGAACAAGGAGATCCGGAAAGCGGAATTGAACCAGGAACTGCTTTTGAAGACATTCCAGATGATTGGACTTGTCCTCTATGCGGAGTCGGGAAAGAAGATTTCGAGCCGTACGAAGGATAAAACAAAGGGAGAGAATTTATTAAGAGGAAATGGCCGGATACAAATCGTATCCGGCTATTTTATTTTTTGAATAAAAATATAATGCTGATTATAAATGTAGTATCTTTGATGCAAAAATATAGAATTATGCATAACAAGGCAACTACCAGTTCTAACTTCCTCTTATATCCTGTTATCTCTTTTTTGTTGATGTTCGGGCTTTTAATAGCTGGTTGTAGTGATAATGAGAATGAAGAAGAACTACCTGCTCCTGATGTTCCTGATTATAGTACGATAATAGTCAAAGACATACAGAATATGCCGAAAAATTTTACATTCGACCGGGTGGAGGTAAAAGTGACCGGCTTGGACTGGCAAGTGATTGAAACTCTTATATTCCCTTATGAAAACGGGCAAATTGTAATGACACTTCCTGCTACTTTCCCTTCGGAAAGACTTCAGAAAGTAGATCGGCGGAATGGTGATATGGCTGGTTATTGGACTGGAACCTCAAATGACGGTGATGCGCTGGTAGCAACATTGGGAGACTTTTTTGTTTTTAATGGCGATACGAGGGTAGGACGAATAGCACTTTCCAATTGGTCCGGCAAGGGATCGTCTGCGGAAAAAGCAACATTGGTGAGTTATCAGTATGCCGACCGCCCCTTCATATTGACCGGCAGTGATAAATCTTATTATTATAGCGAGTGTTCCTTTAATAAAGGGTGGAATATTTTTGCTAATATCAATCCCTCGGAAGGCAGTTCGCAAAAGGTACTTCGGACAACTACCGTCCCGGAATCTACTTTATTCTGGCGACTGGCAGAATCCTATATCTATAATAAATAGTGAGTAAATACAAAATAATTGATAAAGAAAAAGGAGAAGCAGATGCATTAGTACATAACTGCTTCTCCTTTTTCTATTCTTTATTTCTCCTATTTAGGAAGCTTTCTTTTCTTTTACATCACTGCTGGCTTCTACCACATTTACTATATAATCACCCAGTTTCTCACATTCGGCGATAATATCCATATAGTAAACTCCCATTTGATAATCATATTCCTTGTTGTTTACATCCAAGATGTTCTGATTCTTCAATTGGTTGCGGTAATTATTGATTTCGTTTTCGATATTGAAAGACTTGTTGATATCAATACTCTGATGTTCCGGTTTCTCTACTACCACAATCATTTGTGCAAGAGCGTCGTTCGTCAGCTTCATCATAAAATGGATATGCTCATATTGCTTTTCGGTGAAGTCTTGATTTGTCTGGCGTTTCCGGTTAATCGTACGTGCCAAGTTGTAACAACTGTCCCCGATACTTTCAATTTCCGTCACTTCACGCAACATGGCGCGTATCTGTAACTTACTTTCAGAACTCAAACGACCCTCTGATACTTGATTCAGGTAGTTGGCTATCTCCAGTTCCATGTTGTCGCTGATATTCTCGTATTTCTCTATCCGGCTGAACAACTTATTGAAATCATCATCCTTTTCCGTATGCAGCAAATCTTGCACCATGCCGAACATACGGTGAGTACGTTCAGCGAATAAATGAATTTCCTTACGTGCCTGAAGGATGGAAAGTTCTGCCGTAGAAAGCATACCGCCTGTAATGAACCGCAGTCTTGGTTCTTCGTCTTCTTCCTTCGGGTGGATTAAAGCGCATACGGTACGTTCAATTAACTTCACACCCCATATCAGGATACATACGTTGCAGATATTGAAAATAGAGTGGAAGGCGGACAGTTTGTAAGAGATAGCAACTTCCGGATTACTTGTCTGGAAGAAAGTATCTACTACCCAGTTAACCAACTGCATGAACGGGTGGAAGATAATCAATACCCAGATAACACCGAACACATTAAAAACAAAATGCGCCAATGCTGCCCGTTTAGCCTGTGTGTTGGCTGTTAATGCGGCAAGATTGGCGGTGATCGTAGTTCCGATATTTTCTCCCAGTACCAGGGCTGCTCCCAGCTCCAGGCTGATCCAGCCGTTGGCACACATAATCAGTGTGATTGCCATTGTCGCGGCTGAAGCCTGCACAATCATAGTCAGTATCGTACCGATGAATAAGAACAGGAGGATAGAGAAGAATCCCATGTCCGTGTAGTTCTGTACAAAGGCAAGCATTTCCGGGTTGGCATTCAGGTCGGGAGCATTCGCTTTCAGGTAAGAAAGTCCCATGAAGAGGAAAGAAAAACCGAAAATGAATTCACCGACAGACTTACGGTTGCTTTTGCCGGAGAAGATGAGCGGAAGGGCAATGGCCAAAAGAGGAAGGGCAAATGCGGCCATATCAACCTTAAATCCGAAAATTGAGATAATCCAGGCAGTGACCGTAGTACCGATATTGGCACCCATGATGACACTGATAGATTCAGCGAGAGTGAGTAACCCGGCATTCACGAAACTCACGACCATTACCGTCGTTGCTGAAGAAGATTGGATAAGGGCTGTGATTAACACACCTGTTAAAACTCCCGTTACCCTGTTGGTAGTCATTGCCGTCAAGATACTTCGTAGTCTGTCACCCGCGACCTTTTGCAAGCCCTCACTCATTATCTTCATTCCGTACAGGAAGAGCCCTAATGAACCTATGAGCTTTAAAAAATCATAAAAAGAATATTCCATCTATAATATTGTTAATGGTTATTTGTTCTCAGTCTGATTATAAGTATATTAGTCCCAAATTATTCACCTTTTAACGAACTCGATGAAACAGATGTTACAAATATGTTGCAAAAATAACAATATTTCTAAAGAATTCCCCATCGGGAGCTCACTTTTGGATATTTATTACGGTTTTAATCTTAATTTTCCTTATCAAGTGGTTAGTGCTAAAGTCAATAACCGCTCTGAGGGACTTAATTTTAGGGTATATAATAATAAGGATATAGAGTTTCTGGACGTGAGAGACCAGTCCGGTATGCGTACCTATGTCCGTTCGCTCTGTTTTGTACTGTTTAAGGCGGTCACGGAATTGTTTCCCGAGGGCAAGCTGTTTGTAGAACATCCCGTTTCGAAAGGTTATTTCTGTAATCTGCGTATCGGGCGTCCCATTGAATTGGAGGATGTGAAACGCATCAAGCAACGTATGCAGGAGATTATTGCAGAAAATATACCCTATCATCGTATCGAATGCCATACAGCCGAAGCTGTACGCATTTTCAGCGAACGGGGTATGAATGATAAAGTCCGGTTGCTCGAAACTTCCGGTTCCCTCTATACCTATTATTATACGTTGGGCGATACGGTCGATTACTATTATGGCAACCTGTTGCCTAGCACCGGCTATCTTAAACTGTTTGACATCGTGAAGTATTACGATGGACTATTGCTGCGTATTCCCAGCCGCGAGAATCCCGAAGTGCTGGAAGACGTTGTAAAGCAGGAAAAGATGTTGGACGTCTTTAAAGAATATCTGAATTGGAGCTATATCATGGGACTCAACAATGCAGGCGATTTCAACCTCGCTTGCGAAGAAGGCCATGCAACAGATTTGATTAACGTTGCTGAGGCATTGCAGGAAAAGAAGATAGCCCAGATTGCCGATACCATTTTTCATCGTGGCGAAAACGGTAACCGAGTGAAACTGGTACTGATTGCCGGACCGTCTTCTTCCGGAAAGACCACTTTCAGCAAGCGGCTTTCAATCCAGTTGATGACAAATGGGTTGAAACCTTTTCCTATCTCTCTCGATAATTATTTCGTAGACCGTGAGGATACTCCTTTGGATGAAAACGGAAACTATGATTATGAATCGCTTTACGCGCTCGACCTCGAGCTGTTCAACCAACAGCTGCAAGCCTTGCTGCGTGGTGAAGAAGTAGAACTTCCCCGCTTTAATTTTGCTCTCGGCAAGAAAGAATTTAAAGGTGATAAACTGAAAATTGAAGATAACACGATTCTGATATTGGAAGGTATTCATGCCTTGAATCCGGAGTTGACGCCACATATTCCTGCCGAACGTAAATTTAAGATTTATGTATCGGCATTGACCACTATCTCTCTGGACGACCACAACTGGATTCCTACTACCGACAATCGTCTGTTGCGTCGTATTATCCGTGATTTCAATTATCGGGGCTATTCTGCCCGTGAAACCATTTCACGTTGGCCTAGTGTGCGTGCCGGTGAAGATAAGTGGATATTCCCTTATCAGGAAAATGCAGATGTAATGTTCAATTCAGCTCTTCTTTTTGAGTTTGCAGTGCTCCGCCTGCACGCTGAACCTATATTAATGGGAGTTCCGCGTAATTGCCCGGAATACTGCGAAGCCTATCGTTTGTTGAAATTCATCAAATATTTTGTTCCGGTTCAAGACAAAGAAATACCACCGACTTCTTTGCTTCGGGAATTTTTAGGAGGAAGCAGCTTTAAATATTAAGTAGGAAAATTAGGATATATTCGTTTTTTCAATTTACTTTGCGTAATTATCTCAACCTGTCTGTTAGGGTCAGACAGGTTGGAATACGAAACAGCAATAATTAAATTCGTTGGAATTATTCAGACGAGAGGGTCAATAACTGTTATATGGCACTTGAATAAATGAACCTTTGGGTATTTATTCTGTTATGAAGATATTACATACAACAAAAAAACGGGAATATGATTTTTTATAATAATCTTTTGGCAAAATGGTTCTTAGGGAAAAAGAAGCATTATTTTATGGTAGGCGGGCTTTTCTTTACCCGATATAAATATTTAGAAGTTTGGGAAGATATGGAATTACGGATACATGCAAGGCAATATTGGGAATGTTTCTTTTTGACTTTAGTTCCGGCATTAATTTTGTCTTTGTGGCTTTCGTGGTGGTGGATGATAGTTCCTTTCGTTACCTATGACATACTTTATTGGTTGGAAAAAGCATTCCGTTCTCATTCTGTATTCAACTGGGAAGCGGTAGAAAATTGTGGTGATACGCTTTATTTAAGAAAAAGAAAATCTTATGCATGGATGAAATGGTACGGTAAAAAGACGTTGCCTTTATCCGATTGGGACGAATAAAGGTCGTTTCTTTATGAAACTGTTCATTTGGGCACTCCTATAAAAATGACGGAGGTTTTCCGGTATTAATGAAAAACTTCCGTCATTCTAGTGGTTGTCTGAGAAGCCAGTGTTAGTGCGATTAATTTTTTTGCTTATCGTAAAGCTTCCACTTCGTCCGGAGTCAGAGGGATTTTCTTACCCAGTCTGCGGGCACCAGTTTCCGTAATCAGGTAGTCTTCTTCGTTGCGGATACCACCGAAATCCTTGTAAGTTTCCACTTTTTCGTAGTTGATGAAATCGGCAAACTTCTTTTCCGCCTTCCACATATCTATCAATTCGGGAATGAAATAGATACCCGGTTCTACCGTATGCACAAATCCCGGTTCCAACGGAATGGCGAGACGTTGTGATTTACGTCCGAACTGGGTGCTTTTCGGTTGTCCGTTATATCCTACCCAGATTTCACCCAAGTTTTCCATATCATGAACATCCAGTCCCATCATATGACCTAATCCGTGCGGATAGAACAACGCATGAGCACCTTCGCGCACGGCGTCTTCTGCATTTCCTTTCATCAGCCCCAGTGCCTTCATTCCTTCTACCATTACACGGGCGGACAATTCATAAACTTCCATGTAGGGAATGCCCGGACGTAGCGCTTTGACCGATTCCAGATGCATGGCATTCTGTATTTCGTAAACTTCGCGTTGACGGGTAGTAAACTTTTTGTCGGCAGGAACCGTGGACGACATATCGCCGGCATAGCCCGATTCAATTTCCGCACCCGCATCAATCAGGAACAAATCACCCGGTTTCACGAGATTGCCGTGATAATGATTGTGCAGCGTCTGTCCGTTGATAGTAGCGATAGTGGCAAAAGAAAGTTCGCAGTTGTTAGCTTGCGCTACCCGGTTCATTTCGGCTACCACTTCATACTCGTACATCCCCGGGCGGAGTACCTTCATCGCTGTGATATGCATATCGGCCGTCACATCGCACGCCTTTTCTATTTCTACGATTTCTTCCGCAGATTTATAATTACGTTGTGCGATTACGGCACGGATAAAAGGCACCGATCCTTCCTGACGTGCAGGCGGTATGCCCAGCCAATCCATTAGCTTCAGTTTATGTTCGGGGCGGTAAGGAGGCAGATAATGAATCGCCTTTCCTTTCTGCACACATTTATGCAGATAACCGACGATGTCGGCCGAAGGCATTATATCTTTTACTCCTACACGTTCGCATTTTTCGCGTAGCGTAGGCTGCGATCCCATCCATACGATAGCGTCAATAGACAGTTCATCACCAAAAATGATTTCTTTGTCCTCATCAATATCAATAATTGCCGAAAGTCCGGCGCATGAAAGTCCGAAGTAATAAAGGAATGTAGAATCCTGACGATAACGGAACGTGTTATCCTCATAATTCAGTCCGCACTCGTCATTTCCCAGAAATAACAAAACTCCGGAGCCTAAATTCTTTTTTAGCAGGGCTCTGCGCTGCATATACGTTTCTTTGGCAAACATACTGTCTTAATTTTTAAGTTCGTGCAACAAAGATAACGATTTTTGTGTTATAGGATTAAAAATTATCTCCCTAATCTGTGTAATCTCTAGTTAAAAAGTTACTTTTGTAGCGAGAAACAGTAGAAAGCAAAAACGAATATGGCACAAGGTTCCCGTCAAATACAATCGCAGGCGCAACAGCAGGTACAAACGCTCTCGCCTCAGCAGATTCTGGTCGTGAAACTGTTGGAGCTTCCCGCAGTAGAACTGGAAGATCGTATCCATGCTGAACTATTGGAAAATCCGGCACTCGAAGAAGGAAGAGAAGAATCCGCAGCGGACGAATATTCCGATGTTGAAGGTTCTGAAGATGGCATGGATAATGCATCCACCGACTATGATTCTTTGAATGACTACCTCACCGAGGACGATATTCCCGACTATAAACTGCAAGAGAACAATCGTTCGCAAGATGATCAGCCGGAAAATATTCCCTTCTCCGAATCTACCTCCTTTTATGAAATATTGAAGGAGCAACTCGGTGAACGCAATCTGACAGAACATCAGAATGAACTGGTGGAATACCTCATCGGTTCATTAGACGACGACGGACTGCTCCGCAAATCACTTGAAAGCATTTGTGACGAACTGGTCATCTATGCCGGAGTAGAATCCACCGAGGAAGAACTGGAAGAAGCATTGTGCATCTTGCAGGACTTTGATCCTGCAGGAATCGGTGCCCGTACTCTCCAGGAATGCCTGTTGTTACAGATCTGCCGGAAGAAGGATGAAGAACGGACCCCCAACCCTATATTGGAACTCGAAGAACGTGTTATCAGAGACTATTATGAAGAATTCACCCGCAAGCATTGGGAGAAAATCATCAGGAAACTGGATGTCGACGAAGATACGTTCAATGAAGTTATCAGCGAAATCACCAAGTTGAACCCGCGTCCCGGTGCCTCTTTGGGAGAAACTATCGGGAGAAACTTCCAGCAGATCATTCCCGATTTCATCGTGGAAACATACGATGACGGAACAATCAATGTCAGTCTCAATAACCGTAATGTTCCCGAGCTTCGTATGAGCCGTGACTTCACGGAAATGGTGGAAGAACATACTAAAAATAAGTTCAACCAGACAAAGGAATCAAAAGAAGCCATGATGTTCCTCAAGCAGAAAATGGATGCGGCACAAGGGTTCATTGATGCTATCAAACAGCGTCAGAATACGTTGATGACTACCATGCAGGCAATAATCGACCTGCAACGTCCCTTCTTCCTCGAAGGAGACGAATCTTTGTTGAAACCGATGATTCTGAAAGATGTGGCTGAACGTACCGGACTGGATATATCTACCATTTCCCGTGTGAGCAACAGTAAATATGTGCAGACGAATTTTGGTATCTATCAGCTTAAATTCTTTTTCGTTGACGGATATACAACGGAAGACGGCGAAGAAATGTCTGTCCGTGAGATTCGCAAGATCCTGAAAGAGTGCATCGACAGCGAAGACAAGAAGAAACCGCTGACAGATGACGAACTGGCGGAGATCTTAAAAGAAAAAGGATACCCTATCGCCCGCCGGACGGTAGCCAAGTATCGTCAGCAACTGAACATTCCCGTAGCGAGACTTCGGAAGTGATAGGAAGAAGTAACATGAAAATGAGAGTTGAGATTTTGTAATAAATAACTAGTAATAAAAAGAAGAGTGGATAAAGAAAGAGAGCATATCATAGCGGATAAGACCATGTTGCGGGTAGCGAGAGTTACCTCAATGGTGTTTACTCCATTTTCGATTCCGTTTTTGTCGTTTTTGGTGTTATTCCTTTTTTCTTATCTTCGTATCATGCCGATACAATATAAGTTGATTGTGTTGGGAATTGTTTATTGCTTTACCATACTGACGCCTACCATTACTATCTTCCTGTTTCGTAAGATTAATGGCTTCGCCCGTCAGGAATTGAGCGAACGTAAGAAACGTTATGTACCTATCCTGCTGACTATCATCTCGTATGTATTCTGCCTGCTGATGATGCGCAAGCTGAATATCCCCTGGTATATGACAGGCATTATTCTGGCATCTCTGGTAGTTTCTGTCATTTGTATTGCCGTCAACCTGAAATGGAAACTGAGCGAGCACATGGCAGGAATAGGTGGAGTGATCGGAGGACTGGTCTCTTTCAGTGCGTTGTTCGGTTATAATCCCGTAGCATGGTTGTGCCTGTTTATCCTGATTGCAGGTATACTGGGTTCCGCACGGATTATTCTGGGACATCATACATTGGGTGAGGTACTTTCCGGCTTTACGGTCGGTCTGGTAGCTGCTCTGCTGGTGCTTCATCCGGTGAGTAACCTTTTATTTCGAGTATTTTTATTTTAACAACAGTATAAATCCTAAAAACTAATTATTATGAACTTTCCACAGAATTTGAAGTACACGAACGAACACGAATGGATTCGCGTAGAAGGAGACATTGCTTATGTTGGTATCACAGACTATGCACAAGAACAGTTGGGCGATATTGTATTTGTAGACATCCCTACTGTCGGTGAAACGTTGGAAGCCGGTGAGGTATTCGGTACTATCGAAGTAGTGAAAACAATTTCCGATCTTTTCTTGCCGGTGGCCGGTGAAGTGATCGAACTGAATGAAGCGTTGGAAGAAAATCCGGAACTGGTTAATAAAGACCCGTACGGTGAAGGCTGGCTGATTAAGGTGAAGCCTGAAGATATTAAAGCAGTGGAAGACTTGCTGGATGCGGAAGCATATAAAGCAGTAGTAAACGGATAAAAGTCCCGTCACTGTAAAACTGTAATTTGTAACTGGTAAATAGTAATTAACATGACTCCAATTGTAAGTATCATCATGGGCAGTACGTCCGACCTTCCTGTTATGGAAAAGGCGGCACAACTGCTGAATGATATGCATGTACCGTTCGAAATGAACGCTCTGTCTGCTCACCGCACGCCGGAGGCTGTGGAAGAGTTTGCGAAGAATGCCCGCAACCGTGGCATTAAAGTAATTATCGCTGCTGCCGGAATGGCTGCCGCCCTTCCCGGTGTGATTGCGGCCAACACTACACTTCCGGTGATCGGAGTGCCCGTTAAAGGTTCCGTGCTTGACGGTGTAGATGCCCTCTATTCGATTATTCAGATGCCTCCGGGAATCCCAGTGGCTACTGTGGCTATTAACGGAGCAATGAATGCTGCTATCCTGGCTATCCAGATGCTTGCATTGAGTGATGAAAAGTTGGCGGAAGCTTTTGCTGCTTACAAGGAAGGTTTGAAGAAGAAAATCGTAAAAGCGAACGAAGAACTGAAAGAAGTGAAGTTTGAATATAAAACGAACTAATGGATCTATTCAATTATTTTCGAAGAGAAACCACAGAAGTAAATATTGGGGCTGTACCGTTGGGCGGCCCCAATTCTATTCGTATCCAGTCGATGACCAACACGTCTACGCAGGATACACAGGCTTGTGTGGACCAGGCCAAGCGAATTGTGGATGCAGGTGGCGAGTATGTCCGCCTGACAACGCAAGGCATCAAGGAGGCCGAAAATCTGATGAACATCAATATCGGTCTGCGCAGTCAGGGGTACATGGTGCCGTTGGTTGCCGATGTGCATTTCAATCCCAAGGTAGCTGATGTGGCGGCTCAATATGCCGAGAAGGTGCGGATTAATCCGGGCAACTACGTAGATGCTGCGCGTACTTTTAAGAAACTGGAATATACAGACGAAGAGTATGCGCAGGAAATACAGAAAATCCGTGACCGTTTTGTCCCGTTCCTGAATATCTGCAAAGAGAATCATACTGCTATCCGTATCGGGGTGAACCACGGATCGTTGTCCGACCGTATCATGTCGCGCTACGGCGATACTCCGGAAGGAATGGTAGAATCCTGCATGGAATTTCTTCGTATCTGTGTTGAAGAACATTTCACGGATGTTGTCATTTCGATAAAGGCCTCCAATACGGTCGTAATGGTAAAGACCGTCCGGTTGTTGGTCGCTGTCATGGAAAAGGAAGGCATGGCTTTCCCTCTGCATCTCGGAGTGACGGAAGCCGGAGACGGTGAAGACGGACGTATCAAATCCGCCTTGGGTATCGGCGCACTGCTGTCCGACGGTTTGGGAGATACCATTCGTGTATCTTTGAGCGAGGCTCCCGAAGCCGAAATCCCGGTTGCCCGTAAACTGGTGGATTACATCCTGTTGAGGCAGGAGCATCCGTATATCCCAGGACTGGAGGCACCGGAGTTTGATTATCTGTCTCCCTCGCGTCGTCAGACAAAGGCTGTCCGCAATATAGGAGGCGAACACGTGCCGGTAGTCATTGCCGACCGCATGGATGGAAAAACGGAAGTAAATCCGCAGTTCACACCGGACTATATTTATGCCGGAAGAGCACTGCCCGAACAACGTGAAACGGGCGTGGAATATATCCTCGATGCCGATGTGTGGGTGGGAGAATCCGGAACATGGCCTGCTTACAATCACGCGCAACTGCCGTTAATGGGCGGCTGCAATGCAGAACTTAAATTCCTGTTTATGCCCTATATGGCACAGACGGATGAAGTGATTGCCTGCTTGAAACAGCATCCGGAAGTTGTAGTTGTTTCCCAAAGCAATCACCCGAACCGTTTGGGTGAACATCGTGCCCTGGTACATCAACTTATGACGGAAGGATTGCAGAATCCGGTTGTTTTCTTCCAGCATTATGCGGAGGATAATGCCGAAGATTTACAGATAAAGTCTGCTGCCGATATGGGGGCGCTGATTTTCGACGGTCTATGCGACGGAATTTTCTTGTTCAATCAAGGGGGCCTGAGCCATGCTGTCGTTGATGCAACCGCTTTCGGAATCTTGCAGGCCGGCCGTACCCGTACTTCCAAAACGGAATATATTTCTTGTCCCGGCTGTGGACGTACGCTCTACGATTTGGAGAAAACAATCACTCGCATCAAAGCTGCCACTTCACACTTGAAAGGGTTGAAGATCGGTATAATGGGATGCATTGTGAATGGTCCCGGCGAAATGGCGGATGCCGATTACGGCTATGTCGGTGCGGGACGAGGCAAAATCAGCCTGTATAAAGGTAAGGTTTGCGTGGAAAAGAATATTCCTGAAGAAGAGGCGGTAGACAAACTATTATCTTTGATTCAGACTGATCGGAAAGAATAGGAGCTTTAATTTGACTCATTAATATTCTAAGGACAGAAGTTGCTTTAAATTCGTTTGGAGTAATTTCTGTCTTCTGTTACTAGAAAAGTTCTTTGGTTCTTCTTCAAATTTGGTGGTAATTTAACCAGTCGGTGGTATCTCCATTCCCCTCCTTCGGGGAAGGAGGGGTGGCTGAAAGCCGGGGTGGTAGGCAGATACACAATGCTGATAATAACCGACTTACGCATTCACTTACCACCTCCCCCTACGGGGACTCCTCCTTCCTGAAGGAGGAGAATGTTGAATACTATCGACTATCAAATTATTATTTTCTTAATTAATTTTACCACCAAATTTGAAGAAGAATCAGTTTTTTGTTTTCATTTCTCATATTCTCATAACCTAGTGGCTAAATGTAAGATTATTAGTAAGATACCGCTATGAGAAATGTTTTTTGAATTGGTATTTCTCATGCATTTCTCATAATATTCTCTTCAAATTCCTTCATTTCTCATACTATTTTCTCTTATTTCTCATAGGGTAATAAATCCTTTCGGTAGTATTTAACCAAGCTTATTGTATCTGGAGGATACCTATTGTTTTCATATAAAACATTAAATAATAACTAATTATTCACTAACTAATGTCATGTCTTTTAAGTGATATCTTATTCGTTCTACTTTAGTGAACAGGCTTGTTTACTGGAGTGGCAGGATTTATCTACTGGAGTGCATAGATCTGTCTACTTGAGTGGAACGATAGAAGATGAGATAAGAACATAAATGGATGAAGACGAGATATGATAAGGATGTAGGTAACGTAATATATAAATATCTATTGCTTTACGCGATGTATGTGTAGTCGCTGTCTTTACTATAAATATGTTTTTCTTTTACTTGGATTTTAATACTTTTATATAGAATGTGGAGCTATATTAATGTTATCTTAAAGATACGTATTTTATGTAGCGAATTTATTCGTCCTACCGGATATATTGAACCTTGTTTTTCTTATATTTGCAGCACATGATTTCTAAACAATAATTAAATTATTCATTCTTATGAAAAAGATTCTGGTATTATTCGTTTTAACAGCGATAGCTATGGTGAGTGTAAATGCGCAGGACAACTTGAAATGGGGTGTTATGGCAGGTATGAATGTGAGTAAATATACTTTTACCGGTTTTGACAACAGGGTAGGTTTTCATGCAGGTGTCAAAGCTGAGTTGGGGTTATCGCAGGAAGCAAGTGGGGCATACATGGATTTTGCTGCGTTACTGACGTTGAAAGGTGCTAAAATTGATGGAGGATCAATTGCAACCGTTAAATTTAATCCGTATTATTTGGAGATACCGGTGCATGTTGGTTATAAATATGCTGTAAATGAAGATTTTGCGCTGTTTGGTAGCGTAGGTCCTTATTTGGCTGTCGGTCTGTTTGGAAAAGCAAAATTGAGCATAGGCAATGCGATTGGTGATTGGGCTGATATAGAAGGTATGGAAAGTGTAGGAGGCCTGGAAGGTAAATCTGTATCTGAAGATATATTTGGCGATGACGGGTTCAAACGATTCGACTTCGGCCTCGGATTGAAAGCTGGTGTTGAGTTCAACAAAAAATATCAGGTTGCTTTGAGTTATGATTTCGGGTTGATTGACGTGCAGAAAGATTTGGGTATGAAAAACAGGAACCTGATGATATCATTTGGTTATATGTTCTAAAACGGACTTTGCAACTTTGTTGCACGAATCATTCGTTACCTTTGCAACAGATAAAAAACGAATGAATATGGGACATTGTTGTTGCGGTGCACATTCATGCACGACAGAAAATAAAAAGAATGCCAGTACTTCGATAGTTCACGAATACTGGAAAGTAGGGCTTTCATTTATACTTCTGATAGGAGGTATTATAATGAATGCCCTGAATTTTGCCTTTTTCCTTGGAGAGTATGTTGCTTTAATATGGTATATCCTGGCTTATCTTCTGGTAGGAATACCAGTGATGAAAGAGGCTTGGGAGGGTATCAGGGAAAAAGACTACTTCAGCGAGTTTACACTGATGATTGTTGCTACGCTGGGAGCCTTTTATATTGGTGAGTATCCGGAAGGAGTCGCTGTAATGCTGTTTTATACGATAGGAGAGTTGTTTCAGAATAAAGCGGTAGACAGGGCGAAACGTAATATCGGTGCTTTGCTGGATGTGAGACCTGAGAAAGCCTTGGTGCTTAGGGAGGATAATCTTGTGGTAGAAAGTCCTCAAAATGTAAAAGTAGGAGAGGTCATTGAAATAAAGGCGGGTGGGAGAGTTCCTTTGGACGGAGTGATGTTGAATGAAATCGCTGCTTTTAATACAGCCGCGTTGACGGGAGAAAGTGTTCCCCGTGACATCAGAAAAGGAGAGGAAGTCCTTGCGGGGATGATTGTGACGGATAAAGTAATCAGGATTAAAGTAGAAAGACCTTTCGATAAAAGTGCGCTTGCACGGATATTGGAACTCGTTCAGAATGCTTCGGAACGGAAAGCACCGGCAGAATTGTTTATCCGTAAGTTTGCCCGTATCTATACTCCTATTGTCATAGCACTGGCGGTATTGATTGTGCTACTCCCGTTCGGCTATTCATTGATAGACCCTCAATTCGTGTTTACATTTAATGATTGGTTATACAGAGCTTTGGTTTTTCTGGTAATTTCGTGTCCATGTGCGCTGGTAGTAAGTATTCCATTAGGTTATTTCGGTGGTATCGGAGCAGCTTCCCGATTGGGGATTCTGTTTAAAGGCGGCAATTATCTGGACGCAGTCACTAAAATCAATACAGTCGTATTCGATAAAACGGGAACGCTGACCAAAGGAACATTTGAGGTGCAGGATTGTAAGTGTGTATCCGGGATTTCGGAGAAGGAACTGGTGAGGATGATTGCTTCAGTAGAAAGTGACAGTACACATCCGATCGCTAAAGCGATTGTGAACTATGCAAAGCTGCAGGATATAGGGCTTGCGGTTGTCACCAATACTAAAGAATTTGCAGGTCTCGGTTTGGAGGCAATAATAGACGGGACTTCGGTGCTCGTTGGAAATAGTCGGTTACTGTCTAAGTTTAGCATAAAATATCCGGCAGAATTGCAGAGTGTTACCGATACGATTGTAGTTTGTGCTATTGGAGGCAGTTATGCGGGTTATCTCTTGTTGGCGGACGCATTGAAGGATGACGCGAAGACGGCGATTGATAACTTAAAAGCATTAAACATTGAAAACATTCAGATATTATCCGGTGATAAACAGAGTATTGTTACTAACTTTGCAGAGAAACTCGGTATATCAAAGGCTTATGGCGATCTGCTTCCTGACGGTAAAGTGAAACATCTGGAGGAATTGCGGAAGAATGAAGCAAATCAGATTGCCTTTGTCGGTGACGGGATGAACGACGCTCCTGTGCTTGCGTTGAGCCATGTCGGTATTGCTATGGGTGGATTGGGCAGTGATGCGGCGATTGAAACAGCTGATGTCGTGATACAAACAGATCAACCGTCGAAAGTGGCCGAAGCCATTAAAGTAGGAAAGCTGACTCGCCGGATTATCTGGCAGAACGTGTCGCTGGCATTTGGAGTGAAACTGCTGGTACTTATCTTGGGAGCCGGCGGACTGGCTACACTTTGGGAAGCTGTCTTTGCGGATGTCGGCGTTGCATTGCTTGCCATTATGAATGCAGTAAGAATACAGAAGATGATAAAATAAAAAGAATATGGAAGAGAATGTTTATTTGGATAAGCTGGAAAGACGGGATATCAAACCGACAGCAATAAGGCTTCTCATATTGAAAAATATGTTGGAAGTTGGACGGGCCGTATCGTTACTGGATCTGGAAACTCTCCTGGATACGGTAGACAAATCGACCATATCCCGGACAATAGCTCTCTTTCTGTCTCATCACCTGATACATAGCATAGATGATGGAAGCGGTTCGTTGAAGTATGCCGTTTGCGACAACTCCTGTAACTGCGTGGTGCAGGATTTACACTCGCATTTCTATTGTGAGAAATGTCATCGGACTTTTTGTCTGGAAGGTACACATATTCCGGTTATTGATTTGCCTAAAGGATTCACGTTACATAGCATTAATTATGTTCTCAAGGGGATTTGTCCGGAATGTACTTCTCATTCAAAGAATGAATAAATAGAAAAAGCCGGAACTCAGACCAATAGAAATATCGGTAGAGTTCCGGCTTTTTATCAATATGCTTGTTTAATCGATGTTTGGATTCAATGAATGCCAGTCTTTGATGGCAGGTATGATTCCCATTTCAATAACTTCATCACGGAGCTTGCACAAGTGTTCGTAGCTCTTTTCCAGTTCAGCCTGTTCGGCAGGAGTTCCGGCTACTTCCTTATAAGTGACACCGTTTTTGGTGATTGAAGTTTCCATTGCCATCATGATATGATCGAATTTTCCATTGGAGACATACGTTCCGGCAGGCCAGCGGAAAGGTTGTCCGCCCATAGCGGCAGCGATCATCTCGATAGAAAGATAGGCGGGGCTTTGGAAAGAAGAACGGCCGCGCAGATCGATGATGTGCTTTCCACCTTGGATAACACGTACTTTCAGTTCTTCCCATTCGGTTAATGGGAGACGGGTCGTACCAATGAAATCAGTCAACGGTTCTCCTTTCACTTTAGTGGTAGAAGCAAATACGGCCATTTGTTCGCCATGACCGCCGTATGTGCGGCAGTTCTGAATTTCAGAAGCCGGGATATGGAAGTATTTCACCAGTTCGTTTTGCAGACGGGTGCTGTCCAATGCTGCCAGCGTAGAAACCTGAGACGGTTTCAGTCCGGAATACAGTAAGGTAATCAAACCGGTAATGTCGGCCGGATTGAAAATGACAACAATATGTTTTACGTTCGGGCAATATTGGCGGACGTCTTTACCGAATTGAGCGGCGATTTCTGCATTTCCTTTCAGCAAGTCCTCACGGGTCATACCTGCTTTGCGGGCTGCACCACCGGAAGAAACGATGTAAGATGCTCCGGTCAACGCTTCTTTGATATCAGAAGTATAAGTAAGGTTGACACCTTCGAAGCCGCAGTGGTACAATTCTTCTGCCACCCCTTCCAAAGCGGGAGCAAACGGATCATACAGACAAATATTCGGAGTGAGTTTCATCATCATGGCAGTTTGAGCCATATTGGAGCCAATCATTCCGGCTGCTCCTACAATTGTAAGTTTCTCGTTGGTTAAAAATTCCATAAAGCTATCTATTTAAAGGTGAATAATCTGTTATTTCTTTTTGTCGCTACAAAGTTAACACTTTATTGACCTGATTGTTCATTGAAAATAGTTTTATCAGATAACGAAAAGTTATAGCTGGCTGATTGAAGGATCTGTCTAAAATAGATTATCTTTGTATCCTATATTATATAAATGGATAAATATGAGCATCGAATTAGGAAAATTCAATCAGCTTGAAGTTGTAAAGGAAGTCGATTTCGGGGTGTATCTCGACGGAGGAGAGGAGGGGGAGATTTTGTTGCCCACCCGTTATGTGCCCGAAGACTGTAAAATAGGAGACTTTTTGAATGTCTTTCTTTATCTGGATATGGATGAGAGATTGATTGCCACTACGCTGACTCCGTTGGTGCAGGTAGGGCAGTTTGCCTGTCTGGAAGTGGCATGGGTGAATCAGTTTGGAGCTTTCTTGAACTGGGGGTTGATGAAGGACCTGTTTGTGCCGTTCAGTGAGCAGAAGATGAAGATGCAGGTTGGACGGAAGTACGTGATTCATGCACATTTGGATGATGAAAGTTATCGCATTGTGGCTTCGGCAAAGGTGGAACGCTATCTGTCGAAAGACAGGCCGGAGTATGCTTCGGGGGATGAAGTGAATATTCTCATTTGGCAGAAAACGGATTTGGGCTTCAAGGCAATCATAGACAATAAGTATAGCGGTTTGCTTTACGAAAACGAGATATTTTCTACATTGCAGACAGGTATGGAGATGAAGGCTTTTGTGAAACAGGTGCGCGAAGACGGCAAGGTGGATTTGATCCTTCAGAAACCAGGCTTTGAGAAGATAGATGATTTCTCGAAAACCTTGCTGAATTATATCAGGGAGAATGACGGAAGGATCAGACTGAATGATAAAAGTCCTGCGGAAGATATTTATGCTACATTTGGTGTCAGCAAGAAGACCTTTAAGAAAGGAGTGGGTGACTTATATAAGAAACACCTGATAACCTTGCACGAAGATGGCATCACTTTGGCAGACTCCTAATCAGAATAGGGAAATCCCTATGTATGAATAGAGAGAATCACTGGGGTGGGGAGTTTCCTCGCCCTATTTTTGTAGTATCAGATTAAATAAAGAAGTAATAATAAAAACTAGATAAGTTATGCGTAAGATAATAATAAGTTTCTGCATCCTGTTATCCGCTCTCTCTTTACAAGCGCAGTCCGTCAGCGGAATCCGTATTGACGGTGGTAATACCCCTATTCTTGTTTACTTTGGTGGAAACCAGATGTGCTTGCCGACTACCACTTGCTTTGTAGCTAACCTGGATCGGGGATATTACACGGTTGAGGTTTATGCTACCCGTTTCACCCGTCCGGGAGAGCGTGTTTGGAAAGGGGAGAGGTTGTACAACGAACGTGTTTACTTCGACGGAAGAGGTGTGAAAGATATTTTTGTAGATGACCGTCATGCCAATGTCCGTCCGGGCAGACCGGGACAAGGAGAACACCGTCCGAATTATGACCGTCACGACAGGGTGATGAATGATCAGCTTTTTAAAACGTTCTATAATAATCTGAAGAAAGAACCGTTTGAGGATGATCGCATGGCATTGCTTAATACTGCATTGGCAAATTCAGATTTTACGTCTGCCCAATGTCTCCAAGTGACAAAGCTCTATACTTTTGATGATGACCGAATGGCAATCATGAAAAAGATGTATCCCCGGATTGTTGACAAGGAGGCTTTCTTTACGGTGATTGCTACACTGACGTTTTCTTCCAATAAGGATGAAATGAATAAGTTTGTGCAGAACTATGGCAGACGCTGATACTAACTATTAAAACTATATGGCTATGAAAAAGATACATATCATCCTACTGTTGGCATTGGGACTGGGAGTCAGCAGCTGTTTTACCAGCTATATTTCTAACAAGCAGGTTATGGGTGTACAGCAAGGGATGACTCAAAGAGATGTTGAAAGTATTTTTGGAAAACCGGATTACCGACGTTTCGACGGTGATATGGAAGAATGGGAATTTCATCGTGATAACGGGACGCCTGTTTTGACTTCGGAGCCCATGACAATCATTGTTCAGTTTGCCAATAAAAAGGTGATCAGTATGGATACATTCAAAGGCTATGGCAGACCTTCGCTGCATCCGGTCGTAGTACCTCCTCCTACTACTGTCACTACTGTTGAAGTTGTTCCCGGTCACCAGCCGGAAGAAATTCGTCTGATGACGGATACTGAGTTTAATAACTTCATCGAAAAGTTGAAATTCACAATTATGAGTGATGACCAGAAGAGGTTGATCGGACAGATGTTGGACAAGCATGATGTCACTTCAAGCCAATGTGTGAGAATTGTAAAAGAGATTTCTTATACGCCCGATCAGGTTGAGATGATGAAGAAACTTTATCCTTATGTAAGGGATAAGCAGAATTTTAATAAGGTGATTGATAGCTTGTTTTCCACTGTGTATAAAGATGAAATGTACAAGTTTATCAAAGAATATCATCAAACAAATAAATGATAGGAGATTAAATTATGAAGCGAATATTATTTTTACTCTTTGCTATCGGGCTGACTGTCGGTACGACAGCGATGGCTGGAATGAGCACTAGCAAAGTGCGTAAGGAAACACGCTTTCTTACTGATAAAATGGCATACGAATTGAGTTTGAGCACTCAGCAATATAATGATGCGTATGAGATTAATTACGACTTTATTTATTCTGTTCGTAATATCATGGATTATGTGGTCCGTGGCTATGAATGGGCATTAGATGATTATTATGAAGCTTTGGATATTCGTAATGATGACCTCCGGTGGGTATTGAGTGACGCACAGTATCGTCGGTTTCTGGGAGCTGATTATTTCTACCGCCCGATTTATATTACCGGCGGAAGATGGAGTTTCCGGGTTTATGTGAATTATCCGAATCGTAGTTTGTTCTACTTCGGTCTGCCTTATCATTATCGGACTTACTGTGGAGCACATTATCGCCCGCACCTTCATCACGTAAGTTTCTATCGGGACAGATATAATTTCAGACATTATCCTACTCCGTATCGGGTAAGAGAGCAGAGATCTTTCCATTCTTATCATCGTTCGGATTTTGGTTCGGTTCATTTCCGCCCGAATTCTTCCGTCCGTCCGCACAATGCACCGACTCGTCCGGGGGTAACGGGACGTCCAAGTCCATCACAGCGTCCGAGTCATAATTCACGACCGGGAACATCAACTCGTCCCGGAACGGCAACGCGACCCGGAACGACAACGCGGCCTGGCAGTTCTTCACGGCCCTCAACATCAGTTCGTCCTGAATCAGATCGTAGACCGACGGGAGGTAGCAGTACGACAGCAAGCCGTCCTAATCGTGAGAGTAGTAGCTCGAGTACAAGTAGAAGAAATGATAGTCGTCCGTCCAGTAGCGGCAGTAGCTCTTCGTCCGGTAGAAATAATCGTTCCGATAGAAGTAACACTTCCACTAGCCGGGGCAGCAGTTCCGGTCGCAGTAGCAGTACTTCCGGTCCGAGCCGTAGCAGTAGTTCTAACCGGAGCAATGTTTCCGGTGGAAAAACGGAAAGACGTTCCTCTTCCGAAAGTACGAGAAGCAGCAGTCGAAGTTCTTCTTCCCGTTCTTCAGAGCGAGACACCAATTCAAGAAGATAACCTATTCCTTTAATTATTTATATCATTGCTCCTCAGCGGTAGGAGAGCTAGATTCCGGTGTTTTGCCGGCTAGACTATTCAGGGCATCGCCCGTAACTTGGATTTCGGGGCGGATAGTATCCGCCTCGATTTCACTTATCAAACCTTTTTGGGCAAGACGTCCGGCAATGAGTTTATAATATCCTTCCATGCTCTCTTTCAGTTTTCCGTTTTCTGCGAAAGAACTGCGGAAATGTTTGGGCTTCGGGATGATAGAAGCCAGGAAGATACTTTCTTCCGTAGTCAGTTGGGAAGGACGTTTGTTGAAGTAGTAGGCGGAAGCCTCCTGGATGCCGTAGATTAGCGGGCCCCATTCCGCAATATTCAGATATACCTCATACATCCGTTCTTTCGAAGTCAGTCTCTTTGTTTCTATGATCCATACAATCAATGCTTCTTCCAGTTTGCGGGCAAAGTTTTTATTTTTGTTCAGAAATACATTCTTCACTAATTGCATTGTGATAGTGCTTCCGCCACGTGCAAAACGTTTGACTTGCAAATCGTAAATCAACGCTTCGCGGAGTGCATCGGGCAGGAAACCATGATGATAATAAAACGCCCCGTCTTCACTTTGCATCACAGACATTTGCAGGATCGGTGAAATGCTGTCAAGTGGGGTGAAATGTTCCCAGGAAGGGCCGACGGGGAAAGTGCGTACTGGCATTCCATTTTCATATGCTGTGTAGACAAACTCGCCTGACATCTTGGACAGTTGGGTATCGCCATATTCTACAATCTCGAAATTCCTCTCTTTCAACTCTGATTCTAATTTGAGACTATCCAATTGTGCAAAATCAATATCCAACAGGAAATGATAAGCTAACTCACCACTTGTTTTGATACTTTCCAGGTTGTTGAACAGGCCTTTGGGCAGAGAACTGAACAGCTCGTCTGCCGGAAACCATGATTTGTCAACGGCTGCAGTGAAATGCCATAAATCTTTTTTCTTTTCGGCTCGTAGATAAGGATGAACCTGAATTTTATTGAATATAACCGTAGTGGTGCTATCCAATTCAAAAGAATGGTCGCTAATGTTCATTTGATATCCTAAATGTCCGCGGTCGAGATGAATCACTTCGGGAGACAGTACTTTGTGGAATATATCAAGTCCGTTTACTTTCGCTTTTCCGTTGAGATATAGCTGGTTTTTTCCATTACTTTCTTTGGTCATGCTATAAGATAAGGTGTCAAAAGTGACTTTCGCACCAAAACGGCGGGTAATATAAGGTATAGAAACTTTTGTGGAATCGGCAGAGTATAGCTTTGCCATTAATGTATTGGCAGATTGTTTCAGTTCGCCATCAGCTATCCAATGCCGGGTTAGTGTATCTTCGTGTATCTCAATGGTTGACCGGAACTTGTTCTCTTTGATGATAAAAGAAGGGAATACCATAGAAACGAAGTTGCTGTCTTTTCGTTCAGTGATATAAATCTGTTTTAATTGTCCGTTTTCAGGTAGAAAACCGTAGCATAAATTGAGTAGCTTGTTTATTCTTTCCGCATAATTGATTTCCGTTACGGTTTGACCGGATGTTTGTGATGGAACTTTCCGGTCTTTTTTAAAGAGAAAATCATAATTGGCGATGGAGTCTTGCTTTGTAAATGTGAGTCTGATATCTTCTGCTGCTATGTAGCTTACTTCTATTTTCTTGGTGAGTAATTTCCAAAAATTCAACTTGATGCGGGTTGATGCTAATGTGAATAGTGTATCCCGTTGTTCGGGGATAACCGAAAGGCCTTGGAGATATATTTCATTTAAACCATTCATCTCCAGTTTGTCGTAATGAATGCATAACCCGTGTGTCTGCTCGATACGGGATGTGTGTCGGTTGACTATGCTCCGTAGAAGAACGCTGCGACCTGAGTAGATACAAATGAGGCAGATGAGTATTCCTCCACTGAGAGCTAGCGGAAGAATACGCTTTTGGCTATTTGTTTTCATCATTTACCTTTTAATTATCGGATGCAAAGGTAGGTAAAAAAATGCATTAAACGCGATGGACAGCCTTTGAAGGACAGTCCGCCGTTCTTTTTTTATTTGATAAGCGGTAAGTATTCTCCGTAGCCTTCCTCTTTCATTTTTTCTTTCGGAATAAAACGAAGAGAAGCACTATTGATACAGTAACGTAATCCTCCTTTTTCTTTCGGACCATCCGTAAATACATGTCCTAGGTGGGCGTTTCCGGTTTTACTGCGTACTTCGGTACGTGTCATTCCATAAGAAGTATCTTTCTTCTCTGTAATCAAGTCCTTTTGAATCGGTTGGGAGAAACTAGGCCAGCCACAACCGGAATCGAACTTGTCGGTCGAAACAAATAGGGGTTCTCCGGTGGTGATATCTACGTAGATACCGGGACGGTACTCGTCCCAGTATTCATTCCGGAAAGCAGGTTCCGTAGCATTTTTCTGGGTGACGGCATATTGCTCTGCCGATAATTGTTGGCGAAGGACTGTGTCATCCGGTTCTTGATAAACTTTGGACTTGGGAGCATTGGCTTTGCGTGCCATTTCAAATAAAGCCGGGTTGATATGGCAATAGCCGTTCGGATTTTTATCCAGATAATCCTGATGATAGTTTTCTGCCGGATAGAAATTTGTCAATGGTTTTACTTCTATGGCAATGGGATTTTTATATTGATCCGCTAATGCCCGGACAGCCTGATTGATAACAGCGATATCCGCTTTATTAGTATAATAAATCCCCGTTCTATATTGCGTACCGCGATCATTTCCCTGCCGGTTGAGGCTGGTAGGATCAATCGTTTTAAAATACAGATCAAGAAGCAGACTTAAATTAACTGTTTCGGGGTCATAGACTACTTTCACCGTTTCAGCTGCATTGGTTTCTCCCGAACATACCTGTTGATAGGTCGGCTGGTTGATAATACTGTTGGCATAGCCTACCTCGGTACTTTCTACTCCTCTGATTTGTTTTAGGAAATGTTCTGTTCCCCAGAAACATCCTCCTGCAAGATAAATTTCTGCTGCGATGATAAAGTGTTTCATATCCGTTGGTTCTTTCTATAGTAACGAATGAACCGGCGGATATGTTTTAGAGGTTGTTATTTGATGATTGGTGAACTTCTTTTATGTTCTTTGGTTTTATTGGATATTTTTTGCAGTAGAACTATAAGGCAGTGTAAACCAAAAAGTCGTTCCTTCTCCTTCTTTGGAGGTTACTCCTATCTGTCCGCCCATTGTTTCAATAATAGTCTGGCAGATTGATAACCCCAGCCCTGTACCTTGTACGAAATCGTTGAGTTTAATAAAACGCTCGAAAACACAGGCCAGCTGTTCTTTAGGGATTCCGCTGCCTGTATCTGTTACATAAAAGTGTAGAAAGTTGTCATCTTGTAAATCATAGCCAAATTCAATACTACCTTTTTCTGTAAATTTCATTGCATTGTTGAGCAAGTTGCTGACTACTTGTGTCAATCGGTTCTTGTCTGTATCGATATAACATTCCTGTATCTTTTTATTATATATAATCTGTACCTTCTGATTCTTGTTCCTCATTTTGGCTGAATCTTCCAGATTATAGAATAATTCATTGATGTCTACATTACTATATACAAACTCTAATGTACCGGCTTCTATTTTAGAAAGATCCAAAATGTCACTGATAAGTTGGAGAAGCAAATTATTATTGTCTTCGATGATATGCATATATTCCTGTTTAGCCTCTTCATCCTCTTCTTCTGTTGAAGCTAAGATACCGGAGAAACCGACTATGGCATTTAGGGGAGTACGGATTTCATGGCTCATATTCGCTAAAAAAGCCGATTTTAATTTGTTGGATTCCTCTGCTCTTTCTTTGGCTTCAATCAGTGCTTCTTCCATTATTTTTCTTTGAGTTATGACTAATGAAGATCCGACAAGCGTTTTGGGTCTGCCATTTTCATCTCTATCATCTATTGTGGCTTGTACTTCTACCCACTCATAATGTTTTGAATTTCCTTTGGGAGAAATAATTCGGAATTCTTCTTTGAGTTTGGAAACTTCCCCGTTGATAAGCCTTTGATAGGCTGATGTTATTCGCTCTTTATCCTCTTTACAAATATTGCAAAAATAGATTGAATCGGGAATTTCCAGGTGTTGTTCATTAACTATGTCTTGTTCTTGAAAGATTTTGATAGGACGATTGACGTCACATAAAATTGTATTCTTCTCTAAATCCCATTTCCAGGGAGTGATGTCGGCTACATCGAGTGCAGCGGATAATTTATGGTTAACGGAGTGGAGCATTTGTTGGGTTAATGCCAGTTCAGTGTTGTCTACGCAAAAGACATCGATGAAGCCTTTCTGTTTGGAAGGGATTACGATAACAGTTAAATAAGTATGTGTTTTCTCAACATAATATTGAAAAGATAGTTCTTTTTTATTATTCAATGAGTTGTATAGGTTGATAACTTGTGTATTATCCGCTTTGCAGAGCTCGCTTTGTTTTTTTCCTATTACTTTATCTTTAGATACAAGGTACTTTTCGTAAATTGGATTTACTTCGCGATAAATGAAGTCTATAACATGTCCTTTTTCATCATAAATAAGTTCTTCTTTTGCATATAAAATAGGCATATTTTCTATTAAACTGCTGTAATTGGTCATGACAGCTAAGCGTTTTCCCCGCTCAGTGGCAATTTTTTTTATCCACATTAAATATAAGAATCCTGGTAAAATAACACAAATAGCAATGATATAGTACCAGTTCTCTTCGAAAAATGTCGGTGGCTTCATACTAAAGACCGTGTTGGATGGGCAGTGCTGTGCCTGTAATCCGGCGTTTTGTAAATCGATATAGTTAATATATGGACTGGGAGTACCCATTTTTATAATTCGGGTACCCTTGTTAACCGGATTAGCCAATTCTTCCTTTATTATTTTGATTATGTTATCTTTTATAATACTATTAGGCCAAAAGCATCCTCCAATTAGGCCGTTTGTTTGTAGAGCATCGTTGTGTAGTGTAAAAATGGGAGCTTTAGAGTAAAAGCTCAATAATCTTGATATATTGGAAGTAAGTATGGAATTACCCTGTTGTTGTTCTTTTTTAAACCAGGAGAAAAATAAAATACCTGTTTGCGAATTAAATGTTTTTAGAGAATTAATCAAAGTGTCATTGGTAATATCTCCTGCAATCAGATGGTCAATTCGGATGTTGGGATATTCGGTTTGTATCACTTCATTAACGTCTTGTCGGTATTGTGCACTGATACAACGACGATCTGAAAGGAAGACTAATTTGTTCATGTCCGGGATCAGCCTTTTCATTAACTTTATGGTTTGTTTTATATGAAAAGGTGCATAAAAGATAGTCAGAGGGATGTCTCCTTGATAGTCGGTTAGTAACTTTTTATCTTTTTTAGGAATGAGTTTTTTTGATAAATATATAGTATCGGAACCTATGTATTCTTTTTCTGCACAAAGAATAACGGGGATATTTCTCCAATTCTTCTCTATATCTTTGTTTAATAATACCCATGCCGAATTGCCTAATAAAATGATTAATTGGGGCGGAGTTTTTTCATATTTCAAAAATAAGTTATTTTTGCACTGTTCTAATGCTTCTTCATTATCAATGGCAAGCATATTCATGTGTTCCGTATATATATCTATACGGCTTTTTTGTGCGCTATATTCTTTGTATATCGGGTCTATGAAATTATTGCTCCATAACGATGTTTCTGTATAGGAATTAATGATAAGAATATTATTGGATGATGGGATGTTTTGTTGTGTTTGAGTGGCATAACAGAGGGCTTGAAATAATCCTGCTATAAAAATGAATAATCTAAATCTTTTCTTTAAATTTGATATTGCCATTGGTAAATTTGTTTTGATTGTCTGTTGTCTTATCTAAATTTTTTGCAATATAGATATTATTATTTAATTAATAGCCAAGAAAAGGGAAATAATAACAAAAAGACTGTGTCATGTCTATGTTTACTTTACGATATAGAAGACACAGTCTTATGATATAGCATTATAGTATAGAGATAACTATTTTATAATCTGTCCTTTATAGAAATCCAGAATTTTAGTACGGAATAGATAATCATATTTAGCTTGTAACTTGTCAGAGAGTGCTTTAGTCAGATTCAACTTTGACTCATTATATTCCACGAAAGTTGCTTTACCGTTATTGAATTTCTCGCTCATTAACCGGAAAGATTCTTCATTGGCTTTCACTGCCACTTCACTGGAGTTATATTTACTTTCTGCTGCCAGGGCATTGTACCAGGCTTGTTGGATTTCTTTGTAAAGAATCTTTTTGGTATTATCTAGTTGTAAACTGAGATTTGCTTGTTGCAACCGGGCGGTTCGTACACGATTTCGTGTAGCGAAACGGTTAAAGATAGGGACACTAAGATTAAATCCGATATATTTGTTGAGGTTATTTTTCATCTGGCTGCTGAAACTTCCCTCTGATTTACCACTCACTGTATAATAGTTGCTTCCGAGTCCGGCACTGAAAGATAATTGCGGATAAAAATTACTTTGAGCGATACGGATGTTCTTCTGACTACCTTGCAAGCGATATTCCGCTGCTTTAATGCTAGGTTTGTAGGCAAGCGCTTGTGTATATATATCATCCGGCGGAGTTAGCGCTTCGAATTCCAGTTCTTCTTTCGGATTCTCGAGAATGAAACCTTCGGGAGTCGGTAACTCAAGCAGTTGGCTGAGGTCTAGCAATGATAATTTATATGTATTGTCCGCTTGTACGGAAGTCATTTCATCTTGTGCCACACGTGCTTGTGCTTCAGCCACTTCCGATGGTGAGGCTTTACCTACTTCGAAGAGTCCTTTGATGCGTTTCAACTGATCTTTGCTCAAGTTCGTCTGATTAAAGGCGACTTTGCTTAACTCCAGGTTAAATAGAACTTGCAGATAAGCAGAGGTAACGTTGATGGCTATATCTTCTTTAGCTTTGTTCAGGTCCTCGATAGCGGCCCTAAGATTCAACTTGGCTAATGAATATTGATTTGATAACTGTAAACCTGTAAAGATCGGTACATTGGTCCCTAAGCTGAGGCTCGTATTCGCGCTGTTGATATCACTGTAGGAGTTATCTACCGGCGAGGCACTACGCCCCCAACTCCAATTCTGACTCGCACTTCCGCTTAGATTCGGGAGGCGTGCCCATTTGGCTGTATTTACGTCCACTTTATTTTGTTCTGCTTCATTAGCTGTCTGGCGAATATTGATGTTATGCTCGATAGCATAATCAATACATTGCCGCAACGTCCAGGTTTGCGAAGAACCGTTCTGTGCCTGTGCGGAATCTACTCCTGTTCCGGCGAGTAGAAAGATAGCTATGGTTTTATAGATTGTTTTCATAGAAAATGAATTATTTGTCTTTTTTCTCGGCGCCGCGAATTTTGTCATTGGCAGTCACCCCTTTCTTAATCTCAATTTTGATACCATCACTCATTCCTGTGGTCACTTGTGTACGTTGGAATTTCTGTTCGGGTACGGAATCAGTCATGATATATACAAATGTAGAATCACCTTTAAATTCAACGGTGCTTTCGGGTACTGCCAGTACCTTATTGGCACGCTGCAATACAATTTCCGCATTCGCCGAATAACCGGAACGAACCTGTACGGAGTCCGGAACTGAAATAGCAGCTTTAATTTCAAACTGGTTAGCTCCGTTAGTCTCTACTCCTTTAGGAGATATATATTCCAATATCGCGTTGAATGTCAGATTTTGTAAAGCTCCGATAGTCAATTTAAGCGGCATACCTTCATGGATGCGGCCTACTTCCGTTTCATCAATATTACCACGGAAAATCAAATCATTCATGTTGGCTACCGTAGCAATAGTTGTTCCGTCATTGAAGGTGTTACTCATGATCACCGAGTTTCCGGCTTTTACCGGTACGTCTAGAATCAGTCCGTCGATAGTAGAACGAATCATGGTACTGCTGAATGAAGCACTGTTTTTGGTAATACCTTCTTTTACGATTTCCAGGTTATCTTTGGCAGTCTGCTTTTCTTCGCGTGCCTGTTTGACGGCTACTTCACTTTTCTCATATTCTTCCCGGCTGATTAGTTGGTCCTCATACAGTTTCTTCACGCGGGAAAAATCCGTTTCCGCCTGTGTTGCATTAATCTCCGCCAGACGGACACGGCTTTCTGCCGAGTTTAACTGTCCGAGTTCGGGGATAACCTTTACCTTGGCTATCACCTCACCTTTCCTCACTGCTTGTCCTGCCTCCTTGTATACTTCGTCAATAATACCCGAGATCTGGGGCTTGATTAGAATTTCATCTCTTGGTTCTACTTTTCCGGTAGCTACGGTGGTCTTTTGCAGATCAGTCACTTCCGGCTTGAGGGTTTCGTAGACAACAACCTTCGGGCGCGACTTCTGATAAAGGAATACGAACGTTCCGACGAGGATTATGGCAACAATTACCAATAATACGATTTTCAGATACTTTTTCATCTTGATTATATATGTTTAATTTTTAATTCTTTATTCAACTTTCAACTCTTCCTTCTCAATACTCAACTTCTACTCATCTCTGATTGCTTCAATCGGCTTGATAGCCATTGCCCGATAAGCAGGTGCCAGGCCGGCTAACATCCCCAATGCAGCCAGAAGTGCGCAAGTGCCGACCGCTAATCCGAAGCTGACTTGAAAATGGCTGTCTCCTCCGTTTGAACTGGCTAGCATATCTGCTACTTGCAATATCATTACGGCAAAAGAAATCCCGAACATTCCGGCAATCGTGGTGAGTACCATACTTTCCGATAGAATCTGTTGCAGGATATCTTTCGGACGTGCTCCGATAGCCCGGCGGATACCAATTTCGGTCGTGCGTTCCTTTACGGTCACCATCATGATATTGGATACACCGATAGCACCTGCCAGTAACGTTCCTAATCCTACCATCCAGACCAATATATTAATGCCGTTGAATAAGTTGTCTACCATAGAAAACATCGCTTCGGCATTCAGATACATAACTGCTTGTTTGTCGTTAGGGGCGATATAATGGGCAGCTTTGATAATCTGTTCCATTTTCGGTTGCAGTTCAGACACCTTGACACCTTGTTTGGCTGTGAAGCATACTACATCAATCTGTCCTCCCAGATTATAAGCCTGTTGCATGGTGGTGAAAGGTAGAGTGACGGCTTCCGAAGCTCTTCCTTGTATATTCATATCTCCTTCGGAAGAAGACATCCCGATCACCTGATAATAAATCCCGTCTACTCTCACGTATTTGCCGCACGGATTCTCTCCCGGTTTGAAAAGGCTTTCATAAATTCGTTTGCCGATCACACAAACTTTTCGCGCTTCGCGTATATCAACTTCATTGATAAACCGTCCATACGCCATTTCCTGTGATTCGATGTGGAGATAATCGGGGTATAGTCCTTTTACACTGCAATCATATTTCTTATCTTCGTATACAGCTTTAGATCCCCAACGTGCAACGGAGGGGGTAATGACTTCCACTTCTTTGACCTGCGAACGAAGGCGTTCGATATCTGTAGATTCCAGATTCCACCACCTTCCTTTGCGAAAACCTTTATACGCTTCTCCTGTCCTTTGTGAAGCTAGGAAACCGGAGTTAGTCGCAAATCCTTCAAAGTTCTTTTTTAGCATATATTCCAGTCCCTGTCCGCCGCCAATAAGGGCTACAAGCATAAAAATTCCCCAGAACACACCGAATGCAGTCAGCAGACTTCTTGTCTTATTTCTTGTGATAGTGATGAGGATTTCCTCACAAGTATCTATGTCTATTCTCATAATCTTAATCTGCTCTAAGTGCTTCGATCGGCCGGATACTGACTGCTTTCCGGGCAGGGAACAATCCGGCTAATGTTCCAGCTATTATTAATGTGAGTGTAGCTTGTATGGCGATTCTGATGTCGACAGTAGGATTCAGAAAAACCGTTTCTGTCCACATTCCGGTATCCATTGTCTGATTGCCGAAAGCGTTGTTCATCCATTCGGTTGCTCCGATACCGGCCACCATGCCTATATATCCGAATATTGTGGTAATAGTGACACTCTCAACGATAATCAGCCAAAGAATAGAAAGCGGTTTGGCGCCGAGTGCTTTGCGGATACCAAATTCGCGGGTACGTTCTTTTACCGTAATCAACATGATATTGGAAACTCCGACAATTCCGCTTAGTAATGTAAAAATACCGATAACCCAAATCGCTATACGGAGCATGGCCGACCCCTGCTGTTGTTGTAGATAATTGGTAAATCGGTTCCATATCCAAATTGCACTATGGTCGGTCGGGTCAAAACGATGATTGGCTCCCAAAACTTTGCGGTAGTAGGTTTCAAACTTCTCATTGGCTTCTATTGTTTCCAAATTTTTGGTAGTCATGATGAGGTTATTCAGTTTGTCACCCTTATTATAAATGGTTTGCAGAGTACTGAAAGGAATGTAGGCGTCGCTGTCTCCGCTGTCTCCCTTGTCGTTATAAAGTCCAACCACTTGATAAACCACATTGCCGGCATTGACAAACTGTCCGATAGGATCGGTATGGGTCTTGTCGAATAAGATTTCAGCAGTCTTCTTATGGAGCACGATCACTTTGCGTCGTTCCCTGATATCAATCTCGTTGATGAAACGTCCTTTGAAGAGTTTTACAACTTCTACTTCCGTATGATTGGGATATACACCGGAAAGACTCAGGCTTACATACTCTTGCCCGAAACTAAGATTTACGCCTCCTTGCCATACCGTTCCACCGGTATTGATAACATGATCCGGGAAATGCCGGTTGGTAGCGTCTACGTCTTTATTGTCCAGTTGCACCCGTCTTCCTTCTTTCAATCCATCGTAGGATTTACTTGTCCAACCCGGGAAAATCTTGATAGAGTTCATCGCCCGTTCCGAAGCCGATTGCTCGAATGCATGAATCAGTCCGTTGCCTGCACCCAATAGGACGATAAGCATGAATATTCCCCATGCTACGGCAAATCCCGTAAGGAAGGTCCTCAGCTTATTGCGTTTGATAGTACTATAAATTTCTTGCCAGATGTCAATCATGATATCGTTTGTATAGTAGTATATTTTGATTTATTTCATGATACCGTTTTTGCCGAAAGGAGAAGCGTCGTGATCGATGTTGTCTTCAATTCGTTCAATGATACCGTCTTTGATGTGGATGATTTTATCGGTCTGGTTGGCCACTCCGCTTTCATGGGTGACCACTACAATCGTCATTCCCATTTTATGCAGGTCTTTCAGGATTTGCATCACTTCTACTGAAGTTTTGCTGTCCAATGCTCCCGTCGGTTCGTCGGCCAGGATAATTTGCGGTTGGGTGATGAGTGCGCGGGCGATAGCTACACGTTGTTTCTGACCGCCGCTCATTTCGTTGGGCATATGGTGCGCCCAGTCTTTCAGTCCCAACCGGTCGAGATATTCCAGTGCAAGTGCATTTCGTTTCTTTCGGCTGATCCCTTGATAGAATAAAGGAAGTGCAACGTTTTCTACGGCGTCTTTGAAGGAAATTAAGTTGAATGACTGGAAAATAAAGCCGATCATACGGTTCCGGTATTCGGCGGCTTTGGTTTCGCTCAAGTCTTTGATAAGTACGTTGTTCAGATAATAATCTCCGGTATCGTAGTTATCAAGTATTCCTAATATATTAAGTAAGGTTGATTTCCCAGACCCGGATGCTCCCATGATAGAAACAAATTCACCTCGTCCGATAGTGAGATTAATGCCTTTAAGTACATGGAGGGGTGCTCCGTTGTTGTAGGTCTTGTTGATGTCCGTTAGTTGTATCACAATTTTCTTTATTTAGTTCCTGTTTTCTAATAAATTTCTACTATTAGACGGCTTCAAGATACGAAAAGTTGCAAGGTGGCCGAACTTTTTTCTAAAAACATTTTGTAGACTCAATCTTCTTTACGTAATTTGTGTGCAGTAAACTTAATGATTAACTAACCCTTTTAAATAAAAGTATCATGAATTCAAACATGGAAAAGCCCTACGTAGTAGGTATTGACATAGGCGGAACGAACACCGTCTTTGGAATTGTTGACGCACGCGGAACTATTATTGCCAGCAGCTCAATCAAAACTGCCGGTTATCCTACTGCCGAAGAATATGCTGACGAAGTTTGCAAGAATCTGCTTCCGTTGATTATCGCTAATGGCGGTGTCGATAAGATCAGAGGTATCGGTGTGGGTGCTCCGAATGGTAACTACTATACGGGAACTATTGAATTCGCTCCAAACTTGCCTTGGAGAGGGATTCTTCCGTTGGCTGCTATGTTTGAAGAAAGATTGGGTATTCCTACGGCTTTGACCAATGACGCTAATGCAGCTGCTATCGGTGAAATGACTTATGGTGCTGCCCGTGGTATGAAAGACTTTATCATGATTACCCTGGGTACCGGTGTAGGTAGCGGTATTGTTATCAACGGTCAAATGGTGTATGGCCATGACGGTTTTGCTGGTGAATTGGGGCACGTGATTGCCCGTCGTGACGGTCGTATCTGTGGTTGTGGCCGTAAAGGTTGTTTGGAAACTTACTGCTCGGCTACGGGTGTAGCCCGTACAGCCCGTGAATTTCTAGCTGCTCGTACTGATGCCAGCTTGCTTCGTAACATTCCGGCAGAAAGTATCACTTCAAAAGATGTATATGACGCTGCCGTACAAGGAGATAAACTGGCACAGGAAATATTCGAGTTTACAGGAAATATTCTGGGTGAAGCTTTGGCAGATGCTATTGCATTCTCCAGTCCTGAAGCAATCGTATTGTTCGGAGGTTTGGCTAAATCAGGCGATTATATCATGAAACCGATTATGAAGTCAATCGATGATAATGTACTGAATATTTATAAAGGTAAGACAAAATTGCTCGTTTCTGAACTGAAAGATTCTGATGCTGCTGTATTGGGTGCCAGTGCTTTGGCTTGGGAGCTAAAAGATATCAAGGAATAATATCGATTTTATAATAAAGGTAATGAAAATCCCCGGGAGCTATTGTTTTCGGGGATTTTCTTTTTATATACCGGGAAAATTACAGTTTCTCACTGGGGAACAATTCCTTGACCGTGAGGAAAAAGAGGTGAGGCTAAGAAATAAAAAAGAAGGTGTGTCGTAATACACGATGCGCCTTCTTTTTTTTCATTGACTATAAAAATCGACTCATTTTTTTAAGCTGCGATATTTTGAG